>WNFB01000059.1_pt1 | contig 79151 bp, 76 predicted proteins | sample 5400501 | NCBI WGS metagenome assembly WNFB01 (sample SAMN13153341, study PRJNA577476) | soil metagenome | isolation source: 200 cm saprolite under Douglas fir tree site 2 hole 1 | place: USA:California | collected 2015-04-18 | reverse complement strand
ATCCTGCCCCAGGAGGTCCCCGTCCTGGCGAGTCCGTGGCAGCGACTGCGCCAGCGCCTGCAGGCGCTGAACCGCGCGGGAGTGCCCGGCTACCTCCAGGTTTCGCGGCTCCAGACCGCGCAGCTCGACCTCGCCATGGAGCGGTGGCATCGCGAGCGGAAAGAGATCGACACGCCGCTGGAGGCGGAGCAGCAGCTGCGGGAGCGGGTGATGCAGCTCCGGCACTGGGTCGCGGCCTAGAGGCCTTTGCCGGTGCGCCTCCCGCTGAGAGTCAACCGGTGGCCTGCAATACGTGCTTTTTGCGCAGGATGAACCTTTCGGGTGCGTCCAAAGGAGCGCTTTGCGCAAGACATAGGTCATCGTGAGCGCCGGCGAAGGCGAGGTTTCGTGCCGGTGCTGCCGCGAAGGCAAAGTCCTTAACAGTCTGGGTTCCCGAGCCGAATTTTTTCTGGTTGAGTTCGGCGCATGGAGTGCCGGTTTGGGGGTGGGAAACCGGCGGGAGGAGGGTGGGCCCGCGAAAGGCGCACCTAGGCCGGCAGGCGGCCGCCCAGAACCCTCGCCAACCCAAGAGTCAAAAGTGCCGCGGCAGAGCCCCATGTGATCGCGGACACGACGGGGTCGCTGAAATCGGTGCCGCTCAGCACCGCGTGCAAGAAGACCAACCCGAACGCCACGTAGGAAAGCCGGTGCACCCACAGCCACACGTCCTTGCGCAGCCGCCGTTTCAGGTAGGCCGCCACAGTGACTGCAGCGAGCAGGTCGAACGACAGCGCCCCGACGCCGATCGCAAGCGTTCCATAGCTCGAGTGGAACGGCAAGAGGACATCGATCACGCTGATCCGCGCAGTGACATCGAGCAGGAGCGCTACCACGTGCAGCGCCGCGAGCGGAATCCACAACACGACCGTGTACTCGTGAAGTGAGCGCACGAGCCGGTTGCTGCCGAGCCAGTCGAACACCGCCGTGCGCAGCGCGATGCCGGTGACGAGCGCGATGGCGAGAGCCGCGTAGGAGCTCAGTCCCGCGACCCGAGCGAGCACCCAGAAAAATTGATCAGTCGTCACGTGGACCACCCAGCCACCAGGCCATGGCATCCGCCGCGCAGTAGACCGGGGCAAGTGCTGGGCCGAGCAACAACGCAGTCTTGGCGACGACCTCGGCGTCGAAACCGGACGCGGCAACCACCGAGACCTCCTCCAGACCCGTCGCCGCCGGCAGACCGCTGCGCGGATCGATCAGGTGATGCATCTCGCCCCAACGCCGCCGCCGCACGCTGCTCGTCGCGGCGCCCTGGTCGCGGAGCATGAGAGTGCGACCCGCGACGCCGACCGGCCAGCCATCGCCCCGGGGACCCACACCCGCGGCAAAAAGATCTCCGCCCAGGTTCGCCACGGCGTTTGGTCCGAGCCTCTCCGCCAGGCGATCCGCAATCCAGCCCTTGGCGACGCCGCCAAGGTCGATCCCACACCCGCGCGTCACCCGTGCCTCGCCGGCGCGAACCTCGAGCGCATCGGGCAAACGTGGCAGCGGACACGCGCCGTCCGGCGTGGCGACCACGGGCCCCTCGGCCAGGGGACGCGTGTAACCGATGGCGTGCATCGAGGGAAGCACCGCGACGTTGACCAGCCCTGAGCTCATGTCGTAGGCGCGCAGCGTGGCGCGAAGCAGCGATTCCAGGTCATCTCCGATCTCCATCCACTCGCCGGCGCGCGAGTTCAGGCGCGACAGCTCGCTGCCGGCGCTGAAACGGGTCAGCCGGGCGCCCAGCCGGCGGACCCAGAACTCCCCCTCGAGGAGGCGCGCGCTCAGCTGGCCGACGGCGAAGAGGCTGCAGTTGGTGCCGAGCGCCTCGAAGTGATGGGCTTCGACTGCGGCTTCAGGACGCATAGGTTGAGGTCATCGGCTCGGCGTTGCTCGGCTGCACCGATGGACCGACCGTCAGGGTGCCGCCGAGAGCTGTCGTGCTCGATCCATTGCCTGCATTCACGACCGCCGGCTGCAGTGGCGCAGCCGGATTCTTCAGATGCGTGGTCACGAACACCGCCGACGCGACAGTCGCGCCGACGGTCAACGCCGCGGCCACGGCCTTGATGAGAAAGAGACGCACGCTCAGACGGCCACCGGCGCCTTGAGAAACGAGACCCGGTCCAAGGTTGCGCCCAGGATTTTGTTCGCGTCCGCGCCTAGATGCCCGCTCAGGATCTCCTGGTAGACAGACCGGAAGTCGACCGCGTACTTCAGGTTTCCGGTGCCGTCCAGCGCGGTCAGGCTCGGCTCTTCGCCGTAAAGGCCGCCGCTGACTGGGTCGCCAATCAACAGCAGCGGCGCGGCCGCTCCATGGTCGGTCCCGCCGCTGGCGTTTTCCTTGGGGCGCCGCCCGAACTCGGACCAGGTGGCGATCAGCACCTTGTCCGCCATGTTGTGGGCGGAAAGGTCCTGGTAGAAGGCCGAGACCGCGGAGTCGAGGTAGCCCATCAAGTCGTCATGCCTGTTGAGCTCGGTGTAGTGCGTGTCGAACCCGCCGAGCGTAACGTGCAGCAGCTTCACGCCGGTCCCGGTCACGATGAGCTCAGCCGCCAGCTGCAGCGCCGCAGCCAGCTGGTTCTTCGACGAATAAACCAGCTTCACCTTGTCGGAGTAATCCGCCATGGGCTGATAGCTCGACGCTGACGTGCGCAGCGTGGCCATCGTCTCGGTGGCGGTCGCGATCGCGGTGTCGAACAGCGCTCCGTAGATCCCCGGCGTGCCCTTGTACAGCGCACCCACCGCGGCCTCCACCTCACTGCCGCCGCTGAAGCCGAACTTCTTCTGGTCCTGGATCACGGTCAGCGTCGCCTGCAGGTCGCGCAGCGCGCCTGGAGCGTCGGTCGCCCCACACGCGCAACCGGTCAGCGGATGCCCGTTGGAGTCGTAGTTGGTGGCCAGCGTGCGGCCCAGCCAGCCGTCGACCTGCCGCCGCGTGGGGTCGCCGGTCTCCCAGATGCGGATCGATTCGAAGTGGGAGAAGGTCGGGTTCGGGTAGCCGACACCCTGCACGATCGCGACCTTGCCCTTGTCCCACAGTCCTTTGATTCCGCCCAGGTTGTGATTAAGCCCGTACTGCGAGTTGAGGGGCAGAGCCTGCGAGACCATCGGCCCGGCCAGCTTCGGCCGGAGGTCGTGCAGCGTCGGGTCGGCCAGCGGAACCAGCGTGCGCAAGCCGTCGTTGCCACCGGCGAGCTGGATCATGACCAGGATGTTGTCGTTGGTCATGCCCTCTTTCTTCGCCGCGTAGACGGCGCGCGCGAATGCGTCCGGGACTGCCGCATATCCAGCCGCGAGGCCGGAGGCGCCGGCGCCAAACACGAGTCCTGCCCTGAGGAAATCGCGGCGCTTGAGCTGGTTGATCCCGACTTCTTTACTCATCCTTCGTGCACCTACTTGAGCTGGAATTCCGGGGAGGCAAGGGTGATGAACCAGCGCGCGCGATCGTCGGCGGCCTGGTTAAAGAGGTTGGCCGTCTGCCGGCTCAGGATGCCATCGAGATGCTGGTGGACCGCGTCCTTGGGCGAGGGCAGAGCTGTCTTCACCTGCGCGAGGGCCGCGGTTGTGAAATTGACTCGCTCGACCACCGTGTTGGAGGAGATCCACGACTCGTTGTTCGGCCAGCCGTTGACGTCGGGCGGGTCGAACAGGCTCTGCCCCATGCCGGAGCCCGAGCCGGCGATGAGCTTCGACGCGGACGGAATACCCAGCGCGCGCGCGGCGTGGACCATGAACTCGGTCGGCGACTTGATCAGGCTTCGATAGCTTGCGTCGGCCGTGAACTCCGAACTGCTGAAGACCGCACGCATCAGGGTCTTCATGTCGTATTTGCTGCGCCGGAATGTGTCGCCCAGATTCTTCACATAGCTCGCGCGCGGCCGTGCGGTCACGAAATGCATGGCGACCTTGTTCGCGATGAATTGCGCGGTCGATGGCTGGGCGAGGATCCGGTCGAGCACACCCTGCGTGTCAAGCGGGCCGGTCTTGCCCAGATACGTGACGCTTCCCTGGTAGGCCCGGCGCGCATTGAAGACACCGTTTTTCTGGCCCGAGTACGCCGGCAGCCGGCGCGTGACGTTGTTGTTCTTGTCGACGACCACCGTGGCGTAGGAGTCGGGCGGCGGCATTTGCCAGCCGGCGAGCGCCTTGGCGCTCTCGCGCACGTCGTCCTCTGTGTAGTTGCCGGCCCCCATCGTGAAGAGCTCCATGAGCTCGCGGGAGTAGTTCTCGTTGGGGCTCTGCCCGGTCGAGGTGGCGAGATCCAGGTAGCGCAACATGGCCGGGTCCGTCGTCACCTGCAGCAGCATCGAACGCAGGTCGGTCATGCCCATGCGCCGCCACGTCAGGTTCTGCCAGTACATGTAGGTGTCGTCGGCAGTCTTGCGGTAGTCGCTCGTGAAATGTCCGTGCCAGAAAAGTGTCATCCGCTCCGCAAAGGGTGTCGTGCTGCTGAGCATGTGATCGATCCACCACTGCTGCAGCTGCCCGACCGGGAATCGACCGCCCGGCGTGTAGGCGGTGGCGAGCCCGGGCGGTTCGGCCGGTTTGGTTTCGAGCAATCGGTCCAACGACTTGTTGAATCCGTCGGACAGCGCTGATTCGAGCTGGGTCTGCGTGTACCCGAAGGTCGTTCGGCGAAGCAGCTGCATCACACGCGCCGACTCCGAGTTGAGCGGCGAGATCCAGTCCATTGCCGTCGCGTTTCGCGGCGCCGCGATCTGCTGCATCGAGCCGCCGAGCAGCCGGACGACGCCGACCCCAAGACCTGTGACTGCGGCCGCGGCAAGCGCCTGGCGGCGGGTGATGCCGCGGGAGCGAACCCGGGGTGCCGTGACCTGCTCTCCGGTTGGTGCCAGGCTCACCAGCTCATTTGAACCCCGCTGGGCGGCGTCTGGCATTAGCTGGATGTGAAGAATTCGTAAGCGCGGGGTGGCGCCGCCCAACCGAACTTTCAAGGCACACGCGGCGATTAGCTGGCTCCTGCTAGGATTTTCGTCACAATGCCTGGGTATCGCCTCGGTCAGGCCGCCAAGATGCTCGGCGTCAGCGTCGACACCGTCCGCCGCATGGTCGACGATGGCCGCCTGGTCGCCGTTCGCACGAGCGGCGGACAAAGGCTGATCGACGGCGCATCGCTGGCTGCCGTCGCCAAGCCGCGGCGGCGCGAAGTCACGGTCAAGCAGTCGGCGCGCAATCGCTTCGAGGGCATCGTCACGCGCGTCATCAAGGACCGCGTGGCGGCGCAGGTCGAGATCCAGGCGGGACCGCACCGCCTCGTCTCGCTTCTAACCCGCGAGGCCGTCGACGACCTGGACCTCAAGCCAGGCATGCCTGCGATCGGGGTGGTGAAAGCGACCAACGTGAGCGTGGAGGTACCGCGTGATTAAGACGGTTGGCCTCCTGATCGCGCTCGTGGCACTAGCCTCGTGCCAGACCTACGTCGACACCACGCATCCGCCCATGCTGACCGTGTTCGCCGCCGCATCTCTACAGCCGCCTTTCGATCGAATCGCTCGCCAGGCGCAGGTGGACGCGACATTCAACTACGCCGGAACGCAGACTCTGACCGCCCAGCTGACGCAAGGCGCGCACGCGGATGTCTTCGCTTCCGCGGACAACGCCCACATGAAGATGGTTCAGGATGCCGGACTGCTCGTGGCCCCTCCCCAAGTATTTGCCCACAACCGGCTCGAGATCGCCGTCGAGCGGGGCAACCCCAAAAGCGTCCGTACCCTGGCGGATCTCGCACGGCCTGGCCTGGTGGTTGTCCTTGCGGACCCGTCCGTGCCGGCCGGCAAATACGCCCAGCAAGCGCTGAGCAAGGCAGGCGTAACCGTGCACCCGGCAAGCCTCGAGCCGCAGGTCACCGGCGTGCTCAGCAAAGTTGCCTTCGGCGAGGCCGACGCCGGCATTGTCTACGTGAGCGACATCGTTACCAGCGGCAAGGTCGACGGAGTCACGATTCCTGACAGCGAGAACGTGGTTGCCGACTACTCGATCGCGAGCCTGAGCCACCGGGCCGCCACGGACCAGTTCATCGCGTTCGTCCTCTCATCACAAGGGCAGGCGATTCTGGTCAGCGCTGGCTTCGAGAAGGTGTGAGCCGGGCTCGGATTCCGTTACCGCTGCTTCCTCTGGCGGCGGCAGGTCTCCTGCTCTTTGTCCTTCCACTTGCCGGCGTGATCGCACGAGCTCCGTGGAACCAGGTCGGGGCCGAGCTCGCCGCACCGCAGACCGCGATCGCGCTCGGGCTGTCGCTCTTCTGCTCCGTGACCGCGACGGTGGTCGCGCTCGTGCTCGGCATCCCGCTCGCGCTCGTCCTCGCCCGAACCACTGGAACGCTGCGCGGCGTCCTGCGAGCGCTGACCACCCTGCCCATGGTCCTTCCACCAGTGGTCGGCGGCGTCGCGCTGCTGCTCGCGTTTGGCCGCCGCGGATTGATCGGCGCGCCTCTCTACGACACGTTTGGCATCCAGATTCCTTTCACCACGGCAGCCGCGGTCATCGCGGAGACGTTCGTCGCGATGCCGTTTCTCGTCATCGCGGTGGAGGGCGGGCTGCGGGCGATGGACCACCGCTACGAGGAGGCCGCTCGCGCACTTGGTGCGAGCAGCTGGAGGGTCTTCCTCCGCGTGACGGTGCCGCTTCTCCGGCCGGCAATCTTTTCAGGCGCGGTGCTGTGCTGGGCCCGCGCCCTCGGGGAGTTCGGTGCGACAATAACGTTCGCCGGCAACCTGCCTGGCCGCACTCAGACTGTTCCGCTTGCTGTCTACGTGGCGCTGGAAACGAAGCCCGAAGGCGCGATCGTGCTGAGCCTCATCCTCCTCGCCGTATCGCTCGCGATCCTGGTCGGCATGCGTGACCGATGGCTGGGATCGCCATGAGCCTCGACGCCGAAGTTCGGGTGACGCGAGACGGCTTCGAGCTCGACGTCCACCTGAAGGTCGACCACGGTGAAACGGTCGCCGTCCTGGGACCGAACGGCGCCGGCAAGACGACGCTGCTGCGCGCGCTCGCCGGCCTGGTGCCTGTCACCGGTCATGTCGAGCTCGACGGCGAGGTCTTCGACGATTCATCGACCGGCCGTCACATACCGACCGAGCGCCGCAACGTGGGCCTCGTCTTTCAGGACCACGTCCTGTTTCCGCACATGACGGTGCTGCAGAACGTGGCGTTCGGTGTGAGACGCGATTCAGCGCAAGTCGCCCGGACCTGGGTCGACCGGGCCGGCCTCGGCGACAAGGCCGGCGCGATGCCGCGGGACCTGTCGGGCGGACAGGCGCAGCGAGTCGCTCTGCTCCGCACGCTGGCCACGGAGCCACGCCTCCTGCTGCTCGACGAACCACTGTCGTCTCTCGACGTCAGCGTGCGGGCGGAGGTCAGGCGAGAGCTGTCGCGCCAGCTCGCCGGCTTTCGCGGCGTGCGCATCCTGGTCACGCACGACCCGCTAGAGGCGATGGCGCTGGCGGATCGACTGGTCGTCCTCGAGCAGGGGAAGATCGTCCAGACAGGATCCCCGGCCGAGGTGACCGCACGCCCGCGCTCGCGCTTCGCCGCCGACCTGGCAGGTGTCAACCTGCTGCGCGGCCAGGGTCGGGGTCGTCACGTCGAGCTCGAGGGCGGCGCGATGCTGACGGCGGCCGAAGCCGGCGAGGGCGATGTCTTCGCCGTGATCCATCCGCGGGCGGTCGCGCTCTACACCGTCAAGCCGGAGGGCACGCCGCGCAATGTGTGGCGCGGCCGCGCCGAGGACCTCGACCTACAGAGCGAGCGCGTCAGGGTCCGACTTAGTGGGACCGTGCCGCTGGTGGCTGAGGTGACACCATCCGCCGTGCGTGAGCTGCATCTCGACGCGGGAGCCGAGGTGTGGGTCGCGGTGAAGGCCACGGAAATCTCCGTCTATCGCGCGTAGGATCACGGCACCGTGACCAGGCTCGTCCCCATGTCGAGCGTCGACGCGGCGTGGTTGGGCATGGAAGACCCGACCAACCTGATGATGGTCACCGGCGTCATGACGCTGGACGGCAAGGTCGACATCAAGCGCCTGCGCACCTTGCTCGACAAGCGACTCGCGCCTTTCGGCCGTTTCCATCAGCGCGTGGTCCGGCCGCGCACGCGCGGCAACCTTCCGCACTGGAGCGAGGACCCGCGATTCGACATCGGCAACCATGTGAGCCACATCGCGCTGCCCGCGCCTGGCGACGAGAGGACGTTGCGGCACGTGGTAAGCGAGTTGATGAGCACGCCCCTCGACTTCTCGAAGCCGTTGTGGCACGTCCACCTGATCGAGCGCAACGACGCCGGCTCGGTCGTGCTCGCGCGCATCCATCACTCGATCGCCGATGGCATCGCGCTGGTTCAGGTGATGCTGTCGCTCACCGACCCTTCGCCGAAAGCCCCACCTGCGAGACGCGATTCCAATCATTCGAATGACGCGGGTCCGCTCGATTGGCTCCAGCAGCTCCTGGACAATCCCGGCAAGCTCGCAGACGTTGCGCGCCTCGGCGCAAGCGGCGCTGTGCGGCTGGGCCGCATGGTGATGCTGCCGCCAGACCCGCCGACGGCATTCAAAGGCGAGCTCGGCCGGCGCAAGCGGGCGGCGTGGTCGAAGCCTGTGCCCCTCGACGACTTCAAAGCGATCGGCAAGGCTTTCGGCGCGACCGTCAACGACGTGCTGGTCGCTACGGCGACCGGCGCGCTGCGCCGCTACCTCGAGCACCGCAGCGAACCGACCACTGGGCTGGCGATCCGGGCGTCCGTGCCCGTGAACCTGCGGCCGCTCGATGAGGCCCACCGGCTCGGCAACTCATTCGGCCTGGTCTTTCTGACCTTGCCTATCGGCATCGCCGACCCGGTCAAGCGCCTGCGCGCGATCAAGAAGGAGATGGACGAGCTCAAGCGCTCACCCGATGCCCTGGTGGCCTACGGCGTGCTGAACGTGCTCGGTTTCGCGCCGGTCGAGGTGGAAAAGCTCGGGCTTCGCTTCTTCGGCACCAAGGCAACCGCGGTCCTGACCAACGTGCCCGGACCACGCGAACCGCTCTTCCTCACCGGGCGCAAGCTGGACAGCGTGATGTTCTGGGTGCCGCAGTCGGGGCACCTTGGCCTGGGCATCAGCATCCTCAGCTACGCGGGTGGCGTGATGCTGGGTGTGGCGACCGACGAGGGCCTGGTGCCGGACCCGGAGCGCATCGTGGATGGCTTCGAAAAGGAGTTCAGGGCGCTTCGGGCCAAGGCCCATGTTTAGGCGATCTGTTACTTGGTAATCTTGTAAGCAACATGGTCGAGACAGTGGCTGAGGAGCAAGCCCTCGACGCCTACTCGTCGATCGTGACCTCGGTTGCGGAGAAGGTTCTGCCCTCGGTCGCGAGCCTCCGGATCGGCCGTGCGGGCCGCGGTTTCGGGGGTGCCGGCTCAGGAGTCGTCATCACTCCTGACGGGTTCCTCGTCACCTCCGCTCACGTGGTCGCCGCGGGCAACTCGGCCAAGGCCTCCTTCCTCGACGGCTCCGAGTACGACGTCGACGTGGTCGGGGCCGACCCCCTCTCCGACCTGGCTGTGGCACGCGCCCGCGCCGACGGATTGAACCCGGCGCGCGTCGGCAACGCCGACCAGCTGCGGGTCGGGCAGCTCGTCGTGGCGATCGGCAACCCGATGGGCTTTTCAGGGTCCGTCACGTCCGGGGTCGTCAGCGGGTTAGGCCGCTCGCTGGCGACCGCGGACGGCAACGGGCACCGGCGCTTCATCGAAGACGTGATCCAGACCGACGCCGCGCTCAATCCCGGCAACTCGGGCGGGGCGCTCGCGGACTCGCACGCGAGACTCATCGGGGTCAACACGGCCGTCGCCGGAATGGGACTTGGCCTCGCGGTGCCGATGAACGGCACGACGCAAGCGATCCTCGCCGCCTTGATGAAGGACGGCCGAGTCCGCCGCGCCTACCTCGGCATCGCCGGCGGAACGCGACCTCTTCCCCCTGCCGTCGCCGAGCGATTGGGTCGCAAGGCAGGCGTCGAGGTGCACGAGGTCGTGAGCGGAAGCCCCGCCGCGGGCGGCAAGCTCCGCGCGGGCGACGTCATCGTCTCGGTGGGCGAGGCGGGCGTGAGCAAGGCCGGTGATCTGCAGCGGCTGATGGTCTCAGCCCGCATCGGCGCCAGGCTGACGCTCACGGTGCTGCGCGACGACCAGCTGATCAAGCTCGACGTCGTGCCGGTGGAGCTCACCTAGACCCTCTACACTCGCCGCCGTGGCGAAGAAGGACGTCCGCGACCTCCTGCGTGCGCAGATCCGCGACGGCCACTTCCGAATGGTCGACATCGACCCCGACTCCACTCCAGGCCTGAAAGGTGCGCATCAGCGCGCGCTCCGCGACATCACGAAGCACGAGGACGAGCTCTTCGAGCTCCATGAGCGCCTCTACGCCGAGCGCAAGCGGTCCTTGCTCGTCGTGCTGCAGGGCATGGACACCTCGGGCAAAGACGGCACCGTCACCCACGTGATGCGCAACTTCAACCCGCAGGGCGTCCTGATCACCGCCTTCAAGGCGCCGACGCCCGAGGAGAAGCGGCATGGATTCCTCTGGCGAATCCGCAAGCGCCTGCCGGCGCCTGGGAGCATCGGAATCTTCAACCGCTCGCACTACGAAGACGTGCTGATCGCACGCGTCCACAACCTGGCCGCGCCGGCGGTGATCGAGCGGCGCTACGGGCAGATCAATGATTTCGAGAAAGGCATCGCACGCGACGGCATCACCGTGGTCAAGTTCTGCCTCCATATCTCGTACGCCGAGCAGCGCAAGCGCCTCATCGACAGGCTCCAGGACCCTGACAAGCACTGGAAGTTCAACGAGCACGACATCGAGGAGCGAGCCTACTGGGACGACTACATGTCCGCATACGGGCTGGCCGTGACGCGATGCTCGCCCGCGTCGGCGCCCTGGTACGTGATCCCGGCCAACGACAAGGTGTATCGCAACTGGGCCGTGACCAAGATCCTGCTCGAGACGCTCCGCCAGATCGACCCCCAGTACCCGAGGCCGAAGCTCGACATACCCCGCTTGATGAAGCGTCTCCAGGCCTAGCGCAGAAGGGCGATGCTCAGTTTGGTAACTTAAAGAATCACTAAGTTTTTGTAGGGGGGCTGAAATGAAACGCACGCGCCTTGTCTGCTGGCTTGTGGCCACCTTCCTGGTCGCCGCTTGTGGATCCAGCGGGGGCGGCGGCGGGGGCAACGCGGCCAACGCCTACGCAGGCAAGACGATCAAGTTCGGCGCGGTCCTCTCGATTACGGGCGCGGGCGGCGTCTACGGGCCGCAGAGCCGGGACGGCGCGCTGCTGGCGGTGAAGCAGATCAACGCTTCCGGCGGGATCAACGGCGCCAAGATCGACCTCGAGGTTCAGGACGACGCCTCGGACAAAGCCACCTCCCAGCAAAAAGCTCAAACCTTGATCACCTCGTCACAGGACCTCGCGGTGCTCGGTCCCACCCTCTCCAACTCGGCCGTCGCGGTTCACCCGCTGGCCGAGAGCCTCAAGACACCGATCCTGGCGGTAAGCACGACCGGGATCCACATCGTCCCGGACTGCAACTGGACCGCAGCGAATCCGACTACGACACCCTGCAAGTACGTATTCCGCGACAGCCTCGGCGAGCAGACGGCGATCCCGGACAACATCAAGTCTTACGTCGCCGACGCGCATCCGGCGACCGGCGTGCTGCTGGTCGCGTCGGATGACAAGTTCTCGAGCGACGGCGGCAAGATCGTGCAGGACACCGTCGGCCAGTACAACATCAACCTGATCAAGACCATCCCGTTCAGCAAGACCGCGGCCGACCTGACGCCATACATCACCGAGGCCGTGCAGGCCAAACCGGACGTGATCTTCATCACGTCGCTCGGTGGCATCCCGGCGAAGATCATGACCGGGGCCCGCAACCAGGGCTGGCAGGGCCAGTTCCTCGGAGGCAACGGTTTCAACACGACGACGGTCTCCAAGCAGGCGGGCGCCGCGGGCAAGGGCGCGCGCAGTGCGAGCGCCTGGTACATCGGCAACACCTTTCCGTCCAACGCCGACTTCGTGACGGCCTACAAGAACGAGTACAGCAAAGACCCCGACCAGTTCGCGGCGCAGGGTTACGCCGGCATCAAGATCCTCGCCGACGCCGCGAAGCGCGCCAACCTGACCTTCACCGACCTGGCGGGTGACCGCGACAAGCTGCGCGCCGCGATGGAGACCGTCAACATCCAGACCCCGCTCGGGCCGTTCCAGTTCACGTCCACCCACGACGTCAAGCAGACGGTGTGGGTCATCGAGATGGACGGTTCCGGCGGGTTCAAGCTGGACCACGAGATCAAACCGAGCTGATGAGGTTTTTGGGGGACCACCACCCGGTCCCCCACCTCGTTTCTTGACGCCGGCCTGATGGATCAGCAGATCCTCAACGCGATCTTCATCGGCTCGATCTACGCCCTGTTCGCGGTCGGCTACACCCTCGTCTTCGGAATCCTCGACATCCTGAACCTCGCCCACAGTGCAGTTTTCATGTTCGGCGCCGCGATCACCTACTCGCTGGTGGTCAATCACGGCCAGTCCTTCCTGGTTGCGTGCGTGCTGGGCATCGCCGCGTCGGCGGTCATGGGCCTGGTCATCGAGCACGTGTGCCTGAGGCCCTTGCGCCGGCGCCAGGCGCCACCGATTTCGGCGCTCATCTCCACGATCGGCCTTGCCCTGGTCATCGTCGCCGCGGTTGAGCAAGGTCAACCGGGCAGCCTCTTCGCCTGGCTTTGGGTCGACGGTGCGAATTCGGTCGCCTTTTCCGCCGGGACAGTGCCGAACCCGATATGGCATGTCGGTGACCTGACGCTCGAGGCGAGCAAGGTTGCGATCATCCCGCTCTCCATCGTCCTGATGCTCGTGTTGGGCTACGTGATGCGCTATACCCAGGTCGGGCGAGGCTTGCGCGCGGTGGCCGAAAATCCGCGCGCGGCGCGATTGATGGGGCTCGACGTCGATCGAATGATCGCGCTCACGCTGGTCATCTCTTCGGCCCTGGGCGGGCTGGCGGGGATCCTTTTCGGCGTTGCCCTCGGCGACATCAGCCCTTACATCGGCCGCGACAACGTCGAGGTACGGGGACTGGCGGTGATCGTGCTCGGCGGAATGGGCAGCATCCCAGGGGCGGTCCTGGGCGGCTATCTGCTCGGCGTGATCGAAGTCCTGGCGCTGGTCTTACTCGGCGGGAACTCGAGCGGCGGCGTCGCATTCGCCGCACTCTTCCTGATGCTGGTCCTGCGACCGCAGGGTCTGTTCGGCACCCGCCTCCGAGAGCGCATCTAGGCGTGGACTTCTTCATCAACCTCTTCACCGACCCGGTCGGTTTCTGGAACAGCCACACGATCTTGATCTCCCAGATCGGGATCAACGGCATCGTCGCGATCTCGATGTTCCTCGTTCTCTATTCAGGCCAGCTCTCGCTCGCCGCGCCCGGGTTCATGGCGGTCGGGGCATACACGTCAGTCCTGATGGAGCTCTACTGGCGGACGCCCCTCGGCCTCAACATCGCGGCCGGCGCCTTGCTCGCCGCGGTGGTCGGCCTGCTGGTCGGTCTGCCCGTGCTGCGGCTGCGCGGAGTCTTCCTCGCCATCGCGACGATCGGTTTCATCGAGGCGCTTCGGCTGGGCGTCGTCCTGAACCTCCCCATCACCGGGGAGGGCCTCGGCCTCAAACACCAGGCGGACCCGCTGGGCGGCGTGCCGATGATCCTGATTTCGCTTGTGGTGGTCGCCTTCCTGGTCTGGCGACTGACCAAGGGCCGGCTGGGCAACGCGTGGGCCGCCATCCGCCAGGACGAGCTCGCGTCACTGAGCCAGGGCATCAACGTCGCACGCTACAAGATGATCGCGTTCGTGCTCAGCGCGCTGATCGCGGGCTACGCGGGCGCCCTCGAGGCTCACCTCAATTTCTTCGTCGATCCGGGCGACGCGCAGTACGGCGTGACACGCGCGGTCCAGGTCCTCACCTTCGCGGTCCTCGGAGGCAGCGGATTGGTGCTCGGCCCCGTGGTCGGCGCGCTGATCATCACGTTGCTGCCCTACATCTTTCTGGACGCCGGACCTTACATCAATGTCTTCAGTGGCTTCTTCCTGATCGCGGTCATCGTCTTCCGGCCGCAGGGAATCGTCGGCCGCGGCGGGCTTGCCCTGGTGCGGCCCGCGTGGTGGCCCAGAGCGAGAGTCCGTGCTGCTTCGCCTGGATGACGTCCGGCGCCACTTCGGCGGCGTGCATGCCGTCGACGGTGTGTCGCTGGAGGTGGTAGAGGGGTCGATCCAGGGCTTGATCGGGCCGAACGGCGCGGGCAAGACCACGCTGGTCAACGTCATCACCGGCTACGTGCGCTTTCAGTCCGGCCGGGCGTGGCTCGAATCCGACCAGCTCACCGGCCTGCCCGCACACCGCATCGCCGCGCTGGGCGTGGCGCGGACATTCCAGAACATCCGGCTCTTCAAAGACCTGACGGCGGTCGAAAACGTGCTCATCGGTATGCACACCCACCGGCGGGACGACACCCTCGCCCAGCTCGCAACGCTGCCTTTTTTCTGGACCGCCGAGCGGGGACGGGTGAGGGACGCTTATGCGCTGCTCGAGACGGTCGGCCTGCCGCACTCGGTGGGCAACCGCCACGCCGCCACCCTGCCGTACGGCGACCAGCGCCGGCTGGAGATCGCTCGCGCTCTTGCTCTCAAGCCTCGCCTGTTGATCCTGGACGAGCCGGCCGCAGGCATGAACCCGTCCGAGAAGCAGGGCATCCGCGAGCTCATCGAGCGGCTCAACGCGGACGGGCTCACGATCCTCTTGATCGACCACGACATGCGCCTGGTGATGGGCGTGTGCAAGCGCGTCGCCGTCCTCAACTTCGGTAAGAAGATCGCCGACGGCACGCCGGAGGAGGTTTCGAGGGATCCGACCGTGATCAAGGCGTATCTCGGCACTGGCGGCGAGCGCGAGGTGACGAGCGCACCTGGCGCGAGCGGCGTGGACGAGGCGACCGAGGTCGAGGGGGCCGCCGGTTCTTCGCGCGGCGCCCGGGAACCTGAAAATCCTCTCCTCGAGGTGCGCGACCTGACGGTCGGCTACGGCGCAATCGTCGCGGTGCGCGGCGTCTCGTTTCGAGTCGGGGCCGGCGAGGTCGTCGCGCTGATTGGCGCCAACGGCGCGGGCAAGTCGACGATCCTCAACACGCTTTCCGGGCTCATCCGCCCGCAGTCGGGAGTGGCGGTGTTCGACGGGGTCGACCTCACCACGGCCAAGGCCTCGTCGATCGTTCGCCACGGTCTGGTCCAGGTGCCCGAGGGACGCGAGATCCTCGCCCGGCAAACCGTCCTGGAGAACCTCGAGCTCGCGACATGGGCGCGCCGCAACGGCCAGACCCGCGCGCAGATCGACCTGGTCCTGAAGCGCTTTCCGATCCTGGCTGAGCGGCGCGACCTGAGTGCCGGGTCGCTATCGGGTGGCGAGCAGCAGATGCTTTCGATCGCGCGCGGGCTGCTCGCGCACCCGCGCCTGCTGCTGCTCGACGAGCCGTCCCTCGGCCTTGCGCCGCAGATGGTCGACGAGGTGTTCCGCGCCATCGAGGAGATCCACGGGGAGGGCACCACGATCCTGCTGGTGGAGCAGAACGCGCTGCGCGCGCTGGCGATCGCCGATCGGGCCTATGTCATAGAGACGGGGCGAATCCTGCTCAGCGGCTCGGGCGACGACCTGCTCCACAACCCCGCGGTGAGGCGGGCGTACCTGGGCGGATAAAAAAAGCCCCGAGCCGAAGCTCGGGGCTCTTCGTCAGTTGCTGGTTAGGCTACGCGGACGCTCTTCGCGCGCGGGCCCTTCGGGCTCGACTCGATTTCGAACGAAACCTTCTCGCCACCCTGCAGCCCATCGAAGTCGCCTTCGGTGCCACTGCGGTGGAAGAAGTATTCCTGACCGTCCTCGGCCTTGATAAAACCAAAGCCACGGTCCGAAACCAGCTTTTTGATCGTGCCAGTCGGCATGTCGATCTCCTATCTCTCGAACGGCGGGGCCAACTCAACTAGCGGGCCCGTTCGAGATAGATCGCAGCCTGCGGTGAGCACCGGCGCTTCGCCGGCTGATAGGAGTATACCCCGATCCGGCCAGGGCTATTCCTGCCCCCGGAGGGTCGCCTAGCTTCGGGCGGCCTCCGCCAGGCGGCGGGCTCGGGACTGGTCGACCTCGGTGAGGTAGCGCTTGCGCAGCCGGAGGTGCTTCGGCGTGACCTCCAGCAGCTCGTCGTCGGCGAGAAAGTCGAGCGATTGCTCGAGGCTCAGCTTGGACGCCGGCGTCAGCCGGACCGAGATGTCCGAGGTCGAGGAGCGCACGTTCGATTGCTTCTTCTCGCGGCAGACGTTCACCCGGATGTCGCCCGGGCGCTTCTGCACGCCAACGACCATGCCCTCGTACACCTCCTCGCCCGGCTCGATGAACGTCGCGCCGCGCTCCTGCGCCGCGGCGAGGCCGTACGTCAAAGAGGTGCCCGGTGACGAGGCCGTAAGCGCGCCGTTGCGCTGCTCGCGAAACTCGCCCACCCACGGCCGGTAGCCGATGCCGATCGAACCCATCAATCCCGTGCCGGCGGTCAGGGTCAGGAACGTGTTGCGAAAACCGATCAAGCCGCGAGTTGGAATCAGATATTCGAGCCGGACCCCGCCCTTCTTGTCGTACGCGATCTCGATCATCTCGGCGCGTCGCTTGCCGAGGGCTTCGGTCACGCCGCCGAGATGCTCCTCGCGAACGTCGACGGTCAGACGCTCCACCGGCTCCATGCGCTGGCCGCCGATCATCTTGATGATGGCCTCGGGTCGAGACACCTCGAACTCGTAGCCCTCGCGGCGCATCGTCTCGATCAGCACCGCCAGATGCAGCTCGCCGCGGCCGCTGACCAGAAACCGCTCCGCGACATCGGTGTCGGCGACGTGGAGGCCGAGGTTGGTGTCGAGCTCTTTGTACAGGCGCGCGCGCAGCTGGCGCGTGGTCGAAAACCTGCCTTCCCGCCCGGCAAATGGCGAGGTGTTGACGCCGAAAGTCATGCGCACGGTCGGCTCTTCGATCTCGATTCGCGGTAGGGCGTCGGGCGCCTCGGGGTCGGCGAGCGTGTCACCGATCGAAACGTCCTCGAGACCCGTGAGCAGGACGATGTCGCCCGCGCTCGCGATCTGGACCGCAACCCGATCCAGCCCGCGATACACGAGCACCTGCACGACCTTGACCCTGCGCGGCGCGCCCTCACCGGCCAGGACCGCGATCGTTTCGCCGGCGGCAATGCTACCGCGCGTGATGCGTCCGATCGCCATCGTGCCGGTGTAGTCGTCATAGGCGCGGTTGGCGACCAGCATCTGAAAACCGCCCTGTTCGACGACCGGCGCGGGAACCTGTTCGATGATCGTCTGGAAGAGCAGTTCGAGGTCCGGGCCCAGCGCGTTCGGTTTGAGCCCCGCGCGACCCTCCTTTGCGATCGTGTACAGGACAGGCGCCTCGAGCTGATCGGCGTCCTCGGCGAGCTCGAGGAAAAGGTCGTGCACCCGCTCCAGCGTCAAGGCAGGGTCGGCGTTCGCGCGGTCGACCTTGTTGATCACGATGATGGTGCGCAGGCCGACCTCGAACGCCTTGCGCAGCACGAAGCGTGTCTGTGCCATCGGCCCCTCGGCCGCATCCACGAGGAGCAGGCAGCCGTCGGCCATGTTCAGCACGCGCTCGACCTCGCCACCGAAGTCCGCGTGACCAGGCGTGTCGATGATGTTGATCGTCACGTCGCCGTGGCGGATGGACGTGTTCTTGGCCAGGATCGTGATGCCCTTCTCGCGCTCGAGTTCGTTGCTGTCCATGATCAGCGTCCCAACCTCCTGGTTCTCGCGGAAGGTGTGGCTCTGCTTGAGAAGGGCGTCGACCAGCGTGGTCTTGCCATGGTCGACGTGGGCGATGATCGCCACGTTTCGGATGTCATGCCGGATCTCGGTCACTGGACTTGCGAATATACGGGCTGCCGATGAGGAAGATTGCCGCCCGGCTCGCCCTGCTCGTATTTGCTCTCAGCGTTGCGGTGACCGCCTCGGCGGTGCGGGCTCATGCCGACGAAGGCTGGGTCATCACCTCGTTCCAGTCGAACCTCCAGATCGCCTCTGATTCAACGCTCAGGGTCACGGAGGTTATCAACGTCGATTTCGGCCCGCTCCAGAAGCACGGCATCTTTCGCTACATCCCAGTCCGCTACCGGTACGACAGCACGCGGGACCGCTACTACGACCTCAACGTGACGTCGGTGACCGACGGCGAGAGGGCGATCTCCTACACGACCTACCTCGACGGCCCGGAGCTGGTGATCAAGATCGGCGACCCGAACGTGCTCGTCGGCGGCGCCAATCGCTACGTGATCAGCTACACGGTCGTCGGAGCTATGAACACCTTCCCGGACCACGACGAGCTTTACTGGAACGTCGACGGCGGCAGCTGGCCAGTGCCCAAGCAATTGGTCACCGCGAACGTAGCGATTCCTCCCTCGTCGTTCCAGAACGCGACTTGCTACGAGGGCCCGACCGGCTCGACCGAGAGATGCACATCGCGCGTGACCGAAAACACCGTCAACTATTCATCGACCCGCCGGCTGGGTTCGGGGGAGCAGATGTCCATCGTGACCGCGCTGAGCAAGGGCGCCGTCAGTGTGCCGCCGCCGCTCCTCACGGCTCGCGAGCGCTCCTTCCCAGCCGACGCATTCGACCTGAACCCGCCAATCATCGGCGTCGCTGCCCTGATCCTCATCGCGGGCCTGGCTCTGGTCGGATGGAACTGGCGGGAGCATGGTCGTGATCTCGCCTATCGCATCCAGGCGGTGGTCGTCGAGTTCGAGCCACCCCAGAACCTCAAGGCGGCACAGCTCGGCCTGATCCTTGACGAGAGCGCCGACACCAAGGACGTCACCGCGACCATCGTCGACCTCGCGGTGCGGGGCCATATGACGATCACCGAGGTGGAAGGCACGAAGGATTGGCTCTTGACCTGGAAGGCCGCTGACATCTCATCGCTGCTCACCTACGAGAAGACGCTGCTCGATGGCCTGTTCACCGGCCGGCAGCAGGTGAAGATCTCGGACCTGAAAGGCACGTTTCATGCCACGCTGCACACGGCGGAGGGCAACATCCTCGACGACGCCATGTCGCGGAAGTTCTTCACCTCGCGGCCGGATTACGCTCGCGGGCGCTGGGGCTGCCTCAGCATCGTTGTCATCGCCGCCGGCGCCTTCGCGACCTACCAGCTCGGCATCAATTTCGGCTGGGGCCTGGCCGGCCTCGCGGTGGTACTCGTCGGAATGGTTCTCCTCGTGACGTCGAGGTACATGCCGCAGCGGACCGCGGCGGGCCGCGACGTGATGCAGCACGCGGTTGGGTTCCGCCTCTACATGAGCACCGCGGAGAAATATCGCCAGCAGTTCGCAGAAAAGGCGGAGATCTTCACCCAGCTGCTGCCCTACGCGATCGTGTTCGGCTGCGTGACGAGGTGGGCCAAAGCGTTCGAGGGCATCGACACGAGCGCGTCCAACTCGTGGTACGTGGGCAACACGCCCTTCCAGGCCGCGGTGCTCGCGTCCAGCCTCCAGTCCATGAACAGCGGCATCTCCAGCGCCATCTCTGCGGCCCCGCCCAGCTCGGGGAGCTCGAGCGGCTTCGGCGGAGGCGGCTTTTCCGGCGGAGGAGGTGGAGGCGGCGGGGGCGGCAGCTGGTAGGGGTCGTTCGAGGACGGCGCTCGACCTCCTTGTGGTGGTGTCGGCTGCCGCGTCGCTCCTCTCCCCGTGGTCGGTCAGCATCCCGCCCGCCCACCTCCCCCAGACGTTCGGCTACGAGTCGCCCGCCTGCTGGCTCGTGGTCGGCGGCCTCGTTGTGGCCCTCGTCCTCGACCTGCGGGCCGCCGTCGTGGCGGTCGCCTTCGTGGAGGCCGTCCTAGTGGTGTGGTTTGGATGGGCGATGTGGGTGGTCACGACCCCGCGCTTCACCGACCTCCCGTTTCCATTCATGGCCACCGACCTCATGGGCCCAGGCTGGTATGCCGCGGCGATCGGGCTGCTGCTCGCGGCCGGCGCCCTGGTGTGGGAGCTCCAGCGCCGCTCCGCCCCCATGCGCGAGGACTTCTGGCTGCTCACCGCGATCCCGGGCTTCGGCCTGATGCGTCTCGGACGCTGGCTCGGCGGCGTCACCTGGGCGGGCCTGTTCACCACCGTCTTCTACCTCGCGTCGACGGACTCTCCCGACGCGACCCAGCTCGCGGACTACGGCCGCTACGGCAACGTTCCGCCGCCGTATCCGAGGGGCGCCGAATGGGTCTTGCTGGGGCTGGCGGCGCTGTTCTTGCTCGCGAGCGTCGCCGTGACCGTCTGGCGGCGAGCGAACTTGCAAACCGATGTGAATTCAGATTGAATTAATTTCGGCTTCGGACGCGTCTTTTGGGGGGAGACCGTGGACGTCTTTCTGGTATTTCACCAGACCTACCAGCCGGTGCTGGGCAGCATCCTGCTTTCGGCCATGGTCGCCGGCCTGCCGCTCTACGTCCTGTTCGTCACCCTCGCGATCATCAAGCTGCCGGCGTGGCAGTGCGCCCTGGCGGCGATGCTCACCGCTTTCGTCCTGGGCTGGCTGGTCTGGGGCATGCCGGTCGGCGTCACGCTCGGCACCGCCACTGAGGGCATGGCGTTCGGGCTGTGGCCCATCAGCTGGATCGTCCTCAACGCCGTCTTCTTCCATAACCTCACCGTGGCGAGCGGTGACTTCGACGTCATCAAGCGGTCGCTAACGCGGCTGACCACGGACCGCCGGCTCCAGACCCTGCTGGTGGCGTTCTCGTTCGGCGCCCTGCTCGAGGGAATCGCCGGTTTCGGCGCACCGGTTGCGATCACCGCCTCGGTCCTGGCGAGCCTGGGTTTCGAGCCGGTGACGGCCGCGGTGCTCGCCCTGCTGGCCAACACGGCGCCTGTCGCGTTCGGATCGATCGGGATTCCGGTCGTGACGCTGGGCGGCCTGATCGCCCCGATCGTCGGCCACCCGGTGACGAACACGACCCTGGCGCTGTCCGCGATGGTCGGCCGCCAGCTGCCGGTCTTCTCGATCATCATCCCGGCCTACCTCGTCGTGGTGCTGGCGGGCTGGCGCCGGATGCGCGACATCCTGCCGGCCGTGCTGGTGACCGGGATCTCGTTCGCCATCGTGCAGTTCCTGGTCTCAAACTTTGTCGGACCCGAGCTGACCGACATCATCGCGGCGCTCGTCTCCATGGGATGCCTCGCTCTCCTGCTGAGGTTCTGGCGCCCCAAGGAGATCTGGCAGTTCTCCCACGACCCCGCCGCGCCGGCGACGACAGGGACCGCGCCCCGCCGCGTCATGGGCGCAAGAGGTTCACCGTTCGACGCCATCGACCCGCCTGCGCGAATCCTTCGCGCGTACGGGATGTACGTCGTGCTCGTGATCGTGATCCTCATCGGCCAGATGGGCAACCTGCCGTGGTGGTCGGGCCACCCGGTCGGCGATGTCAAGACGGCGCTGCACGCGCCCGCGAACATCACAGCCGACCTTAAATGCGGCACGCCCGCGTTTGCCCTGTGCCCCAAGCCTTGGATCGGTGCCGACCCCAACCAAGACCGCCAGTCCTTCAAGTTCCCGGACTGGAACTTCCTGTGGCCCGGGACCTACGAGATCAAGGCCGGCAAGCCTGTCTCATTGATCTTCCGCGAGAAGCCGATCGTTTCGAAGTCCACGGCGTACCCGCTCGCGTTCGACTGGAACTTCCTGGCCGCCGCGGGCTCGCTCGTCCTGTACGCCTGCCTGGTCGCCTTCCTGCTGATGCTTCTCGCCGGCGCGCGTTTGAGTTTCTTTGCGGTCTATGCGAAAACGATCCGCCAGCTGGCGCTGCCCATCGCCACCATCGCGCTCATCCTCGCGATCGCACAGCTCATGAACTACTCGGGCATGACCGCGAGCCTCGCCATTGCCCTCTCCAAAACGGGGTTCATATTCCCGTTCGTCGCCGCGTTCCTGGGCTGGCTCGGCGTGTTCCTGACCGGCAGCGACACGTCTTCCAACACGCTGTTCGGCCCGCTGCAGGCCCAAACCGCGCAGCAGCTTGGCAACGTGAGTCCCATCCTCACCGCCGGCACCAACTCGTCCGGCGGCGTGATGGGCAAGATGATCAGCCCGCAGAACCTGTCGGTCGGCGCGGCGGGAGTCAACAAGGTGGGCTCCGAGGGCGAGATCTTCCGCCGGGTGATCCGCTACAGCCTCATCCTCACCGCCGGCGTGGGCGTGGTGGCGATGATCGAGGCCTACGTCATCCCGGGGATCGTCCCGACACCCTAGTCCTCCCCACCTGTGGGGAGGTGGCGCGTAGCGCCGGAGGGGCTGGCCCGGTTAGCGAGCTCCCCGAGCGCCGCCTCGGCCGCAATTCGAACGCGAGCCACGGGGTCGTCGAGCAGCGCGGCCAGGATCGGCTCGGCGGCGGCGATGCCGCGGCGGCGGGCTACCTTCGCCGACATCTCGCGCACCCTCCAGGCTCTGTCGCGGAGGGCGGCCACGATCGCGACCGCGGCACCGGGGTCCCACACATACAACAGTGCTCGCGCCGCCCAGACGCGAGGCCAGTACTCGTGACTCGTCGTTTACCGCCCCCTCGCCGATCCTTCCCGCGAGCAAAAGGACGCGCCCACGAGGCGATTTTTCGATCTCGTCTGAACTCGGCTCTTCAGTCCTCGTCTGCAACCTAATGCGTGCTCAGCCCGTTCAATCCCATCGTGGTGCCGAGAGCGGGAGTCGAACCCGCACGTCCTTGCGGACATCGGTTTTTGAGACCGACGCGTCTGCCTGTTCCGCCACCTCGGCGCTTCCCAAACGGGGCTCGACCATACCATTGGCCGGTGCGAATCGCTCTGACCCTCGCCCTGATCTCGATCGTTGCGGCCTGCGGGCCCCAGCTAGGCCCCAGCGCCGCGGCCAGCCCCAGCGCGAGTGACACAGCCGTAGCCGGAAGCGCTTCTGGGCCGCGCATCTCCCAGCCCCCAATCTCGCCGCCCACCCCGCCGGGGACGAACCTGCCCGCCTTTGCCTGCACCGACGCGTCGGGCGGCAAGACAGGGGTTGCCAACACGATCACCGCGAGGGTCGCCGAGCAGACGACCTACGACCGGTTCGTGCTGCAGTTCGACCCCATCGTGCCGACCTACACCGTCAAGCGCCAGGCCAAGCCTGTTTTCCCGCTCGGCGCGAGCGGCCAGACCGTCAGCCTCGCGGGCATCGCGGGCATCCTGGTCACGGTGCATTCGGCGACCGGCGCCACCACGTTCACCGGCGACATGGACATCTTCCACACCGAGTACAAGGTCCTCAAAGAGGCGCGCCAGACCCAGGATTACGAGGGCTACGTGTCGTGGGGACTCGGCATCAGCCAGCCCGTCTGCATGCGCGTGTTCACGCTCGACGGTCCGGCGCGTCTGGTCGTCGATTTGCAGATCCCCACCAGCTAATCTCCCGGGCGATGGCAGTCGCCCCGCCGCCTGCACCGGCAACCAATCCCACGACCACCGCGAGGCCCCAAGCCACACAAAAGAAGTCCGGCTGCCTCGGCCGCGGCTGCGGCTTCGGCTGCGGCGGCTGCCTCCTTGTCGTGCTCCTCATCGTGCTGCTGATCGCCGGCGGTGGCTACTGGTTCTTCGTCGTCCAGGCTTCGGCCGCGGTGACCGCGCCCGCCACGCTGGTGGTCATCAACCAGCCGATCACGGTCGACGGCAATCCCGCCACCGCGGGCGAGTCGCTGAACGCAGGCAACACCGTGGCGACGGGCGCCGCCGCGCACGGCGCCATCGATTTCCCTGACGGCTCGTACATGCGGCTCGCGCCGCAAACGTCGGTGCAGGTCACGAGCGTCCAGCTCCAGAAGAACGGCAACCTGCAGGCGATCGCTCTGCAGCAGAAGGTGGGGCGTACCTTCACCAACGTCGAGCACCTGGCGAACGGCGCGAGCTTCACGGTCGGCGGCCACTCCGTGAGCGCGGAGGTGCGCGGCACGCAGTTCGAGGTCCTGGTCAACACCAACGGCACGAACGTGATCAAGTCATTCGCCGGCACCGTGAAAGTTTCGGGCGGCGGACGGTCCGTCAACGTGAACGCGGGTCAGCAGGTCTCGGTGGCCGCGAACGGAACTCTTGGCCCGGTCGTGCCCATCGTGCGCGACCCGCGGGATCCGTTCCCACTTGCGGCGCAGTGCGCGAACGCGGTGTCCACCGGCACCACCGCCGGCACGTCGCAGACCTCGACCGGCGACAGCCTTTCGACCGGTCAGACGGCGGAGGTCGATTACAACTCGCCCGGCGGGACCGTGAGCGTCGCGCTCTGCTACCCGGGAAGTTTCATGACGCTCTCGCTGATCGATCCCAATGGGACGGAGCATGCCTCGCGCAACGGAGCGTCGCCGGTGACGGGCCGCGTGAGCGGGCCGCCCGGCCTGTGGCGCGCCATCGTCCGCGGCGTCGACGTGGCGGTCGCCGAGGCGTACGCCGTGTCCTTTGCCAGCGACGCCCCGTGCTCGGCAGACAACGTCGACACCGGCGGCGTCGTCCGCGAGACGCTCAGCAACTCGCAGATCGCAACCAGGCTCGCGGAATCTGGCACGAGCGGGGTCACCATCTCGGTCCAGGGCACCTCGGCGACCTCCGCCCGCCTCGTCTATTACTCGGACATCGGCGGCATCCCTCTGTCGTGGACGATCGACTTCTACGCCGCCACCCCGGACCTAGGCGCGGTCATCACCCAGGTCACCGTGCGCGGGATCAACGTGACCACCCAGGTGGTCTCGAACCTGAGCTCGTACGGCGGCCACTCCATCAGCTCCATCCCGTCGGGGTTCGTGGTCGACCGGGTCTATTCGTGCGCCGCGCTCAACGGGGACAACATGATGGTGGTCGAAGGGCACAGATAGCCCCTCCCTGAGCTATCTTTCCCGGGCAACATGGCAACCGTAGCCGCCAGGAAAGCCCCCAAACCCCGCCGCGGCGGGCGCCGTTTCCTGATCGGCCTGGCGGTGCTGATCCTGATCATCGCCGGCGTGCTCGTCTGGCTGAACATCGCGGCCCAGGCCGCGGTCGACGCGTCCGGCATGCTCACGGTTTACCAGCCGAACGTGACGATCGCCCACGGTTCGGGCGCCGCCGGCGCGGCAAATACCGGGGCCGTCGTGCGCGCCGGCGACACGGTGGCGACCGATGCCAAGGGCCTGGCGGGCATCACGCTGCCCGACGGCACCCTGACCCGACTGGCCAAGAGCGCAACGATCACCCTTGATTCGGCGCACTTCACCAAGAGCGGCAACCTTCACGACGTTTCGCTCACTCAGCAGGTCGGCCGCACCTTCACCAACCTGCAGCACCTGGTCAGCGGTGCGAGCTTTGACGTCCACGGCAAGGCCGCCACCGCGAGCGTGCGTGGCACGAAGTTCGAGGTTCTCATCACGGCCAACGGCAGCATGACGGTCAAGGTTTTCGAGGGCACGGTCACACTCCACAACGGGTCCGGCACGGTGACGATCAACGCGGGCCAGCAGGCGACTGCCAACTCCAACGGCACCATCGGCCCTCCGGGTCCGATCCAGCCTGATCCCAACGACCCGTTCGGTCCCGCGCTGGATGCATCGAATGCGGTCGCGGCCGGCACGACGCCCGGCACCGAGCAGGACTTCATCGGCGCGCCGCTCCACAACGGGGAGCACCAGCAGTTCACCTACAGCTATGCCGGCGGCAGCCTGGTCAAGGCGTCCGTCGGCTATCCCGGCAGCGCGATGAAGCTGACGGTGACCGCCCCCGACACCCAGAAGTATTTCGCGACCGGCAAGCTGCCCGTCGTCGTCATCAACAGCGCTCCGCCCGGCATCTACACGATCCAGGTCGACGGCATCAGCGGGCTTGGCGTCAACGGTGAGGAGCCGTTCGTCGCCGTGGCATCGCTCGAGTCCTGCGCCAGCGCTGACATCGAGCAGAACGGTGCGGTGCACCGCGGCTACACCGAACAGGACCTGGAAGCTGCAGTGCAGCAGTCAGGTGTCTCGGGCCTGTCGAACCTCAAGTTGACGATCAGCGAAAACTCGGTCGCCGGCGCCATCATCAACGCCAGCGGCACCTACGATGGCGCGGGCTGGAGCGGATCGGTGGTGCTCGTCGCCCACAATGGGGTCTTCGACATCATGCCGACGAGCGGAACCGTGTTTGGGATGAATGTTCCCGCGCAGCAGCTCGTGCAGCAGATCGGCGCGGCCATTGGGCAGGATCCCTCGAACGTGAATCCAGGATTCATGGTCGAGCGGCTCTTCACCTGCAACTCGGTGATGATCGTCGACGGCCGCGCGGCCGCCTAGCTTTCCCCTCCCCACTTGCTGGGGAGGGCAAGGGTGGGGGCGTTCGTACCCGCTAGCTAGCTTCTACCCCGCGCCGAACATCCGATGCGCCGCGCGCATCAACAGCGAGAGCCCCGAACCTCCGAACAGCCACGCCAGCTCGGCCGCCCCGACCGCAACGACCAGCGCTGCGCTCAGGCCGATCCCGCCCCCACGCATCACGGGCGGCAGCCAACGCGCTCCGTCTGGGCTGCCGTTGGGTGACGTCAGCGAGGACTCGAGGCGGTCCAGCAGCTCGCCTGCTGTTGCAGGACGGCGGTTGGGGTCGCGGTCCATCGCCTGCTGCAGCGTCGCCGCGAACGACGGCGGAAGGTCCGCCGCGATCTCGCGCACGTTGGGCGGCGGCTCGTAGAGGCGGCGGCTCAGCGTCTCGATCCAGCTCTTGGAGGAGAAGGGACGGCGTCCAGTGGTCGCCTCGAAGATGACCGCCGCGAGCGAGTAGACGTCGGCCCGGCCGTCGACCTCACGGCCGACGAGCCTCTCCGGTGCGACGTAATCGGGGGCGACCGGACCGCTGGCGCCGGGACCGGTGTTGAACGACGCAACGGTGCCCAGGCCAAAACCGGTGAGCATGGTGCGGCCGTCGTTGGCGAGCAGGATGTTGGCGGGCTTCACGTCGCGGTGGATGGTCGCCCGTGAGTGCGCGTAATCCAGCGCGCTCGCGATGGGTCGCAGCAGCGCGATGATCCCGAGCGCCTCATAGCGCTGTCCGTCTCCGAACCAGCCATCGAGTGTGCTGCCCGCCACCAGCTCGGTAACCAGGTAGGGAGATTCGCCGTCGTAGGCGAGCTCGTAAAGCCGCGGAATCGCTTCGTGCTCGAGCGCGGTGTACGAGCGCAGCTCCAGGAGGAATCGCCGCGAAAAACTCACGTCGCGCGCGACGCCGGTGCCTATCGTGCGGAGGGCGACGCGGCGGTGGAGGCGTGGATGTTCAGCCTCATAGACAGACCCGAGGCTGTCAGTGTCGAGCTCGCGGAGCAAGCGGTAACCGCCGACGCTCTGGTGCCCGTTGGACTCGGCTTTCGGTCGTGAGCCGTTCTCAGGCGGGGGTTGCGCTGCCACAGAACTTGAACTTTAGGCCACCTAGGCCGAGTTGGGCGCCAGGAATCCGAACGGAAATTCGGGGCCCGGAATGCTGTCCGGGCCCCGGAGCCAAATCAGCTAGCCGCAGGCGGGGAACATGTTGACCTGCCCACTCGCGCTGACGCTGAAATGATCAACGAGGTGGAGGGTAAGTGTGGAGCCATCGCTCCCGGTTGCCAGGATGTTGAAAATGTCGTGTGTGACAACGTTGTTCTTGTTCAGACTCACGCCGAACCAGACGGCGAAGTGGCCCGAGAACGTCGGCAGCGTGGAGTCGCTCTGGACTAGCGTGAACCATTCCTCCTGCGTGGCTGTGACCCAGACATCCCCGGCGCCGTTGACTGTGACGTGCATGACGAAGTTTCCGGTTCCAGTGATCGTGCCCCCAGGTGCGCCGCACATGGGCCCGACGACCATAGGTGGGAGCGTGCCGTGGACGTTTTGCGTAAACGTCGTCGCATCGGACGCGGACGCAGGTGCAGCAAGCACCACCGATGCTGCGAGCACGGCAAACAGGACAAGGATTCTTCTGATCATGCTTCCCACCTCACGGTTTTTACGCGGGCTAACGAGGCGGCCTGAATATGACCCTGTCAAGTCCGCTCGTCAAGGGTGGTGTCGGCGAGAGGATTTGAACCTCCACGCCCTTTCGGGCACCAGCTCCTAAGGCTGGCGCGTCTGCCATTCCGCCACGCCGACGCCACGCAACTTTACGGCTTGAGGTTGTGGATCTCGACCGGCTCGATCTGGTCCGCGGTCTCGAAGCCGAAGATCCTCGATAAGAAGTACAGCTCGCCTTCGAACGTCCGGCGGATGTTCTTGTCCTGCCGGAAGCCATGCTGCTCGCCCGGGTACGCGACGTATGCATAGGGCAGCTTCTTCTTCTTGCAGACCTCAGCGAAAGTCTCCGCCTGGCTGGGCGGGACGACCTTGTCCTCGAGTCCCTGGAAGAGGATCACCGGAGCCGAGATGTGGTCCGCGAAGTAGATCGCTGAGCGGTCGCGGTAGAGGTCTGCTCGCTCCGGGTACGGCCCGATCAGCGTGTCGCAGTAGTGCGACTCGAACTTGTGCGTCTCTTTGATGAACAGCTCGAGGTCGCCGATCCCGAACTGGCTCGACCCGGCGTCGTAGAAGTCGCGCTTGGTGAGCGAGAGCAGGACCGTATAGCCGCCGGCCGATCCGCCGGTGATCGCCACGCGGTCGGGATCAGCGAGGCCCAGTTCCACGAGGTAGCGCGCGGCGTTGATGCAGTCGTCGACGTCGATCACGCCCCACTGGCCGCTGAGCCGCACGCGATACGCGCGTCCGTAGCCGGCCGAGCCTCCGTAATTGACGTCGACCAACGCGATGCCGCGGCTCGTCCAGTACTGGTACTCGAAGGGGTAGGTCGGACCTGCCGAGCCGGTCGGGCCGCCGTGGCACACGACGACCAGCGGCGGCTTCTCGCCCGCCGGCGCGTCGAAGTCGTGGTTGCGGGGCGCGTAGTAGAACGCGTGCGCGGTCAGACCGTTCTCGGTCGGAAACTCGATCGGCTTGGGGATGCTGAAGTAGCCCGGGTCAATGTGCGCGGGGTTGGCGACCTTCACCACCTCCTGCGCATGTGTGTCGAGGTCGACCACCAGCACGCGCTCGGCCAGGGTCGCCGAGCTGGCATACATCGCCGCTTTGCGCCCGGACACCTGCAGGTTGAACAGGTTGGTGTACAGGAGCTCGATGGGCTGCAGGCGGCCGGTGGCGAGGTCGATACAGCCGAGCTTCACCCCGCTCTTCTCCGAGTAGATGCACACGATCTCGTCCGGGCCGCTGAAGGCGTAGAAGCGATGGCCGAAGATCCACTGCGGCGCGCCGAACTCGGCCGGTCGGGGGCACGCGGGCTCGTCGCCCTCGCCGTGCGAGCGATACAGGTTCCACCAGCCGCTGCGGTCGGAGACGAAGTAGAGCTCGCCGTCCGGCGACCACTCCGGCTCCAGGACGGACTCGGTCAGGCCGCCCGCGACCCTGCGCGATGACCTGACATGGCCGTCGCGGTCCAGCTCGCCGATCCAGATCTCGCTGCCGTCCCACGGCATGTTGGGGTGATTCCAGGTCTGCCAGGCGATGCGGCCGCCGTCCGGGCTCAGCTTCGGCGAGGAGTAGAAGTCGTTGCCGGCCGCGATCGTGATCGGCTCTCGCTTGCCGTTCACGTCGATCGCCACGATCGTGTTCACGGCCTCCGCCGCACCGGTGCTGTGGTCCTCGCGCACCGCGAGAACGCGATCGCGGCCGCGGTCCACGGTCATGTCGGCGTGGCGGATGTCCAGCGCCGGCGTGATCGGCTGCGGCGCGGCGCCGCGGTCCTGGCGGTACATACGCTGGTCGCTGTAGTTGGTGAAGAAAACGGTCCCGTCGTTGACAGCGAAATGGCCGCCTCCGTACTCGTGGACCCGGGTGCGGGCGTTGAATCCCGGCGGGGTGACGTCGTTGATGGCTCCGCCGGCGCTGCGCCGGCACACCACGATTCGCCCGGCCTCATACGGGCGCAGCTCCGACCAGTACAGGTCGCCGCCGTTCCAGCGCAGCATCTGGTTGCGCATGTGCACGGTGCCTTTGAGCAGGACGTCCGGCGAAATTGGCGAGGCCCAGGAACCGAAGGGGGCTGTTTGGCGTCCGCTCACCGCTGCGCGGCCGCTACTATCGACGTAGCCATCAAGGCAGTGTATTCAGCATGAGAAACGCGTTGCTCGTGGTCGACCCCCAGGTCGATTTCGTGGAGGGTGGCAGCCTCCCCGTCCAGGGCGGGCTCCAGGTCGCCGCGATGATCGCCCGCCACGTCCGGCACTTCAAGTCCGAGTACCAGTTCGTGGTCGCGTCCCGCGACTATCACGAGTCGGCTCCGGACCACATCTCGGACAAGCCCGACTACATCAACACCTGGCCCCCCCACTGCATGGTCGGCACCCCGGGCGCGGCGTTTGTGCCGACGATCCAGAACCTCGTGCGCGAGAAGTACATCCAGGTCGTCGTCACCAAGGGCCGGAACGCCGCGGCCTATTCGGCGTTCGACGCCTTCGATCCGCGCGGGCACCGTCTGCTCGACGTGTTGAAGGAGAACCGCGTCGACCACATCGACGTGTGTGGTCTCGCCACCGATTACTGCGTCCGCGCCAGCGCGCTCGACGCGCGCAAGGCCGACTTCCAGGTCCGCGTCCTGGTCAACCTCTGCGCGGCCATCAACGAGGCGACCGGGCAGCAGGCGCTGGAGGAGATGAAGGCGGCCGGCATCCAGCTCCAGGCGGCCACCGCCCCCTAACCTAACTTCCCCTCCCCACTTGCTGGGGAGGGTCAGGGTGGGGACTAACGCTTCTTGGCCTTGGCTCGGCTCGAGCTCCCCTCCGGCACGTACTTGAACGACACGTTGAGCTTTACGCGATAGCTCGTGACCTTGCCGTTCTCGATCGTCATGTCCTGCTCCACGACCTCGGCGACGCGGAGGTCTCGCAGCGTCCTGGAGGCTGTCTCCACGGCGACCTTCGCCGCCGCCTCCCAGGACTGGCTGCTGGTCCCAATCAGCTCTGTCACCCGATAGACGCTGTCGGCCATCACGACCTCCTTTCAAACCGCCGGCGAACGGGTCAATTCTCGCGCGATTCAGGAACGCGCTGCGAGAAGTCGCGCCAGCCGATCCAGCTCGCCCTCGCGGCCGAGGCGCGCCATCTCGGTCCAGTGGTCGTCGTGCATCGCCTCAAAGGTCAGCAGCAGCCGCACCCCATCTGACACCTCGCTGAGCTCGACGATCGTCTCGACCTCGTATGGCTCGACCCCGGGGATGAAATCGGCAAGCTCTTTGTAGACAAGCCGGCTCGGCGGTTTGACCTCCGTGAACGTCACACGGTTCTGGGTGGTCACGGGCATGCCGGCTTTCTTCACGAAGTCGATCTGTTCCGGCCCGGTCGCGCTCATCGCGTAGACGAGCTGACCGCCCGGGCGGAGATTCAGGTCGCTCACGGCGACGCTGAATCCCTCCGGGCCCCACCACGATTCGATTCCCTCTTTCGTCGTCCACAGCTCCCAGACCTCGTCGATCGAGGCCGTGAACGTTCGCTCGAGGGTGAGCTTTGGACGTTCGTTCACGCTACGGCGCTGCCCTTGTAGGCCTTCTCGAGTGTGGCGATGTCGAGCTTCTTCATCCTCAACATCGCGTTCATGCAGGCCTCGGCGTCGCCGGACTTCGGGTCGCTGAGCATGCGGCCCAGCGATTCAGGGACGATCTGCCACGAGACCCCGAAGCGGTCCTTGAGCCATCCACAGGGACCCTCCTCGCCTCCATTCTCGGTCAGCGTTGTCCAGTACCGGTCGACCTCGGCCTGGGTCTTGCAGTTGACCATCAGCGAGATGCCTTCGGCGAAGGTGAAGGACTCGCCGCCGTCGAAGGCGAGGAACTCCCGCCCGTCCAGCTCGAACTTCGCGTTGAGCAGCTTGCCCTTCGGGATCGGTCCACCGTCCGCATCGACGCGCGTGATGCTCAGGATCTTCGAGTTCGGAAACAGCGAAACGTAGTGCTTGACCGCCTCTTCCGCGCGGTCCTTGAACGTCAGGCACGGCCTCACTGTGTCAGCCATCGGTTTGTCTCCTTTTCTTGTCCTTCTTCTGACGCCGCCGCTCCAGCTCGGCGGCAAACCTATCGAGACGCCCCTCCCAGATCGCCCGATACGTCGTCACGAACCTGGACAGCTCCTGGAACGGCTCCGGCCGCAGCGCGTAGAGCCGCCTGCGGCCCTCCGGCCTGACGATTACGAAATTGGCGTCCTCCAGGATCGCCAGCTGTCGCGAAACGCCGGGCTGCCCGATGTCGACCATCTCCACCAGCTGGTTGACCGACCGCTCGCCGTCACGGAGGGCGTCGACGAGGCGGCGCCGGGTCGGGTCGGCCAGGATCTGGAAAACGTCGGGCACCACGACATATTACTGCAGCAACATATCTCGTGTCAACAATATGTTTTTAGGAGGGGACAGGCTGGAGCCGCCGCAGCGCCGGCAGCAGGTCGGCCACCTTGCCGGCCAGCCTTTCCGGCTCTCCACCGCGCAGGTAGACGACCTGTTCGGTGACGCCCTGCTCGAGAAAGCGTCCCGACAGCTCGAGCAGCTCATTGCGGTCCTGCCCGTCCCAGCCGAACTGGATCGAGTGCCGGATCTCCGACGGGTCGCGGCCCACTGCCGCACACGCTTCTCCGAGCAAGGCGGTCAGCTCGTCGACTCGATCCGGGTCGCCACCCGCGATGTTCCACACGTCCGCATGTCGGGCGACCAGTCGCATGGTGGTCTGCCCTGAAGCGCCGATCCAGATCGGCGGGTAGGGCTTCTGGATGGGCTTCGGATTGGCGATCGCGTCCTTGAAGTGGTAGTAGCGCCCCTCGAAGCTCGTGCGCTCTTCGGTGAACAGCGATTTGATGATCTGCAGCGACTCGCTCAGCCGGCCGACGCGGTGGTCGAGTCCGTGGAAGCCGTACATCTCGTGCTCGATCTCGGCCCACGCGGCGCCGATGCCGAACTCGAGCCTGCCTCCGGAGAGATGGTCGACCGTGACCGCGGTCTTGGCCAGCAGCGCCGGGTTGCGATAGGTGTTGGCGGTGACCAGGCAGCCGATGCGCACGCGCTTGGTGGCCTCCGCCATCGCCGCCTGGAGCGCCCATCCCTCGTAGATCGGACGGTCGGCGGTCGTGCCGCCGATCGCCGCCAGGTGGTCGAAGTCCCACAGGTGGTCGAAGCCTGCCTCGTCGGCGATGCGCCAGACCGCGCGCAGCGCCTCGATGGAGATGTCCTGCCCTGACGCCTTCAGACCAAAGCGAAGCGGATGCGCCATCAAGACGAGGTTAGTGAAATCGGAGTTGGCGCACGCGGATCGCAAACGGGTAGCGCCTCGAGAACTCTTCCGGCGTCCACCCAAAGCCCTTGATGTCCGCTCGATACTTCCGTACGTAGGCAGGAACCTTGGAGGCGGGCGCCTGCGACTTCGAGATGGTCGCGTGGCCCGACATGCGGATGACCTCATTGCCCGATTCATCGGTGTTCAGGTGCAGCTCGACGTTGGGGTTGTTCCGAACATGGCGCACCTTGATCCCGGGCTGCGCATAGATAAGGAATGACTTGCCGTCCCACAGGTACCAGACCGGGACGGCCTGGGGCCGGCCGTCGGCGCCGGCGGTGACGAGCCAGACCACCGGGTCCTTCTTCAGGCGCGACTGGGTGTGGCGGTCCATGGTCGGCACGGACTACTAGGTTAGAAGGCGAAGCACTCCATGAGGTTGCCGATGCTCGGGTTGGCGTCCCGCGGCGGCGCCGGCGGTCCGACCGGGCCGGTGGCGGCTTCGTAGTTGCCGCCGCTCGGCGTGCTCGTGTCGAACAGGTGGTTCGCCATCGCCAGGGTGGGCAGCTTGTACACGGTCTCGATGAACTTGAGCGTCGATGTGTGGTCGTACACGGTCGGCTCGAGATGTCCGGGTTTGGCCAACGGCGAGATGATCCACGTTGGCACCCGGATGCCCAGCCCGAATGCGTCGATGTGCGGCGGCCGGACGTGGTCGAAGTAGCCGCCCGCCTCGTCGTAGGTGTGGATGTAAGCGGAGCTCGCCCATGATGATGAATTGCGCAGCCCGTCGACCAGCTCCTGGACGATCCCCATCCCGATCGAAATGTCCGCGGGCGGATGCTCGTCCCAGCCTCGCGCGAAGCTGGGGATGATCCACGAGACATTCGGCAGCGTGCCTTGCTTGAGGTCGGTGAAAAAGTCCTGCTTGTTGGCGTGAGCGCGCATATCGTGCGCAAATCGCTTCCAGAAAAAGAAAACGTTGTCGGTGTTACCGAAAGGAACGCTGTCCATCCCGACGTTGTAGACCTTCCAGCTCAGGTGGGCGTCCTCGAGCAGGTCGAGGATGATCGGGTAGTCGAAGACGCCATAGCCCCACACGCCATTGGTCGTGATCCCGCCGGAGGTGCCGGCCGCTGTGTAGAAGCGGTTCGGCCAGGTCGGCCCTAGCAGCGAGCAGAAGTAGTTCGTGCACAGGGTCGACGTGTCGTGAAGGCTGTAGTAGAAAGCCAGGTCGTCGGCGGTGTAGTAGCCCATGCAGTTGATGCCGTCGGTCGTGTAGAAGCCGTCCATCGCTCCGCCGTCGTACTCCGCGTGGGTGGCGGACCAGTTGTGGCCGATGTCGGGTGTCGACAGACTGGTGAAGTGATACGGCGCGATGGTCTCGTGGTTCCCGTCCGGCTGCGTGTAACCATCGGGTACCCCGTATGGGCGGACGAAAGGCGCGAATCCGTAGTAGTGGTCGAAGGAGCGGTTCTCCTGGAGGTCGACGATGATGTGCTGGATGGGGTTGCGCGCCTTCAGAAAGCTCGCGGCCGCGCCCGGCATGACCGGCGTGACCAGGCTCGCGAGTCCGAGCGCGCCGGCGCCTTTGAGGAACGTGCGGCGATCGATTGGCGACATCTCTTCACCCCCGCAAGATGGATGCCTGCGCTACCCGGCGAGCGTAAACCTTCCGCGGTTGTTTGGCAGTTAAGAGTTGAGGGCAAATTAGCACCGTGAAGACAAAGACCGAAGGCGACTGGAAGCGCGACCTGACCCCGACCCAGTACCACGTGCTGCGTGAGAAGGGAACCGAGCACCCCTTCACCGGCGAGTACTGGGACACCAAAACCCCGGGCGCGTACCTGTGCGCGGGCTGCGGGGCCAAGCTGTTCGAGTCGGAGACCAAGTTCGACGCCCACTGCGGCTGGCCGAGCTTCTACGCCCCGGCCGAGGGCGCGCCCATCGAGGAGACGATGGACGGATCGCTCTTCGAGGTCCGGACCGAGGTCACGTGCGCGAGCTGCGGCGGACACCTCGGGCATGTCTTCGACGACGGCCCGGAGCCGACCGGGCTGCGTTACTGCATCAACTCCGCCTCGATCAAGCTGGACCCGAAGTAGTCCTCCCCTTCAAGGGGAGATTGGAGGTTGGTCCTCCCCATTTATGGGTAATAACATACTTGACTCAGTGGGATGTATACTCTGGACGGAGCGGTTCTCAGTTCAAGGCGTCGTTTGCCCGGAGAACGAAACCCTGTTAAGGCACGGGGCGGTAGTTCAATGGGAGAACGCTAGGTTGCGAGCCTAGAGATACGGGTTCGAATCCCGCCCGCTCCACAGCAGGGAAAGAGAAGCGGGGCCGCGTCCCCCTCGTTTCCTTCAGGGGGTTCCGGCACCCTCACGGCTGCTGGAACTTGCGAGCACGACCCCGCTACGGATCATCCTACCCATATTCCCCCCGTAGTTGACTTTTTATCCTTTGATCCTGTAACCTACGGTTCCGGTAGGTCGTCACCTACGAGAATCGGAGGAAATCACGTATGTCAGATCAAACCCAAACCGCAATCGCAACGAAGCTAAGGGTGCGCGCCGCAGGCGAGAACCGCTATCCGAACTACGACCTAAACGCGTGCATCGCGCTCGCCAAGAAGGTCAAGGACGAGGGTTACAACGACTGCACTCCCGAGCAGCTAGGCGCTCTACTCGGCTACCGGAATACCAATGGCGGCGGTTTCGCGACCCGGGTCGCAAATGCCAGGATGTTCGGTCTCGTCGAGACTATTCAGGGCCGTTACCGAATCACCTCTCGCGCAGAAACCATCCTGTACCCCACGAAGGAGAGCGAGCGCCAACAGGCAATGGTTGACGCATTTTTCTCAGTCCCTATGTACAAGCGCGTATACGAAATGCACAAGGGTCAACGACTGCCGGAGAGTCCGCTCGGTATGCAAAACCTGTTGCATCGTGTGTTCCAGATTCCAGTGGGAGATCGAGTCGTTCAGGCAGTCCGCGTAATGATGGACAGCGCCGATCAAGCTGGGTTCTTTCGTGGAACTCAGGGCAAGAGAACAAGTCTCGTGCTACCCATCATCACTCAAGTTCCAGTCCAGAGCGGCGAAACCTCCGTTTCGGATCGCGAAGTGAAGAACGGCGGTAGCGGAAGCGGCGGTAGCAATGGTGGTGGGTCGGAGGGCAATGGTCTGCCGAGTCGCGGCAAGCTGCTAGATGGCATGTGGGAGGAGTTGCCCGACGATGCCTCTTGGAACGAGGACGCTCTGAGTTACTGGCTCGACACTTTCGAACGACTGCTGCGGGTTAGGTACAAGGTTCCGAAGTCGTGATGCGTAGACGGTGATGCCTATGAAAAGAGTTTGAACCGTCGAGGAGCGTTCTTTACCCAGCTCGGCGGGGATTCGTGAGGGGTGAAGGGGCGAGGGGGGCCGGGCGTTCCGGCCCTCCTCCACATTGACGGAGTTTAAGCGTTCTGGCGGGGTTTGCCGCCCCTGTCGCGCTCAGCCCTCCGTTCGTCTATCTCGCGCTTGGAGACCGCTAGGAGCTTGCGCGTCAGGTCTTTGAATCGCTTGGCTGGTTTGTCGTCTGCTGGGTTCTGTCCAGGCACGTCTTGATCCTACCCCTCGTCGCGGCATTTCAGGCAGTCGCCCCTTTTCCGGTCAACTCGGCGTAGGTTAATCGCTTGCCCAAGACCGAGCCGGTGACCTTGACGAATCGCTGGCTGTCGCTATCCTCGCGGTTCTTGAAACGAAAGGCTTGTTCGTCGAGGTAGCGGAACAAGTGAAAGGGTTCGACGCTGACGTATGTGCCGTGAATAGCTCGCTTCAGTAGGCTCCAGAAGTTCTCCAGGCCGTTCGTGTGAACCTCACCCTCGACGTACTTCTCCGCGTGGTCAATGACCTTGTGGATGTATTCGTCGTCCAACTTGCGATAGGAGCCGAGCGCATCCGTTTAGAGGTTCGAGCCAGTAGCGACAGCCTGACGGACTGTCGTGTCAAGCGTGGTCAGTTTGTTGTTGTCGATCATGCGGTAGTCGAATCGCCCAGTATGGCGCTCTAGCAAGCCCATCACGGCGACCTTGCCGACCATGCCCTTACGCCGACTAGGTTCCCTGCCCATCGTCGCGTTGCGCTTCGCAACATGCATGTTCCGCGCCTTGCCGCCGATGTAGGTTTCGTCAACCTCGACGTGACCGGACAACTTCTCGAAGGTGCCGGTCTGCATGGCGAGCCGGATGCGGTCGAGCATGAACCAAGCCGTCTTTTGGGTTACGCCGACCGACCGGGCAACTTCGTAGGAGCTGATTCCGTTCCGGTCGTTCGCCAGCATCCAGATCACGGCGAACCACTTATCCAAACCGATAGGGGAATCCTCGAAGATCGTTCCGACCTTGACCGAGAACTGGCGCTTAGCGTGCTTCTGCTTGCATTGCCACAACCGGCGCGTGGGCATGAACGTCACATCCTCACTGCCGCAGATCGGACACTTGACCTTGCCATCCGGCCAACGTAGCGATGCCATGAACTTGAGGTTGACGTCCGGGTTAGTGAAGTACCGGATAGCCTCTAGGAGTGTTTCGGGCTCCTTCTTGATTCCCACATGCTGAGTCTACTACTTACTGTTCGCTGAGTCAAGTATGTTATTGCCCATTTATGGGGAGGTGGCGCGAAGCGCCGGAGGGGCTGAAACGAGCCCACCTGGCCGTCGCGTGAATCCAAGCTTCTCGCGTTCCTCGAGCTCGACGCGAATCGTGTCCATTACATCCACGATGTCCCTATCAATATCGCCGACAGGGAATCGGATGACCTTGTAGCCCTCGGCCTCGAGCCAAGCCTGCCGCCGGAGGTCGTACGCCGCCCGCTCGTCAGCGTGGCTAGGACCATCAATCTCGATCACCAACTTCGCCGCGGGGCAATAGAAGTCGACGTTGTACTCACCAATCGGCTGCTGGCGCCGGAATTTCCAGCCATCAAGTTTTCGGCCCCGCAAGCGAATCCAGACCCGTAGTTCCGTCCCCGACATGGAAGTCCGCAGACGCTGCGAGGCACGGGTCCGAGGCGAGCGCATTCGCAAACGATCGCTCGACAGCGTTCCAGCGGCTACCCAGGCTGTTAACGGATTCGGTCCGAGCCCCTCCGACCCTGCGGGCCACCTCCCCATGAATGGGGAGGACTATGCAGAGGGCTGCCGCATCGCCTCCAGCATCTTTCTCACGATCGGGCTCGGCACCTTGGGCTGCCAGGCCTTGTAGGCCTCCCGCAGGTCCACCGGCCACGCGATGTCCAGGTCGACCCTCGTCCCGAAAGTCGCCGCGCCCGCCAGCACGCGCAGCGCCAGCTCGAGCACGCGTCGCTGCATGACCCGATCGTTCGGCATCCCGAACGGATGCCCGAACGGAAACTCGACGCCCACGATTCGCGGCGCGCGCCGCTCCTCCGCGACCGCCGGCATCATCGTCACGACCACGGTCGGGATCCCCGCCGCTTCGATCCACCGTGCCAGCACGGGCACGTTCGAGCAGCAGTCGGGTCAAGCCGGAGCAAGCAGAAGCGCATCGGCGCCCTGCTCGCGGAGATGCGCCACGATTTCCGGCGCCGTCGTGTCGCGCCAGTCGCGGAGGCCGGGGTCCTGGTAGCCCATCACCGCGACGTGCTCAGCCACCGCGCCGCCCACGACCCCTTCGCCCGCCAGCTCCTCCAGCAGATGCATCGGCAGCGCGATCTCGGGGTCGGCCAGGAGGTCCTCGTCATTTATGTGCAGGTGTGCGACACCGACGTCCTCGCGCCGCGCTGTTGAAGGGATGACGCGCCAGGTCGGGTCGCCCCATTCCTCATGCACCTGCTCGCGCTCGACGTCGAACGAAGCCTGGCTGCCCTTCAGGTAGAGGCCGGCCGAGGTGAGCAGCGCGATCCGCGATTCCGCCAACCGCGTTGCGAACGGCGCCCACACGGGAGCCTCTTCGCCGGGAGATGGGCCGCGACCCTCGTAATACGGACGGAAACTGCGCGGCAGGAATTTGTAGCTGTCGACGATCAAATCAGTCGAAGTCCGACAGCGTCCCGCTGAGCACCGGCATCACCGAGCCGCCAACCTCGATGCGGCTCGGGATGTCGGTCGAATCACCATACGTCAGTTCGACGTGTACGAAGCTCTGCCGTCCCATCTTGGTCCCCTGCTCGCTCACGATCGACACCTTGGGTGCGCGGGCGACGAGTCCGTACTTCACCGCGAAAGCACCTAGCGGACCGCTGGCCGAGCCGGTCGCGGGGTCCTCACCCGTGTCAGGCGCGAACATTCGGCTGTAAAGCCGCTCGGCGCCGGTCGACGCAAAGAAGAAGATTCCGTGGGCGCGCCTGCCCTTCAGCAATTTCTCCAGCCGGTCGGTCTGGTACGTGGCGCTGTCGACGACCTCCGCACTCTGCAGCGCGACGAAGAGAAATGGATTGCCCGTGCTCGCAACCTGGGTTGGAATGTCGTGGACGATGGCTGACTCTTCGATGCCGAGCGCCGCTGCCACCGCACCGTGCGGAAACACCTCGCCAAAAGACACCGGCGGGTGCGCCATCCAGAACATGACGCGCCCATCCTTCTTCACGCCCCTGACCCTGACCGGTCCCACGCCCTCTTCCAGCGTGAACTCGAGCGCGTTGCCCGGCACCAGTCCCTCGTCCATCAGCACCCACGCTGTGCCGACCGTCGGGTGACCGGCGAACGGCAGCTCGAGGACTGTTGTGAAGATGCGGACCTTCGCGGCGTGCGCGGGATCGTCCGGCGGCAGGACGAAGGTCGTCTCGGCGAGGTTCATCTCGCGGGCGATGCGTTGCATGGCACGAGGCGACAAGCCTTTGCCGTCGAGCACGACCGCGAGCTGGTTGCCGGCCAGCTGCTTCTCCGTGAAGACGTCGACGACGCGAATTGTCCTCCCCATTTATGGGGAGGTGGCCCGAAGGGCCGGAGGGGCTGATCCGGCAATCAAACACGTCGTGGTGCCATGTGCGAGCAGCTTGCCGCTGTCGACCGCGACAACCCTGCCCTCTGCAGTGGCGATGGTGCCGCCGCGGTAGATGACGGCACCCTCACACCGCACGCGACCAGTATCCATCGTGATCGGCCGGACAAAGTTGGTCTTGACCTCGAGCGTCGTGTAGCGCTCGCCGGCCGCCAGGGTGGTGTGGATGGCGCAGCCCATCGCCGAATCGAGCAGCGCCATTGCGAAACCTCCGTGCACGACGCCGATCGGGTTGTACAGGAACTCGCCCGGCTCGCCCACGAACACGGCTTTGCCCTCTTCGACATGCTCGCCGGTGAATCCCATGGTGACGGCGATTGGCGGTCGAGGCAGGCGGCCCGCGAACATGTCCTGCATCAGCTCGAGACCGCTGCGACCGGGCGCGGCCTTCAAGATTTCGGACGGGTCCTCCCAGGTGACCGTGCGCGAACGCTTCTTCTGGGTCTCCATCCTCAACCTGAAAAGGCCGAAACCACCGCCAAAATTCCGAGCAGGGCGATCGCGAGGCCGCTGAAGGCGCTGATGCCCCGCACGACGCGCGGCGTCAGGCGCGTCCGCAGCATCGAGGCCGCGAGGACGAGGATGCACCACCACGCGGCCGATCCGAGCAGCACCCCGGCCACGACGAGTGCCGGACGCACGAACGATCCGTTGGTGCCGATGCCCAGCGTCGCCGCCAGCGCGGCGAAGGAGATGATCGTGGCCGGGTTGGTGATCGTCAGGCCCACCGTCGACAGGTATGCGAACGCGAGGCCGCGGCCGGTCACAGTTGCAGCGGCCCCGGCGCTCCTCGCGCGATCGATAAGTATGCGGATGCCCAGCACGACCAGGACCACGCCACCGACCAGCGCCAGAGGCCTGCGTCCCGCGACGAACGCGGTGGTTAGGGCTGCAATGCCAAACGTCGCGACCGCAGCGTAGAAACCGTCGACCGTCGCGACTCCGAAACCCGACAAAAGGCCGACAAGCCGGCCCTGGACCAGCGTGCGCCTAACGCAGAGGAAGAAGATCGGCCCGGGCGACGCGGCGATGGCGAATCCCAGGACGAAGCCCCGGAACAGCAGGCCGCCGAGCAACAAGCTGGACACCGCATCCCCTCATGGCGCGCAAATTGTAGGTTCACTAGCGTAGGGAGCGTGAAGATCGGGCTCGGGCTGCCCAACTCCGACAAGAGCCTCCTTGACGGCCGGCTGCTGCTCGACATCGCGCGGCGTGCCGAGTCGCTCGGCTTTTCCACGCTGGCGACCATCGGACGCGTCGCCTATCCGACCTTCGAGGATCTGATCACGCTGGCCGCCGCTGCCGGTGCGACGGAGCGGATCGGCCTGATGACCGACATCCTGCTCGCCACCACGCGCGAGCCGGTGCTCCTGGCGAAGCAGGCGGCGACGCTGGACCAGGTCTCGCAGGGTCGGTTTGTGCTCGGCATCGGCGCCGGCCAGCGGGAGGACGATTTCACCGTCACCGGGCTCGGGTACCACGATCGCGGCAAGCGCCTGGACACTGCGCTCGACCTGATGCACCGGGCGTGGCGTGGCGAGCCGGTGCCGGGAACGTCGGAGCCGGTCACGCCCCGGCCGGTCAACGGCCACTCGGTGCCGATCATGATCGCCGGCCATTCCGAGCGGGCGCTCGCGCGGATCGCCAAATACGGGATCGGTTACACGCTCGGCGGCGGTGCGCCGGAGCAGCTGCGCGGAATGATGGAGCGCGTCCGCTCGATCTGGAGCGAGGCCGGCCGCCCAGGCAGTCCTGAGTTCCGGGCGCTCTCGTACTTCGCGCTCGGCGACGAGGTCGCGGCCGAGGCAGAGCAGAACCTGGCCGCCTACTACGGCGACTACGGTGGAAGGGTTTGGGCGGGCGCCGTGAAGAGCGCGGACGAGGCCAGGCACCGCGTCCAGGCCTTCGAGCAGGTGGGGGCGGACGAGCTGATCCTGTTCATGGCCGCGCCGGCGATCGAGCAGGTAGAACGGCTGGCGTCAGCGGTCCTCTAGCTTGTCCTCCCCATCTATGGGGAGGTGTCGGCGGAGCCGACGGAGGGGCACGGCCGGAGGGGCATTACCCTCTCGACTATCCTTCGTTAACCATCCATGGGTCGTCGCCTTCTCATCAGCCTCGGCGCCGTCGTCGGCCTGATCGTCGCCGCGGTCGTCGCCGGAGGCGCCTACACCGCACTCAAGAGCCCGCTGCAGACCAAGCCCAACAGCCAGCTGTCGCCCGAGAACTGCTCGCCCGGACCGTGCACAAGCCTCCAGGGCTACACGATCTGGATCTCGAACATCCACGTCACCAATGACATCGTCCACATGACCGTGAAGTTCCAGAACTCGAGCACCTCGACGCACGCGGCTCCGGAGGACCTGGTGCTGATCGACTCGGAGCGCCGCCAGTCCGCCCCGATAAGCGATGTGGCAGGGTGCACGTCGTTCACTCGCCACGATTTCAACAAGGGGGCGATCTACGGCCCCATCGATCTCTGCTTTCGGGTAGTCAACACCACGCCGCCCTTCATCCTTCATTGGTCGCCCGACCTGGGCGCCTTCTGCTGCCAGCACGACCTCACGATCTGGCCTTCCTGAGCTTCAGCGCGAGGTCGGGTCGGTTGGTGATGACGGTGGTGACCCTGGGGTCGGCGAGGAAACGCGCCAGCGCCGCCTCCTCGTCGATAGTCCAGACCCACGCCGGCAGGCCGTGGCGCCGGCAGTACCGGAGCACGTTTAAGTCGGCCAGCTGCCAGTGAGCGGCGACGAAGTCGGCTCTGCACCGCTCAATCCTTTCGTGCGGAAACGTCTCGCTGAGTCGTGCCCGGAGTTTCACCCACGGAAGCGCCCCCGCCAGCTCGTCGCCGAGCGTGAGACCGGCGCGGACTTCGGGAAACTGTTTCTTGATCGCAAGCACCACATCGTCAGCTGATGTGATGACAAGGCTGTCGAGCGCGCCTCGATCCCGCACCTTGTCCACGACCTCAGCCTCGTAGCCGCGCTCTTTGAGATCGAGATGAAGACCTACCTTTCCCGCAGCGATGTTGAGCATCTCGTCGAAGGTCAGCGCCACGGCGCCAAGTTCCTCTTTGAGATCGCGGTAGGCGAAGTCTTTGATTGGGCGACCCGAGGGCGTGGAGTCGTCGTGGTAGACGATGGACACGAGGTCTTTTGTCTTGCGCACGTCGAACTCGACGTAGTCGACGCCGAGCCCGATCGCGTTCTGGTAGCGCTGGGCTGCGGACTGCCCGTCGACCACAGTGCCTCCTCGATGAGCGCTGATCAACGGCACACTTAGATCATGGCGGTACGTCATCCGACGGTTGTCGTGACCGGGGCTCGCGGGGCTGTCGGGTCGGCCACGGTCGAAGTGCTCAGGCAGCGCGGCGCGCGGGTAATCGCGTTGACGCGCCCTTCGCTCGACCTTTCTTCGATGGCGTCGGTCCGTGCAGCTGCCCGCGAGCTGAATCGTGAGGGTGCGCACATCGACGCGCTGCTCAACATCGCGGCCGTCTTCACGGCGCGGTATCAGAAGACTCTTGACGGTTGGGAGCTCATGCTCGCCACCAACCACCTCGGGCCTTTCCTTTTGACGAACCTGCTGCGCGATCGCCTGGCCGGCGGCGGGCGGGTGATCACGGTGACCGCGCCGTCGCCGACACGGGTGGATTTCGACCGGCTGCTCGACCGTTACCGTTTCAGCGCCTTGCATTCGTTCGGCGCTACCAAGGCGGCGAATCTTCTCTTCACGTTCGAGCTGGCGCGGCGCGCGCCTCGGTGGGACGTGCGCGCCAACGCGTTTCACCCGGGCCTGATTCGTTCGGAGCTCATGCGCGAGGCGCCGGCGTTCGTGCGTCGGTTGACACGTTTGATCTCGCGCAGCCCCCAGCGGGCGGCGCAAGACCTGGTCGAGCTCGCCCTCTCCCCCGCGTTCGCGGGCACGACGGGCTGGCTGTTCAAGGGGACGCGGCACATCGACGCACCGAAGTCGACCCAGGACCTCGATGCGCAGGGCGCGCTGTGGAAGCGGAGCGCGGAGCTGGTGGAGCTGGAGGGCGGCTTCTAACGAAATTGAGGAAGGCGGGGACGGGGCAGGCCGCCGGAGGGGCCGGGGATCTAAACAGGGCTCCTCCCCATTCATGGGGAGGTGGCTCTTCCCCGCTTGCGGGGAAGTACCGCCGCAGGCGGGGATGGGGCAGCCGCGATCTGTGCCTGTCCTCCCCATTTATGGGGAGGTGTCGCCGAAGGCGACGGAGGGGCTGACCAAGGCTCCTCCCCATTCATGGGGAGGTGTCGCCGAAGGCGAAGGAGGGGCTGACTAATGCTCCTCCCCATTTATGGGGAGGTGGCGGCGGAGCCGCCGGAGGGGCAGACGCGATCTCCATCTCTCCCCCTTAATCCCTTCACAACTCCCTCACAACTCCTGGGAAGGATGAGAGGTGCTGCAAGCAAATCTCGTTCAAGACAAAGGAGTGACTCGACATGAGACGCGGTTTCGGTTTGATCGGATTGCTGGTGACAGTGATCCTGTTCGTCATCGTGGGCGCGATCGCCTACAACATCGGATGGTCGGACGGCGTGAACACCCACCTGCCGGCGGCCACGCAGGGCGACGGCGCGCCGTACTACTACGGCCCGCACTACTTCGGCGGAGGGTTCGGCTTCCTCGGAATCTTCTGGTTCCTGCTGATCCTCTTCGGCATCTTCTGGCTGTTCCGCCTAGCTTTCTGGGGATTCGCTGGACGCCGGATGATGGGCGGCGGTGGATGGGGCTACGGCCGCAAGTTTGGTTACGGCCCGGGCGGCCCGCAGTCGTTCGAGGAGCGGGCGCAGGAGTGGCACCGCAAGCAACACGGCGACCAGCCCCCCTCGGGCACGACGCCACCGCCACCACCGACTGACACCCGTTCCGTCTGACAGGAATGTCTGATCTTCCCCGCCTGCGGGGAAGTACCGCCGAAGGCGGGGATGGGGCCGGTCCAAGAGAGGTCTCGACATAGGATGGTCGCCGTGGCGACCATCCTGGTCGTGGATGACGAGCCGCGGATCGTGCAGCTCGTGCGCGACTATCTCGAGCACGGTGGGTTCACGGTGCTCACGGCTTCGGACGGCGCCTCTGCTCTCCGCACGGCGCGGACCGGCCGGCCTGACCTTGTGGTGCTGGACCTCAGCCTGCCGGGCCTGGACGGGCTGGACGTTGCCCGCTCGCTGCGGCGCGAGGGCGAGATGCCGATCATCATGCTGACCGCGCGGACCGAGGAATCGGACAAGCTCGTCGGGCTGGAGCTGGGCGCGGATGACTACGTGACGAAGCCTTTCAGCCCGAAGGAGCTGGTGGCTCGGGTTCGGGCAGTGCTGCGGCGGGCCGAAGGCCTCGCCGCGCCCTCAGACATGATTCGCGTCGGCTCGGATGTCGAGCTAGACGTGCCGCGGATGGAAGCGCGCTTCGGTGGCCGCCGCGTCGATTTGACCAAGAGCGAGTTCCAGATCGTTGCCGCGATGGCGCGCCAGCCGGGCCGGGTGTTCACCCGCTCGCAGTTGTTGGACGCCGTGCGAGGCGTCGCTTTCGAGTCCTACGAGCGCGCGATCGACGCCCACATCAAGAACATCCGCAAGAAGGTCGGTTCGGAGTACATCGAGACGGTGTTCGGAGTCGGCTACCGCTTCGCCGAGCCGGCAGAGCGGTGAGGGCCGGCGGCGGCCGGGGCCGCTGGCGAGGCTGGGATTCGAGCGCCTGGCCTGCCACGATGCGGCGCCCGCCGTGGTGGCCGGAAGGCGAGCCATTCCCACCCCGCCGCTGGGGCCGCCCGCGTTATGGCCCGCCGCCTTTTGTGCGTTTCATCGGCTGTTTCGTGGTGACGGTGCTCTTCGTCGCCTTGTTGACGGGAGGCTTGATTGGAGCCTTGTTCGGAAGGGGCGAGTTCCACCCGTTCTTCCTGGTCCCGATCCTCTTTGTGGTCCTGATCGCCTTTGCCGCCTTGGGCGGTCTGCGGCGGATGACACGGCCGATGACCAACCTGATCGACGCCGCGCGGCGGATCGAGTCGGGCGACTACTCGGCGCAGGTGCCGGAATGGGGCTCGCAGGACATCCGCTCGGTGGCGCGGGCGTTCAACTCGATGTCGGCGCGGCTGCAGGCGATGGACGAGCAGCGGCGGTCCTTCCTGGCTGACGTGACGCACGAGCTGCGGACACCGCTGTCGGTGATCCGAGGCCAGGCGGAGGCGATCTCGGACGGCGTCTACCCGGCCGATGCGGCGCACCTGGCGCCCATCCTGGACGCGACCCAGGCGATGGACCGCCTGGTCGAAGACCTGCGGACGCTGGTGATGTCCGACGCAGGCAACCTTGTCTTGCACAAAGAGCCGACGGACCTGGGGGCGCTGGTCCACGACACTGTGGAATCGTTTCGGTCGCAAGCTGAATCGGCCGGCGTGTCGCTGACGACCGAAATCGCTAACAAATTGCCGACCGTCGAAGTCGACCCGGCCCGAATTCGTCAGGTTATCGGGAACCTGCTGTCAAACGCGATCCGCCACACCCCGTCTGGCGGCTCGATCAAAGTCGCAGTGGGCTCGTCCGTGGATCAGGTGACGGTCACAGTCGCCGATACGGGCGAAGGAATCCCGCCTGACCTGCTACCTCATGTCTTCGAGAGGTTCGTAAAAGGCCCGAACTCAACCGGCAGCGGCCTAGGCCTGGCAATCGCGCGGGACATTGTCAGCGCCCACTCAGGTCACGTTGAAATGAGCTCGGGCGAATCGGGCACGACCGTGACGGTGTTTCTGCCAATTCCTCGACCCTAGACATTCGTCTTCAGCCGCATAACATGTGGCGCATGCCGCGCATGGCCCCGCCTCCGGGCTTCGAGGAGAGTCGCGACGCGACAGCTGCGGAGCTCGAGTCGCTTCCATCAATCAGCCATTCGGCCGTGCATGTTCTCGAGAGCTGCATTGCCGAGCACCACGTCGCCGAGGTCGACTACACCGATCCGGATGGAAGCCGCAAGACGATTCGGCTTCGGCCGGCGTTCATCCGGTACAGCCGCGCACATCACATCGTGCTCTGGGGCTTTCCGGAGGGCGCTGATCATTGGATCGAGCTCCGACTCGACCGGATCGGTCGAGTGCACGACACGGGAGACGTGTTCGAGCCGAGTTGGTAGTGCTCACGTGCTAGACGTACCGCACCGACGAGACACCATGGCGACTGGTCAGGTGATGGAGTTCCGTGTGTGGACAGAGCTCATCCAGCAGTCGCGTGGGGCCCTTCACGTTTTCTTGCCCCTGCTAGATCTCGGTCTGGATGCGGTGATCCACCGGCTGACCGACGGGGAGTACATCCCTGTGCAAGTCAAGAGCCGCACCGAGACCGTTAATGGGTTTGTCGAAATTGGAATCCCTGCCAACATGCTGGTCGACGACCGCGCCCTCATAATCGCCGGGCTGCTGACGGCTGAAGGTATCGGGCCGATGCTGCTGGTCGTCGACGAGGCAACATTCAAGGGCCTCGCAGCGCGAAGCCCTGTCAGGGGCGAGGACGTCTACTCGGCCTCTTTCAGCATGACGTCGCTCACCAGCCACTGGCATCCATACCTCGTCACACGCGAACGATTGGCCGAGCGTCTGATGGGCTCGCTGCTCCCGGTCTTCTCTCTTGAGTCGCTGGAAGACTTCGGCCCTGAGCCGGTCGACCGGTACTCTCACTGGCTCGGGTTTCTGGGCGAGTCGGAGGTAGTCCGCAGGCTTGCAGAGAACGCGAATCTTGACTTGTTCCGACCGTTTCCAGATTTGGAGATCGTCGAAGTGCTCATCCGCCACAACGTCACAGGACGTTTTCTCGGCGTGCAAGTCAAGGCCGCAGTCCCGGCCGAGCCGTATGGCGAGGCACGTATCTCGATCCGGAAGGCTACGTTTGCGCCGGCGCCCGGTACGTTCCTCGTGGCCCTGGCGTGGCTTGCGGAGCAGCTGCGATTCGCGGACGAATGTCTACTCGTCCCGACCACGCGCCTGATCGAGATCGCGGTCGACTACGGCACTCATTGGGTGCTCGACTTCCATCCCAACAGCCAGGAGCGGGGCCGCCTCGATCCCTACCGGCGCTCACTGCCTGGGCTTGGCCAACTCGCCGAGGACCTGGTTGTCGGGTAGGGCCCCGGAGGCGCCTCAAGATGAAAATCAGGCATCCCACCTGTCGCGACGTGAACGACCTTAGCGCCCGCATTTAGTGCCTTGTTCACTCTGTCTTGGTGCCCGCGATCCTTGCCGTCGTCTTACACGGTGAAGACCTGTCGCACTGTCCCGCCTCCTCAATTTGTTCTAGGTCCGGCCGGCGATACTTGCTTCCGACGGCAGGCGCCTCCGCGTGGCCGCCGTTACTATCCTGGGGCTCGCTTTCGTCGGGCTTGCTTGCCCATGGCCGCCCGGACACGCCTCGCCTTGATCGGGCGCCATGGCCGCGGCTGACCTATCCTGCCGTTCTCGCGCATCACCGTGTCAAATCGTCCCCATCTCATGCGGCTGGAGTTCTTCGCGTACCGTGACCACCACTCGATGGGTCCTCTGCTGATAGCGAGCTCACCCAACTTGCCGTCGTCGTCGGACACAACGATGCGTAGATCCTTGGTCGAGAGCTCCATGCGAAGACCTTCGCCGAAATCGATCTGGACTCGATGCATCGACTCTTCTCCTCAGTGACCGGCGCTCTGCGCAAGCGCCCAGTTCAACAGGAACACCGCGTACTTCGGCTTGTCCATCAGATAGAAGTCGGGATTCTCCTTGCCCTCGCGGGCGATCGACAGGCCGTCGTTGTACACCTCGACATGGATGAGCTTGGCGAGAGGGATGCTGGCCGACTTGGTCCGGCCGACATAGGCCACGCGCTGGTTCGTGACGACGAAGGTCCCGGTATCGAGCCGGGTCAGCGACTGCTGGTGGACCGGCTGGCCACTGAAGCGACCGACGCGGTAGCGGACTCCGGTGTGTCCGATAGGAATGCTGAAACCGCCCGAGCCGCCGACAAAATGAGTCCTGGTCACCATGCGCGCCAGCGTTGCCGGCATGGCGAGGTAGGCATGCTCGCTGTTCTTCAGCACCAGCGGGGCTGCGACCGGCGCGAGGCCAGAGCTCTGCAGGACGGCAGCCATGTAAAGGGAGTCGAAGCCCATCGCTTTTATCGCATCCTGACGCTGCTTCGCCTCGTCCTCCCAGCCCTTCGCTCGCTGCAGTGCTGTAGCGATCTGTGCCTCCGCGGAGCGGGCTTGCGATTCGAGGTCAGCGGCTGTTTTCCGCTCGGAGTCGGCAATGGGAATCGACGGCATGGGCGCCGCGCGGGCGATCTCGACGAGGAGCGCACGCACTTGTGCCGCCGCTCTGGTGCGGTCCTGCTCGAGTTCATGCTCCCGGCGCCACCCGCCGATGCGGCCGAACAGCCCGGCGGACCGCTCCTGGCTTTTCAGCGCGGCCTGGCCCTGCTCATCGGCCCCGACCTGCTGTGTGAGTGCCTTCGCCTGGTCGACTGTCGGCTGCAATCCGGTCGGAATCGTCCAACCGTTGGTGTGGGCGACCAGTGTCGAGCCCGCTTGCGCGAGATGCTCGTCGGACTGCTCACGCAGCGACCTGGCTGATGCTTCGACCCTGGCGGTCCAGTTGCGCCAATCTACGGCGCGCGCCCGGAGCGCCTCGGCGGTTGCAAGCGTGACCGGGCCGGCATCGGTCTCAACCAACCGCCACTCGGCCGTCTGTCCTGTCAAGGCGTCAGTCGACACTTGGTGAAGATTCCGACCCACTTTCCGGTGATTGCCACCAGGTGAAGAAGTCGAACGTGCTATTCACGACCTTACCTGTGAAGTCGTCCAACATCGCCACGCTCGCGCCTACTCCGACCGGCATGTCGGCAGCCAGTTCGACGAACAGAACGTCCCGTTTCTTGTCCTGCGACGTGTAGACGTAAGCCTTCGGCCACCGATGCTCGGCGTTCCAGTCGTTGCAGCGCCGGAGTGCGAGCGCACGCAGCGTCGGATCGAGCGGGCGATCCGACGTGGCCGCGATGCGGTAGATCTCACCGTCGGCTTCCAACCTGAACCACAGCTTGATCTCGGTCCCATACTCCGGCTCCCATCCCCAGAAGGTCATGTGCCCGCCTTCCGAGTCCGTGAACACCTTCATTCCGCGGGCAACGAGAAGGTCGCGAATCGTGTCGGAGGTGACGTGGAGCAGTCGTCGATTGGGCGCCGTCTTCGGCACCCGAACCCATGCTTGGACCTTCTCGAGCCACGCCTGCGTTTCTCGGTGATCGGTTGCGAACACGGGATCGCTGAACCGATTCGACCCATACGCGGCGAGGAACGCCTTCTCGACCAGCTGCGCCAACCAATCCGCATCCTGGGTCAGCACTTCCGATCGGTAGTTCTTGTTGCGGCCGCCACCGGTGAAGCCAAGCCGCATCAGCGCTTTCTTCGCAGTCGCCGTCAAGGGGCTCGATTCATCGCCCCACTCGCGGGAGCCGACTTCGCCATGGAGCACTCCGCTGTCGTGGAAGGCGAACTGAACGTAGTCAGACGGGGAATCCGCGCTCTCGATGGTCAGGAAAGTCCCATCCACGGGCTTCGCCAGGTACACATCAAGTACCCTCTTAATGAGGTCGATGCGTTCGCTCTTCCTCATCGGACGGCCGCTTGCGACAGATACGGGCGCTGCGTGACTTCGACCAAGCGATACATGGCATTGGCCACGCGCATCTGGTCCGTCGTGCGGGCGATCGCGTCTAGGAGAGCGGGGCGGCAGACTAGGTTCGCCATTCCCTGTGCTCGAGAGACTGCCACGTTAAGGCGATTAAAGCTGCACGAAAGTGCATGCACCTCGGCGGCCTGATTCAGGTCGGCCTTTCTCGCGCTCTTTGGAAAGCAATTTGGCGGTGGCATCTCCAAGCGGAGAGCCATGCATCTCCGCCTCAACTGGCTCCCAGAGGATATGGTTCCGCAGGGGGTGCAGTGGTATAGCGACTCGAGGAGGAGCTCGCCAGAACGCGAGTCCCACACCAGTCCACCTTGGAAGTGAGGAACGCCAAGGGTGTCGTACACACGCAGAAGATCCATCGCACTTGCCGTACCGGCCGCGGTAGTAGTTGCGACGTCCGCTCGCTGCTCGTCAACAATGCGCGTCTTTCCTTCCCTTGTCTCAAGTTAGCGCCAATGGGGAAATGAGGAATGTCTTCCCACAGTGGCGGCACTTATACGTACTCCCGTCTGGTCCTCGCGACATCAGCTGCCTCTTTTCATGCCGACAGCGTTGCGGCGCTGCGCCCGAGGCGGATCCAGGAACTCGGACCCTATTGCGGAGCTCTCGAAAGTTAGGGCGAAAGTCTCGCATTGACTCCTTGTCGCGCGTGACCTGACCGAATATGAGAAGTGTCGACCCGGAATTGAGATTCTGGCGACCAAGGCGCAGCCATTCAGGAACGCGATCTCTGTCGGAGTGACTCAACACCTTGAAGCCAAATAGCCTGGCCAAGCGCGGCAGCTCAGCGGCCAACGCCGCTTTGATGGCTCCACCCACACCAGACGCTCCGTAACCGTGAACGACCAGCAACGCATCTTCGCCCGCGCGGCGAGCATTCTTGACCTCGCCCCTCAACTGGTCGATCGCCTCAGGAACGGTCTGGCCCAAATGTGCGATGTCAACCTTGCGCGTGGCGCCTTTACCTCCAAGCCGGGACGTACGTGGTCGAGAGTTCGACGTAGCGGCAGAGGGCGTTGGCAAGGCGCATCTGGGCCGGAGTGCGGGGAATCATGTCAAGGAGGGCCGGGTTGCAAACCAGAATTGCCATTCCCTGTGCTCGAGAGACTGCCACGTTCAGGCGGTTCAGGCTGTACAGGAAATCCGTCCCCCGTGGTGCGTCGGCGGCCGTTGAGGTCGCCATCGAGTAGACCACGACCGGCGCCTCTTGACCCTGAAACTTATCCACCGTCCCCACCCGAGCGCCGATAGGCAACTGACCCGCCAGCACGGCGACATGTGCGTTGTATGGCGCGACCACCAGGATGTCCTCGACAGTCAGCGGCCGCTGGTTGCCGTCCCGGTCGGTCCACGACCGGCCGAGGAGGTCGTTGAACAATGAGACCACTTCGGCGGCTTCTTCCATCGAGGATGTTCGGTTGCCAACGTGGGCGACGGGGCGGTAGCGCAGGCCAGTTCCTAACCACTGGCTATCGCCCCCAACTCTCTGGCGTGCGCATTGGGGAGCTGACTCTAGGCGGTTCTCGTATGCGATCTCCGAGATGAAGCGGCATACGCCTGGGTGCATCCGGTACGACGTCGCCAGGAAGCGGCCCCGCTCAGGAGGGATCGTCTGTGCGCCGTCCAGCACGTGGTCCAGCGCCGACATGTCGGCGCCGTCCGGGTGCGCGCCTTTCGACGGCTGCCGCAGTTGGTTCGGGTCCCCGAGCAGAACGAGATTGCGCGCGCAGGTCGAGGCAGCGATCACGTTCGCGAGCGCCATCTGCCCCGCCTCGTCGATGAAGAGATCGTCGAGCCGGCCGTCGATCTCCGGCCGCCCAAACAGCCACGCCGTGCCTGCGACCAGGGCGACCTCGGCGGCGCCTAGGGCGTCGTCAACGTCCGCATTGCTGTTTGTGTGCACGACGATCGCAGAGCTGCACCGCTGTTCCGCCTCGGACTTCTGGATCGCGCGCAGCCAGTGGCCCCGGCGCTCGGCTTCGCGGGAGACCGCATCGAGCAGATTGCTGATCACCTTGTGGCTGAGCGCCGTCAGGCCGACCCGCCGGCCGGCCATCAGCCGATCGACGATCATCTCCGCGCCAAGACGCGTCTTGCCCGTGCCTGGCGGTCCCTGGATCGCAAGGTACGAGTCGTCAGGGCGCGGCGGCGCCAGAAGCAGCATGTCGCGGATGGCGCGGTAGTCACCGGCGGCCTCCATTCCATGAGCGGCCACCCACTCGGCCATGCGCCGTATGGCGTCACGGAGGACGCGGTCCTCAATCGGGGTAGGCGGGATCAGGGCCGCGGGGTGTGGCACAGCTGATTCCTTGCCCCGGCGGAGAACGATCCAGCCGGCCACGTTATCGATGGTGTGGACCTCGCCGGCAGGCTTCTTCGTCCGCGGGTCGATGGGCTGGTGGCCGACGCCGATCTTGTGCTCCTGCGCCGGAAACCTGTACCGGTGCAGCAGCGAGTGCTTGTATGGCCGGTCCACGCCGACGTACTCGAGGCGGCCGATCGACTCCGAGTCGTTGAGCAGCTCCTCGTCGGTCAACTTCAGGCGCTCGTAAAAGCCCCACCAGTCCGACTTCTGTTCGCGGCGATGCCACCATAGCTGCTGGGCCAGCAGCCACCGCGGAGACGTTGGAGGCTCGTCGTCGGCCAGTCGCCCGAAGAGATGCTCGATGTCCTGCTCCCACTGCTGTAGCTCCGCTGAAGGCTCGGATGGCTGAACGACCGGTCGCGGAATGACGATCGAGAACTTTGCCTCCGCCTCTGGGCGCCGTTTCTCCAGCCACGAGCGCAGCAGCGACGTCGAGCACAGGTCTTCCTCGTTGTACGCCGCGATCTCCTCCAGCTTGGTCATGTCGCGCGTGTCGCGCCAGCTTTCATAGGCGACGATGCTCGAACCCGCCTCGGCGATCGCGCCCTTACGCTTCCCCATGTACAGCGCCTCAACGTCCTTCAAGGAGTAGGACTCGCGCGAGGCGATCAGCGACTGCTTGACGACGCGGTAGAGGTCGACGAGCACCTCGCCGCGCAGCAAGCGGTCGACTTCGGCCTCCCGCGTGCCGTGCCGGCCCATCAGCCGCTTTAGCGCATTCGGCTCGTAGGACGCGTAGTGGTAGATGTGCATGTCCGGGTGTTGGTCGAGCCTGGCGATGACGAGGTCAACGAACCGCTCGAACGCCGCCTTCTCTTCGGCCCGGTCGTGTGCCCAGAGCGGCGTGAAATTGCCGGCAACGTCGAGGACGCCGAACAGGTACTCGAGGCCGCCGTCGAGCGCCCAGGGATCGCTCTCCATGTCGAAGAACAGGTCGGCGTCTGTCGGCTCGGGCAGCAGCGCTAGGCCGAGGTCCGGACGCTCCGGCGGAATCGGCTTCCAGTCCAGCTTGCCGGTCTCGCGTTCCCTAACCTGCAGCTCCGCCTGCGTCTGGAGCCGCTTCAGCGTCGCGGCGCCAATTCCGCTTGCAACCGCTTTTCCCTTTGAGATGGCGAGGGCGGCGGCCGTCTTGACTCCCACCGCTTCGAGCTTTCGCGCCTGCGACCGCGACAGGCCGGCGACCAGGACCAGGCTGTCGTCGTCGCGCCAACGCCTGTCACAGACGTCGAACCAGCGGCACACGCCGCAGTGTTCGACCGGTTTGGGGTAGGTCGCGGCCGGTGCGCCTTCGGCGACCGACTCGAGGCGAGCCTTGGCGTGGCGGAGGTAGGCGCGGTAGTCACTGACGCGGAACGACTGCCGCGTGCCGTCGCCGAGAACCAGGTGCATCCACTCCGGCTCGCGGGCCTGCATCTCTGTCAGGAATTCCGAGTACAGCGACGTCTGCAGCAAAGCGGCGGCCCTGGCGGTGCGCGCGAGCTTGGTGTCGACGACCTCGTAGCTCATCGGCCCGACACGCTCGAGGAAGTCGGCGTAGCCGAGCCAGCGGCCGTCGAACATCGCCGCCTGGTAGATGACGTCCGCGCCGGCACGCATTGCCGCGAGCGTTTCCTCGTGTGCGCGCAGGTACCCGTCGAGCGACGCGCCGCGCGCTTCTATGACTGTCAGGGTCTTGCCGGCGGTCACGTAGGCGTCGCGGTGCGCCTGCTCGTGCTCGGTGCCGAGGCGGGCGATGAGCTCAAGCTCTGGATCGTCGCGGTGCGGCCGCTCGACCTCGCCTCGCGTGGCGGCCAGCTCCTGCTGCGTCAGGTGCAGGCACTCGAGGAAGCCCGTCAGGTCACTGGCGCTGAGGATGAGCCGGCCGCCGGTCACGTGCATGTCAGGCGTCGAACTCCAGCTGTCGCGGCGGCTCGGCCTCGCGCATCGCTTTGGTGAGGACGCAGGGCACCATATCGCAGACCTCGTCGCCGTAGGCGGCGCCAAACGCCAGCTCGGTGAGGCACGCGAGCTTGCGCGCGTCGTGCGGCAGGTGGTCGCGTTTAAGAGTCGAACGCGGACCGCCGCCCTCGAAGCCGAGGCAGCCGAGGGCCGTAACCGAGGTCTTGCGTGGGCCGCTCGACTCCGGCATCCAGTGCTTGGAGCCGACCTCGCCCAGTATGCCCGCGTCGTGGACGATGAACTGGACGTAGCGCTCGGGGTCGCGGGCGTCCTCGAAGACAACGAAGTCGTGCTCGCGCAGCTCATGGAGGAATCTGCGGAGTTCCCTCTCGTAGATCTCCAGTCGCATCTCTCGTTCCATGCCTCGATCGTGACGGGGCTGCGCGACAGCTCCGTGTCGCGATTTCAACTTCGCCTCCGGCTGGGCGGCGCGAAGCGGGTTGCTGCCGTGGCCTGATGGGCGGGGAAGACGCTGAGATGGACGACGCGCCGGCCGTGGACGAGCGCGGCCGCCTCGACGTCCGGCGCGACAATGGTGACGTGGGCACCGAGGCCCAGGTCCGGGCCGATGCCGGCGCTCCCGGTTGCGATGGAGCGGAACCACCGCCTCGCTTCGTTCGGCCTCGCCGGCTTGTGGTCGGCCACGAGCGCCTCGGCCTGGTAGCTGGCGACCAGTCCCTCCCACAGCGCGGCCAGGACCTGCGGCGCTTCGAAGACATCGACGCACGCGACGCGGCCGCCGGCGCAGGCAATGACGCCGACCTGGCTGGACTCGGGCTCGATGGATCGGGCGATGGTCATGAAACGCGAGTCCTGGGCCGCAAGGTCGGCATAGGAGCGGCTCGGCGCTTGGGCGCCGTGGCTGTCGAGGACGCGGTCCACGCCGGCCCAGACCGCGGCCTGGTCGGAGTCGAAGGTGCGGGCGCTGCGCATGGAGCGGGCGACGGTCACCGTCTTGGCGGCGCGGACGCTTGGGGCGAGATGGAGGTCGGACTTGCCGGTCGCGGCTTGCGACGTCGCCCGCCAGCGGCCAGCCTCGACGCAAGACACCGGTGCCCCCAGGACCGTCTGAGCCGGGACGAGGATGGTGAGGTTGAGGACTCGGGTCTGCTTCATGCCGAGCAGGACCTCGCCCTCGACCAGGAGAACGGGCTGTTGAGCGCGGTTGGTCACCCGGAGCTCGCCGACGGTGCCGGCCTCGCTCGTCTCCTCGACGGAGACCAGGCCCACGTCGTGGGCATGCTGGTAGAGGAGATAGCCGGGCGGGTCGTTTGTCCGTGTCCAGTCCCGGGCGAGCAACGGAACGAGGGTGAGGCTGCCGGTGGTCGCCGGGGTGCCGATTTCCAGGGTCTCGATGAGGTCGGTCAATGTCTTTTCGTCGTTCATGACGGTCATGTTTCCGGGCTCCGGCGACAGCTGGCTGTCGCGTTTGGACATGCTGCCAATGAGGGTCATCAAGCGGTGACATAATGCGGCCCTCGATGGCGCGCGACAACTATGAAAAGCACGATCGGCTCGTCCGCCTGATGCGCGAACTGGCCCTGCTCGAGGCCAACCCGCGAGGGATGACCACGGCGCAGATCGCGGATCGGATCGGCGTCACACAGCGGACGGTGCAGCGGGACCTGACGGCCCTGGAGACCGAGTTCGGCGCGCCGTTTGTGAAGCAGGAGAAGCGCTACGCGCTCGTCGAGGGCTACTTCCTGCGACCTGTGAACTTCACCGTCCCCGAGGCCATGGCGATGGTCGTCGGCGCGCGGCTTATGTGGCGGTACGCCGACCGAGCCAACCCGTTCGCGCAGACGGCGTACGAGAAGCTGGCCGCCGTCTTGCCGGCACCGATGAAGGAGCCGGTGATGGAGGTGGCGGACGGGCTGGCTTCCAAACCCGAGGATGGCGCGTGGACAAAGGTGTTCGCCGCACTGACGACAGCGTGGGCGGACCGGCGAAAGGTGCGGATGCGCTACACGAAGGAGAATGAGTCGACGTCGGAGCGAGTGGTGTGGCCGCTTTTCATCGAGCCAACGCCGGCCGCCCACTCCCTCTACTTGATCGGGTTTGACGAGAAGCCGCGCCAGACGCGAGTGTTTCGCCTGGAGAGGATCACGGACGTCGTCGTCCTGGACCAACGTTTCAGCCCGCCTCTCGGATCGTCGCTTCGCAAGCTGCTGGGCAATGCGTGGGGGATCTGGACATCGGAGCATCCGGTGGAGGTTGTGCTCCGGTTCACGCCTCGGGTTGCGGCCCGAGTGGCCGCGACGACGTGGCACGGTTCGCAGGAGGTACTTGAGCTGCCAGACGGCGGCGTGGAGCTGCGCATGGTGATCGCCGAACCGACGGAGATCCGCAACTGGGTACTGGGCTGGGGCAAGGAATGCACGGTCGTGGCGCCGGCGCACCTGCGTGATTCGATTTTTGACGAACTCAAGGAAACGCTCGACGCTTACCAAGCGCCTGGCCGGGTGGAACGTGGCCGTGCTCCAGTCCATGTGGTGCCTGGCCCAGAGCAGGGTTCAATCGCTGGCTGAGAGGCACGTTGACCCGAGAACCGACAGACAGCTCGCGGGATGAGTGGTCAACGGCAACTGCACACGCTGAGAGACAGTAGTTGAGCGTTTCGACTGTCACGAGGAAAGGCACTGGGGTCGGCCAACGCCGCAAGACGCTGCTGCGCCGATGGTTCGCTAGCCAGCATCGACAGTTTCCCTGGCGGCAGTACTACAGCCCATGGCATGTCCTGCTGGCCGAGATGCTACTTCTGCGCACACGGGCCGAGATCGTCGCGAAGCGCATTGCCAATGTAATCGAACGATTCCCGACGCCCCAATCAATGGCCAACGAAAATCCACAACAGGTTCAGTACGCACTGCGGGCTTTCGGGCTGCGATGGCGAGCGCAGAGGCTGCACGAGCTCGCTTGCGTTCTCGTTGCCCGGTACGGAGGCACAGTCCCGACTGAATTCGACGAGCTTATTCAGTTGCCTGGAGTTGGACCCTATGTGGCTGGAGCGACGGTTTCGGCGCTAACAGGAAGGTCGATTTTGTTGACGGACGCCAACACTGTACGCGTCGCGACGCGGGTCGCCGGGCTGAAACTCAGGGGAGACGTGAGGCGCCAGAGGAAGGTTCAGCTGGCTATCTCAGCCCTGTTCGCGGGAGAAGCAAGACTCGGCGACTGGCTTGCGGTACTGGATCTGGCCGCATCCGTCTGCCTACCACGAAACCCAGCCTGCGCTAGATGCCCGATTGTTCGTCTCTGCTCCTACGGATTAGATCGGGCGGGCGACACCCACTGACGTCTCGGCGAAGGATTCCGTATCGGTGATTCCGAGTTGCACCGCAGCTTGATCGACGACCCTGGCCTCCATCTCGCCGATTACCGACAGCAATCTGTCTTGAACACTTTTCGGCAGTTCAGGATCGTGAATGACCAGATCGCTCACAGCTCGCACAATCATGCGAACCAGCGTGGAAAGCGCGTCCAGGCGATTGGCGGCAGCAGCGGTTTGCTTATCGGTCATTGACACACTCGGCCGACGATAGGCCTGCTCGGCGATACGGCAGGTTGAGGATGCTATCGCTGCAAGCTCGCCTCTAATCGACGCCGGTATACGGACCTGTGTCTTTGACACCGTGAGTTCGAAGGCGTCGTCAGCAGCACTTGGTATGTCAATCGCTACCCGGGCGAGCTTGGTGTGTTCGTCCTGGGTGCGCAGGCGACTCCAACCGCCAGCCTGGATCAGCCGGTCATTACGGTAGAAGTAGAATCCCTGCTGCCGCGCCCAGAAACGGGGTCCGGCAGCTCGACGGTGTGCTGCCAGCGTTGAGAACTTCGACTCAGCAGGCAGCACAAATGGCCTTACAACGATGGTGTGTGTGTGATGGCCATGGCGCATCCGTAGACGTTGGACTGGAACGAACACGGTTGCAGACTCTTCTCGGCTGAACGGATCCCAAGACAAAATCTCTTTCCCGTTTAGATGCAAATTGATGCGGCGCCGTGATCGAGTCTCGCCAGTCAGAAATCGGTGGAAGGTCATTCCTAGATGCCCCCCAATGTCCGACGCGACCCTGTCAAAGTCAGCCTGGGCGCGTCGTCCGTCGGGGAATCTGTACCGATTCAACCTGTCCAACCCTTCCCAGACGATTGCTGTTCCTGTCCTGAATCGCAATGGTTCAACTGCCGGCGGGCATGCCTTAAGGTCTGGACGGAGGACCTCCCACCTGTCGCTCCGTTCGATGTGGTCGAGATCCCACCTTGCGACCCTGATCCTCCCTCCGACCGCAGTCCTTGTCGCGACGGTCAGTTGTCGGCACTGGCTCAGCGAGGCTGATTTCAGACCAAGACCAAACCTGCCGAGCTCATCACTCCGATAGGCGCGCTGCGTCCCAAACCTCATTGCCTCGCGCAGGTCCCGCTCTCTCATCCCGGAGCCGTCATCGAGAATCCGGATCCACGAGCTGCCACCGTTGAAGTGGAGGTCAATCCATACGTTTCGGGCCGAAGCAGCAATACTGTTGTCAACCAGGTCTGCGAGGGCCGTCGCGATGTCGTATCCAATATCGCGAAGCGACTGGACCAGTCGGCGGGCTGAGGGAACGACCTCGGTGGCTGCGAGTGCCATCGCTACACGTCCAGCTCTTTGAATGTCTGGCAGTGGCGCGCTACGGGGCAAGCCAGGCAGAACGGCGAGCGGGTGCGGCACACCGTGGCGCCGAGATCCAGCAAGGCTGCATTGAATCGAGTGTGCGCCCCGTTCGATCCAGCGAGCCGATAAAGGTCAAGTCTTAGTTGCCAGCGCCCACGGGCCTTTCGGCCAAGAACCCTCGAGACGATGCGTTCTGTTACGGCATCGATCAGAACCGAGGATCGACCGAATCCGAAACAAATTACGGCGCTTGCAATGTAATCTCCCACCCCAGGAAGAGTTAGCAGGTCGTCGCGAGATGCAGGCACAGTCCCATCGAATCGCTGAACCAACATCTGTGCGATTTCGAAAATATCGTCCACGCGCATCAGGCCAAGGGAGTCAAGTGCGGGACGAATCTCCACCTCGTGACGCAGTAGATCGCGTGGCGTCGCCGCCAGCTCGACAAGCTTGCGGTATACCGACGCGGCCTGCTCTTCCGATGCCCTGCTCAGGTAAAGCTCTGCGAGCAACACGAGCCAAGGATCTGCGCCTTGTCGCCACTCATAGCGGCGTGAGTTGGCGGCATGCCAATCGGTGAGATCGGCAGGGAACGTGTGGAGAGCACGACCATGCGCGGGGCCGCTGCGGCTGAACGACTCGACAACCGCTTCGCCAATAGCCTCGCCGACCAGAACTGGGACGGCATTACCGATCTGACGCAAGCGGTGACTGGGCTCTCCTGCAAACCTGAAGGAGTCCGGAAACGTTTGTATGCGAGCAGCTTCTCTCACTGAGAGTGTGCGGTGTTGTACAGGATGGATGTACCAGTAACCATCCCGGGCGATGTGCGCCGTAATTGTTCGGCTCAATCCGGATCGAACAAGCCGGTTGTACTTGTCCTTGAATATGTCTGACCGATATCGGCGCAGATGCTGTGGTAAGTCGCGATACTTCCCACCTTCGGGCAGGAGTCGGAACGCCTCGAGATCGTCTGCTCTCACCTCTCGAACGATGTGATCGTCGATCCAGCCCTCATCGGACGGATCGAGTCCATGCCTCATTCGCCTTTGAAAGGCGTTCAGCGGCCCACCATATGGAAGCCTTTCAACTCGGTTGCCACCAGCAATCTCGGGTAGGTCACTGATCGCGTCCCACAGAGTTGGACGCACCGAATCTATCGCCGGCCACTGGAACCGAATACCTGGTCGGACTCCAATGATGAAGAGCCGCGTCCGGTACTGCGGCACACCGTGCTCGTAAGCATTCAAGATCCGCGCATCTGTGTCGTAGCCCAGTGTCCGAAGCGCGTCGCAGAATCCGATGAGAACTGCACCTCCGTCCCATTCCGCAAGATCGGGGACATTCTCAAGCACAACCGCCTTGGGCTTCAGTTCACCAACCACTCGAATGAAGCTCTGCCACAGATCGGCCCGAGCGTCCTCTTCGTGCCTGATCCGAGCAGCAACCAGACTCCGGATCTTGGAGCGGCCGGCTCTGGAGAACGGCTGGCAGGGAACCCCACCGGCGATCACATCCACTCGGAAGATTCCCCAGCCCTTGAGATGTGAAAGAAGTTCTGCGGGATCAGAAAGGTCGCCCCGATAGGTGAGGCAGGGCATGTTAGCTCCGTAGGTTTCCACTGCCCACGGATCTGAGTCAGCGCCAACCAGAACAGACAGGCCTGCGTTATGAAGGCCGAGGCCGAGCCCGCCTGCCCCGCAGAAAAGGTCGATCGCGGTCGGTCCAGGTCGCGCACGAATCCACGCACGGACGGAACGAAGGTCAGCTGGATCTGGGGCCCCCGGATGGCGAGGAAGCCGAAGCTGCGCGCCCCGGCGGACGGCTACTGCGAACCTGTTTGGACGGGTAGCAACGTAGCCCGCGAGTTTCAGAGCCGCATACAGGTCCAAGCCAGGAGCTAGCCCAGTTCGATCAGCGGCCATGAAACAGGTGTTCGATCATTGCGGCAGTGATGATAGCTGTGTTGTGGCAATGCAAGCGTGAGCCCCTAGATATTGCGTCAATGAACTGATCGATCGGCCACGTGCGGGCTCTCGCCGATCGCGCGAGAGCAATCATAGGGATTAATGGCGACTGTGCCTACTGTCTTAACCGGCATACGGCAGGGTCGGCGCCTCCTAAGGGGAACGATCGCTCACCGCTACATGCGGACCAATCTTCACCTGCCTTCCGGCGGAGCAACCTTCCCGGACGGCTGGAGCTCCCACACCCCCCGCGGAGACTCTGCCGCTGGGCGCAGTACACCCTGCAGTCTCAGTTCTGTAGCAGCCCAGCGGACGTCGTATTGCCATGTATAGAAACCAGACCCAGAGCCCCTCAAGTCGGACTCGTGATGTTCCCACATGTGCTTGGAAACACTTATCAAGTCACCCCGGCCGCCCAGATCGTGAAGGGCCTCAACAATCCACTGCCCAAGTCGATCCTTCGGCAACACAGCCTTAGTCCGACACTCGCGTGAATGTGACGGTCTGGTTTTCCATGGATGTTACGACTAGCCGACAAGCTTATAGAGTTGTCGGTGCTTGGCGACCTTGCCCTGCTCGGTCAAATACCTGAGTATCGACCAGGTTATGTAACCCGGATGGTTGGTCACCGGCAGGAAGAGTCCGGTTCGGTGACCCACGTCAACGTTTCGAAGTCCTTCGGGATTGCGCCGCAGCTCCGCAATTACCAGTTCCACCGCGGCGCGCATCAGAACTGCACCCTGGGGCTCGTCCGCTTCCATTCGCAAAAGCCTCCCTATTTTCGCCTTCCTGCGCCGTCGCCAATGGCTTGGGGCGCGCTCAAACTCATCCTGACCTGATGCAATCATCATTGGCTGGCAGTTCGGTCAGGACTGAACCCGTTGGCGCGCGCCTCCATATAGATCCGGAGAGCGTGCGGCATCTGGGCCTGGCTTATGTCCGCCCCGCGGCTCTTCCCGAGGGCTACCTTGGTTACGAAGTTCTTCTCCCATGTCTTGCCCTTGGTATTTGCGGCTATCCATCGCGCGAGGCGATACCAGTCCTGCGCTTCCATGCCAAGAAGCTCCTGCTCGAGAAGCAGATTCTCGGATTTATCCCTTCGGGTTTCGACCGCGCCGTTGTCCTGCGCCTGACGCGTAGGCTGTGAGAGGTCCGACAGTATGGCTCCCAGCTTCACCGGTTGATCGCGGAGACCTACCCAGCATTCCTCCCGCTTCGCCCACTCGGTCACGTTGCGAATACGGCTGGGCGGATTCGTCATGTGCTCAAACGCCTTGTGCGCGAGAAGCCCGAACAGCTCTCGAGTGTTGTCGCTGACTGACTGGTTCAGCCAGACCTTCTCAAGGCTGTAGGTGCCGCCCATAAGGTAGGCCATCCAAGCGATCGAATACGCGACGACATTGGCTTTGTACCCGCCCAATTCCATGCGACGAACGACAGCGTCGCACTCCTGAAAGACAATTGCCTTCGCAACGAGCTGCTCAAAGTAGAGACGGTCCACCTGTATTGGATTTTCCTGTAGCCAGGCCGAGAAGCGCGCGAAGTTCTTCTCAGCGCCCTCGCTGACCCACTGGGGATACTGACGCCAGGCCATTTCGTACTTCGCAACAAGGCTCTTTGTGAGTTTTTGTTTGGCGGGATGCTGCAGCTCCCATGTGCGCCTCTTGGCTAGAGTCTCCTGACGGGACTTCTCGTCAAGGTACTGGCCGCGGGCACGTTCATAGAACCACATCGCGGTTGCCTTGCCCTTGGGAGTGGGCGCCCAGATCTGCCGGGACAGCTTCTCCAGCTCAATGTGGAACGGGTCATTAGCGCTGAAATCCGAGAAGGCGATCTTCGTCTGGCTGTTCGCGTAGAGAGAGACAAGGTGCACGATCTCGTCCAGGCGATCGGGGTCGCGAAGAACGGTTAGCTTGATCTGGACGAAGGCCCTGGTCAGGTCGTCCTTAGCACGAAAAGCGTTGTAGACGGAGGCCGTTGTCTGCCCACCGTTGACGATCTGCAGGTTCTCAACCCTCGTCAGAAGGAGACCAGTAGGCGTCGGCTGGGTCTGAACTTTCTCTGCGGTGGTCGAGATTCCGTTGTTGTATGCGAGAAACATCTCCGGCGTCTTATCCAGTGTGTCCCTTATGCCCTTGTTCACAGAACCTCGCGCCTGCAGGAAGCTCCGAACGTTACGCTGTAGGAGCCGCTGACCCCATCGGCCGTAGATCTGCGCCAGCACCGTTGCTGGTATCACGGCAAGGTATGCGTCATAGACGGAATTGTCGGACGGAATCTGAATGCATGGGATTCCGCCTCCAAACTCCTTCGCGAGATCAACTGATATAGGAGTCGGCGTCAGCGACACTGCGGCTGCCTGATACAGACGCTCGATGTCCCAGACATCGTCGGTGACTGTCATGGTCCCGACCTTACGAGTGTCATGGTCCAACTTCCGGGGTGCCAGGCGATTTGTAAGTACGATGACCCGCGCGCTTTGTAGAGTGTCCCGCTGTGCGTTTATCAGTTGCGCCAGGTCGTGCGCCTCGGTCGATTCCTCAAGCTGTTGCCAGAGGCCATCCAGGGAACGCGCCAGAAAGTTGCGTCCCCGTTTAAGGAGATCCGCGATCTCAGTTGAGCTGATATTCCTGATGCGGTCGGAATTGCTGAAGTCGCTCACGAACAGGTCGAGTTCATCCGAGTCATCGAGGTAGTCGTACGCACTCACTCGCATGGCGCGGCCGCGGTAACTGCAGAGTTGCGGATCAACGGTTTCGCCGGCTTCCGTAACTACCTCGGTTGCGTGCTGTGTGAAGACATCCTCCTGTATTGCGCCCTCCTCGGCCTGCTCGGCCTCCGCGAGAACGTCCTCAGTGAAACCGCGCGCGTACTCCTCAAGCGTCAGCATGTTCAGCGACCCACCACGCTGCGGGAGATGTACGAACTTCAAAGGGCTTGGCCAGCGCGAGATCGATTGCGTAGGTCACATCGCCGACGCCGGTAGGAAGATCTTCCTCCAACAACCTCGGGAACCCGGACCGAACCTGGTAGGCATGGAAGGAACGGAGAACGTAGCCGCGACGATACAGGGGCGCATGTTCATCCACATACCCCGCGTCTCGCAGCTTGCTTTCAAGCACGGCGATTCCACCCGCGGCCGACGCGACTTCACGTAGGTTACGCACAAGATTGGGGAGAGATTCGCCACCCTTCTCCAGTTCCGTGAGCAACAGAATGGCCAGGTAGAGCGAGGGCAGGCCTCGGTCATCGAGCTGCCGCTCGTTTGCGATCCGTATCTCGATGAGCTGCTTGGCAATCGAAGTCTTGACTTCGATGGCGGCATCGGCTAGCTGGAAATCCTGATGAGCGTGGCGGTGTCCGATCCAAGCGTCGAGGGCCACGGAGACTCCACGTGCCGGGATCAGGTGGTTGATGATGAACCAGAGCTCTCCATCGGCTCTCTCTCCCTTTCGCCGAGCACCAGGAAACGACCAGTCTTGATGTCGGCCACATCACCGTCGTACAGAGTGATCTCGAGTCCATGCCAGTGCGGGAACGAGCTCGGATCTACCGTTGTTCCATCCGGAACGCGGATCAGCAGCTGTCGGCGCTTTTCAGGGAGAGCCAGTCCCAGAAAACCGCGGATCCCTGTGGCGCCCATGTCCCGGACCACCTTGGATCGGTGTGCTTGCGTTTTGTCCCCCGCGGCTGCCTCGAGTGACTCCCAAATTTCAGAGTAAGTCGTAGTCTGGCTCCTCGTCCCGCCAAACGCGGTTAACGACGTACTCGACGGTTGCGCCAGAGTTACTAGCAGGAAAGCTCAGGCCGATACCGATGGGAACCTCGCCTTCCTTCACGAGCTTCTCGTCGAGCAGATAACCGTTGGGGTTGAGCGGGTAAATGAGCAACAGTCCTCGCGATGCAGGCCTGGCCTGGCGCACTGCCTTGCCGGAAGGAGCTCCATTTGGATCGAACTCCTTTCCTGCCTGTTCTCGGTATATCGCGGTGAGCTCCATCGCCTTCGATCGCTCTTCGTCCGAAAGGTCAATGGCTTCATCTGGGGGCGACAACAGACGCCTGATGGTGAATCGATCCTTCAAGGGATCGGTGACGCCGCCCTGGATCGCCGCGCGATCGGTCAATCCGATCGATCGTCCTGCGACTGTGGCTCGCTGGTCGGGCGCAGCACCAGCCTTGTTGATAAGAACAGCAGTCCAGTCTGTGAGCTCGCCCGGTTCCTGCTTGTTTTGAGCTCGGATGAAACTGGCAAGGCGCTTGCTGTCCGCTCGAGGCGCCAGTCGGTTTGTTGAAAATCGCTCCAGGAACTCGAGGACGTCGCCGGCCGACAAATGCTTCCAGACGAAGTTGTCGGACTTGATTTCTCTCTCAGGCCGTGAACCAAGCAACGTATCGACTGCTTTGAGGTTGGCCCGGATGATGCCGGGGTCCTTGTCAAAGACCGTTGTTTCACTGATGTCACCCTGGTAAGAAAGGCGAAGCCTCTCGCCCTGACGCATTTTGTACGGGCTGGTGATCATCATGGTTGGATGCGCCCGGACCCTCAGACCGAACTCCCGAGGAGTCGCTCCGATGTTGACCATGTACTCGAACTCCTGGCGCAACTCTTCGGTCGCCCGGGCAATGTGTTCGTAAGCACGAAGCAGCTCTGGAGTCGTATAGATTCTGACCAAGTCTGGATAACCATCGCGATACCCGAACCACCGGCCCATCTGCATCAGCGTGTCGTACATCTGACTGGCCCTGAGGAAGTAGCTGACTGTTAGCCCTTCTAGAGTCAAGCCGCGGGAGAGCTTGTCGCCGCCGATCGCGATGACGCAGATGCCGGTCCCCTGGTTCTCACGGTAGTCAAGAAGATCGGAGGAGAGTCCGTTGATCTGTCTGACAACAGTGAGGTCAACAACTCGGAGGAGCTCGTGTTCGATGTCGGACCATGTCGAAACAGAGGCGCCCATCTTCGGAGAGGTCGATTCAAAGTCCAGCCATAGTTCGGCGAACTCGCTTATAACGGTGTGTCTGTCGGCTCCCTCCCCATACCGAAGTCTGCGTTGTATGCGGGCTACGTAGTCCTTGACGAATTCGTAAATGTGCGCCTGAACGGCGACAAATCTGGTGACATGAATGAGCATCGAATTGTGAGCTGTGCTTTGACCGCGGAGGCGACGCTCTGCCGTGACGAGGAAGAACGTTTTGATCGCGTCCTCGAGTGACGGGGCCAACGCCGGCGGCACGTAATCCTTCTTATGGCGATCGGGAATCATCGTGGAGTAATCGTCTACCGGCCGGAAGACCGGTAGTGGATCCCCGTCCGGAACTCCGAGTAGCAGCTCCGGCCCGACATAATTGTCTGGAGCGCGCAAGCTGATTATGAAGCTGCGTGGAAAAACATCCTCACCATAAGTCCGGTGAGGAGCCTCATCATGGATGAAGATGTTCGCAAAAGGGGTTGCGGTGTATCCGATATAGGCAGTCTGCGTGAAACAATTGAGCAGCTCGCGAATTCGACGGTTAATCGTGGTCGGGTTGTAATCATCGATTACCTTCCCGTCGTCGTCGACCGGCATGTCGGCGGTATTGATGCTTCCTTGGTCTGCCTCGTCATCAATGACCACCAGCGGTACATTAGGCACGATGGTTCGGCCGGTGTCCGGGTCTTTCTTGGAGTACGGACTGTGATCCCGGAGGTACTCGATCAGATGACGAAGGACGGTTCCATTTTTCTTGACGACAAGGACGAACGGAGTGCCGCCGCCTGCGTCCACTCGTGTTCGGGCACGTGCACTGTTGAAATCACCACTGTCCTCTGACGTGGTCAGTGACCCGACCATCCTGGCATTGGCGAAGCCGAGTATGAGACCAACTCCAAATCGTCCGTGATCGGCCGCGGTGGATTCAGCAAGGGCCGTATCAAACCCAAGGACCTCCTCGTCAAGCCGGTTCTGCGTCTGGCTGCGGAGGTTGTTGAGTTGACCCGCCAAAACGACAACTAGCCTGTAGCCAGCGTCAAGAGCCTTGTTGATCAGGGCGCTGTAATTTGTCGTCTTTCCAGATTGGACCTGTCCCATGACCATGCCGCGGCGATCGAACTGTCTGCCCTTCGTCGTCGGATCCTCAAGAAGACCGAGGATTTGATCGGACACCTCGTCCAGGCGATCTATGACCGCGGGTGGCAGTCGACGCACTGTTAGAAGGTAGTGGCGGTATCTGTTCCAGAGCGTCCACGGGATATCTTGCTTGCGCTCACGCAACCATGGTCTGTGGTCGTCACCGGCGACCAGCTGTACTGCTGGCCCGACATTAATCACCACAGATGTCGCGATGTCCGCGCGGAACCTTGCGTCAATCACGTGTGGATACACCGCCAGGGCTGCATCCAGAGCGCGCTCCAAGGCTGCTTCGTGTGGGGCGCCCACGTGAACCTGCTGTTCATAAACCATGAGGGCGATCCCTCTGGCTGCGTTGTACGTCGAGTCGATCATTCCGGCACCTCTTTACAGAACTGTGCGGCAGCCACGATGTCGGGATAATGGGCGAAGGGCTCGAGCCTGAGCAACATGTCGCGGATCTCGGCGGGCGTCATGGTGTCGCAGAGCGTCGCAGCGAGGCGGTCCATCATTGCCATCAACTCCGATTCCGACCTCTGGAACGGTGCCTCCTGATCAAGGGTCTGCTCGTTGAAGCGGGCAGTGATGAGATTGATGGGTATGGTTTCCTCGATTAAGCGCAAGCCTGCATTGACTGCCGACCGATTTACCTGCTGGCTGAGTGAGTCCTTGATGACCGGGTGACGACGGTTGATGCGGTATGCATGGCCAGTATCGGTGACCTTCCGCTCCTCCCACACGTGCGTGATGGTCCCCTGGATTCGCTCGGATTCAACCGCTCCCCTGTGTCCATAGACACGCCGAGCGAGTTGTCTTGTTTTCTGGGCAATCTGCTGCAGCTGGCGACGGATGATGGCGGGCGGAACGGCCGTCGCCTTGCGCACGTCGACGTGCCACGCGCTGTCGACAGCGTTCTGAATATCCAGCTGTACTCGCGCTAGCTTCGTGTGCTCTTCCTGCTGATACATCCCGAGCCAGCTTCCCGGGACGATCAGTCGCCGGTTTCGGTACACGTAGAAACCCTGCTGAGCATTCCAGCCTCGCGGGCCCGCAGCATAGCGATGCTCCTCCTGGCTGAGCTTGGATTCATGTGGCAGGACGTACGGTCTAACCAAGACAGTTGTGTCGCCTTCGCCTAGCGTCGTCTCGGGCAAGAGCTGCGTTGCGCGGTTGGCAGAGAGGAATGGGTCCCACGGTTCGACCTGGCGGCCATTGACGGTCATCCGGATGGCACCCCGGCCGGTCAGATACCTGTGAAAGACCATCGCGAGGTGCCTGTATGTGTCATCGACCATCTCAAGGAAGTGGTCATGTGCCGCAGCTGCTTCGGGATGCGGGACGACTCGGTCAAGCCGTTCCCACAGGACCGCTGTTCCACCCGTCACCGGCGGTGCTGAAAGGGCGCCCTGGTCTGAGCTGGGATGGCTGCCTTCAAGCAAAATCCAGTCGCGTTTCTCCTGAACGTAGTCGAGATCCCAGCACCGAGTGTGCTCGATCATGTCGCGCTGCCGGGAAGTGACGGTCAAGCGTCGGCACTGAGAGAAGGACGCGGTCTTTAGTCCCAGTCCGAACCTGCCGAGGTCTTCTGGAGTCCGTGGTTCGAGCGGTGAGCGACCGCCGAGCCGCATCGCCTCGCGGAGCTCGGACTCGCTCATTCCGTGACCGTTATCGCGGATCCGGACCCATGAACTGGAGCCGGACCACTCGAACTGGATCTCGATCTCGGTGGCCGCCGCCGAGATGCTGTTGTCGACAATGTCCGCTATGGCGGTTTCGAGGTTGTAGCCGACTGATCGGAGCGATTCCATCATCGCGTCAGCGCGCGGCGGGAGTGACTCACCTTGGTTTGGCACCGATACCGGCGCCTCGGAATCGCCAGGCGACGTGCCCGCGCTTAACACAGCCGAAATCCTAATGCCGACAAGCGACAGCTCTATGTCGTTTGGTTCGCCTGGTTAGTGGCCAGCTCATGCGGTCGAGGAATTACCGACTCAGCCTCGGCAAGCTCAGCCCAAGCAGTTGACCTGGCTGGCCAAAATGACGGGCAGGCAGGCCGACCAGTGGTCGTAGCTAATAAATACCTTCTTGTTTCACGCTATTTCTCCAAGGCAACCATCCCAAAGCAGCGACAACTACCCCGATGGGAATTCGTGCCGGCGTCAGCTGGAAACTCATAGTGCCTACGAGGGCCGCACCGATGGCCACGACCAGCGCATGGGTCCGGGATCGTAGTAGGTCGTCTTAAGCAGTTGCAGGTCGTGTTCCCATTCGCCGATCGCCCTTGCGAACCTGATCTCGCCGTCATGCTGTTTGCGTCGCTCTCTGCAGTACCAAGCGATGGTTCCGACAACCTCCTGTAGTGTCATTTGACGACCCTCAATAATCGTCCGAAGCAGCTGCCATCGGTCATGTCTCGATGGGCCGTCTCTCGCGACGTTATAGCCCAGCTTGTTGAGCTCGGTCTGTTCACCCCGTTGCTTCTCATCGGCTCCATGTGGCTCGCGAACCGGGGTCGCGTCCACAGTCGGCCACTCGAAGTCACGCGTGCTCGCGCTGTCACGGACGTATGCCAGCCCTTCGTAGTAAGTGCAGGCGTGATTCAAATAGTGACCCCATTCTGGAGTCCACCAATCGAAGCCGAAGAGGATCAGGTCAAGGAAGCCCTCCTGGGGCAGAAATCGCGTTTCTTCGAGTGCGGCATCCATGCACCGGTCTAGCAGACCGTCCGGGACACTCTGCTGGCCGATTACGACTAGATCCGGCACAACCCCCGCAGGTAGTTCGTCCACGTAGCGCCTTGTGGCTGACAGAAGAAGCTTGGTGAGGTCCGTAGGCGCGTAAGGCACTTGACCTGCTAGCACAACGTCTTTGTATTCGAGATCGCGAGCACGCTCTAGGACACCGCCTAGATGAAGTTCCTGCACACATTTGAGACAGCTTCGGCCAGGTCCCTGGTAGCAGCCTGGAGACCGGCTTCCACGATTCTGGTGGATGTTCGGCCGAACGCGAATCGAGCTCGAACCGAATTCGCACGGAGCGACCCTCGATGGACCGAATACTCGGCGCGGGGTCCCGCTAGGACGGACAGCTGCATCTCCGTGCGACCTGTCTCATATCTATCCAGGAAATTCACCTAGAAGGTTCGAGATCCAAAGGCTTAGCTCCTGACCGCTCGCAGGTGAACATATCCCTTTCTCGTTGGGACCCGGGCATCCCGGTACGTACCCTGCTGCGATCAGCGTGCGGTTACAAATTTTGCTGTCAATTTCGCTGTCAAGCTGCATGGGCGCAGCCGAGTTGTAAGGCCAGAATTGACTGCTCCAAATACGTGGTGGGCCGAGAGGGAGTTGAACTCCAAAAGCTTTCGCGGCGGTTTTACAGACCGCTCATCGGCGGCGCCCGAAATGTCTGGGCCCTAGGTGGAGCGGGAGACGGGCTTCGAACCCGCTACCTCGACCTTGGCAAGGTCGCGCTCTACCAAGTGAGCTACTCCCGCTCGGCCCGAGGTTCGATTTTACCCGCCCGGGCCCGACCGGCCAATCACGCCGCCGCGGGCGTCCGGCACGGGATCACTCGCCGCCCCCACCGATCACGCAGGGCGTTCACGCGCACAGCCGACTCATGCAGGCGAGTTCGATCCAGCCGCCTGGTTAGCACCGCGGACCGAACCGCGGCGACCGCATTCGCTTCATAGGTCGGATCGCCGTTGCCCAGCAGTACCATGTCGTTCCCGGCGGCCAGCGCAAGCACCGCCGCTTGCGGCAGCGACCACCGCGCCGCGACCCCGCCCATCGTCAGCGAGTCGGTCACGATCACCCCACCGAAGCCCAGCTGCGTCCGGAGGCGGCCGACGACAGAAGACGAGAACATCGCTGGCATGTCTCCACCACCCAACCCCGGCACGTAGACCGCCGTCACCATCACCGCGTCCGCGCCCGCCGCGATCCCCGCCTGAAACCCTGGCAGCTGCACCGCAGACCACTGCGCTTCCGACTCCGGGTCGGTCGGGATCGCAACATGCGGATCGCCCGCCGCTCCGCCCAGGCCTGGAAAGTGCTTCAGCGTCGCCCCCACCCCACCGTCGTGCAGACCCTGCACCGCGGCAGCGACCAGCGGCGCCACCACCGAAGGCGAAGAGCCGAACGACCGCGCGCCGATGATTCCATCCAAAGAATTGGTCCGCACGTCCGCAACCGGCGCCAGGTTCAAACCCACGCCAGCGGCGTGCAGGCCCTCGCCGTTCAGGCGCTCCAGCAAGCGGACGCGGTCCGGACCAAGCGCGGCCATCTCAAGCGGCCACGGCGGCGCGAAACCCGCTTTCACGTTCGCCACCGCGCCGCCTTCCTCATCGAGCATGACCAGGAGCGGGTGATCGAAACAGGAGCTCGAGGCCAGCGCCGTCAGGCGATCGGTCCACTCCCTTAAGGCGTAGGGCTCGCCGCCGAAGTTCGCCGTGAACAGCAGCACGCCTCCGATCCGGTTGTTGACCAGCATCGGCCGCACGTCGGACCAGTTCGCCGACCCGCGCCACGAAGCCACCATCACCGCACCGATGTCCGCGTCCAGGTCCCACGGCTCGGCAGTGGGCGACGCGGATGGCAAATGAGGAACGTGCGATGTGACGGCGACCGTCAGACGCGGAGCAGGCTGTCCCATCAAGACGAAGGCGACGATCAGGACGAAGCCGACCTGCGCCGCCTGCCTCCCGCGCCGCAAAGCGGGGTCAGTCTAAGCCCCACCGCGGCCCAGCCCCATCCCCGCCTTCGGCGGTACTTCCCCGCAAGCGGGGAAGAGGTGCCCGTCTAGCGGCGGAACCGATACCTCAGAGAAAGCACGAACATCCCGACGCCCCACAGCAGCGCCATCAGCGGCAGGATGAAAGTCCCGTTCAACGCCGGCCACCCCGCGCCCTCGAAAAACCCGTAACCAAACGTCAGTATCGCCGTCGCCGCCAGCGAGAACCCCAGCGCCTGGACCTGGACCCGCTTCTGCACCTCGTCCAGCCGCGACAGCGCCCGCACGAAGAGCCAGACTACCAGCGCGGCCGGCAGCACGGGGATCGCCGCCACGTAGTACTTCCACGAAACGGCGGAGTTGGCCTGCGCCACCGTGACTGCTCCCACCAGAACCATCAAAAAGGCGACGATCGCGAACGCGAACTGGATCTGCGCCTTGTAGGTGACCCAGGTCGACATCGGAGTGATCGCGGGCCCGGATGGCGGCGAGGCGAAGGCCCCGGGCGTGGGCGTCTCGGTCCGGATGAACGGCGAGGCGGCGTGGCTGTAAAGCGGGTCGATCGGGGCCTCGGTGGGCGGCGACGCCGGGTTCTGCTCGCTCACAGCGGGGGCATGGTAACGCGGCCAGCCGGGGATCTCAGTCGGCATAGCTTCAGAGAAGGCAGTTCCTGTTCATTACGGCACTGGGTAGCCCTCTCCCCGCGGCGGGGAGAGGGGTGGCGGGTTGTTACCACGTCACGGTTGTAATAACGCGGGCTAGGTGAGGGCTGATCGCCCTTTCCGGCGCTGCGCTCCCCTCTAGACCCGGGCGTCGAACCGGTCCACGTAATCGACGTCGCCCAGCTTCTTCAGGGCCGCCAGCGCCGCGTTGGTCTCCTCAGCGTCGCCGCGAATCAAGCCGCGTTCCGCATGCGCACGACCCAACGCCGGCAGCGCGCCGACCGGCTCCCAGATCGCGATCGCCGCCGACAGCTCGGCCTCATCGCGCAGAAAGACGCCCCGCGCGCGGCGAATCTGCGCCTCCAGCAGCGGCACCTTGATCCGCTGCGCCTTGGCCAGGCCCTCGTCGAGGACGGAGCGTGGAATTTCCTGGCGCCGGTCCGCTGCCAGGCTGAACCGCCGCTCCGCCCATTCCCCGGCACTGGTGACTTGCAAAAACAGGTCGGACTCGATCAAGCCGGCGTTGCCCAGCATGTAGGGCAACATCATCTTTAACGGATACGCGGCGGGGAACCGCGCGAGGATCGATTCGATGGCCTCGGTCGCGGCGTCCATCAGGCGCGAGTCGCCGCGCGCCCTGCCGATGTCAAAACCGACGAGGAAACCGCGAAGTCCATATCCGGCGGCGTGGGAGCCGGCATCATGCCACGCTTCCAGCGCACGCCAGAACATCGTCACGGCCTCATCCCACCGCCCGAGCGCCTGCAGGACCACGGCTCGCCACGCAAACAGGTGAAGCGCGGGATACGGCGCCTGACCGGGCAGCAGGCGCGCGACCATTTGTGCCGAGTCCTTTTCCGCGGTCGCCAGGTCGCCCATCAGATAAGACATCCACGCCAGCATCGAGTGGGCGTCGAGCCGCTCGTACAGGCCGAGCTTGGCCTCGAAAGCGATGCGCTTCTCCGCGGTCTCCCTCGCCCGCGCCCAATCGTTGGTCGCAGTCGAGAACCCGCCGATGGCGTCGAGCACCACGCTGGTGAGCTCCGGGTCGTCCAGCTCGTGGGCGATTTCCAACCCCCGGTTTGCGCTGCTCTCAGCGTCGGCGAGCTCCTCGGCGGTCGGCGGGCGAATTCGCTGGACCCAGAACGGAAAGAACGCGTCGGCGGCGAGAAAACGCGCGATCGAGAAGCGGTCGGTGGACTCCTCCAGGAGGCTGCGGCCGCGCGCGCGAAGATCAGCCATCCACTGCTCGGACGGGCGGTCGCCCACCGATCCCGCCCACCGCGTCGCCACCATCAGCATGCCGGCCAGCGCGCGCAGCTGGTCGTCGACCGGACAGTCGCACTCCTTGTACTCCTCGAGCGCGAGCCTGTACTCCTCCAGCCCGCTGTCGCCCGCGGTCAGGTCGCCGATCCGTTCGTGCAGGCGCGGCCGGAGCTTCTCCTCGACGAAATCGAACGACGCGCGGATGTGGCGAACGGCCTCCGGTGTGGCGGCCGCGGCGACCGCGACGTCCGCAGCTTTCAGCAGCCACTTCGCGGCCAGCTGCCTCGTTTGCTTCGTTTCTTCCGAAGTCGGTTCCAGCGCCGTGTACAGCACCGCCGCCTCGCGGTAATGGAAGGCGAGGATCTCGGACAGCGCCACCTCGCGGCCCGGCGTGATCGACTCGACCCAGCGCGCCGCGTCGGCGTGCAGGCGCGCCCGCTCGGAGCGGGGCAGCGTCCCGTACGCGACCTCCTGGATCAGCATGTGGCGGAAGGAATAACGGTCGCCCTCGGCGGGGCGGATGAGTTCGCGGTCGGCGAGGTTCTCGCACAGCTCGACGACGTGCTGGTCGATGCCGGGCTCTAGCGCGCCGACCCCACCCGCCCGAAAGGCGCGCCCAAATACGCTGCCCAGCTGGAGGACACGCCGTTCTCCCGCCGGCAGTAGGTCGAGGCGGGCCAGCACCGTCGCCTGAACGGTGTCGGGCAGTTTTTCCAGCGAGCCGTGCTCGAGGTACGAGCGCACCAGCTCGCCGGCGTAGAACGGGTTGCCCTCCGAGCGCTCCGCCACGAGGTTGATCACGTCGGGCGCGTCGGTGTCGAGGAGGTGGCGCACCAGGCCGGCGATCGCGGTGCTGCCCAGCGGTTCGAGCGCGATGGCCAGGTGGTTCAGGCGCCCGCCGCCCCAGTTGGGCCGCCGGTCGAGCAGCTCGGGGCGCGCGAGCACGATCATCAGCACGGCCGCGTCGCCCCTCGGCTGCATGACGAACTCGGCCAGGTCGAGGAGGCTGTCGCTCGACCAGTGCAGGTCCTCGAACACGATGACCAGCGGGTTCTGCCGGGCGGTGGCTTCCAGCGCCGACCGCCAGGCGGCGAACAGCAGGTCCTTGTCGACCCCCTCGGTGCCCGCCTCGCCGATCGTGGCCGCGAGCAGGCGGGCATCTCGGTCGGGATCCTGGACGCCGATCCTCTTCAACCAGATCCAGATCGCATCGCGGACCTGGCCGGGCGGCGTGTCTTCGCTGGTGCCGGTCAGGGCGAAGAGAACCTGGCGCATGGGCCAGTAGGTGAGCTGCTGGCCGTAGGGCAGGCACTGGGCCGTCGCGACCACCGCCTCCGGCGCCAGGCTGGGCAGCCAGTCGAGGAACTCCTCGACCAGGCGCGTCTTGCCCACACCGGCGGGCGCGATGAGGCTGACCATGGATGGCCGCTTCTCGTTGACCGCGCGGCGCGCGACCAGCTGCAGCTGGGCCAGGTCGTTCTCGCGGCCGATGAGCGGCAGGCGGTCACGCCGCTTTGCCTTGGCCTTGCGCGGACCGATGACGATATGCGCCGCGACTGGCGCCGACTTGCCCCGCGCCTCGACCTCGATCTCCTCGCCGAACTCGAAGTTGTTGGCGGCGCGCACGGTGCGGTCACTGGCCAGGATCACCCACGGCTCGGCCGCCTGCTGAAGGCGGGCCGCGACGTTGGTGGCGTCGCCGGTGATGAGGAAGTCGCCGGCGGACTGGTCGCGGCTGGCCACGACCTCGCCCGTGCTCACACCGAAGCGGATCGCGATGCGGCCGTTCAGGTGCGCGTCGGCGCGGATGCGCTCGCGCATGGCCATCGCCGCCGCGACAGCGCGGTCAGGGTCGTCGCCATGCGCGGTGGGGAGGCCGAACACGGCCATCACCGCGTCGCCGATGAACTTCTCCACCGTGCCGCCGTGCTGCTCGACCGTCTCGCGCGCGAGGTTGTAGTAGCGCGCCAGGATGCGGCGCATCTCCTCCGGGTCGAGCTTTTCGCCGAGCGCGGTCGAGCCCGCCATGTCGGCGAAGAGGACGGTGACTATGCGGCGCTCTTCGGTGGAGACGGCCATCGGGGAATTATGTCCTCCCCATTTATGGGGAGGTGGCCCGAAGGGCCGGAGGGGCTGGCCTAACCCACCAACCCCGCCTCGTACGCCAGGATGACGGCCTGCACCCGGTCCCGCAGCTCGAGCTTGCCGAGCAGGTGGGCGACGTGCGTCTTGACCGTCGTCTCGCTGACGTGCAGGCGCTGCGCGATCTCCGCGTTGCTGAGGCCCCGCGCCACCTCATGCAACACCTCGCGCTCGCGCTCGGTCAGGGTTTCCAGCTGCTTCGATTTGTTGGGCGCCGGCTGCGGGCGCTTCGCGAATTCTTCGATCAGGCGCCTGGTGACCGAGGGCGCGAGCAGCGCCTCCCCGGCGGCGACGACGCGGATGGCTTTGATCAGGTCCTCGGGCGGCGCGGCCTTGAGCAGGAACGCCGACGCGCCGGCCGCCAGGGCGTCGAAGACGTACTCGTCGAGCTCGAAGGTCGTGAGGATGACCACCCGGGTGAGGCCCGCCACCTGGCGCGTGGCCGCGATGCCGTCGACGCGGGGCATCCGGATGTCCATCAGCACCACGTCCGGTCGCTCGCGCTTGACGAGGTCGATCGCCTCCTGCCCGTCGGCGGCTTCGCCCGCGACCCGCAGGTCGGGCTGCGACTGCACGATCATGCGAAAGCCCGCGCGCACCATTGCCTGGTCGTCGGCGATCGCGACCCGAATCAACTCTTGACTGGAAGCCTCGCGTGCACCGTGAATCCGCCCAGCGGGGACGAGCCTGTCCCCATCTTGCCGCCGAAGAGCGCCACGCGCTCGCGCATGCCAATGAGGCCGTGACCTGTCGATGTCGCCTCGGCTGAACCTGAGCCGTTGTCGCTGATCGTCAAGGCGACGCCTTCGGGCTGATACTCGATCAGCACCTCGACCCGGTTTGCACTGGCATGCTTGAGCACGTTGGTGACGGCCTCCTGGACGATTCGATAGGCGGAGAGCTCGAGCGCGGCGGGCAGGGGCCGCTTCTCACCGGTGATTTTCAAGGTCGCCTCGAGGCCCGCATCGCGGGCGGGCTTCAGCAGGGCGTCGACCTCGTCGAGCGTCGGCTGCGGTGCCAGCTCGAGCGCGCCGGGACTCTTGCGCAGCACGCCAAGCAGCTTGTTGAGCTCGGCGAGCGTGTCGCGCGCACCTTGCTCGATGGTCTGCAGTGTCTCCTCGCTCGAGTTGCCCGAGACCCGCGCCGCGCCGGCCTGGATCGCCATCACGCTCACGTTGTGCGCGACCACGTCGTGCAGCTCGCGCGCGATGCGCAGCCTTTCCTCCTCGGCGGCCTGCTCGCGGTCCTTTTGATGTCGCGTGACGAGCTCGGCGAAGAAGCGGCGTCGCGACCGCATGTAGTCACCCACCACCCACCCGACGAGGGAAAGGGCGCCCACGGGGATGAGGTTTCTCGAGACCGGAACTGCTCCGAGAACCAGGAGGGCAACCGCCACGACGATGAGCGCGATGGCGATACCCGCAACCACCAATCGCGCGGGGGAACGGCCGTACACCGACACCGCGTAAACGGCAAAAACCAGCGCCGGGCCTGACGGCTCGCCAGTGAGACCGACCGTCCACCTGGCGATCTCGGCACCTGCGATGAGCACCAGGACGAGCACCGGATAGCGCCGGCGCCACCACAGTGGCAGAGATTCGAGGACCACGAAGACCACGAGAACCGGTGCGAAGGATCCGCGGAAGTAGGTCCCGACGACACCCCCAATTCCGATCGCCAGGTTGAAGGCGACGATCAGCCCATCGGTAAGCCGCGGCCGGCCCGTGACCCATGACCACGGCCGGCCGCGCAGCGGTTGTCGAGGAAACTTCGGGTCTATGTCACGTCCCTCAGCCGGAGAAGTCCGGCGGCGACGATTGTGAGGCCGATCAGGTAGGCCGCGAGCACGAGCACCGCATGGTCGGCGCTGACCACTGGAGCGGTTATCGTCCCGAACGCGGGTGAGGTAAAGCTCTGCGTCAGCGCTGTCGCGTTCTGGTTGACGAACTGCTCGGTGACGTCTTTGAACTGGCCGTTGTTGATGAGGTTGATGATCCGCACGGCGATGATCTCCACCGCCAGGACGTAGGTGAGACCGATGCCCAGGGCGGCCGCGGGCTGCCGGATGAGCACGCCGAGGGCGAGCCCGATGCTCCCGTTGACCATGAAGACGAGCCAGATCGCACCGATGCCCTTGGCCAGGTCGATGGCCGCCGGCCCAGTGATCGCGTGGC
>WNFB01000037.1_pt1 | contig 79656 bp, 91 predicted proteins | sample 5400501 | NCBI WGS metagenome assembly WNFB01 (sample SAMN13153341, study PRJNA577476) | soil metagenome | isolation source: 200 cm saprolite under Douglas fir tree site 2 hole 1 | place: USA:California | collected 2015-04-18 | reverse complement strand
TGGAACTTCACTGCGAGTTCGAGGGGTGTAAGGAAACGTTGATTCTGAAACGTTGCAAAAAATGTGGGCGAAGATTGTGTGACGAGAATTACGCGGGGGATCACTGTCCGTTCAAATGTTAGAATCGCGAGGACCGTGACAGTTTCATTGATCTCTTCGCTCGAAATATCCGTAGTATCAAGACGCGGTTCCTAATCAAGAAGATATTTAGACGGTAGCTGAGCTGAGGAATCTAGGCGGGGGCCCACCACAACTGAGCGTTGTAAAGGGTCTAACAGTCCCCTGTTAGACGCTCGGGGCCTCCGCCGCTTTGACGCGTTCTTGCCCGAGACCGATTATATAACGGCGTCTGTACAAGAATTGCAATGAATCCCTACAAACGGGCAAGAACATGGGAGTCTCCCTAGCGTTACAATTGCCCGACCTTGGATCCATTGGGAGTAGTCCTGTTGCAGGGTGGATAGGTATCGGTGGATCGATCGTTGCGGTTATTGGAGTTCTCTTAAGCGTTTATTTCTATCGGAAAAGTAGAAGGTTCAAGCGCCCTGTCTACGTTCTGTCGACACAGAACGTCATCCAAGACTATTCCGCAAGACTACAGGACCTTCAAGTCTCTTTCAAAGGGAAGAGCGTTGGAAACGTATCTGTTACAAAGGTAGGCATATGGAACGATGGCACAGAAACTATCAACAAATCAGACATAGCTGACGCAGACCCGCTTCGGATCACCCTTGCTGGGACTACTGAATTGCTTGACGCAACAGTTGTCAAAACTACTTCTCCGGCATGCCAATTCGAGATCATAACATCCGGAAAAAATGTAACGATCAGTTTCGATTATTTAGACAAGACCAAGGTGGAATAGTTCAGCTAATTCACACAGGAACCTCCGGCAAAGACATAGCTCTTATGGGAAGCGTCAAAGGTGCCGCTCCGGTCACTCAACTTCCTTTCGAATCCGGACTGAGTCAGCGCTATTCGAGACTCCTACTTCTCGCCTTCGTGATAGGCGGTGCCCTGGCAGGGGTCTTCGTTGTAACGGGGTCAAATTCAACAGGCCAAAATCAGAGTCAAATGCTTTCGCAGATTTTCTTCGCCGGCCTGTTTGGATATTTGTTTGCAGTAATCATCATAGAACGGGTTCTGAGGGCTGTGAAATCGATTCCTGAAGAATTTAGGTCGGTAAGGCAGACTGTCTGATCCCCATAGTTAAGTGATAAGCGAAGCCTTGGATTGGTTTCACGTACGAAATCCCTCCCCTCTCTCTCGCGTTTATCCTTGTCTTGGAGCTAATCAGTCCTATGGCCCAAGCTTTCGACCGCCTTGCTTTCTGCAGGAACTGCGAAGTCCCCCCACGCCACGCCAACTTAGATACCGTTCCGACAATGAGTTCATTGGGAAAATTCTAGGCTGCGAATACTGCGGCGAACACATCAGGTCGCCGATTCTCAGCCCTTCGTTATCTCCGGCAACCGCATGAGCTTCAAGGAGCTTGCCGCAGGCGGGACAATGGCCCATTGCAGAACGTTGGAGAAGCAGTCGCTTATTTGAAGCTGGGCTGGGAAGTTCGACATTGAGCAGGGATCTTCACTGGTGACTACCAATGACTTCGGAAGTGCGGCTTGCTTCCACGTCTCATGTATCGGTTCTCAAACACAATTCGTTCTTCTATAACTCTCAGCCGCATGGACGTTCGACCATAGAAGGGGGCATACTGCGGATGCAAAGCTTGGAAACCCAGATTGAACGTCAAGAGCCCTTCGGTGACAAGCTGGGATAGAGGGTTCTGAACAATTCCCGCATAGCCGGTCTCCGACGTACGCCACTCGACATATTGGACGCTAACGGTCAAAAGTAATGTGACAAGCGCTACCATCTTCCACCGTGGACAATGTGGAATGTGCTTGATGTAGTGTCTAGTGAAATATTTTGAACGGTAAACTTTCGTAAGGAATCGGCGGAGGTGCGAATGCTTTTTCCGCTTTAGTGCGGGTGTCTGCAAGTAGGACAAAAGCGCGTGCCGAGCAGTTCCGAGTCACCGAACAGCGGCAGACTCGCACCGCAGCACGAACACGTCGTTCGCTTTACATAGCCATACGCCGTTAGCATGAGCGAAGCCACACCGATTATCGCTTGAAGCCATCCCAGACCGTCACCGTTCTTGTTGGCCATTCCCTGCCGACCAATGGAGACAAGCGTGGACCCGACTAATAAACAGGCCTTGAAGTGTTCAAGTGAAGCAACACTTGACAGTTTCACCGACCTCTCCGCTCGAAACATGCTCAGACAAGTCTACGCCAAGGATAGGATTCTGCCTTCTCGACGGTTTTGAGGAATTTGAAGCTAAGCTGATCGGCCATATTGAGAATCCATGGATCAAGAGATAATACAGCGTCAAGATTCAGACCGGGATAGGAGCCAGTGAACCTGAAAGTCTACGCTAGCCATCTTCGGTAGTAGCCATCGTTGGATCAGGGGCGGCTGTGAAGAAATCTTAGTCACAGTGTCAAGTGGAGAAACATATGGTCGGAAGTAACGCGTATATTTCCGTGACACATTAACTGACTGAATTGTTAGCCGAGAACAGAATTCGAAGACTAGTCGCTCGGGCGAGAGAGCATACTCGTTCTCAGCGCGAGTTGTCTCCGGTTCAGAAGCAAGATTTCCGGCTTGTGTATCTAGTGGTCTTCTCGATGCTACCATTCCTTCTACTAATGGCCGAGCTTCCACTCTACGTTCCCGACATCACGATCTCCGATGTAAGTGCGGTCCTTCTGGGCATCCAAGTGCCTCTGGTGGCACTGGCCAGCAGGATCGTGCCGAGATGGCTGAGGAATTGGGCCCTTGGAGTGGGATTCATAGGCATCTTTCTGTCGGCTAACGCATTCGTCTTGTCAAAGATGCAGACAGGGTTCAGAATACTGTCCACCGACGTAGCGACGCTGGACTTCAAGACAGCCGGTATGATATTCGCTTTAGCGGTCGGTTTGAACGCGATAGGACTAATCTTGGGCAAGCCCGCGAAGGAACCGACGGAGACCCCGGAAAGCACGGAACCCTAGTATTAGCAGTAGCGGGCCCGTAATTGACTGTCAACCTAGAATTGGAGTCAGGGACTAGTAACCCTAGACGCAGTGTTCATGTTTCATCCAAGAGCGAACTAGATGTCGGGCCAAAAAGCGAAATCATTCGCAGATCGCCGGAGGAGCCAATGAGCCCAAAATGGACTAGTTCCCTGGTTGGGTTTATACCTGAGAAAAGCCCGACGCTCTAGCAGGGATTAGGGTTGGATACACGCAAAATATCGGATCGAACCAACGAACCAATTGGTGCGACGTTTCTTCCGCCAGCAACGCCCTTTCCAAATGTCTAGCTAAAGGAAACTCTTATAGCAAAACGCCTAGGGTGTCGACACTTGGCACTTATTTATGAGCGATGAAGGCTTCATGCCCGGCGCGACGACTGTAGGGCTTGTCTGTAAGGACGGGGCTATTCTTGGTTCAGAGCGTCGGTATTCTTACGGATCATTTGTGATGAGCAAAGCAGCGAAGAAAGTCTTCAAGATCACAGACAACATAGGGGTCGGTTGTGCAGGGATAATTGGAGACATGCAAGTTCTAGCGCGAGAGGCTCTGGCTTACATGAGCATCTATCGGTACGAAAGAGGCCGGGCGGGGACAGTGAAGAGCACTGCCAAACTATTCGCCAGTATCCTTTCCAGTCGCCGACTCTACCCCTATCTGGCCCAAACCATAATCGCGGGAGTTGACGAAGGAAAACCCGAACTCTTCGTGCTGGACCCGATTGGGTCAATCCTCGGAGACAAGTTCGCTGCGGTGGGTTCAGGATCCGAAATCGCCATGGGAGTTCTCGAGTCTGAGTATAGAGATGGTGTATCAGTGGAAGAAGGAAGACCGCTGATTCTGAGAGCTATAAAGTCCGCAACTGCCCGTGACATCTCCAGCGGAGATGGTGTGGACTTGCTGGTTATTACGCATGACGGCATCGAGGAAGAGTCGCACAAGTTCGCATAGTCCTTCGCGACCCGGAAGCGTGTTATGACCATAATACTTGTAAAGCAACCCCTTTTGGGCTGAACGTAGAGTGCTGACGAAGAGAGATCTAACGGGCATTCAAAGGGATCTCTCCCATTATGACCAAGTTCGAGAACAGATTCTTAGTCTTTCCAGGACGGCGACGAGGAACGCGGGGTCCTCCATTCTGGAGATCCACAGGGGAGACTTGAAGGCTGCCGCGGTAACGCTCGACCAAGTCGAGGAGACTCTCAACAAAATAGAGGACTTGGCAAAGGATTTTTCTGAATTTAGAACATCTCAGAGCGTTCTCGTTGCTTTTCAAGAGTATGTTGAAGCGATTACTCTTCGAACCTTCGCGGAAGTCGAGAAGATTCCGACTCTAAAGGAGGTAAAAGGCGACTATCGCAGCTACATGCTGGGACTGCTTGATGCGGTTGGAGAGTTTCGGCGTATGGCTCTGAACTCTTTGCGGAAGGGAAATGTCGGACGGGCTGAGAAACTCCTGGACGCAATGGAAGGAATCTATGACAACCTACAGACGCTAGAACACACGTCGATCATTCCCACGTTCAGGGTGAAAATGGACGCAGCTAGACGAATAATTGAGTCTACAAGGGGCGACGTGGTGACCGAAGTCAGACGCTACTCTCTGGAACAGGCTCTGGACCGCTTGGGCAAACGACTCCCTGATTCCAAGGATTGAAAGAGAAAGACCTCTTCAGTTTTGTGAACATCGAAAAGGCCATTGCCCTTCAGCGAGAGCTGTCTGGTCTTGTGAAATGTGTTGACGACCCCGGCTTCAATCCTCGATTTCTTTGTGGCTTGGATGTAGCTTACGAAACAGGAACTGCTTTTGTTGCTGCAGCAGTTTGGGACGCGAAGTTTCGGTCGATCGTTGAAACTGCGAACCTAGTGGACAAAGTAGCGACGGAGTATGTTCCTGGCTTCTTAGGTTTCCGGGAAGGGCCCTTACTAATCGCAATCACTCGTCGGATTCGAGCGAAACCAGATGCGTTTCTGATCGATGGGCAGGGTATTGCCCATCCACGAGGCTTCGGACTCGCCTCGCATGTAGGCGTTGCATTGGAGAAGCCGAGTATCGGGGTCGCCAAGTCCCGACTGTATGGAAGAGTCGAGGGGGACTGCATAACTACTACCGATGGCCGGATAATAGGCAGAGTATTGCGGTCAGAAGCTGGCAAGAGATACTACGTGAGCGTAGGCCACAAGGTCTCTCTTGACACAGCACTCAAATTGGTTCAGGGCTGCACGATAGAGGGATTTGTTGTTCCTTTAAGAAGAGCCCACCTTGAATCTCTTCTTCTGAAGAGGAATAGTGGGGCTTGAAGCCGGCTCATCTGCTTGCTCTCTACAAACTAGCAGAGTTAGGAGCCGGCGAAAAAGACGTATCGTCCACTACCAATGATGTGGCTCGGGGAATCGGGGTATCCCAGCAAACTGCCTCCCGCCGCTTGATAGAAATGGAGAAATTGGGTTTGATTGAACGGGTTTGGGAGGGGCGAAACCAGAAAGTCCGAATAACAAAAGAGGGCCTTAGCAACTTGACAGGAATGTACCACGTCCTAAGGCGAGTCTTTGAAGCTCCGCAGAAGGAACTGGTGATGAATGCGACGGTCTTCTCGGGGCTGGCTGAAGGATCCTACTACATGAGCCTTGAAGGGTATCGGAAGCAGTTCAAGTCGAAGCTAGGGTTCGACCCATTTCCTGGCACCCTGAATCTCAGGGTAGTGAGTGAGAATCTTGGCGAAAGAAGGCTTTTGGAGAGTTATCCTTTCATTCCTATCGAAGGTTTCGCAGACGCAAAGCGCAGCTATGGAGCTGCAAAATGCTACAAGGCAATCGTCAATGAGAAAGCCCGAGGTGCGATCGTCATTCCCATCCGGGCTCATTACGGTGAAGATGTCGTCGAAATAATTTCTCCGGAATCACTCAGAAAACGATTGCGACTCAAGGATGGAGATCTTGTCCGGATTAGGGCTCTATTAGAGAACTAGCTAGAAGCCCAACTTCTCGCAATGCGATTCTTGACCTTCGTACTGCTGTTGAGCCCCTTGGGAACGAGCTTTCGGATTTGCACAACTCTAATTTCCAGTCCTTCCTGCTTGATCACTTTCTCGACGGACGACTTGATATCATTCTGGTCGTAGCCAACGCATACCATGTCGGGTCGTATTTCTCGGAGGATTCCTATCAGGTCAAGCTTCTTGTGACCCAGAATGGCCTTATCCACGACTCTAAGAGCCGCTACCACTTCTCGCCTCTCATTCTCAGCCAAGATGGGCTTTCGCCCTTTTCGCTGGAGGACGGTATTGTCCCGCGCCACAACAATTACAAGTCTCGCTCTCGGCCCGCCCCTTTTCTTCGATTGCTCGAGGAATCTCAGATGGCCTGGGTGTAGAATATCGAAAACTCCGGTAGCCAAGACTATCTTTCTTCTGGCCAAGCCGATTCGAAGCCGGTGCGCTTGGAACTCCATATGAATGCTTTGACGTTTGAGTCAAAGCGTCACTTGTATGGGGTTGAAGATGGCTAGGAATGAAAGAACGACTCAAGCGTCTGCTTTCCACTCGCCTTGGCCAATGCCACTTTCGATCGTTCAACAGCTGTTCTTACCCGTTCTTCGTTGAAGTCTCGATCGCCACAAAGGAACCTTACTAGCGATTCCGTGTCCGGTTCGCGCCAGTGAAGGCTGTACTTCGAGGTCACGTCGGGGTTTAGGAAGATCTGTCTTATTCTCTCCAATTCTGGGGGTTGCTGGAAGTCATGATTTTCTCTTGCGATCTCTTCGATGCTTCCATGTTCATGGACGAGCTTCAGCGCGGTCTTCGGCCCAATGCCCTTGAACCCATCAGGATTGAAATCCGTCCCGATCAAGATGCCCAAGTCAATCAACTGTTCCCTGTTCATCCGAAGATTTGCGGTTGTTGTGTCAAGTTCCACTATCTCCGGGTCAACTTGGACATATGCATCTCTCATTGGCAATTTTCTCTTGCCGCTAATGGCGAGATTCCTCACCAGCCTTTTGGCCCCGAATAGAAGAGAGTCGTAGTCTTGACTCACCGCGGCCCAGACGTCTCCGCGGGTAGCCATGTATGCTGCCTGTGCCTCTCCTTCAGAGGGGGCTTGGATGTAAGGAACTCCTAGATGTTGGAGGAGTCTTTGGGAGTCTTCCACCATCATATCTTTGAGACTAGCGGTTGCTTGTGCATACCGCTTCGCCTCTACCAATTCTCCACGGGACACCGCGGCTTCGTACTTGACTGCAGCTTCTTCCTTGATCGCCCGTCGCCGTTTGATCTCCGCTTCTTTCAGAGTCGGAGGCTTTCCGTCGAAGACGTAGACGAGTCTTATTCCACGCTCTGCTAGGTTTGTTGTTCTGTAGAAGAGGCCGCTTAGATGGCTGGTCACTCTGCCCTCTCTGTCCATCAGAGGAGCACCTGTAGGACCTCGTATTATGGCGAGAAACTGGTAGAGAGCATTGTAAGCATCCACTGCGAAGGTTTTCCCTGACAACTCTTCAAAGTCGGTTTTGCGTCGGGGAACGAGGTCTCCTAGATCTACACCCAATCTCTCCACTCCATCTCGAAACTATGACCTAATCTCTTGCCTCTTTCGGCTTTGGGCTGCTCTATTTGCGATCAGCGCTCCTATCGCTCCTGCACCCACTCCTCCGTCTATGTTTACTACCGCTATGCCCAGTGAACAGGACTGTAACATAGCAGCGAGTGCGGCAATACCCTTGTCGCCGAAACCATAGCTCCTCGACGTGGGGACCCCAATTATTGGAATATCAACCAAGCCAGCCACTACAGTCGGTAGTGCACCTTCCCGCCCCGCCACCACCAAGATGACGTCAGCATCCCATCTGAGTAATCGCGTTAGCGGTTTGAAGAGTCTGTGGAGTCCCGCAACTCCAACATCATTATAGACAGCTGTTTCGCAACCCATCTCTTCAGCAATAATCTCGGATTCCTCTGCAACAGGAATGTCTGACGTCCCCGCTGTCAAGATGCCGAGACGGCCCCCATGCCTCTTCGTCTTGTAAGTTTTGGATTTCACTAGAATGATCTTCGACTTGGAAAAGTATTCTGCTTTTGAGTCCGGAATTCTCTTGGACTCGATCGCATGAAAGTGTATTTTGGTGGCCCTGCTGATGATCGCACGTCCCCCCCGTCGTACCATTGCTTCAGCGATTGTCGCGACATCGGCTGGATCTTTCCCGTCTGCGAGAACTATCTCCGGAATGCCCTTCCTGATTTCTCGGCCTACGTCTAGTTTCGCAAGCTGAGCCAGCTCTTCCACAGCAAGCAATTGGTTCCTCTTTGCAGAGAATTTCAGACCGCCCTGGAATCTCGACATCTCTTTCTCTGAAGTCATGTCATCTCTCTCCGGTAGACAGTTTAAATTGCGATGTTCCGACTAGCCTACCAACATTGCTAGAGCATATCGTCTCCAGCATCGATCTCAAGATTGACCGAGCCCTAAGAGCGATCCGAGAACTCGATGGAGCAGTCGTAGCCTTGTCTGCAGGAGTTGACAGCTCGCTCGTCGCGTTCTTTGCCCACAAGGCCTTGGCCGATCGGGCCATTGCTGCCACCGGAGTTTCCGAGTCACTTCCCCCCGGCGAATTGGAGGTTGCAATAAGGACCGCGGATGAGCTTGGGATAAAACATGTGATTGTTCGAACCAACGAATTGCACAACCAGGATTACTCTTCAAACCCCGCTGACAGATGCTATTATTGCAAGGATACACTGTACCACGAGTTGAGGATTCTGGCCAACAATCTTCATTTTGACGCCATTCTGGACGGTACCCATACTGATGATCTGAGCGATGACAGGCCAGGTCTAAAAGCTGCCAGAGAGGCCGGTGTTCAAAGTCCTTTGCTCGAGGCCGGCTTTTCGAAACAAGACGTTAGGAATGCTGCCAGGCGTTTTGGTCTTTCAATCTGGGACAAGCCGGCAATGCCTTGCTTGTCTTCTCGCGTAGCTCATGGCGAACCGATCACGGAGGACAAGCTTGCGGCAATCGGACGGGCAGAATCCTTCATACGAAGTTTGACAGGAGTTAGAAATCTCAGGGTAAGATATGAGAAATCTCTTGCGAGAATCGAGGTTTCTCCCGAAGAACGTAGACTGTTTTTTGATGAGAATCTGATGAACCAGGTTGATCGGCAGCTCAGAGAGATTGGTTTCTCATCGGTCACGCTGGACCTGAGAGGTTATCAGAGGAAAGAAAGGAGCGGTGTCTCCGATTCTTGGGTGCTTCCCCTGGCAGATGTATCTCCCTGACTAGTGCTGTGCAACTCGTAATATCTCTAGAAGTTCAGACAGTACTCGATGAGTGAAACCCCAAACGACCCTGCCGTCGATTAGGAAGGCCGGGACTTCTCGAACCTCGCCTCTTATTTGAACCTGAGCTGATCCAGAATTGGAGAGAAGCTTGGATACCGGGATCCAGAAAGCTTCCTTAACCTCGGGTCCAATAACAACCTCAGGTTTTGTTTTGAGTCCGTATACCCGAGGTTGAACCTTCATCTCGGTTCGTCGCATCGGGTGTCCTATACTGAGAAGCCCTATTTCCTCACCTACCCTTTGTAGGTCAATACCGACTTCTTCTCGTACCTCTCTCTCAAGAGCGTGTTTTGTCGAAGAATCGCTTTCTTCGACTCGTCCCCCGGGGAGTCCCATTTGGCCCGACCAAGGATCGTCATCTCGCTCAATTCTGTGGATGAGGAGGATACTCAGCCCGACTGGGTTGTCATCCATAATGAGAATCCCCACAACAGCTTCAACCGGATCGTTCTCTCTTGAGCGATGCTGAGTTAGGAGGGTTCTCTTGATTGCGAGCAATCTTTCAGTAAGGGAGTGGGGCAACTATGTCACTTGGGAACGGCGGAAGCTGAGGGTTCGGAGGATAAAAGTGCGGATCATTCCTCGCCTAACTTTCGCAGTCGCATTCTGGGCATTGTCTTTCATGCCAAGCGACTAACTGCCGATTCTCGAACTCTCGTTTTTGTCGGCAAGTCTGTAACACTTGCCGATTTGGTGCGCAGTATCCGACTGTAGGTGCCACCGGTTGTTGCGCTGAGACTAAATAAGGGGGGGAGGGGTGGTCATCGGCCCAACAAGGCCTCTGATCCCCCAAATCCTCTGCCCATAGTTCTTCAGTGGCTAGAAGTTGGCTTCGAGCGCAATCGAGGGGCGCAATCGTGTCTTGCTAACTATTAATCAGATCGCCATTGGTCGTTCTTCTACTGGTCTCCCAGATAGCTCTTCGTCGATTAGGGCGTACTTAGCCCGAACAAGGTCCATGAAAGGACCGAGGTCCTTTGAAGAGCGTAGAGTGAATGCAGCCCACGTCCGTTTCTTGACTTGGTCCCTTACTCTCCAGTCGAGAGATTGGTTTTCGGTGATCCTGTTGCGAGCCTTGTAATCGGTGTGGAAGGTAGCGGAAATCTCTTCTCCACGCGCATGCACGCGGAAAAGTTGGCGATTGCCGTAGTAGAAGGAGGGTATTGGCTCTCGACTGTGCTTCTCGTATTGGACCTTCATCGTCACGCCTCTCAATTGTCTCATCCGGGTCCGGAGGCCCTGGAACACTGACCAGGTTTGCGGTTGAACTCTGTCGGCAATCATCGATAGGTCGGTGGCTTCTCTTCGGGACATCTGCCGTCCATGTGGACGCTTATCTACTAATTATGATCTACTGCAGTGCTAACTTTTCCTGGCCATATTCAGGTAACTCCCTCACCTTGGGCCAGACCCTGTCTCGCGCTTGTTAAGAGAAAAGCCTAGATGGCCTCAACAAGGTCAGCTCAAACCTTGAGACCTTTTCTCAGATTTTCCTTCGGCTCATATTCTAGCATCATCGTTGTTCTTTGTGTCGAGGCGGACTCTCTTTTCTTCTTCGAAGTGATCGTGACGGGTGTGAACCCGCTCGCGATCGCGTAAGTGGTCGAATCCTCCCCCTTCTCAGCGCAGTGTAGCAGCAGTTTGTAGAGAGGTTCATGATGAGTGAATACCATCTTCGTCGGCTCTGCAGCCATTACGATGGCTGGCCCTCCGCAAGATGGACAATTGACTCCTTCATGCCTGAATATCTTCAGCCCGCAATCAGGACACCAAACGTCCTCGTCTCTTCTGGCGATAAAGATGGATTGCCAGACCCCCAGATGCTTTCTTGTGCCGCAATTCTGCCAATCAGCTATTGTCAATCTTGTCGGCCTAAATGCCCAGGGTGCCTCCTCTTTCCAACGTGTAAGATGTTCTGCGTTTCCCTCGCAGCTCTTGTGGAAGTAGCTCCGCTGACCTTCTTGGGTAAAAGCGGCCGAAACCGGTTCTTCTTTATGGATGGGTTTACCGCAAGCAGTGCACTCGTCCATTCCAGATCAGGGTGCCATACTCTACCAGACTGATATCAGGAAAGCGTTACCTTAGACCTCACGAGTCGCGAGAGCTAGAAGTCTACTAGTTCTAGGAACTTCATCGCGTCCAACAATCCTTCTGCATAGGATACGCAGGCTAGAGATGTCACAGGCTTCTTCTCATCGGCGTAGTGTTTGGCGTCTTTTACGTATTCTCGGGCAAGTTCTAGAACGTGTTCGATGTTGGACGAGGAGGCTGTTGCGAGACTATTCCTCAGTTTGAGGCGCTTTAGCGATTGGGAGGCCTTTTCGACGTATTGCGCGGATCTCTCAGCCGCATCTTCCTTCAAGGTTGGTTCTCCAAGTCTTCGTCTCCAGCTCCACAAAAGACCTTGAGGGCTTCGGCTTCCATGAAGTGAAGTTTTCCTGTCAAAACTAGTGAGTGTGGAGGACCGCCGAAATCGTGCTTCAAAAGATATTTCATTCGAGTAGCCTTCACGAGCTCATCTTTCGCTCCTATCCTTGAGACTCCCACAGCCAATCGTTCTTCTAGCTTCGGGTTGGCCCGAATAATCTGATTGACAGCATCTGGAATCATTAACTGTCTCTCGACTCCGGGCATAACATCGAGCAATAACAGAGTGTGAAGCCCGCGATCGTAATTGTCCGAAATGGTATCAAGAACAGACCTGGGTAGTGGTCGCCCAGCCGGCACAGTTATTGACTTTCCGAACTTGTAACTTTGCAAGCCCGTTGCACCACAGACTGCGGAAGTAATAGATGCGGCGTGAATTACTCGCGATTGAAGCCCTCTTTTCGCAAGGTCCAATCGTAACGAAATGTGAGTGGTGGCGATTAGTGGATCGCCTGAGACAAGGAAGGCGACGTCATCGCTCTTGGAGGCGTCGAAAATCTTCTTACCGCGTCGCTCTTCCAATTCGGTCCTATTCAAAACTGTGATCTTCTTGCCAACCAGAGCCTCCAAGTGCTTCAGATCTAGGTTCGGCATGATGTTAGTGTAGAATTCTGCGAAGACGCTTTTCGCTCGCCTCGCTTCTTCTAATCCTCCGAGGCTTAGACCGTTTTCGTCATTCAAACCCAGGCCGATGAAGGTGACTACGGGCATAGGAAACAGGACTTGTCTTGGGCTAAAAATGCCCTTCTGAATCGAACGATCTATTGACGTCTTGGGGTTGGCGTTTTGGCGGGCTGAGTCTCAACCTTCCTCATGATCTGCTTTCGGCTCTGGGTAATGGGGTGCAAGAGAGGCTTGAGATATCGATTCCTGAATAGTCCAAATCGGGACACTCGGAACATTATTCCCCTGGTCCGGTCAATTTCGAAAGGAACCGTATCTGAGCTTATCCTCCTCCTTTCCATTTTGAGAACCGAGAGGAACCTGTGAGATTTCCGTCCTGACCGGATAATGCTGAGTTCAATGACACCATCAACTATGCTCTTGATCTTTGCAATGGATTCGTCGGGAATTGCTCCTTTAGAAGCTGTCAAGATGAACAAACCACCTGTCTTCTTCACCTTGGCGCCTACTGTTTGCAGGAAGTTGAAAGCTTGCTTTTCATCTACTCCGTTGAATATGGGTGTCAATGAGTCCAGGACTAGGGTCACGGGCGCGCCTTTCGCCTTTGCAATGAAGGATGTAATCTGTATATTCAACTCCGTAAGATCAGAGGGATCCTTGATCGCCCCCTCCCCCTGTCCCGCAAGCCCGGAATAGCAGTCAATGACTTTCAACCGCCCCTTTCTCAGTTGGGATATGATGTCCCACCCAAACTCACTCATACGAGCTTGCACGTCTTCCGGGAACGCATCGTAAGAAAGCAAAGCGCATAACCGTCCCGATTCCAATTCTTCGTGAAGCAGCTCGTAACATAGAATAGTCTTACCGCTTCCAGGGTCTCCAAGCAGCACCAGGCTGGAGCTTCTCGGAACCGGTCCGCCCATCAGCGCTTCCAAATGGCCAAAGCCTTCGAGTGATGTGTCGAACCGCTTTGCAGTCACAACTGCGCCCAAAATAGCGATCGCCGCTGATAGAACGAAAGGCCAGTAGCTGAGGGGAGAGGTTACGACTTGCAGAGGAACTGAAGTGGCCAAGCCGGGTCCAGTGTTTCCGAATCCGTCATTGATACTGTTCGGGCTGATCACAACGCTCCAGGATCCGCTTGAGTCAAAAGCGGAGACTGGGTATCCGGTTGCCGTGAAGAAGCCAAACCGGGAACCATCGTAGGATGCGGTAAGGTTTGCAACCACCCCGCCGGAGGGGTTGCGGAGAACAACAGGATATTGGCCAGTGATTAGATAGGTGCCGCTGGAATATCGGATTCTGAAGAAGGCATGGATAGTGTCGCCAGGTGAGAAGCTGGTCGTGGGAGCATCTTTGTCGTTGTAGGTTACTAGCGAGTCCACAATCAGATCGTTCTTGGTAACAGTGATGGTGACCGGCGAACTTGAGCCGGAGTTTCCCTGACTGTCGCTTGCTTGGACAATTATGGTCCAGGAACCGAGAGGGTCAGATGTGAGAACTTGATAATTGATGGAGAATACCCCAGCTCCCACTTGGAGAAGGAAGACCTTTCCATTGGAGGGTGTATTAGCGAAGACTGTCGCTCCTGAGTCTGGACCATTGAGCGAGGAGACAGTAACACTGATGGTCACTGTGTTTCCGCGTTGAGCGATGATTCCGGGAGTCGGTTGGGATAACACCACCGTCAGCTGGGAGCTGACAGTGAACTGAGCCGTGGCCACGATCCCAGTATTCGTAGGTCCAGTCTGATTCGCGATGACGTTGTAAACGCCGCCAACGTCTGTGGCGACCGTTCCGTTCAAAGCGGTAAATGATGGGCTGGGATACGAGATCGATATGCTGCCCGTGCCCCCACTATTTGTAGTGAGTACCTGGGTTGTAAGGGCCTCCCCTATTGCATTTGGTTTTCTCACATCGATGCTAGTCGTATAAGTTCGACCGCTCCCGCCATTGGAAACGCTTAGCGTCAGGGTAATAGTGGTGCCAAGGCTAACAGGCACACTCGGGCTTACCATCAAGGTATACGCGGGGTTGGGAGGCGGCGGAGGCGGCGGTGCAGCCACGTTTGCGACTAGAGGCACAGCTATCACTGCTAGTATCAACGGTAGGACTGCAAGCAGTCTCATGACTATCTAGTCTCGATGACTCACAGCATTCTACACGCTGGACTCCCGAGGCCTGCCGCGGAAGGCTTGTGTTACCGCGAGAGGACTTGCAGAGGAACAAGAGTTCGAGAGACAAGCGTAGAATAATTCTTGATAGAAAATTCGAGAAAGAGGAAGCTTGTTGACAATGCTTATTAGAAATCTGAAAGAGCCGAACCTTTGGCGGGTCTTGTGGGCCCGTAAACCGGATCCTTAACCGGTCCGGCCGGGCGGCTCAGCCAGGTAGAGCAGCAGGCTTCATGGGGCTGAAGCTCTTAACCTGAAGGACGAACTCGAGAGGGCTCGTTCGGGGAATGGTCGAGGGTTCAAATCCCTCCGGGCCCGCCACAAGAGCCCCCGCGGCCTAACGCGTAGAGCATTGCACGAGGTCGACCTTGGAAAAGGTCTTTCTTGAACTATAATGGATTGAACGGTAGATGCCTGATCTACGAACCGTGAAACGCATAGTCAAACGTGGCAGTAAGCAACGAGCTTGCACCAAGCACGGTCCCTACTCTGGACCCTATTGTCCACAATGCTATGAGAAGGCGATCGGCGGCACCGAAACCTAGCCATGCATTTTCTCAACGAATTAAAATAGAGAAGAATTCTCATCGAGAGGAAGTTAGTGAGGATCACATGACGACCGAACTTCAACATGGAACTGTCAAGCGAGCCGATTATTCGAAGGACTTTGAAACGTTGGAGAAGATGGAGTGGGCCTTCTCAAAGGGAGATGTCGGATATTTCAACAACGTACTAATCGGAAAGCCTAGCATTCTTCTAAGAGTCCATGCGGTCTGTATGCTGGCAGATATGAAAAACGAGATGGCGATTCCAGCCCTGTCCAAGGCGCTGAAGGAAGATTCGAGTCCGCTTGTTCGTCATGAAGCGGCGTTCTCGATGGGACAATTGGAATTCAAGTCGGCAGTTCCGGCATTGCTGGAGGCCATGGCTGAGGATGAGAGTGTGCTCGTCAGGCATGAATCCGCCGTCGCCTTGGGCTCCATTGGCGATGAAAGAGCTAGGGAAGGACTAATCCAGGCATTGAACGATGTTGACGAAGATGTGAGACTGTCCGCAGAGGTGGCACTCGCGGACTTGGATTTTCTCCAGAGATTGAGAACCAGAACAGAGCACTAATTGATCTGCAGATCTAATAGTGAGGTTATGAGGATGATACTATCGTAGAACATGAGGTTATAAGAGAATCAATCCAGATACCCAAGATAAACGGAGAAGAAATCATAAAACTCCTGTCTCGCGCAAAGATTCTCGACCATCAATCGAGCTTCAAAACAAGGGACAATGTGATCATACTCCCACTGGCTCGAACTCCTAGCCAGGACGAGATGAATCAACTGGAGAGCATTCTAGGCCAAGTCACTATAGCAAGAGAAAACTTCGAAGTTCGAGACCAATCTCCCCGGACCATCGAGCAAGCGCTTTCCGACAAGATCCCATCAGATCTACTAAAAGAGTTGCCCCGATCATTCGGTATCGTCGGGGACATTGCCATTCTAGAGTTCAATCCGCGGCTGATCCCTTTCCAGAAGATAGTCGCTACTGCTATCGTCGCAGTTCATCCCAACATTCGCGCCGTGTTCGCGAAAGCCGGAGCTATTACAGGTATCGAAAGGCTACGGCCACTTCGTCACATAGCTGGGGAGAATCGCACAAGGACAACCCACAAAGAATCTGGGTGTGTTTTCAGCGTGGACCTTTCCAAAGCCTTCTTTTCTCCCAGACTTTCGACCGAGCGTCAAAGAGTGGCTAACGAGGTAAAGGAGGGTGAACGGGTCTTGGACATGTTTGCTGGAGTAGGACCATTCTCCATTCTAATCGCAAAGAGACTTGACCATATAGAGGTTGATGCGATTGACTCTAATCCGGATGCAACGCGACTAATCGAAGAAAATGCCTATTTGAACAAGGTTCAGTCGAAACTCCATATCTGGACGGGCGACGCTCGAGATATTGTTCCGCAACACTTGGAGGCCAGGGCATCTAGGGTAATTATGAATCATCCTTCCGAATCAAAGGATTTCATCGATGTAGCATGCCATGCCTTGCAACACGAAGGAGCAATGATTCACTACTACACATTTGCAGAAGGGGAAGATTGCGAGGGGATCGCTCGAAGGGAATTCGAGGATGGATTGAGAGCGGGCGGTTGCGAGTTAGACGATATTCCAGTAACTCGAAGGGTCCGAGAAGTGGGCCCCATGAAGTGGCAGGTTGCAGTGGAAGCTAAGGCAGCCCCGCGTTTGTAAGCACTGAAATTTCAATCGTGACCCGGTTTTTCGGGTCCTGGAGAAGCTTGACCATTTCTCGGGGAATATCCCCCGCCCCCCTGTTCGCGAGGACCATTAGGGTTCTATCTGACACGAAACCACTTTTTCTCACCACAATCTCCGCCGGGTCAGAGAATGTCAGTCCCTGAGCACCTCTCCCTTCCAAACTGAAACTGACCATTCCCACTCGCACAGTCAGCCGGGCCATTCCATCAGGTGTTGAAAGTACTCTCTTCAAAGCTGGGGGCAAGTCGCAGAGTCCTTTCGACGATTTCACGGCTACAATGCAATCTCCGCGCTGAGTTAAGCGGTCGTCCTTTGTGATTTCTAGAGTTGTGGGATGCGTGGCAGAGATAGTATCGTGGGCCTGAGCATAGAAGACGAAGCTCACTGAGACTCTATCTGGACATCTACCACCTCACTCTAATATGCTTCTTCGATCGACCATTTTCGAGGTTGGAGGCGATGAGCTAGGTCCGTGGATTCTGCTGCGGAGCGGGAACGGATGGTTAACGGCTTGATTCGAGAGGGCCTGTTACACTCTCCCGAGGTTATCGAAGCTCTCAGAAAGGTTCCAAGAGAATTGTTCCTTTCGGAACGGCTTCGTCCCCACGCGTATAGCGATGTTCCGTTGCCAACGGATGATGGCCAGACTATCAGTGCGCCACACGGCAAATGCCGGGCGACACATGGTGGCCATAATGGACGAAGCCTTAGAGCTGAAGGAAGGTCTCAAGGTGCTGGAGGTCGGCGCGGGAAGCGGATACCACGCTGCCACCATTGCAGAGATCGTCGGCCCCACAGGTCATGTCTACGCGGTCGAGCTAGTTGAGAAGCTTGTACGGTTAGCCCGGAAAAATCTAGAGAGAGCCGGATATTCAGAACTGGTAACTCTTGTCCAAGGCGACGGGTCATTGGGGTATCCAGACCGCGCTCCCTACGATAGAATCTCAGTAACGGCTGCAGCGCCCAAGGTTCCTCGGCCATTGATAGAACAGTTAGGAACGGAAGGGATCCTAGTCATCCCAGTTGGGGGCAAGTGGTTCCCCCAGGAGCTGGTAAAGATTCGAAAGAAGCCTGATGGGCAGTTGGAACAAATCCGTCTAGGCGGAGTTGCCTTTGTACCTCTGTTAGGAAAGGAAGGATTCGATTCCTAGACTCGGCCCACCAGATCTCTTGTAAAGAGTGCTGGTGAATCTGCTTAGATGAGGCGCTGATCCAAAGGCGGGAAAATATGCGATTTATGCGGTTCTTTCCACGAACAGGCTAGATTTCGTTCGGGAAAACTACCGTGAGAATACGATGTATGCGCTTTGACACGTGAAAACAATGAGCAATCACGATTTTTCGTAAATCCTAATGACGACTTAAGTCCGCTTGAAAAGGCTCCTAAGCATCGACGAGTAATGAACCGGTGGTTATCCCCTGCATCTTGCAGGCTTCGCAGGTCTCGAACGGGGTTGGTTCACCACAAGAATGGCAGGCTTGCAAATCCGAGCGGGGAATCTTCGATTCCGCCAAGCTTCGAAGGCTTGTCATCGCTCTGTATGACGAGAACAGAACGCCAGGGTGAGCAATCTCCAGTCGGTTCAGCATCGTTCGCAACTCATTCCTCAATGCCTCTGTCATGTAAGGACACGAGGCTGATTGAAACGAGAGACCTTCAGCGTAGCCATACATTGCAACCTCTCGCTCTGGAACCTCACAGAGGGGTTTGACCCGCGGCAGAAATCGTCCTCTAGGATCCTGGAGGACAGGGTTGAACCTCACAAATCTCTCCACGTCGCCTTGCAACAGGTTCAGAAAATACGTTTGAACAACATCGTCCAAGTTGTGAGCAGTAACGATCTTCGTCGCGTTGACTCTCCTGGCTCCTACGTTTATTGCCTTCCGGCGAAAAACCCCGCAGTAGGCACAAGCAGTCATCCGCTCTCTCTTCTCCAGAAGAAAGTCGTCGAGACCGGCACCGTAGAGTTCCTTGAAGGAGACTATCTCATGAGCGACGCCGAGCTTCTTACAGTAATTAGAGGCGAGGTCTACTGCTTCTTCACGGTAGCCTGCAATTCCCTCATCCACCGTGATAGCGGTAATTCTGGTCCTAGGAAATCTAGCACACAGTTTCTTCAGAATCATCAGTAGTGTCAGGCTGTCTTTCCCACCTGACACAGCAACCGCAATGTGATCGTCGGGCTCGAACATTTTCCAATGGCTAATTGTTCGACGCACTTTTCTCTCTATGGAGCCCTTGAAACAGCTTTTGCAGAGGGCTAGACCCTCGTACTCACGCCTGTAGTAGGCCCTGTGACGCTTGCATACAGCGCATATCGGCGTTTCCGTCCTAGGTCCCTACTTTGGGAATACTGTCCCGAACAGGGCATAGGACAAGATCAGGTTCAAGGCCAGGAGTGACAGCGATGCTGCGCTCACGACTGTGCGCGTTCGCCTCGTATTCTTCATTCCCAATAATCCTAGGAGAGTGTCAAAATATCTGTCACCATCGAAGGGAACCATGGGCAGCATGTTCACAAGAGCCACTCCTAGGAGTATCAGAGACATCCATTGAAGCGTGTTAGCGAAATGGAATGGAAGTGAGACAGGTAGAAATGATGAATAGGGTTTGAAGTATGGGAAAGTGAAGATTCCAATGGTTGCTCGAGTGTTGTTATCGGGAGCAGGCTGCGTAACTATCGTATAGTTCTGACCATTACTCATCGTCAGGACAAGATGATGCCCCGGTCTCAGAGGCGATAAGAAACTCCGCAAACCATCCACCGATTGAATTGGGTGAGTACTATTGATGTTGATAAGAACCGACCAAGGCTGGATGGCAGCAGGAGTCGCCGATTGAGCTGCTCCCCCATTGACGAGGCTCGTGATCAATACGCCGGAAGAGTTAGACTGGTAGAGCGGACTTATCACGAGTGCGAAATTGGAGAGGAGAAGAAAAACTATGAACCAGCTCACCACGTTTGTCGACGATCCAGCGGCGAATACTCTCAACTTAGTTCTGGCTTTTCGTTTGGAAAGCTCTTCCTCGTCGATTTCAACAAACCCCCCGGGCAGAAAAATTGCGAGGAATACGCCTGAAGACTTGATCGGCACGTGGTCCAACACGCTGGCAATCCCGTGAGCAACTTCATGAGGTATCAGAAGGACCGCGATGGAAATCAGGATGTATGGGAAAATGTCCCATCCTATGGTCACTCCCGGCAGGGGAATTATCAGGAGCGTGGGTCCTGCCGCCGATGTGTGATAGAATAGGTTGAACGCGTTCCTTATGAGACTGTAAATCACGAAGATGAGAAGTCCAAGGCCCATGACTGCGCCAATGTCGAAGTAGGTCAGCCAGGCTCTTCGGAACCTGCTACCTAGCTTTTCCATCCAGCTGTTGAAGACGATTGTCTTCAGCATGAGGTAGTAGGGCTTTACAATTATGCCATGCTTGTCGGCCTTTAAGAGTAGTCCCACGACAAATATTCCGACCCAGATGGCCAGGTATTCTAGAATTGGAATGTACTGGTCGAGGGGGGAACTCAACAGGCTTCTCTCTTAGTGTAGGATTCGGAGCTTGGCAACTTGGGGCTTCATATTACCTTTTCAATCATCGTTGTCTCTCTCTCAGAGTTCTCCTGAGGGCGGGATTGGATTCCGCCTCGCTCTTGACCACCTCTTCAAAGGAGGCTCCTTCGGGAACGAACGCTTTGAGGAATACGCCGGTTCTGCCAATAGTGTCCCTTCGGGTCAAGACCCTGATTCGCTCTCTTACTATGTTAGAACTCACGCCGAGCAACCGGGCAACTTCCGATTCTCTACCAACAATCGGAGATTCTATGTGCCCATCGTCGGTTGGCTGAATGAGGCTTAGTCTCTTCGTGCACCCTGGCCTTCTGATGTCGCGCATTAGGTCCTCCACGCTGGCTGTCCCTCCGAACTTGTAGAACTCGAGTTCCAGACTTCGGAACTCTGACAGCGGGATGGTGATGGACGCAGTTCGTTCGGGGTCTAGGTACATGTGCGCCTTCGGCGAGTGTTTGGGAGTTGCTTGTGTTATTTCTCGCGAGTAAAGACTAATCCCTGACGAGGCAAGTTGGGCCTCAACAAGTTGAGTGCTGACGCTGGTAGGGATCAGAATGTCTATGTCGCTCTTTTCGTCCACATCTCCCCTAGCAACACTGCCATGGACTAAAGCACTATTGCCCCAAGTTGCGAGGATTCGAAAGATGGAAATGGTTCTTTCTCTAATTGACTTTAGGAGGCGCCATTGAGCTGGGGTATAGGCTACAGTGAGAGTGTCCACGAGTCTGCTCGGCTTTGGACCCGATCCGCGTCGTGTCAAAGGGTCCCCTGAAATAGGTCTTCGCTGGCTGAAATTGCGATATTACGACTAGATGCTCGATCTTGGAATCTGATTCTTTTCAGTCCTCTGATTATTGCGGCCGGAGTAGCCTCCCGACCTTGGCCCATTACTAGTTCGGCTGCTGATGCTAGCTCGTCAGCGATGCTGACGTTCTTGAATCGTAGCTGATAGCCAAAGAGGTCTTTGAGGCCACGGTAGTCGACGATGGGGTTGAGACCAGCTATTCCTATCATCTCTTCGACCTGGCCTCTCCGGAACGGTCGGCTTCGAGTATCACAGATGATAACTCCGATCTTCTTCCCTGTCAGCCGGCTTATCCTGCTTCTCAGCTTCCTTGCGGAGGCATCAGGGTCCCGGGGCAATAGGGCGAACTTGTCATCACCTTGAACGTTTGACTTGTCAACACCTCCGTTCAGGCAGGTCGACCCGTGTTTTGGAGTGACGATGAACGCGTCCTTATCAGCCCGCAATACTCTCTTCGAATCTCGAAGAACAATCTCGACAAATTCCGCTCTCTTCCCAGTTCTTTTTGCGAGTTCAGCGGCTCTCTTTGAAGGCTTGACAGCGTTAATGTCTACAACTCTGCCCTCAGACTTGGAGACTGCCTTCTGCCCAACCGCGATGACATCAAAGGACATGATCCCTGCGCCGATTTTTTCCGCTCTTTCCACGATCAGGCGCCCAAGATCGTCTCCGGGTCTCAACAAGGGCAGGCCGTCTAAGGGAATTATTTCCAGTGAGCCGGTCAATGTCCGGACTGCAGGTCTCCAAGCTGGATATTCAACTATTTCCAGAGCTCTTGTTCCGTCTATGGTTGTATCAGACAGAAGGCAAGTTTATATTGGAAGGGTCACGAGTTTTCCTGTCGAGGGTTGACTCGCCGGAGAACGTCCGGTGGCCGTTGCCGAAACGACTGCTGATTTCTCCCGTAGCAACCGAAACGAGAAGAAACGATGAACGGAGGTGGAATACGCTATGGGTTATGAAAGGAGAGGCTATAGTGGCGGCGGTGGTGCGAACAGGTTCGGTCCTAAACCAGTCGAGGAAGGCAAGGAATACGACGTTGATATCAAAGAGATCAGCAGGCGCGGAGAAGGAATAGCCCGCGTCGAAGGTCTGGTCGTCTTCGTACCAAACACGAAACCAGGAGATCATGTGAAGGTCAAGATCACTCGGGTTTCGAACCGTTTCGCCTCAGGCGAAGTGATTCAGTAAGGACTCAGGGAGAACTCGTTATTCTCCCTCTCCCCTTTTTGTGCTATTGTCCGGTTTCTATCAGGTCTTTCCACGAAGCCAGTTCTGTCCCCTCAAGCGAGCTTGGATGGTTTCTTTACTAGCCGCGAGAGTCCCATCGATTTCAACGTCAAGGCTCCAAACCCGGCTAACGAAAGTCCTAGGAACCAGACTCCTCTAAACACTACCAGGATAGATAGTCCGAGGGCCATTAGAGCGAGAACTCCTTCTAGAATGCTTGTCTGGTCCCATCCGAGGCTCTGAAAGTAGTCAGTTTTGGTCTTCTCGATCGTGGCGCCTGATTTCGGGGTCCTGAAGAAAGACCCAATCTTGCCCCGAATCCCGTTGACGAATCCTATGGATGTCGCAGCGAGCATTCCATACCCTGAGTATGACAAGAGGGGAATCAAGAGTAGGTTCCTCACGTTCATTATCCTCTGTACGTAAAGAGAGTAGGCAGCTGCGCCGAAGTAGGAAACGACAGGGGCCGCGATTATGATGTTATACGCCAAGCTTGAGAACACGGAACTCTGCGGATCGCTCAATCCTAGGTTAAGTGCGGTGGCTGATACGAGTGTGAGGATAATCCAACTAAGACTTGAGAAAGGACTGAGGAACATCAGCAATAGCGCAATACGTCTTGGAAACGAGAGCTTTTTCGTGTCAACTATCCTGCGCCAGTTCTGACTGAGACATTTTCCCCAACCCCGCGCGACCCTCGCCGATTGTCTCTTCCACACTTCCAGGGTCAACGGGTCTTCGCTGAAGATTCTGACGCTGCTAAGGTAGACGCCTCTCCAGCCTGATGAATATATTTTGCAGGAGAGGTCGGCATCCTCTGTTATGCTATCTTCCGACCAGAAGCCAACCTGCTCCAACACTCTTCTTGACAACAACGTGAAGCCTCCTTGAAATGAGAAGGGCGTGTTGATTGAATATGAGCCCATCTTGGTTTGGGTATCGCCCAAGTCTAATGTGAGTGCAAATAACCGTGTTACGAGATTTTGCTCTCGGTTGTAGTGGCCGACCCTATAGGATACGAAGCCAAGTTCTGGTCTGGAAGAGAATAGGGAGAGACTCTTAGCTAGAAGATCTGGAGTTACAACAGAGTCGGCATCGAGGAGAAGTACAAAGTCTCCTTTCAAGAGAGGGGCGGCCTGGTTCAGAGCGCCACTCTTGAAATTGAGGCGCGATTCTCTCCTCGACACTTTGACCTCGATTCCTTCTCCTCGAATTTCGTCTACCTTCCTGTCAACTATTGTCCTTGTTTCATCAGTCGAATCGTCCGCGACTACGACTTGGATTTTCTCTCGGGGATAGATCAGAGCCTTGAAAGCATCAAGAGTTTTCTCAACAACAAATTTCTCGTTATAGACTGCGACAAGAATTGAAACCTCTGGCTCGCTGGTCAGAGGAGAGCTAACCTCTCCAAGCCTCCTGGGATACGTCAGGGAGCTCACGAAGAGAAGAAGTGCATAGTAAGAAGACGCTAGAACAGGAAGCGTCAGAATTATGGATGCTATTCCTATTATGTCCATTGTGTGGCGAGATGGGCGCCTAGACGCTTCAGCTTATCAAAGCTGTTCTTGAGCTTACGAAGGTAGGTGGCTCATCAATCTTGAGCCTGCCAGAAACGATTGGCTCTTGTTGGAAAAGCACTAAAGGCCGACGCGGCCCATTTTTCCGCCAGAGAATGCTTGAGAGCACAGATTCCGAAGTGGAGAAGCGTGATGGAGATTCGAGGTCTGATTGAGAGAAGGCCATGGTCAGCTCTTTCTTGGTCTGCTGGAATTGTCGCCATGTCGTTCATCGCGTATTTTGGAATTCTCTCACTTGGCAACCCACCTGGAGACATCGGGGCGCAGTTTGTATTGGCTGAATGGCCAGACCCGAAGTTTTCTCCGTATTTTTACGCGAAGCCAATAACCTGGTTTAGCTATGCGAGCTTCCTTTACTGGACCTTTGGACTTGAAGCCCAGAGGGCTCATTTTCTCAAGTTCCCAGAACGAACCCGCCGGTTCCTTTTCATCATAACTGCTGTTGTTGCGTTCGGTGCATTTTACGAGATTTTCTTTAACTTCATGCTCTGGTCGGCACTTGAGGTTTTGACGCAGAATTGCTTCCAGCCACCATGCAATCCAGATTTGCTGGTCAACAAATTTCCCTTGCTCAGGAATCCAATTAATCTGGTCTTTGCCACGAAGGTTGTAACCCTGGTATTTGGCCTGGCTATCTACTCACTGTGGTTCCTTTACCGAGTAGAGAAGGAGACAGAAAGACGAAATCAAACCTTAGAGCCTCTCTCACCACGTCAGGACCTTTATCAGGTCGAACCAATGAAGGCGGAACAAATGATTCGCTCACATACGCTCCGCGGCGAGAAGGAAGGTCAACCACTCGTTGAATCACCCCGTTCTGATTAGTGTAACAATATGGAAAACTATGATATTGGTATAATCGGTGCGGGACCCGCGGGTGTAATGGCAGCTTGGAGAGCTACCCTTGAAGGGGCGCACACGATCCTCCTGGAAAGGGAAAGCAATCCTGGGAGAAAGCCATGTGCCGAAGGGATACTCTCTGAAGTTCTCTCAGACGCAGAGGTTGCGCCCCAAAAGGAGTTTGCAATACACAAGATCACGGGTGCATTCTTGTATGCGCCAGATGAGAAAAGGCGAGTGAATGTAGGCGGAGAGGGTTACATTCTCGACAAACCTGCCTTCCTTCATGCGCTGGCGGAGAGGGCGAGAACAGCGGGGGCCGAAATCGTCTACGGTAGAACGGTTGAGGATGTGACGCGGAAAAATGGAGAGGTTCTGATAACCGGGAAGGAGAATGGGAAGCAATTCTCCCTGAAATCAAGCTTGGTTATTGGTTGCGATGGGACAGGGTCGATTCTTGCTCGCCGATTCTTTCCGAGAGAAAACTACCAAGTTGTGGCCGCGTTTCAGTATAGCATGTTGGATTGTCGAGTCGAAGATGAATCGAAACTTGAGATTTTCGTCGGTCACGAGAAGGCCCCTGCCGGTTACATATGGATATTTCCGAAGGGAAGTGGAAGAGCGAATGTGGGAATTGGTCTCAAGGGAACCGGGGCCAAGCAATTCTTGGATAGGTTCGTTGAAGGTCACCCCCACGTTTTCAGTGAAGCGAAGATAGAGCGCTCGCAGGCGGCTCCGGTCCCTGTCGGTGGAGAGGTTGGACAATACGTATCAAACAACTTCATGCTATGCGGTGATGCTGCGGGGCAGGTCATCCCATTGACCGGAGCAGGAATCCATACCAGCCTGATGGCTGGTAAGATTGCTGGCGAAGTAGCCGGGAAAGCAGTTCGGGAAGGCGATACGACCTCTACGAGGTTGTCAGAGTACAAGGATAAGTTCGAGGAAAGGTTCGGTCGAAGAATCGCAACGAGTCTCAAAGCCCTAGAATCATTTGAGCGCTTTTCGGACGCGGAACTCAACATAATAACTGACTTCTTAGAGGGGCAGGACTTGGTTGAGATGGCCAACGGATTCAACCCGTCAAAGGCAATTGGCCTTCTTGTTCGCCATCCAGTCCTTGCAATGAAGGTTGCAGCACAGCTACTGAACAGCTAGGCGAACGAGAATGACTGGACCAGTAGAATCCAAACTCCTCGAAGAGATTCGAGATAGGAGTTGCATCCATCTGGCTCTGATAGATCCTGAGAAATTCTCGGAAAATCTACCGAGGATCATCAAGGGATTAGAAAATCACGGAACTAGCGCCATAATGGTCGGAGGATCCACCGTAAGCTCTTCGACGCAGCTCGACAAGACAGTCAAGACAGTCCGAGACTCCAGTTCTCTGCCTGTAATCCTATTCCCAAACGGAACAGCCGGCATAAGCAGGTTCGCCCAAGCCATATTCTTCATGTCCCTCCTGAATTCATCGAGCACACGATACCTAATCGGAGCCCAGGTCCTAGGAGCTCCAGCCGTAAGACGGTTCAACTTAGAGCCCATCCCACTCGGCTATATCGTCGTAGGAGAATCCAAGACAGCGGTAAGCACAGTAGGAAGGGTGAAAACGGTCCCCTTCTCCGAGGCCGACATTGCGACTTCCTACGCTCTCGCGGCTCAATACCTAGGAATGCGATTTGTCTACTTGGAAGCTGGAAGCGGAGCAAAACGTTCAGTCGACCCGCAGATGGTAAGCAAAATATCGGCAAAGATCGATATTCCCATCATTGTGGGCGGCGGAATCAGAACTCCCGGCCAAGCAGCCCGACTGGCTAGAGCTGGGGCCTCGATAATCGTTACCGGAACTGTTCTAGAGCAAAAGGGACCGGCCCAAGTAACGCGGATACTAGCCGCGATAAAACGTGCGTAGCCAATGCGCACTAGTCCTACAGGCGGCGTGACGGGGACAGTTGAGGCTTTCAATTTTATTCGTCGAGTAGGTTTCCCTCCGACCCCCGAAATAGTCTCGATTTTCACAGCGGTTTCGTTTCTATCGACGATAGTCTCTCTCCCTATTTCGGGCGAGAGCCTGTCAGGAACGATGGTCTTTGCTACCGTTGCCCTAGTTGGTCCAGCTATTGTAGCCGAGTTTCTAAATTCGACCCTAATCCTTCACAAAGACCACGTCTTGAACTTTAGACGATTGATAGGCCTCGAACTTACCTCACTGCTACCAATCGCTACCATTCTCCCCGTATCTTCAGCGATTGGTCTAGTTGTTGGGGTCCAGGGGCTCTGGGTGGACGGGTTTCTGATTGGGCTCATTGTATCTCTTCCGATTCGTTTCCTTACGACAATGGCAATATCATCCTTGAAGACTTGGAGAAAGCTCCTTGCCGCAGCAATCACTCCACTCCTGACCATACGTGCGTACTTCGCTGTAACCTCACTACTCGCTCCTGCCTCTTCCCTTCAGAAAGTTCTGCCACGTGGGTTGGCGATCTTACTGTCCGGACTGACAATCTCCGCAATCGGCGTAATTTGGATAATCAGAAACGTTGAGGCGACTGGTGCCTCTCAGATAGGAGATTCTCCTATGGGCCTTTTCCATGCATTTCTAGACCATTGGCTAAGTTCGAAACCTGAGGCATTGGAGAAGAGGCTGAATGAACTGGGAACACAAGGCTCAATCGACCTCAAGGTGCTAAGCTTCGCTGGCAAGAATTCCGTAAAGAAGGCATCGATCATCGTATCCAACTTTCACCCAGGTCCGTACAGGAACCTGGGCAGCGGAGGTCTTCCATCAGAGCTGAAACAGTACGTCGAACAGTCGGTGGGTGGAATAGCTCAGGTCCCGCATGGAATCTCAAATCACCAGCTCAATATCATTTCTCGCGATGGCATTCAAACGATTCTAGAGGCCGTTAGAGGCCGCTATCCCTCGCAACACAACATCCAAGAAGCGTCAACCATGATTCGAGAACGAGTGAAGGAGGTACAGGTAACGGGGCAAACCTTCGCTAACGTTGCCCTACTTACAATTACCCTCGCTCCATCAGAAATGGAAGACTTACCCGTGAACGTCCTAGCAGAAATTGATCGGGCAGGTTCCAACAAAGGATTCCACGTGCTGACAATCGACGCCCACAACAGTATTACCGGTCAAACTTCTATAACACCCAATCAGGCGCAGAACATCGTAGAGGCTGCGGCAAAAGTGCTTGAACGCCTGAAGGCTTTACTGAAAGGTTCATTCTCGGTAGGGGCGGCAGGCGATCCTTTGAGCGAATTCACCCTTGAAGATGGAATAGGGCCTGGAGGACTTTCCGTGCTAACGGTTAGGAGCGAACAGCAAACCTCTGCCTATCTTACAATAGACGGCAATAACATGCAGACCGGTTTTAGAGAGCAGATTCTAGAATCCCTATATGAGATGGGGGTTTCCGATGCCGAGATCATGACAACTGATACCCACTTGGTAACTGGACTTGTCAGATCAAAGTTGGGCTATTATCCTGTGGGTGCACATGTCCCAGTGAGTCTCATGATTCGAAAGATAAGAGACACCGTTCAGAAAGCTATTGCGAACATGGAGGAATCATCAGCAGGGTTCTCCGAGTTCAGTCTCCAATTGCAAGTGCTGGGCTCAGAAACTTTCGAGGCGATTACCACTTTCGTGGGGCGGATCGCCCGCCAGATCGGAAAGCGATTCTATTGGCTTGAGGCCACAACTCTCGGTTTGGGATTAGTAATTCTCGCTCTGTTGTGAGATTCTTGGAATCAGAGGCATCAATTCACTACATGCAATTACCGCGCGAGGTCATCGTGGGCCGGAATGTTCTCGACCGAGCGGGCGAAGTCTGTGAAAGGCTGGGGTTCCGAGGCACAGCCCTTGTTGTTTCAGGACCTGTCACTTATCCGCTAGCAGGCGTTCGAGTGGCAAAGTCTGTTACGAAATCGGGTCTAAAGGTCGACCATATTGTTGTCAAAGAGTCCACCGAGACTACTCTAACCCAGATTATCGAAGCAATCAAGCAGTCGAAAGCCACTATCATCCTCGCGGTTGGTGGGGGAAAGGATATCGACCTTGCAAAGCTAGCGTCTGCCAGGGCGTCGGTGCATTTCATGAGTATCCCAACTGCGGCCAGTCACGATGGAATCGCGAGCCCCTATGCTTCAATCAAGGGAGCGAAAAGACCCTACTCGATAAGGGCCCAGGCACCTACAGCTATATTGGCTGATGTTGGAGTCATCGCCGATTCGCCATACGATCTTCTGGCCGCGGGGTGCGGAGACATAGTTGCCAAGTTTACGGCAGTGAAGGACTGGCAGCTCGCTCACAAGCTGAAAAACGAATACTACGGCGATTATGCCGCTGAACTGGCTCTGATGAGCGCAGAGCTCGTTACGAAGAATGCTAAGGAGATTCTAGATAGGAGTATTGACGGCGTTCGAACTGTTGTGGAAGCCCTCATCAGTTGCGGAGTAGCAATGAGCATCGCCGGGAGCTCACGTCCATGCAGTGGGGCTGAACATCTATTCAGCCACGCTCTTGACTTGGTAGCTGGAGAAACGAGTCTTCACGGTCAACGAGCCGGGGTAGGTGCAATCCTCTGTGCGTATCTTCATGGAGCAAACTGGGAGGCAATCAAAGATTTCCTTCAAAAAATAAGCGCTCCCTCCACAGCCAAAGAGTTGAACGTGTCCTCCTACCAAGTAGTCAAAGCACTTACTATGGCGCACAGTCTCAGGCCTGAGCGCTACACGATACTGGGGGAGACCGGGGTCACAGAAGCGGCGGCCGAAAAAGTTGCAAGAGCCACGGGAATAATCGGATAAGGCTGAGACTTGAAGTCTTCAGCACGTGCATTCGCTATTCAGGGACTAGTCAAATATCACGGTCTCAGAAACACAAAGTTGCGCATACCCTATCACGACAGTATTTCCGTTTGTATGAACTCTCTCCCCACCACCACCACAGTGGAAACTAGACCTGAACTGTCGACAGACCGGGTAAGAATAGATGGGCTAATTCCGACACCAGGAGAACGGAGCCGGGTATTCACAGTCGTTGATCGGCTGAGAACGTTAGCAGGAGACATGGCAAAGGTTCGCGTCGAATCAAGAAACCCCGACGTTGACGGGAAAGGGCTCGGCTTCTCAGCCTCCGGCTTCGCCGCTCTCGGTCTCGCTGCCTCAAACGCTCTGGGCCTCAATCTCGGCCCCAAGCAATTGTCAGAAATTGTCAGATTGGGAGCTGGATCAGCTGCCCGCAGCTTGGCGGGAGGATTCTCCATCTGGTATGCAAACAGGAATGGGAGTTCCTACGCTGAACAACTCGCACCTGCGAACTCAGTCCACATGAAGACAATAATCGTCCCGATACCCTCGACCATAAAGACAGACAACGCGCATGCGGATGCGGTGACATCGCCATTCTACCGCGCTAGACTTGGTTACATCAAGCGGATCTTGCCCAAGATGAAACGAGCTATTGGCCGAGGGAATGTACAGGAGATTTGTCAATTGGCTGAGGTGGACACGCTAAACCTGCACGCTATTACTATGACGGGAGACAAAGGAATGGTTCTTTTCAGTCCCCTGTCGATAAAGATAATCGATGAGGTCCGGAGACTAAGGAGCGAAGGGAGGATTCACGTCTGGTATTCTCTGGACACGGGGCCTTCTGTATTTGTAAACACGACTTCTGAATATGCTGCTAGGGTACACACAAGGATTCGACGGATTGCACAGGACGCGATCGTCTCGGACCCTGGCGGTCCAGCTGAGACAACTGGGAATCACCTTTTCTAGCTCTTCCAGCAAAGAACAGAACTAATGGAGGGCTGACAGTAACGGTGCAGTCCAATACCGAGCCTAAGATGCAATCTGGCCACAAGACCCTCCCCCCACTTCCCAACACTGACAAGTACGACAATATTGTCACTCGATTTGCCCCCAATCCCGATTTTGTTCTTCATCTCGGCTCGATTCGAGCAGTGATACTCTCCCATGATTACGCCAGAATGTACGAGGGAAAATTCCTCCTCAGATTTGAGGACACGGATCCGAGGCTCAAGAAATCGGTCATTGAGTATTACGACGTAATCAGAGAGGATGTCCGCTGGCTGCAATGCCAATGGGATGAGGAGTACATTCAGAGCGACAGAGTTCCAATCTACTACGAGTATGCAGAAAGAGTCCTGGCTCAAGGGGATGCTTATGTATGCACTTGCCTCCCGGACGATTTTCACCTAACTATCTCTGCCGGAAAGGCCTGCCCTGATAGATCGAAGACTCCTCAATCAAATCTTTCCGATTGGAACAAGATGATTAGCGGAGAATTCAAGGAAGGTGGAGCGGTCGTCAGGATTAAGACGGAGACCAATCATCCAAACCCTGCCATAAGGGATTGGCCTGCACTTCGAATCATTGATCCCGAGAAGTATCCCCATCCCCGTGTGGGCACGAAGTACCGCGTATGGCCGCTCTACAACTTCTCGGCGGCTATTGACGATCATCTTACAGGTGTAACCCATGTCTTTAGGGGAAAGGAGCACCTTGCGAGTGAGGTCCGACAGACATACCTGTACCATCATCTGGGCTGGGATTATCCAGAGGCGGTACAGTACGGGCGTTTCAAAACCACCGATATCAAACTCAGCAAGTCTCTGATGGTCAAAGAAGTGAACGAAGGTCTTGTTGACGGCTATTCAGATCCGAGATTGCCCACTCTTTCAGCTCTTCGAAGACGAGGGTACGCGGCGGGAGCTCTAAGGAGGATAGTCTACGAAGTAGGACCACGCCCGGTAGACGTCACCTTAAGCTGGGACAACATCAACGCGGCAAATAGAAAAGAGATTGACAAGATCGCCAACCGATACAGCTTCATTCCCAACCCCATCATATTGAACGTATCGAGAGTTCCCGGACCCTTCGAGGCGCATCTTCCCTTGCATCCGGAGCGGCCGGAATCGGGGACAAGGACATTGAAAGTCGTACCGAGAAACGGCTTGGCTCAGATTCTCATATCATTGCAGGATCTGGAGCTTTTCGAGAAAGTGAAGGTGATACGGCTAATGGAACTGTTCAATGTTGAAATAGAACGACTGGGGAAAGAAGTGATTGAAGCGACATTTCACAGTCAAGAGTATCTGAAGGCGCGAGCACTCAAAGCACCGTTGATCAACTGGTTGCCAGATGGAGGGAACGCTGATTGCGAGACAGTGATGCCCGATGCATCGCGACTGAAAGGCCCTGTCGAAGTCGGTATTCTTCAAGAATCGGTGGGCAACATAGTTCAAATGGTCAGGTTCGGGTTCGGCCGCGTTGACTCCAAGAAGGATAACTCGCTAGTACTCTACTACGCCCATCGGTAGACAATCTAGAGCTTTGTCACGTACGTAGTATAGAATGCCTGAGCGATGAATTCCTAATGCTTTGCCTTTGGTTCAGGTTTCGACGAGGGCTTTCCTTCTTTGGGGGCCGCAGTAGCTGTTTCCTCCCGTTTTTCGGCCTTTGCCGCTGGTTTGGTGGGCTCTGCACTCTTCTTCTCGGGCACGGGCTTTGCGGCTACGGGTGCGGGCTTTGGCTCGTCGCTCTTCTTTTTCGATACGCGTTGGTCCTTTGGCAAATTCCTGTTCTTTAGGTATGCGGGAACTATTCCGTCTGCGGCTTTAGGATCTTCGTAAACGTCGACGCGGCATAGAGCAGAAGATCCTCCTGTTCGAGTCGCAATACTGCGAACGTATACTCTATCAAGCTGAGCTTTGAAGTGCTCAGATGCAAGCTTACGCACAGTGATCCTATCAGGTGTTCCCGCGCCAGAATGATGAACGACGAGCTTGGCCTCGCGGCGACCTAGGAGCGGATTCACGTGTTCTTCTAAGACTTCGAAACTCAATTCTTGACCTCTTCACTTTTTTCAGGAGTTCCGCTAACGACAACGGAATTCACTTGCAGCGTCTCCTCTGAAACGACGCGTCCTCTGACGAGCTTTCTTTGCCTCTCGCCGTCGCTTGTAGGTCGGTATCCGACGCCGCCTGAAAGAATTGCTCTCTTTCGAGCAGCCCCCTGAATGTCGAAACGCATGGGAACTCCGTCTTTATCAGTGCCTCCGGTAATTCTGAGTTTTATGTTTCCGAGACCTAGAAGTTTTCCGTCCACTTCCTGGCCGATTGACTTGCCTACGAGTGCTTGAGCCTTTGATCCCTCGATGGATGCGGCTTTAGAGGTCTTGGCTTTCGGGTCGGATACTATTAGTTGAAACTTCGCCAATGGCTCAACAGTCTTCCTACTTCAAGTCGCATCTTCTTCCGCCTAATAAACGTCCTTGGGGTTAGGCGATCGGTTCTGAAAGACTCTTAGCCATCACTGCTGCTAGTTCGTCGAGGATAGCAAGCTCACTCTGGGTCATATGATCTTTGAACTTTGACGAGAGCGCTCTGGCATGTTGAGCTGGTACGTCAACATACAATACATCTCCCTCGAGGATATGGCGCCCGACTGTTGGCTTATCGATTGACACCGCAACCTGTTTCCCGACGCTTGCTTCTCCAACGTCCTTCCCTTGGTCTTGAATTCTCAAGACGACTCCAACTCGTCGTCCGGCGGTATTTACTAGTGGATATTTCGGTCGTATGATCCCATCGAGGATTTCGACTCCTACAATTGCCGGGCCGCTTCTTCGAAAGACGAATCCTTTCAGGATTCTTATCTTTCCTGGTCGAATAAGAAGGTCCATCTCTGCTTTCACTCCGGCGGACTTCTGGGTTTCAGCCCACCGCGAGTATTCTTCGAGTACGTGGTAAATGATATCTCCCTGGAACACAGGAATCTTGGATGTGGCGATTTCCTCCTCGGCATCGGGAAGTAGCTTCACACCAAATCCCAAGATGACCCCCAAGTAGGGATCCTTAGCTCGTACGACCTCTGCTTCTACAACGTCACGTCTGGAAATGTCTCCAACATCCGCCAATCGGATTGGAACTTTGGAAGCGGCCAATGATGTTGTCAGTGCTTCGAGTGAGCCAAGGGCGTCGGCTTTGACAATTACTCCGTTGAGATCTGTGCTAATCTTTACCGTTTCTATCTCGTTGAGGATCTTGCGTTCTATCTCTTCGCGGGTGGCGCTGTCCTTAGCAACATAAAGTGGTGACCCCGCAATCGCTTCCTCCAGTCCTGGAGCCGCGATCTTTATTCCAGCAGCTGCATCTACAAATTCCGCTCTAGTAAACTTGTCCCTTGGGTCTCGTATCTCGTCCAAGGGTTTCGGAAGTAGAAGTGCTCTGATTCTTGTAGAGATAATGCCTCTGCGACCAGCCAGCAGAATCTCATCGTCCACTCTTATGCGGCCGTTATAGATCATAGTGTCAACGGTAACTCCAAGCCCAGGTTCCTCCTTGACTTCGAGAATGGTGCCCTCCGCGGGACCCTGGTTTACGGAGAGTTCACCTTTCATGTAGACTTGGGTAAGCCCAACTAGGGTCGCCAGTAATTCCGGTATCCCCTCTCCTGTCTTAGCACTCGCTGGCACGAGGGCGACGGTCTTGGCGAACTCCTTTATTCGATCGAACCTGTCCGCTCGGATGCCATATCTTGACAGGGTTCCCATTTGAGTGTAGAGCCTATTGTCCAGATCCGTCAATACCTCTGGACGCTGGTTTTTCATGTTGGCGAGGAAGGATCCTTCTGGAGAGGTCTTCCAACCTGGAATTGCATCGATCTTGTTGCAGCAAACCACGAACGGGGTCTTTCTGGCCTTCAGTATCGTAAGAGACTCTACCGTTTGGGGCTCAACCCCTTTCGTGACGTCAATGACGAGGATTGCCACATCGGCCGCGGACCCGCCTCTTCTGCGGAGGTTGCTGAAGGTTTTATGTCCAGGGGTGTCGATAAAGAGAATGCCTGGGACCTCAATTTTGAGGTTGAATCGTCCCAGTAAGGGACCGCATATCTTACTTATGGTCTGGGCGGGAATCAGGCTGGCGCCTATCCATTGGGTGATCTGTCCCGGTTCCCTCGCGGCAACAGAGGTTCCCCTGATCCTGTCCAGAAGCGTGGTTTTCCCATGGTCTACGTGACCCAGGACCACTGCAATCGGCTGGCGGATGGACATCGACTCGGGGCTCCATGTCGCCAGACCCTCGTTCAGACGGCGCTATTAAGCTGTAGACGTCTCTCCGCTGTAATCATATTCGATCGCCGGTGAAGAAGATAGATGATTCTTTCTTGGCATTCTCGATGCTATCGGCGGCGTGGATGACGTTGGCCGTGATAGATACCGAAAGGTCCCCGCGAATCGTGCCCGGCTCGGCTGTGAGAGGGTTCGTAGCCCCTACTAAGCGGCGCATGGTGGTCACCGCGTCCGGCCCCTCTAGTATCATCAGTACGACTGGGCCCGATGTGATGTGGTCAACCAGTTCTTGAAAAAACGGCTTTGCTTTGTGTTCGCCGTATAGCGCCTCGGCTTCCCTCTTTGTAATATGGTGGAGCCTCAATTCTCTGAAGGTGAGACCTTTTTTCTCTAACCTGGAGAGTATCTCGCCTACGAGACGATTCTTGAGAGATTCAGGTTTGAGGAAGGCGAAAGTTCGTCGATTGGTCCTTTCGGTCAGCGTCCTTTCTCTCTCTTACCGTAATATGCTGTCCACTTCAGCTTTCTAGAGTCGCGGTCAAAGGATAAGTTGCTGACTCTGCATCGTCTTGAGCAGAAGTATAGTATCGTTCCATCGTTTTTTACGTGCATCAGACCTGTGGAGTTAGAGAAGTTCTTTCCACAGAAGGAGCACTTGAACGTCTTTGGCATGCGAGCCTCTTCCCCTACCTAATCTTCTTCGCTTCTCTCTCCGTCTCACGGAGCATTAGAATATCGTTGAGACGAATGGGTCCTTTGACATTACGTGTAATAATTCGGCCTTTGTCTCTTCCTTCTAACACCCTGACCCGGACCTGTATTACTTCGCCCGTAACACCTGTACGTCCTATGACTTGAGTTACTTCGGCTGGAATGAGCGGTTCTTCCGAACTGTCGCGGGACCTACTCACTTCCCTGCACCGGTCTTTCTGAGATTTTCGACAATCTTAAGAATTTCCTTCAGAGATTGAGCGCCATCCCCCGGTTCGACGACCGAGATCGCAGCAGAGCCAACATCCAAACCGGCGGATTTGCCTAGTTCGAGCTTACTGGGGACATAGAGGTACGGAATCTTTCTCTCTTCACACAGGATGGGCAGATGAGCCACGACTTGCGGAGGCTCAACATCTTCCGCGATTACCACAAGCTTCGCTATTCCGCGCTCAATGGCCTTTGTCGACTCGTTGGTACCCTTCCTAAGTTTGCCAGTGTCCTTAGCTACTTGCAGAAGCTGGTAGGTCTTATCAACAGTTTCTTTCGGAACCTGGAATCGCACGTAAACAGACTTTTGAGCCATCTAGCCTCACTCTCATCGGCCTAAAGTATCCAGTGGGGCACAGTGGGGCCGTTAATAATGTTTTGACGAGCTATGAAAAATAACACTAAATATGGCGAGCAGCGCGGCGGCCTCCCTCTATGTCCCAGGCTCAGGCTCAACAGCCCAAACAGAAAACGAAGAAACTGCGCATGAGGGGCGAACTCTATGATGTGTCGGGCTTAACGGCCAAACTCAAGAATCGGAAGTGCCCCCGGTGTGGATCTGTGATGGCGACTCATAACAAGCCAATTCAGCGGTGGGTCTGTGGATCGTGTAGCTTCACGGACTATGGCCAAAAATGAGAAGTTATTCGTCGGACGCTATCTCTTGCCGCGAAGTAGGGTCCCTACCTGACTCTTATTGCAAACCTTCCCGATACTTTGATTCCCATTAGACGTGCGACCTCGGAATTAGATGGATCCAAGACGACGACCAGCCCCGTCCAGTCGTCACTGAGATTGGTCTGCTTACAATTCGGGCAGACTGGACCTGCACTGATCATTCGGCAGTTCTTACAGGCTTTGTCCGTCAACTTTTATGCTCCCCCTTCGGGGGCTTCCCCTTCAAATCCTCTTGGATCCATTCCAGTCGGCCTAGGAAAGGCTGACGAAGAGTTATGCCAATCTTGCCCCCTGAACCCCCGCGAGGGAAACTGACGGCAATTATTCTGCCTCGCACGAGATTTCCCTTGCCTAGATTCCTGTGAGTTTCGCGTCCGGCGAGGACACCGTGTTTCTCATCGTAGGTTATGAAATCGTCCATAATCTGAGACACGTGCAACAACGCATCCTCAGGACCAACTCTTACGAACGCTCCAAAGTCCGTCACTTCGACGATCTCTCCCTCAACAACCTCGTGAAGCTCCGGAAAGAATGTTAATAATTTGAACACAGCCTTATGATGGGTGGACCCATCGCCGGGAAGAATCTTTCCCGTACCTTCGACGTCAACATCTGTTACGAGAATGACATATCCTAATTCCTCATCTACGTAGTTCTCATACTTGAGTTTGATCTGTTCACGAGCGACGTCATCGATGGGGTCACCGAACTTTTGGGGCGGGATCCTGACAACGTCTTCCAAGGTAACTATCCTAAACATATTCCCGCAAAGCACTCCAGAGCGTTATTTTAGGGCTCCGTTAACATTTCGAAGGCTTTTGTTCGCGCTGGCTTGATCAAACCATTTCGCAAATTTGTGAAGAGCTAGTGCCCTGTGCGAGTATTTGTTCTTGAACTCCTTCCCGCTTTCCCCAAATGTCTTGTTTGAGTTATGCGGGATGAAAATTGGATCATATCCAAAGCCCCCATGACCAGCTATTTGACGAGATATCCGTCCGTTCACTATCCCAGTGAACAACTTGAAGCGCACTCCGCTAGAAGCGATGGCAATGGAGCATTGAAAAAAGGCCCCCCGTTTTCGGCCGTCGAGCAAGTTCAGAATCCCCTTCAAGCCGATTGTGTCGTAGACGTATGATGAGAAAGGACCAGGGAATCCCCCTAAGGCGTCTATGAAGAGACCCGAGTCCTCGATAAACATGAGCCGGTTGTGATCCTTGACTGCCCTTTCGATTGCGAACCTTGCAATCTTCTCTAAACTCGGACTTTGAATCTCCAGCTTTGCCCCTCGGAGGCGGTGAATCGGGATCTTGTAGGAGCCCAGGATTGATCTTGCCTCTTGGAACTTGTGCTCATTTTCGGTTAGGAACCAGACGGTCCTCCTATCGAAGGGCAAAATATCGTCCTCTCTTCGCTATCTCGGCAGCTTTCCTAAGGGTCGATCTTGCCATTTCAGGGCCTACCGCTTTCGCGTATCCGCGAGCGACTGCCCTGATGTCGGACAAATGGTCTCCTGTATGGCTTGTGGCAATAGATCTTTGGAGCAGGTGAAGATCGACACCTCTGTCCTCCGGCTCAAGGGATCTACGAGACATTCCAAAGTCCAGAATGAAAGGGACTCCAGTGGGAGTGGCGATGAGGTTGGAAGTTGTAAGGTCTCCGTGGACTATGCCTCCAGCATGTAAGAGGCCAACCTGGCTTCCCAGCTCGGTGAACAATTTTCTGGTGTTGGAGCTTTTCATCTCATCTAGACTGTCTCTCACCAAGTTACCGCTAACATATGTCATCACAATGGAATTTTCATCAATGTCTACTCCGAGTAGGCTCGGAACTCTAGCTCCAGTCACCTTAGCTTCGTGCAATAGAGAAGCTTCCCCAATCGTTCTGTCTCGTCTGATCTGTTGATCCAAACTTGAATGTCGATATTTCTTCTCAATTCTTCGTTTGATTACAACCTTCCACAAGCTCATTGTCGAAAGAAACAGGTCAGCTTCAGCTCCTCTGTGAAAAGGCTGTAGGGCTAAGGTCGAGGTATCCATGGAACATCAACCTCATCTAGCCTCCACCTCGGTGTCACATGACTCTCAGAGATTCGAACGGTAATACCTGACTGGAATGAGAAGAGACCTGAACAAGCAATTTGAGCGCCGCAATCTCCCGAGTATTCTAAGGGAACAGGGTGAAAGGAAGCGCCGTGATCCCTTGCAACTGCGCTTATCATGTCCCGTAGTCTCGAGTTTGCAGCCACTCCGCCACAGAGCAGAACCTCCTCCTTTCTGGTCTGGACTAGAGACCTTTCGACAGCTTCAGCGAGTATGGAAAACGCTACTTCCTGTAGTGAATAACAAATGTTGCTGAGTCGCTTTCCGGAGTGAAGAAGCCTGACGGCAGCAGTTAGCAGTCCGGAATATGCTACATCATTTCCCTTCACGGTGTAGGGTAGTCGAAGTAGAGCGTTGCTCTCTCTTGCTTTCGCCTCCACAGACATTCCCCCGGGTGCAGGGAGTTTTGCTTCTCGAGCAAACATGTCCATTAAATTGCCCAAAGTGATGTCCTGAGTCTCACCGTAAACTTTCCATCTCTTTCCTAAGTGCACTGCTATTGTCGTGTGGCCTCCAGATACTAGTATCGCTAGCGGATCGTGAGCCTTTCCTGCCGAGATGGCAATGTCAAGGTGCGCGACTCCATGGTGAACTGGCACGAGGGGTTTTCCGAGGAATGATGAGAGAGCCCGAGCCACGGTGGCGCCGATGCGCAAGCAGGGTCCTAGGCCCGGACCCGCGGAATAGGCAATCACGTCAGGCCGAAATTGTTTTCCACCGGGCGTGGAAAGGGAACTCTTGATGATAGTATCCGAGACGTTGGTGTGATGCTCAGAAGCTTTTCTCGGATGAATTCCAACGCCTGGAGGCGGCTTGTAAGTGGAGTTAACATTGGTAACTATTTGGTCATCACTGTCAACCAGGCTTGCGCCGAATGTGTGTGCCGTGGATTCAATCCCGAGGATGAGCATGCTAACCCTGGTTTCTGACTGCTCGCTCTTGGAAAGGTTAAATTTTGCCTCAACGTGTTTCTGTCTCCGTTCATTTGGAAGTGTCAGCAGATCCAACCTGAAATCAACGTTGGCACGTTGGGACACGTGGACAATGGAAAGAGCACTATTGTTCAGTCCCTCACCGGAGTCTGGACTGCTAGGCACTCTGAAGAGCTCCGGCGCGGAATCACGATTCGAATCGGTTACGCTGATGCTTCATTTTACGAATGTCCTTCCTGTGAGCCACCATCCAACTATTCCACCAGCAAAATTTGCCCCAATTGCAAGAGCGAGACCAAGTTTCTTAGGACCGTTAGTTTCGTAGACTGCCCTGGGCATCACAGCCTAATGGTTACGATGCTCTCCGGTGCAGCCATAATGGATGGGGCTCTCTTCGTCATATCTGCCAACGTTAAGACCCCCCAGGCGCAGGACCGGGAGCACATGCTAGCTGCACAGATGATTGGCCTACGCAACCTAATCGTAGTACAGAACAAAATAGATGTTGTTGACCGGGAACGAGCCAAAGCCAACTATGCTGAAATAAAGAATTTCACTAAGGGAACCGTAGCTGCCGATTCCCCAGTCATTCCCGTGTCAGCTCAACATAAGCTGAACATGGACGTTCTGATCTGTGCCATCCAAGAGAGAATTCCTACTCCACGAAGAGACCATTCAGTCGACGCCAGAATGTCCATCCTTCGTTCCTTCGACGTAAACAGGCCGGGCACTGAAGTTGAGGAACTAGTTGGGGGCGTCGTGGGAGGCTCAATAGTACAAGGCATCTTCAAGAAAGGTGACGAGATCGAGATTCGGCCCGGCATCAAGTCTGAGGGGAGCAATAAGGGCGTCTACGAGTCGCTCATAGCAAGCGTTGAAGGATTGCAAGCAGGGGGAGGAGATGTCAAGCAAGCTACTCCTGGGGGGCTCGTTGCTGTGGGGACGGACTTGGATCCCTCAGTCACAAAGTCCGACGGGCTAGTCGGAAATGTGTTGGGAAGGGCTGGGACACTGCCGCAAACCTTAGAGAGGGTCAGCTTGGACGTGGATCTTTTCGAGAAGGCTGTTGGAACTGAACAGCTGGTACCGGTTCAAAAGATCAAAATGAACGAGCCTTTGGTCCTAAATGTTGGGACCGCTGTGACATCTGGAGTGGTGGTCTCTGCGCGAGAGGACATCGCTGAGGTTTCGCTGAAGAAGCCGATATGTGCCGATGTAGGGTCGAAGGTCGCTCTAAGCCGCCGCATTGGCGAGAGTTGGAGACTCATAGGGTTCGGGACAATTCGCTGAGTCGAGAATCTACGCACCAGATTCTGCTCGATACAAGTTTTCTCCTGACAATGCTGAATCAACACCGGGATCCCGAAGAGGAGATCAGAGCTCTAATTCATGGACCTGTCAGAATCCAGACCCTCGATCGAGTAATTTTCGAACTAGGACGCCTGGCAAGGACAAGGTCTTCGAAACTCGGGGCGATGGCAGAGGCCAGTCTCGAACTATTTGAGCAAAGAAATTATCTTGTTCTCGAAAACAAACTTGGGTCTCCGGAGGTTGACACGACTCTAATAGCCTTCGCATTAACAGAGAAGAAGCCGATAGTCGTCGCTACCGTTGACAAGCAGCTAAGGGAGACCCTCAACACTCAAGGAATCGCAACAATCTATCCCAAAACCCGGAGTGGACTTGTCCAGCTACGGGTCCGCAACTAGTTCGACTTAAATAAAGGAGTCAGAAGGTTCTCAGTTCGACTAAACACAAGGACATCGAATAGTATGGCGCGACTATACTCAGGTAAAAGAGGGAGTTCGGGGTCGACGAGGCCTGTGAGTAGACGCCCGCCTGCTTGGTTCAAGTACGAGCCTGAAGAGGTCGAAGCCCTAGTCATCAAACTCTCTAAAGAGGGAAACTCCCCCAGCATCGTCGGACAGATCCTTCGAGACAGGTACGGAATCCCTCTCGTCTCACAGATTGTCGGGAAGCGCCTGGAACATTTGATTCCCGCTGATGCTCGCCCAAAGATTCCGGAGGATCTCGAGCACTTGGTAAGAAAAGCCACCAGTACGACAAGACACCTAGAGAAGAATCGCAAAGACTATCCCAACAAACGAGACCTTGCTCTGCTAGAATCAAAAATACATAGACTGGCCCTGTTTTACAGGGTCAGGGGAAGGCTTCCGAAGGAATGGGAGTACAAGCCGGTTGCTGCCTCACTCCGCTAGCGAGGAAGATAAGCGCCTTGAGTTGCAACGCCAAGCAAACGAAACTGCTTCCTTCATAAGAGAAACCGCATCGAACGAGACCCCAGTACTTCTCGCAACCCATTTCGACGCCGACGGCCTTAGTGCCGGCAGCATAATGCTAGGTGCGGTCACACGGCTTACCACGACGGCACATCTAAGGGTCATAGAAAGCCTCAACGAAAATGTTCTGAATGAGCTTGACCAAATCGATTCGAACCTGATTATTTTCTCTGACATAGGCAGCGGATACCTTAACATGATATCGAAAATCCTGAAAAACAGAGACATCGTCGTCGCGGACCATCACCAGTCTCTGGGAGAAGCTTCCCCAAACCTCCACCACTTCAACACCCATCTAATGGGCTTCGATGGCTCGAATGAGATCAGTGGAGCCGGTACAGCCTTTCTCCTAGCTAAAGCATTGGATGCGAGGAATGTCGATTTATCTCCTCTAGCCGTCGTTGGATGCTTGGGAGACCAGCAAGATAAGGGCCCTAGACGAACGCTGAAGGGCTTGAATGCAGAGATCCTTGCTGAAGCTGTCGGAGCGAAGCTCGTCGAAGTGACCCAGGATCTCATATTATTTGGTCGGCAAACAAGACCTATTCACCGGGCCATAGCGTCGACAACTACACCTTTTCTCCCTGGGCTCAGCGGCGAGGAAGACAAATGTCTTGCCTTGCTGGACGCGGCAAACATACTCACAAAAGTCGATGATCGGTGGAGGACCATCTCCGACCTCTCGCTAGAGGAAAAGCAGAGGGTGGTCGAGAAGATCATAGATCATATGATATCCCTCAAAGTCAGCGGGGAAGTTGCGCTCGACCTAATCGGGTCTGTCTACACTCTGGTCAAAGAAGAACCCTGGACCCCACTCCGGGACGCTCGAGAATATGCGTCCCTTCTCAATTCGTGCGGGCGAATGGGGAGACCTGGATTGGGAATTGCTCTAGGAGCCGGAGACCGAGGGACAGCCTTCCAAGAGGCCCAAGAAGCATACGCCGAATACAAGAAATCTCTGTCCAAATACATGAACTGGATAACTAACGATCCCGAAGCTCTGAGGCAGAGAAGGCATCTCGTCATCGTAATGGGAGAGGGAGTCATCGAGGAAAACATGACCGGAGCAGTCTCATCCCTGGTCTCATCGTCCAATCTCTTTGGTGGTTCAAAGATAACCCTGGTGACGACAACCACGAAGAACGGAGAGGCTAAAGTGTCTACTAGAGGAACGGAAGAGCTGGTAGAGAAGGGCGTAAACTTGGGAAGAATTCTTCAAGATCTGACATCCAAATATGGAGGAAATGGGGGCGGACACGCGATAGCAGCTGGGGCTACAGTCGCAAGGCAAGAGCTTGAAAAGTTCCTCGCCGAATTTGAGGGAACCATAGACTCGGTGCTCGGATGATCACAGCAACTGTCAAAGTAAAAGTATCAGACGCGGCAATGGCAAGATCTCTCATCAAATCGGTTGAGCCAGACAACGTCAACATGAAGGGCCTCACGGTGAATGGTCGCGCCTCAGCGAAGAGAGCCAGCTTCAACATCTCGTATAATGGAAAGATTGAAACATTCATATCCACCTTGGAAGACATGCTCCGTTGCATTCAAGCAGCGGAAGGAATCCTGCAAAAAATAACGAAAAACAAGATGGAGTAGTACGCGTGTCAAAGGCCACAAAGAAAGTTAGGGACAAGTGGAGAACCAAGGAATGGTACTCAGTTTACACTCCCGCGTACTTTGGAGAACAGAACGTGTCCAATATTCCTTGCGAAGATCCGAAGAAACTCATTGGCAGAGTGGTAGAAACTACCCTCTACGACATCACAGGTGACTTTTCCCACCAGTCTACCAAGCTCTACTTCCTGGTCGTCTCGAATACCGGCGAACGAGCGGAAACAATTCTGAAGAGCCACGAATACTCCACAGATTATCTCAGGAGCCTCGTGAGGAGGGGAAGCACTCGCATCGATGGCATCTTCACCGCGAACACCACCGACAAGTACCTCACCAGAGTGTACGTCATTGCCTTCAGCCACGGAAGGATCAAAGGATCCCAAGAACACGCTGTCCGGCGGGTTATGGGAAAAATTGTCGCTGAAAAGGCCGCAAAACTCACTTACTCCCAAATTTGCCATGAAATGGTACTAGGGAAGATGGGCTCTGACGTTTACAATGAGGCAAAGAAGATCTGTCCCTTGCGTCATGTAGGAGTCAGAAAATCAAAACTCTTGTCTATGCCTCTAGACGCCCCCGGGGTAGAATCCAAAGAGCCACTCGCACAGGAGGCAATTGTTCCTTCCGCAGAGGCTCTAGTACAGTAGCCCCTCGGTTTGACTCTTCACTTCGGAAGCTCAGGAATCCGAGGAACATACCCTAGAAACATTGACCCAGACTTAGCTTTCGAACTAGGAAGAACGCTCACAAAATCCCTCGGCCGAGAGCTGGCTTTGGGTAGGGACCCTCGATCCTCAGGCCCCGTGTTGAGGGCTTCCTTCATTGCGTCAGCTCTTGAGGCAGGAGCGAAGGTGATGGACTATGGCCTTATTCCAACACCTGCGTTGTCTTACCAGACAAGAGCCACTCGGTTGGCTGGGGGAGTAATGATAACTGCAAGCCACAATCCTCCCGGATACAACGGTTTCAAGATATTCAACTCGAACGGTGAATCTATCGAAGATCGAGCCAGTCTGAACGGGACATTTGCCAATAGGAAGTCAAAGGCATCGGTGAGGGTGACACCTGGGCTTGAGCAAGACCAACCAAGGGAGTACCGAGCCCGATTGTCTAGCATATCGCTTGAGAAGCCGCAGCGAATTGTGTTAGACCCAGGCAATGGTGCAACTTGCGATCTGGCTCCCCAGATCTACAAGGAAGCCGTGGGACTAGTGACGGCGATAAACTCCTATCCCGATGGAGATTTCCCTGGGCGAGGCTCCGAGCCCACCCGACAAACTGTTAGCTCACTCTGCCGAACGGTCGCAGAAACGGGAGCTGATGCAGGCATTGCCTTTGATGGCGATGGTGACAGATTCTACATGGTTGATGAGCGCGGAAACTGCCCCCTACAGGACAGAGTGCTTGGGATCTACATATCTCTCCTGGCGAATCAATCGAAGGGTCCCTATCTGGTTCCGATAGATGTCTCTATGGTAGTCGACGAGGTTGCGGAAAAGCATGGGGCAAAACTGGTGCGCGGACCAGTCGGAGATGCCAAGCTTCTTGGTGAGATGAAGAAATGGAAAGCAAGCTTCGCTGGCGAACCTTCCGGCGCTTGGATACACGCAGACTTCAATCCCTGCCCCGATGGAATCCTCTCCGGGCTTCTATTTCTTAAGCAGCTCGAACAATCGCAGACGACGCTCTCGAAGAGCTTGGCAGAGATTCCTGAATATCACATGCTCAGGAAGAGCTTCAGTTTCCGAGGGAAGATATCTAAGTCTGCCTCGAACTCTCTATTGAGAGGACTGGAGAAGATAGTCGGAAGAGACTCGTCTGATGACACCCGATTCGGACTCCGAGTAAAATCAGATGATTCATGGGTCCTAGTTCGGGAAAGCGGGACTGAGCCTGTAATACGCGTGACAACAGAATCGAAAATTCCAGCTACGGCTCGCCGTTTGATGAAGGAGAGTCTCGCCCTAATCAGAAGAGTCTTCAAAGTCGGAGACTGACTTGAAAGCTGTCGTCTTAGCTGCGGGGAAAGGCGTGAGGCTATGGCCGTTAACCGAAAATAATCCCAAACACCTACTACCAGTTGCAAACAAACCTGTCATAGAAAGAACCATAGAAGCCTTGGTAAACGCGGATCTCCGGGAGATCATTCTAGTCGTCCAATTCATGAGCGAAAGGATCCGCGAGAAAATTGGAGACGGCACGCGTCTAGGCTGCAAAATAAGATACGTGACGCAAAAGAAACTCGGAGGTACCGCTCTTGCCTTGCAGTCATGCCGAGAAGAACTTAGAGGCGACGGCCAATTTCTTACTATTTACGGGGACGACTACTATCACAAGGATGCTCCTAAGAAATTTTTGGAAAAGGCCAAGAAGATTTCCGGAGTTTCCGTTGGCACTGCTAGCGCGGAGGACGCATCCCGTTTCGGCAGCCTGGACATAAAGAAGGGACTCGTGACTGAGGTGCGGGAGAAAGCCAAGAGACACGGTCCGGGCCAAGTTAACGCGGGCCTCTACCTAATGGATCACTCAATATTTCCAGCTATAGAGAAGACCCAACGGTCAAGTCGCGGAGAGTTTGAACTCACCGATTCGCTAAGGTTTCTAATCAAGACGGGAGAAGACGTTCGAGCCATATCGCTGAACCAGCGAGATTGGCTTGGGATAAGCTATCCCTGGGACCTGCTAGAAGCAAATCAACGAGCCCTGGAATCGGAGCAGGCTTCACCGCGACTCAAGATGGAGGATAGTGCCCACGTCAAAGGTCCTGTCATGATAGAACAAGGTTCGGTCGTAAAAGCCGGAAGCTATCTGGAGGGACCCTCTCGCATTGGAAAGGAGTGTGTCATAGGTCCCAACGCGTACGTTCGACCATATTCCTCAATTGGAAACAACGTCAAGGTCGGAGCTGGGTGTGAGGTGAAGAACAGCATAGTAATGGAGGGTGTGAGAATCCCGCATCTTTCCTATGTTGGGGACAGCATAATCGGAGAAGGCTCATCGCTGGGAGCCGGTACAATAACTGCTAACTTGCGATTCGACGAGACTGAAGTAAAATCCAGGGTGAAACGAGACTGGGTCAATACAGGTAGGAAGAAGTTTGGGGCAGTGCTCGGAGACAATGTGAGAACAGGAATCAACGTGTCAATATTCCCAGGAGTGAAGATAGGTGCAGGATCATGGCTGGGACCGGGGGCTGTCATAGACAGGGACGTTGCGACCGGGGCAAGGGTCAAGGCAACTTAGCAAGAAATCTCAAGAGCCCAAAGAAACTCACTACAGGCCAGTCGTCTATATCCGGTCTATGGCAGTCGAGAACTTCGGACTCTCAACAGCAGTACTATAATCGCCAAAATCGGCCGCTAAAGGAAATAGGGCTAGCCGAATATGGTGCTCTAGCATGGGGAAATCGTCTAAAGTCAATCACAAGCACAAGCCGGCGATAGAAAGGATTCTTCCGATAGAGCGAATCATCAGACTATTCTACGAAAGTTTCGACCAGCCCTACCTCAATCCCTTAGCAGAGCTTACTCTTCAAGAGTTCAGAACGGCGTTTTCAGACATTTCAGGAAGTTCGGTTGAAGAGGCTCTTTCCTATTGGACTGGCCATTCTGGACAAAAAGTTCTCCAGACAAAACTCGCCATTCTCAATGGTAACGATAGACAGGTGTGGTTTATTCACGGTCTCCAAGAAGGCTTTGTGCTAGGACACGAGGCGTCGGTTCCTCTAAGAAACGTCGAATGAGTGGACCTCCTTCTCGGTCCGAGTATAGTGGTCGTTTTCCTACCTGCGCTACCTTCTCTGCGCCGCGCTAACAATGCTCACGACGTCCCCATCCTTCAAGAGATACCCATCCCCCAGGCGCATGCCGTTTCGGGCATTGATCCCATAGAGCAACTGCTCGCCTAGCTCCGTATGGATTCTCAGAGCGAGGTCCTTCAATGTGGAGCCCCTCGGAACAAGAAGAGCATCAGGCAAGACATTTCCAGAATGATCCGTCCAGCTCTCCGGATCCTCGACAGGATATACAACGATCACATCCAAGAGTTTGAAAAACGAGGAGTTTATGCACTCCTGAACGCCGGTGGTCCCTACCGGGGCAAGAACATGCTCCTTGATCATCTCCAAGGCTGTCCTTTGTCCCTGGGTTAATTGAGCCTGTGGATTGATTGAGAAATCCGAGTCGCCGGGCTTGTAAGAGATTAGCCCTTTTTCAGCAGCCCGTCTCAACGCGAGTTCTGCCTCCGCTGAGACAGGTACCGTAAAGCTCTCCGTCTCTTTGAAACGAGGCAAGTTGACTCTCGAAGATGGCAGGTCAATCTTGTTGGCCGCCAGCATCATCGGTTTTGTGGATTCTCTCAAGAGAACAATTAGACGCAGCAGGTCCTCACGAGACCATTGGGTGGGCTTACCCCTTAGCCCGGCCTCCTTGATACCCTCTTCAACTTGGAACTTCTTAACGCCCAAGCCACTAAGCCTATCGGAAATTGATTGGGCTAGGTCATCTCCCGCGGATTCGGCCCGGCGAGATATCTTCTCCCATTCCTTGGCCAATATTTGGTACATCCAGGCCTCCAACTCTCTCTCTAGAAATCTAACATCCTCCAGCGGGTCATGGCTTCCCGGAACAGTCAATTTTCCTTCAGAATCCGTAGAGCCAGATGCATCTACAACGTGGATCAGGGCGTCAGCCCTTCGGAGTTCATCAAGAAACTGATTTCCAAGTCCTTTGCCCTCCGAGGCTCCGGGAACGAGACCTGGACAGTCGATAATATCTACCGGTATGAATCGTTCTCCGTCCACACATTTCGAGTTTCGCGGCTGATCGACCAGGCCTCGTTCCTTACAGACACACTTAGTCCGGAGATATGAGATCCCGTGGTTCGGCCGAATGGTCGTAAAAGGGTAGTTGGCTATTGGTACCAGTGTTAGAGTGGCCGCGCTGAAAAAAGTGCTCTTCCCAGCGTTCGGCTTCCCTACTATTCCGACCTGCAACTAACACCACAAGAAAAACATTCTAGGCAGGTTTCAGCCCTGTTATCCTCAAGCCAGCGCTCTTAACACCATACTTAATGTTCAGAGACACCAACAGCGCGGTCAGCTGCTCAATAATTCGAGAGTTCTCCAAAGGCCCCGCGTCTATACCACGAGCACCGGGAATGGCCCGCACCAGCTCGATTGCGGTTTTTTTCGCTTCCTCATCGTCTCCGCAGATTAGCACATCGCAATCAACCTCTTTGGACGTATTGTTCAGCAGCTCCGCGCTCACATTGTTGAAGGCAGAGACCAGTCTTGTCCCCTTGGGCAACAACCGAGACGCAAGTTCACCGGCGGAACCATCCCAAACCCCCAGGGTCCGCGTGGGACGGCCCCCAACAGCCGTTTCGAGAGGAACGGTCACGCTAACTACAAACTGGCCAGGTTTGAACGAACCCTTCAACGTTTTCAGTGTGTCGGAGAGGGCGTCGAAAGGAACCGTGACAACGATTACGTCGGATCTCGAGACTGCCTCTTCGTTTGTAAGGCCATAAACTTTAGAACGGTTTCCCATCGTTTTCTGAATATTCTGAGCGGCAGCCTGAGCCCGATCGAGAGTCCTGGAGCCGATGATTACCTCGTATCCATGCATAGCCCATCTCAAGGCCAGCCCGTAGCCCTCGTTTCCCGTTCCGCCTACCACGGCTATCTTGTAATTAGTCGTCGCTCTCTCCTCCTAGATTTACCTGGAAGGCTCTTGATGAGACCTCGACGCATGAGTAGCTCTGTTGACTTTCGGGCGTGAGTAATGATTGAGGCTGCTCGCTCGTAGAGCTCTCTTCTGCTTAACTTCTTCATCGCTAACCCCTGCTTTATGGCTTCCATGCCTACAGCGGCAGCTTCTCGTGGAAAGAGTTCCCAGTCGCTCATGCTTGGAATTATTTTGTCGTCTTCGAGCCCATCTTCTTCAGCGACTCGGGCGATTTCCCGCGCCGCAGCGATGCACATCTCGTCGCTGATCATTCTCGCTCTGGCGTCGAGCGTACCACGGAATATTGCTGGAAACCCAATTGAGTTGTTGACTTGGTTAGGGAAGTCCGACCGGCCTGTTGCGATGATCCTAGCGCCAGCTTCCCGGGCCTCCCAAGGCCAAATTTCCGGAATGGGATTTGCACATGCGAAAACGATTGCGTCGTCATTCATCGTTTCCACGAGCTTTTTCGGAACGATTCCAGGACCGGGAGTAGACATCGCCAATAGTACGTCAACCCCTCTGACAGCGTCTTCCAACGCTCCAACACGTCCCTCCCCGTTCGTCTTCAAAGCCATGTCCCATTTGGCCTTGTAATTTTCCCTGAGGTCGGTTCTTTCCCTGCTCAGGATCCCCTTACTGTCAACTAGGACAATGTTACTTGGGGTTACACCAGCTTCGATTATTATCCTAGCGACAGCAATACTGGCTGCGCCTGCCCCCAGCATGCAGACGGTTATGTTCCGCAGTTTCTTTCCAACGACCTTCACCGCGTTGATTAAGCCTGCGCATACAACCGTGCCTGTGCCTTGCTGGTCGTCATGCCACACAGGTATTCGGAGTTCATTCCTTAATGTTTCAAGGATCTCAAAGCACTTAGGCTGCGCAATATCTTCAAGATTGACTCCTCCAAAGGAGGGTTGCAACCAACGCACAGCGCTTTCTATTTCTTCAGGCACTTTTGTGTCGAGACAAATCGGATAAGCATCTACTCCGCCGAGATATTTGAAGAGTAAACTCTTACCCTCCATGACGGGCAGTCCTGCCTCAGGACCGATATCGCCGAGGCCAAGCACCCTAGTGCCATCAGTTACTATCGCAACACTGTTCCACTTATTCGTGTAATCGAATACTCTCTCAGGATTTTTCTGGATATCCCTGCACGGATCTGCTACGCCTGGCGTGTACCATATTGCGAAGTCCTCATACGAGTTCACTGGAACCTTGGGCGCAATCTCGATCTTGCCATGGTAGAACGGATGATACTTCATGGCAAGACGAGCTGGAGCGTAGGCCCGTTTCAACTGATTAACGTCTCGAGCCATCGGTGGGCTTCGCATTTCCGACGCTCGCCGGACTGGGTAAAGGCCAGATTTAACGCTGTTGAGTTCTACTCGCTAGTAACCCTTATCAGGCATGCTATTCGGTTTTGCCTTTTGTCAAGGGTCGGATCCGTGGCCTATTCATACATGGAAGATCAGTGGAGAAATGGAACCCCTGAATTTCACGACTGGCTCAGACGCGCGGCAATCAGTTGGCGGCGTGAACCAGTGGTCAAACGTGTTCCTCGCCCCACTCGGCTCGTCACCGCGAGACGATTGGGATACAAGGCGAAACAAGGAATTGTCTTGCTCAGAGTCCGTGTGAGACGGGGTGGAGCGAGAAAACCCAGGCCCGTTTCAGGAAGAAGGCAAAAAGCCTTGGGAGTCTCCAAATTCACCAGGTCGCTCTCCTTGCAGAGGATAGCAGAGAAGAGAGCGGCAAAGAAATACCCGAACCTAACAATAAGAAACTCGTATCATCTTTACTCTGACGGCATAAGCCACTGGTACGAGGTCATACTCATGGACCTCAATCATCAGGCCCTAAGGCAATAAGTTAGGGAATCCACTAAGAGTGAAACCAGACACTATGGTTAGAGACAAAGAACGTTTCCCTGAAATTTCAGGCCTCTACAAGGGAGTACGCTTTTCACGTAAGGGACGTGGTTTCTCAATTTATGAACTTAGAAGCGCCCGCCTCAGCATTAGTCAAGCTCGAATCCTCCAGATTCCAATTGATTTCCGACGAAAGACGGTCTATGAATCCAATATTAGCCGTTTGAAGATGAGGGCTGCGCCGGGCGTAGCGATGAAGGCGGATTCCTCAGGAACTCTTGAGGAAACCGGATGAGCGCAAATCGTCTAGAAAAAATCATCCGCATCGGCCGTCGGGTCGACCCCATTATCATAGACGCTCTTAGGAGGGATAGTGCAAGGGAATTCAGATCCTCCCTTGACTATCACTTCAAGACAGGGGGTAAGAGAATGAGGGCGGCTATCGTTGTATTAAGCTGCGCCGCGGCTGGGGGAACATTAGAGAGGGCGCTGAATCATGCAGCTGTAGCTGAGATGATTCACAATTATTCCTTGGTAATGGACGATCTGATCGATCGGGGAGAAGTCCGAAGAGGAAAGCCTACGGTGCGCGCATTGTTGGGAGATTCAGTCGCCTTGCTCGTAGCAATGTTCTACCGTGAAGCCTTGGACGACCTGATCCAGTCTTGCTCTGCGAGAGACAAAGTGAGGAAGATTGCAGTGAAAGTTATGAAGGAGATTATCGAAGGTGAAAGACTAGATCTACTCTTTGAACAGTCCGGAAGGCAGGACCCTTATCTCGTTTCCCACAGAATAACTGACCCCAGCTTGACCCTCTACTTGCATATGGTCGGGAAGAAAACAGCTTCTCTCTTCAAGGCTGCCGCCCAAATGGGTGGGTATGCTGCAGGAGCCGATCTCGGAATCATTAAGGCTCTAGGGGCCTTCGGCTGGAAGGCAGGGCTTGCCTTCCAAATAATGGACGATGTCCTAGACATTTGCGGGGAGACCACAGGGAAACAGCGAGCCAAAGATGTGATCGAGCATAAGCTAGGAAACGCGGTGATACTGGTGGCAATGAAGTTCCTTCCAAGAAGCGCAAGGTACGAGCTGACCAGGATCTTAAGGTCGGAAAATGTATCACGGACTATGGTGTCTAAGGCAAGAGCCCTCGTGATGAAGACACCTGCTGAAATGGCATGTAGAGAGATAGGCTTGGAGTACTTGGAGGACGCTAAGAGGCACCTGAACCCTCTGAAAGACTCGGTCTTCAAAGAAGACTTGACTCTGCTTTCCGATCAAATAGTCCAACGCTCGTTCTAGCGCGGAGTTCGCCACGGGGGAAATATTGTTCCTCTCAACATAGTGCCGTTGAGCGCGTCTCTAAGGGCGTGCTCTCTTCTCAAATTGAATATGTAGCAGGTGCAACCGCTGCGAGCTAGTCTAATTGCTTCCGTCACCTTTCCGAACATGGAACCAGTGGCGTCACTAGATGGAGTTTTCTTCAGCGCCTTTAGGACTTCGAGATGGTTCTTCCGAGACACATCTTTGATCAGCTCCGCTTCTCCTGATATCTTTGGATTCCTAGTATACACTCCGTCTACGTCGCACCCAAAGAGAACTCTAGAGACGTCGAGTCTCTCGCCCAATAATGACGCGATTCTGTCGGCCGAAACAATGCCACAACCCTTGGTCTCATCAAACGCGATGTCTCCGTGTATGAGGGGAACCAAGCCCAGTCTCAAAGCGTTGATTATCGGTCTGATGAAGTATTTTCCTACGCGGCCATCCCTCAGCGTTATGAAACTCATTGGCTTGATTGGGACAAACTGCTTACCTCGGAGAAGCAACGACACTCCGATTATCCTCGTTAGCTCGTCGAGATGGAGTTCCGTTTCAGAAATAGACCTCAATTGAGATTTCCCTTTGAACCCGTATTGAAGCCCGGCCCGCATCGCGAAAGGATGAGCGTAAGATCCACCTCCATGCAATAGAATCAGCGGCCGATGATACGAGGCAACATCTTCCGCTGCAAGATAAATCGAGTTAAGGTCAGGAGTGCACTCTCTTGACTTGTCAGTAATCACGGATCCTCCGAGCTTGACTATTACAGCCGATTCCATTCCTCTCAGACTTGTCACCCTAGACATTTAGCGGCTTCGGGTGACTAGGAGGTCGGGGGGGAGGTAACATGCAACTTATGATAATCAGAGGTGACGGTCTCAACCGGCAATCACGGTTGACAGTCAGACTAGACTTGGAAAATGACCGTCTAGACCTCATCGAGGATAAGATCATGCAGTCGCTGGGAGAGAGGCCAAGCAGCTCAATTAGTGAAATAGCGAAAGAGTTGCAGGTCAACAGGTCCACGGCCTCAAAATATCTTCACGTCCTGAAAGCAAAGAAGCGAGTATGTTTCCGACAAGTTGGGCCTGTCAAACTCTGGTCTCTGGAGGCCTCAAAATAGTGGAATCTAGAAGGTCTTTCGGTCCTTCCGTCCAGCAAAGTGACGAGAGAGCTCAAACAGGAATCCCAAGTTTAGACAAGATAATAGAAGGCGGTTTGGCTCGAGGAGACACGGTCATAGTTGCAGGACAGCCAGGCACAGGCAAGACTACCCTAGGGATACAGTTTCTATACCATGGAGCTACGCGATGTGGTGAAAACGGAGTCTATGCATCTGTCATTGAAAGCGGTGAGAAGCTAAAGCGGAACGCTAAGCGGTTCGGCTGGGATCTCGAACGTCTTGAGCAAGATGGGAAACTGCAACTCGTTTCCTTACAGTCAACAATGAAGGCTGGGGTTAGCACAGCTCTCGAGACCGTTCTCGAAGCGTTACACAGCGTAAACGCTAGAAGACTAGTATTCGATTCCCTCTCCGCTCTCATGACTGCGTTCGAGAGCACAGCTGAGGCTAGAAGCTTCTTACATATCATGTTGAAGTTCTTGGAAGCAGCGAACTGTACCACGCTTATGATCAGCGAAGTACCCTGGGGAAGGCAGCAGCTCGGAACGAACTTCGAAGAATTTCTAGGTGACGGACTCATCATACTTGACGCGAGCTTCGATAATTCTAGAGTTCGTCGACGCATATACATACCCAAAATGAGAGGTACAGAGCACCGACTGGAAGGGTATGATTACTATATCACACGGGAAGGCTTTGCTCTAGCTCCAACCCCGATTCCTCCTGACAAGATCCGTTAGCGTGGCCCCGCCCAATCAACGGTGGGGTGTGCTATGGAAGATAAAGGCGGAGGAAGGGTGGAAAAGGTTCTCAAGCAAAAAGGCGATCTCATAGAGAGACTCATCGGCTCCGAGACCAAAGCTGAGCTTTTGATGCATTTCCATGAAAACCCCGGATCTACTGATACCGTTGAGGGAATCGCGACGAAGATTCGTCGCAACCCAAAAGAGATAGAGAGGGACGTCAACGATCTGGTGGAGCTCGGACTGTTTCAAGAGGTCAGAATAATTTCGTTCAATCGAGCTCGAGACCAGGAGTTGCAAAAAGAGATCTCGAAGAGACTCACTTCACCTGCGCCGCTTGATGAACCCGAAAGGCTATCCCCAAGGGAACACACAGGGGTGGCAATTATCGATGAATTACTCCCCGACGGATATCCCTCATCTTCTGTTGCTCTTGTCATGGGAGACCCAGCCACTGGAAAGACAACTCTCCTAGTACAACTCGTCGTGGAAGCACTGAAGAATGGGAAGAATGTAGTGTACGCCACCCTGGACGACTTTCCAGACAGTGTAAGAGATTCGATGAGATTAATGGGCATAGAGCCCCGGGACTACGAGGTCGAAACCCCGAGAAAGCTCGTTTTCATAGACTGTTACTCCTTCCTAGTAGGAGTAAACAGCAAAGAGCAATACAGTGAAGACCCCCAACGATTGTCGGACCTCAGTATCGTGATGTCTAAGGCATTATCAGACACACGGGACCCTAGTAAGACCCTTATCGCAATGGATTCACTCACAACGCTGATTCAGAGGAGCGGAGTTAGGCCTTCCTTCGATTTTCTGCACACTCTCGTTGCAAAGATCAGAAGCGGCAAGGCCAGCTGCGTAACATCACTCTCTAGGAAGGCGTTTCATCCTGCGATTATTGCGGCCTTGCAAGACAAGGTGGATGGAGTGATCGAAATGAAGGCTGAGGAGACGAAGGATGGATTCGCAAGGTACATTCGAGTTTCAAAGATGAAGGGCGCACGTCACGTAACCGCGTGGACACCTTACAACAGAGACCCTGGCATGGGACTTATCATCCCTTCCAAGAGCGCTCTCTTATAGCGCTAAAGGACGCTTTCCCTAGGAAATACTTCGATTCCCGTATCGGTGATCCTATAGGGACGTGGTTGGTTGTCTACAGGAGTCTTCCTCATCTTTTCTATCTGGATCACTCTCAGCAATGACTTTCCCACCTGTAACTGTTGGAGCAAGATTACTCCATGAGCAAGGTATTCTTCGTAATCAAGACTGCGCTCAAAACCGGGACGCCGTAACTCCGTGGTAATTAGACAGGTTGCTCCAGTATCTGCAAGAGCTTCCATCAGTTCTACGAGAGCATTTCTTTGAGCGGCTGTTCCTTCGTATTGGAAGGTTAGGGTTGTTACTGGGTCGACGACGATTCTCTTTGCGCCTATTTCCTTGACGCTGGTTCTTATCATCTCGATCAAAGTTGCCATGGAAAATTCTTTTCGGCCGACAGTGAGTTTTCCCACCTTAATCTCTGCGGGCAAGTACCGCATTGGCGAGGCTTCAAGGAAGACAAGCTTCTTGCTGTTCTCCAACTCCTCGAGGTCCCAGCCGAAATCTAGCATTTCCTCCAAGACATGTTGTTTGCTTTCATCAAGGCTGATGTAGATTCCGGGCTCTTCATAATCGAGAATCCCGTTCACTAGAAATTGCGATGATAGTATCGTCTTTCCGGTGCCAGGTCCACCTGAAAGGAGGATGGTCCGATTCCTCGGTAACCCTCCGGTAAGAAGCTTATCTAGACCCGGAATCCCGGTTGGTGTTCTAGAATTAGCGCTCGGATTACCTGAGGTATCGGCCATAACCGTTCGCAAGACTCTCAGCGAGAATTCAGAAGCATATTCATTCTGATACGTGGGTGCCTTCGAAATAGATACAACGACCGAATATTGACGGTCTACCCTCGAATCTCGACCGCTCAGAGTATGAAACCCGACCCGGAACTAGGCGTCTGGAAGCGTGACATCTAAGGACAGGTTATCTCTTTACCAAGATCCTAGTGTTCAGTTACTGCTAAGTAAATTCGTAAAGGGAGAGATAGTCGAGCTCGTTCCCAACTTCGACCTAGGGCAGACTGTTAGATACCCAGAGGTCGAACAAGTAGTCGAAGGCGACTCTAACGCCGCTAAGCAACTGGTTGAAAAGCTCTGGGACGTTGGTATTTTCAAGCGAAAGTTCCACGAGAAGATTCTCGTATGCCCTGCGTGCCTTTCGGCGAACGTGAGCAATGATTACGTTTGTCCAAATTGTAATTCGATAGACATTGAGCGCAAGACCCTTCTTGAACACACTGCCTGCGGAAACATCGACAGCGTCGATAATTTTCTGGTGGAAGGCGGTCTACTCTGCCCTAAATGCAATAGAGAGCTGGTTGAAGCAGGTGCAGACTATCAAAAACTGGGAGCTTGGTTCCAGTGCAGCCAATGTGGGAAGCGGTCAGACATGCCCAGCCCGATCCACCGCTGTCGGACCTGTGGCCACATCTTCACAATTAGGGACACTGGTTTCGTAAACATCTACGCCTACAGGCTCAGCTCAGAAGCGGAAGAGGAGTTCAAGCGCAGTTACTTAGTAATGAAGCCGATAGGAATCGTTCTTGAGGACTTTCAGTTTAGAGTTGATATGCCCGGGCAAATAGCTGGACGATCAGGTGCGTTGCACAGGTTTGACGCGGTCGCGACAAAGGGCTCGTCAGAGGTGTTAGTACTAGATGTCATTGCCAGTGACAAACAGATCGATGAGGTCCCTGTTGCATCTATGTACGCAAAGGTGTTTGACGTGGGGCCGTCCCAAACCATACTAGTTGCGATTCCCGGGTTGACCGAGAAAGCCAAGAAACTTGCCGCGCTATATAGGATATCAGCGATCGAGGCAGTTGATTCCCAGCAGGCGGCCGAACAACTGAAAGACAAATTCGGGTGGACGGGCCTCTCAGGAAACGACGAATCGTTTGGCGACCTGCAGTTGTAACCTCTCGGATACCGCGAGGGTTACGGCACTCTCATCCCACCTCTTGACTTTGCCGATGCAAAGTTGATTTCGAATGCCACTAAGAGTTCGACCAGTCAAGCTCAGAGACAGCCTCTACCTATTGATCCCGGTCGACATCGCGCGTTTGTTGGGAGTGGCTTCTTCCTCAGATTTTCAGCTAACCCTTAACGAGAATAAGGACGCGGTCAAATTGGTTTACGAGATGAAAAAGAACGAAAACCAGTCGATGGATCCCCCAAAGGAATGATGAAGAGAGACCAGGGTATTGGACTACGCTTTAGATTTACTCGCGCTCGGCACTTCGTGCCTCGCGCTTTATTTCATACTCAGAACCAAGAAAACATACTTTCTTGATTCAGGGTTCTTCATAGGAGTGGCGAATGTCGGATTCATCATACTGCTGTCGGAAACGACTTATTCACACATCATTGGATCAGCCTCGTTACCATTAATTGACACCTCGCTGATCTCGACAATGGCTATATCCATTGGAGTCGCTTCGTACATGCTCGGAAGGAGCAATGGTCGCAACCCAGGAGGAGTCAAAGAACTAGCGCAATTCGTTGCAAAACCTCCAATCTCCTTTCTCGCGTATCTCTCTATCGTTGCCAGTTGGACACTCTCCACCCTACTCTTTCAACCGTGGACTCTGAATCGAGTCCAAATCGCAACCGGCGGAATTTACTATTTTTATTCTTACCCAATATGGTACATTGTGACCAGTATCACCCTTCTCCTATCATTCATTTCATTTCCAGTGATGTCGTTCTATCGGCAATCTTTGACGGTTCCCGACAAGAAAGCGTCAGTTTCGATGAAAATCATTAGCGTTGCATGGGGGCTATTCGGAGTGATAACACTATTCCAAATTGCCTTTGTTGGAGCTTTCCTCCCCCTATCGGAAAGCGTTGGGTCAGTCGCTGACAGTTTCCTATTTGTTCTGATCTCATTTGCCTTGAAGGAACCAACAATCATGGGAAGAATCATTACTGCCGGAGAGACTGTCAGCGAGGCCGTCTATTCCCACCCAGACGCGGACACAATAGTATTGTATAATACCGAATCAGACAGAAAGAGACTCATAGAGACCTTTGTAAAAGATGGACTTGCGACCGGACAGGACGTTGCTTGTTACGTAACCAAAGCGGAAGTCCCCTTCTATCGAGTTGTTTTGAAAAGTTCCAATACTCCCGAGCCGTCGAGCGGAGTAGGCCAGGTTACTCTTCGACCTATTGAGACGCTGGTACCTATCAGTGGCTCCGTGTTTCCGACTAGTGGCTCCAGAGTAAGCAGACAATTAATTGATCTCGACGAGTTGGACTTGGAACACTGCCGAGACGTTATTGCAAAGATCAACACAGTCGAAAGCCCAGTAGGACTCTTACGAACTGGGCGTATTTGGGCCCTCAATGTGGATGGGGCTAATGAGGGAATTCTTAACGTGCTAATGGACAAGAATCCAAAGTCAAGGGTAATTGACCTAGCGAGACAACAGGACACGTTTTCTAGTCTGTTGAGCCTGAGGCACCAAGACATTCTAGGAATTCGACTTCTGCTAGAGTACGAGCCCACAAGTAACTACGAGGAAGTAGTCCAAAAATTCGTGAGAGAATTCCAGGCTAACGTTGAGTCGGTCGCAATTTTTACTAGCATGGGAAGTCCGATTTACAGGCAGTTCAGGGACCAACGAAACATTAGGCTGTTTAGTTTCAGCTCCAAGACCTCCACCCCCACTAGGCTTTCGGAAGAACAGGTGCTCCTCCCTGAGCGAGATACCTCCTTATTACTTGACGCAGTGGATAAGTTACTTCAGGCTCATTCCCACCGTCGCATCGGAGTTGTCTTTGACGTTTTCACGGATCTGATTCTATCTCAAGGTTTCGAAAAGGCGTACGGAGTAATTTCGTCAATGGTGGAAATGTCAGAATCTGAGCTTTCTTCAATTCTGGTGTTGATTAACTATGTAGCGTTGGAGGACCGTGCCCTTAACGGTTTGCGCGGCCTATTTAGATCAGAGGCACGTCTAGATACTGTGAGTTTCAAGACTATCCGACTGCACGGCTCGGAACTCGGCTGGAACCCTGAGGCAAGGGAGCCAATAACAAGTGCAGAACAGGCCTCGAAAGGAGAAATTACTACTTGAATGGAAGTGACCAATCGTTTGCTCAACTGTTTCTAGATTGCGTGGACGAAGGGTTATCGGTCTTGGGTGACGAGCCACGTCTTGCCGTCTATCAGTATCTGTCCACAATTTGCTCCCTCCAACGTGAGGATATTCCAGATAAGGTAGCCGAATTCGCGGCAGGATTGAAGAAAGCACTTGGAGGAGCGTCAAGAGTGATGGAACGGATCATCTTAAGAAAACTGTTCCAGAGATTGGGATCCAGTTTCAGAGAAGTGTCGGACCTAGAATTCGCCGACTATGTCGGTGACGCAAGGCGCCGATTCGAGATTGTCTCCCACAAGCCTGGAGGGCTAGGCGAATCGACGGATAGTGCAAGGTCAAAGAAGGGACAGATTTCCAGTTAGGACGTCCAACACTTCAGACGGTGCTGGACCAATCCCCAAGCAAGTAACCGTGCCCGGCTCCACTTGGGTCAGACCTCTGTCCGTAATGAGGGACGCTGGGAGTCCTTGAGCCCTAGCCTTTCTCTGCAAATCAAAGACGATAGACAAGTCTCCTACTTTCAGAGCAACTTTGCATTGACCCTCGTTCATCCAACCTTTCCACCAGTCAGGAAATTTCAAGCGCGCTTCTTCCTCTGCTGAGACGGCGGCATGGGAACATTGGACCGCGATCTTCCCGCGTCCCATTCCGAGATCCATGCGGACCAAAAGAGCCTGTTTGAATCTGAAATCTCGAGACATTTTCAAGATTCATAGAGCGAATCATACTATTTAATGGGCGTCCGTCGTGCGACCGGACAGTCTTGACTAGCATCGAAGTCTTGAAGGCGAGCTCCGCTCGCCTCTCAGCGATCGTGCACGCGACGGAGGACCCCGAAAAGGTGAGGAAGGCACTGTCGACAGCCTCCTCCAGAGAACGCTTCAGCTCGAACTCGGAAGAATGGAAGGTCAAGGGGCATCATGGCAATGAGATCTTAGTCGTCAGGATGCTCTTGCCTCGTTCCCAGGCAGAGCCCTTCTTTGAAAGCCTGTGGAAAATGCTACCGCGAGTTGACCAAGAATTATTCCTCAACTCCATCGGGTCCTACATCGACCATAACGGTGACCTACACCTGCGTCTAGACAAACAGGACTGCTTCCGAGGGAATCTGCGGTTGCAGAATGTTGATCCCATCAAGGTCCAGGTTTCATTTCCGACCCGGGGGCAATCCATCTCGCAAATGACCAACCAGATCAGGGAAAAGTTAGAATCTCTAATCGACTAGGCGTGTGACCGCCTCTGAGTTTATTGCCACAGGCTCTGTAAGCGAGACACTAATACGCAGCGCAGTATCCGAGATGTGGGGGATGACGAAGCCAGTCCCAGAATGACCCTCTCGGGAATGATATCCTCTGCGACGGGCCGACCCCAGCGACGGAGACTGAAGATTCACTGCGTGGGAAAGGTTTTTAGTACGCACCCCCAGACGTTGCCCAATTCCATTTAGGTGTAAGAAATTTTGTCAATGTTTGCAGTTCCCGGAGCCTACGATAGGGCAATCACCGTATTCTCTCCCGACGGAAGATTGTTCCAGGTTGAATACGCTAGCGAGACGGTTAAAAGAGGCGCAACAGTTCTAGGAATTGCGTCTCCGGAAGGAGTTGTTCTGGCCGCGGAAGAAAGGGCGGGCTCTAAACTCCAAGATCTATCGTTCATGTGGAAGATTTTCCAGATTGATGAACACGTTGGAACAGCAGTTGCAGGACTTAGTTGCGACGCTCACATTCTGGTCGATCAGGCCCGTATCTACGCTCAGAGCAACAAACTCATGTATGACGAGCCCATTGATATCGAGATTCTAACAAGGAGAATAGGAGAAATCAAACAGCTCTACACTCAACATGCCGGCGTGAGGCCATTCGGAATTTCGATGCTCTTCGGCGGCGTGGACAAGAAAGGCAGCAGACTATTCTGGACTGACCCCAGCGGCGCGTTCTTTGCCTACAGAGCTTGGGCTATTGGAGCTGGTGGAGACGCGGCAAACGAGATTCTCGAAGCAGAATACAAAGACAATCTAACCATGGACGAAGCTTTGCTTCTCGGAATGAAGTGTATGACGAAGGTATTAGAAGGGAAAGCGGAGTCGCAAAAGATTAGGGTCGCTATCATCCCACGAGACACTGGGAAATTCCAGAAGCTTCCCGTGGAAGAAGTGGAGAAGTACTTGAGAAAAATGGACGCGAGTAAAAAGGCCCCGGCTGGCAAATGAGTGACAAGTACACAACCGCGCGACTCGCAAAGGGCCAAGACCATTTCGAAATACTTGTTAAACCCCAACCTGCCTTAGATTACAAGCTGGGAAAACAAGTTTCGATTTCCCAGCTGCTCCTTATTGAGGAAGTGTATTCGGACTCAAGTAAGGGAACACGAGCTCCCGAGGAGAAACTTCAGAAGTATTTCGGTACGACTGACCCATTAGTAATTGCCGAACTTGTAATGAAGAGCGGGGAATTACAGCTCACTACTGAGCAGAGGAGACAGCTGATCGAGGATAAGAGGAGACAGATCGTCTCGATAATTTCTAGAAACGCAATTGATCCCCGAACCAATACTCCTCATCCTCCCCTCAGGATTGAGCAAGCAATGAGCCAGATACGCTTGTCAATAGATCCTTACAAGAGCGCTGAGGAGCAGTCGAAACAAGTGATTGAGGAGCTGCGGCCGATTCTTCCCATAAAGATGGAGCTGATGCGAATCGGGGTGAAGGTCTTCGCTGAATATGCTGCCAGAGCCTACAATGCATTCAAGGGTTTTGGGACAGTCAGCCGAGAGGATTGGCAGCCTGATGGATCCCTAGTGGCAGTTATAGAGATGCCCGCAGGACTCTACGGGTCATTTATTGATAGGATTGGAAAATTGACGCAAGGATCAATCCAGACAAAGGTCTTGAACTAGAAGGGAATAACCCATGGTTATAGTCGCTGAACTAAAACAGGTTGTAGCTCCAGGAGAGTTGCTTGCTGAAGGAGACCATGTCCTGGGCGATAACGCTTACAAGATTGGAACTCAAATCTTCTCCGATTGCATTGGAATACTAGAAGTTGATGGGAACACAGTTTTCGTTGTACCATTGAAAGGTGGATATATCCCCCGAGTGGGAGATTTGGTTGCGGGAAGAATTGTGGACGTAGGATTGTCAGGATGGTCTGTGGATATTAAAGCGCCTTACGAGGCGATGCTTCCGGCCTCAGAGACACCTGGCCCTCGCGGGCCCAGGAGGCGGGACCTATCATCTACTTACGATGTGGCAGACATGGTATTGGCTGAGGTCTTAGCTTTCGACCGGACAAGGGACCCTCTCCTAACCGTCAAAGGTCCCGGACTGGGAAAGGTAGCAACTGGAAGGGTCGTAGAAATTTCGGCGGCCAAGATTCCGCGTCTCATTGGTAGGAAAGGGTCGATGATAGCCATGCTCAAGAGAGAGACCGGATGCCAAATTACGGTTGGCCAGAATGGTGTCGCCCTTGTATGGGGCAAGTCTCCTGACAGCGAACGAGTTGCGGTAGAAGCCATATACATGATCGAACGTGAGGCTCACACGAGAGGACTAACCGATCGGATAAGAGAAATGATCGCCAAATCAAGAGTGGTTGAGGAAGTTGCCAGAACCCAAACAGCCTGAAAAACTGATCGACGACAAAGGCCTGAGGATCGATGGACGCCGCCTAGATCAGTTGCGGCCCATAAAACTAGAGGTTGGACTCCTGGACAAGGCGGACGGATCGGCCTACATAGAGCAGGGAAAGAACAAGATCCTAGTTGCCGTCTACGGCCCGCGAGAGGCTCATCCTAAACACATCGCCATGCCCGAAAGAGCCGTCATAAGATGCAGGTACCATATGGCCCCGTTCTCAGTGGATGAGCGGAAATCTCCTGCGCCCTCCAGACGCGAGATGGAACTATCGAAAGTCATTCGAGAATCTTTGGAGTCCGTTGTCCTTACGGACCTCTATCCTCGAACGACGATCGATCTCTTCATCGAAGTATTGCAATCGGACGGTGGATCTCGTTGCGCCGGAATAATAGCTGCTTCCCTTGCCTTAGCAGACGCGGGAATACCAATGCGCGAGTTAGTGGCCGCTTGCGCTGTCGGCAAGATTCAGGGTAAGATGGCTCTGGACTTGTCTGATGCGGAGGACAAGTATGGAGAAGCCGACCTGCCCGTAGCCTTTGTCCCCAACGCGGGCATGATAACGCTTCTGCAAATGGACGGGATTCTTACTACGAATGAGTTCGAGCATGGACTCTCCATGGCTCTTGAGGCCTGTAAGACAATACACGTATTGCAGCGCGAGGCTCTCAAGAAAAAGTACTTGAGTATTAAGGAAGTCTCTGAAGAAAGGGAAGAACCTGTGGTAGTAGCATAGATGTCCGCCACTCCACAACTACCCCCAGTAGCGAAACTGGAGCAGAAGACAGTGATAGATCTCGTTTCTAGTGGAAAGAGGATTGACGAGCGCGGCGCGGAAAGCTACAGGCCCATCCAAATTCAGGTGGGAGTGATCGAGAAAGCAAACGGTTCCGCTCAAGTCTTCTTAGGAAAGTCCAAAGTCTTAGCAGGCATCAAGGTTGAGACAGGAGAACCGTTCCCTGACACACCAGACGAAGGAGTTCTTACGGTAAATGCGGAGCTAGTTCCGCTGGCCTCTCCCTCGTTCGAGGCAGGACCGCCCGGTGAAGCAGCCATAGAACTTTCTCGGGTCGTGGATAGAGGAATCAGAGAGAGCAAAGCTGTAGACCTGAAGACCTTGGTAATACAGAAGGGTAAGAAGGTCCAGGTGGTCTACGTTGACATCTACGTCTTAGACCATGACGGGAACCTTATCGATGCCGCGGCCATGGCCGCTCTTGCAGCTTTGATCAACTCGAAAGTGGCCAAGATGGAGCTCAAGGGTGACGAAGTCATTACGAAACCGGGCCACCATGCCCTCCCCCTCAACAACTTTCCGGTCGCAGTCACCTTTGCCAAGATTGACAAGACCATTGTCGTGGACCCATCCTTGCAAGAGGAACAAGTGATGAATGCCAGGCTCACAGTTACGATAGAGAAGAATGGAAACATCTGCGCCATGCAGAAAGGAGGACTATCCGGCTTTACAACTGAAGAGCTGAAAAGAGTCGTTCATCTTGCAGTCGAGAGGGCTGCCGAGAACAGGGCCAGGATCATGGCCGCGGCGAAGGGCTAATGCCGCGTAAGATCAGTCTGGCCGGCGGGTTCGGCGCTCGCTATGGAACCGTAGGCCGTCGCCAGTACGTAGAGATTGTCAGCGGACTGCGCTCAAAACACGAGTGTCCCAGGTGCAGGTTCCGCACTGTCAAGCGCTGGAGTGTAGGAGTATGGCACTGCAGAAAATGCGGCTACAAGTTCGCCGGCGGCGCATATGTTCCGACAACCAAACTGGGCGAAATAGCAGCCCGCGCTACTCGGGGACTGATGAGCCCCTCCACTCTCTCCACCGAACTGGACAGTTTGAGAGCAGGCGCCAAAGTGGCCCAATCAGTAAGCCCTCCGACAAGGAAGCCAAGAGCCAGAAGAAAAAAAGTGACTGAAACCGTGCCGGAGAAGACTGATGAAAAGCAAAAGGAAAAGATCACCGAGGAAGCTGAATTCAAGGAAGACTCATCCTGACCATTCAGCTCGCGCCGAAATCACTGTGAAGATCGATCTACCCTCAGCGAGGGTCGCCGACACCGTGTACAAGTCTATCCTTCCAGAGACTCTGCAAAATGCTACATTCAGATCCCGAACATTTCTGAGTAGGAAAGGACGCGTTCTTGAATTGACGATTAAGGCGAAGGATATTGTTGCCTTGAGAGCTGCTTCAAATTCCTTCCTAAGATTTCTCTCGGTCGCTTTGAAGACGATTGATATTGTTGCACCCTTTTATAGTGCGAGACGAGCGGACGGGAATTTGAACGCCGGCGCGTAATACGTTGAGCGAAGAAGTTGAGCTTCCACCCCAGTTGCAGGAACAACTCGCCCGACTGCAACAGCTGCAGCAGACTCTGCAGGCGGTCATGAGCCAAAAGCAACAGTTGGAAATCGAAGTCTCCGAGACGGACAAAGCAGTAGCAGAGCTGGACAAAGTAACTGACCAGACGCCCGTCTATAAGAGCGTGGGAAGCTTACTAGTAAAGGCTGATAGGCAGACTCTGCTGACTGAGCTGAAGGAGAGAAAGGAACTCTTGGGAACCAGAATTACTGTGCTGGGAAGGCAGGAGGAGCGAACCAAGGAACGGCTCAAAGAGCTCCAGGACAAGTTACAAGAAAAGCTCCGCGCAACCAGCCCCGCAAACTGAGAGAATCCCTTCTGAAGAAGACGCCGACCAGTACAAAGAACTGGCCGTTGACCTTACGGTCACTGGTCTCCGCAGTTAAGGCTTCGGAAAATGTTTCGCTCTTCTGCCATCAGAACGCGGACCCCGACGCGACCTGCTCCGCCTTCGCTCTACAATCGTTACTCAGGAAACTTATGCCAAGTATAGAGGCAAGAATCGTTTGCCCTGAAGGAGTGAGTGCTTCTACTAAACAACTGCTCGAAAATATGGGAATAACAGTTCCTGATGGAAAGTTATCCGGACAGACGGACCTGGCCATACTGGTCGACACGAATACTCTCGACCAATTAGGAAAGACCGGGGAGAAACTAGTTGAGACAAAGGCGACGATAATAGTGGTTGATCATCATCATCCCCACCCTGATACAGTGAAGATTGCTTCTCAAATGATCGTGGACGAGTCTGCCGCTGCGGCAGCGGAAGTTGTCTACAATCTCACGGAAGCTTCAGGGACGGAAATTGGAGCCCAAGAGGCCACTGCCTTGCTCGCCGCCATATTTGTTGAGACGAAGCATTTTCTTCTAGCGCAAGAGTCTACTTTTGATGTTGCGGCCAGACTTGTCGGGGCTGGTGCTAACCCGAGGCGCTTGTCCGAAATCCTGTCTTCTCCGTTGAGCAGGTCCGAGCGCGTCGCTAGGCTGAAAGCTGCGGGTAGGTCTCAAACCGTAATGTTGGGTCACTGGATTGTGGCCACTTCAGAGCTCGGCTCTTATCAGTCATCTGCCGCTAGGGCATTACTGAGTCTAGGCGCCCACGTCGCCCTGGTGGCAGGCGAGACGAAGGACAAGGTCCGGGTAAATATGAGGGCTACTGAGGACTTCTACGCGAAAACGGGCATTCATTTAGCTCGAGACCTATCGATTCCTATTGGAAAGAAGCTTGGAGGTGTAGGAGGTGGACACCCGACTGCCTCGGGGTTGTCGGTTCCGGGACAGGTCCCGGACGTCTTGAAGACATGTTTGGATATGCTTAGAGAATCTCTGGGACCGTTCCAGTCCTAATATAGTCCGCTCGGACCCAGTCTCCAATATGGAGTACTAACTCAAAAGTGGGTAGGTCATGGCGGGAGCAGGTAGAGAGGTCATTGTGGCGAAGAATCTCGGTTTCCAGTATTCTGGTGCAAGCAAGCCGGCTATTCGAGAAATAGGTCTATCCATCAAACAGAACGAGTTCATTCTTCTTACGGGTCCCAGCGGGTGCGGGAAGACCAGTCTCTGTCGTTGTTTCAATGGACTGATTCCAAACTTCTACAGTGGAGAATGGACAGGCGAACTTCTCGTTGACGGCCTCAGTGTCACATCTCAGCTCACGAGCGAGCTTTCTAGAAAGGTTGGCTATGTCTTCCAGAATCCGGAGAACCAATTGTTCGCGTTAACTGTGGAGAAGGATATTGCTTTTGGTCCGGAGAACTTGGGATTGACGCGGGATGAGATTCGGCAGAGAGTGGATGAAGCGATGGAGGTTACGGGGACGTCAGAATTGAAGAATCTGGCGCCCTACGAGCTATCGGGGGGTCAGCAGCAGAGGGTTGCTTTGGCCGGCGTTTTGGCTATGAAGCCGAGTGTTATCGTATTGGACGAGCCTACGTCTTTCTTGGATCCTCGGACGGCGGAGGATGTTATGCGGGCGGCAGACGATCTTCGGCGGGAGTTGGGATTGACAATAGTTGTTGTGGAGCATCGGCTGGACTTAGTGGCGAGATATGCTGAAAGAGTCATTGTCATGGATGGAGGCTGTATAGTAGCTGATGGCGTCCTTGAAGATGTTCTTGATCAGGAGTTTGAACGACTGGCAGGGTTGGGGGTGGGAGTTCCACGGGTTAGTTTGCTATGGACTATGCTGAGACAAGACGGCCTGGTAAAGGGGAAAGTTCCGACTCATGTGGAAACTGTTGCGGACTCTCTTGCGAGGTTGCTTGAATGATATCGCTGGAGAAGGTCTCGTTCACATACCGGTCAGGCCAACAAGCACTTCAGGACGTGGATCTGAAGATTCAAGGAGGCGACTTTGTCGCCATCATGGGTGAAAACGGAGCTGGGAAGACTACTCTTGCGAAGCATCTCAACGGATTGCTGAGGCCAACCTCGGGCCGGGTCTTGGTGGACGAGGAAGACACGAAGAAGGTAAGCGTAGCGCATTTGTCTAGGAAGGTAGGCCTCGTGTTTCAGAACCCAGATCATCTCTTGTTCTCGGAGACTGTGAAGGACGAGGTAAGTTTTGCCTTGAAGAACTTCGGGTTCGCACCGGAGGTTGTGGAGAAGCAGGTCAGGCGGACCTTGGAGGCACTGGACTTGACCGGGTACGCGGACACGTCTCCGTTTCTTCTTAGCGGCGGTGAACGGAAGAGGGTTGCACTGGCGTCTATTCTGGCGTGGGAACCGGACTATTTGGTGTTGGATGAGCCGACTATTGGACAGGACTACCAGCAGAAGGAACGCTTGCGTAACTTCATCCTACAATTGTATTCGCAGGGAAAGGCAGTGGTTATGATTACTCATGATGTTGAGTTTGTCGCTGAGGCGAATCCGAAGGTGATACTTCTGTCAAAGGGGCGTATCGTGGCTCAGGGAGATGCGGACCGGATCTTGTCGAAGGATGACTTGGTCGAGAAGGCGTCTCTGGTCAAGCCTCAGATGAGCCGCCTGTTCAGTCGCCTGGCAAAGTATGGTCTGCCGGGGGATGTGGTGGATGTTCACAGGGCGAGGATGTTGTTGGAAGAGAAGCTCCGGGAGGTTAAGGTACGTGTCGCTCAGAACTCTTGAAGGATTCAAGTTTTCGACTCTGAGAACTCCGGTTCACCTCTTAGATCCGCGGACCAAGTTCATCCTGGTCATTTCCGTGATTGTTCCGTCGTTGCTGTTCGCCAGTATCTACGTGATGGTGGCCTTGTTGCTGGTCCAACTACCGTTGCTAGTGGTGGGAAGGGTCGCGAAGAGGTGGGCGTTGTCGCTGAGAGCTGGCGTCTTCCTGTCAGGTTTGATTTTTGTGGTGAACCTGTTTACCAGCTCGCTCCTTCCAGCGATAGCTTTGACTCTCAGGTTTCTTGTTCTGTTGACGGCTTTTAGTCTGTTCTTCATGACGACCTCGCCGGACGACCTGGGATTAGCGTTGGACAAGATTGGGGCGATAAGGTCGCTCTCTAGGCGCTGGCTGGGATACCCCAACGCGCTGTCGTTCACTTTCACCACGGCGGTTCGGCTGGTTCCGACCCTGGCGGTGGATGCTCAGACAGTGGTGGACGCGCAGAGATCTAGAGGCTTGGAGCTGGATAAGGGGAATTTGCTGAAGAGGATCAGGAATTATGTTCCGATTCTGATTCCACTGTTGCTGATTGCGATTCGGAGGAGCTTGGAGCTGGCGGAGGCATTGGAATCACGTGGCTTTCCAGGAAAGGAAGGGCGTACGAGTCTGTTTCAGCTTAAGCTGAAACGGGCGGATTATGCGATTATCGCGTGTTCGCTCGGGGCTATTGCCGTGTCGTTCTGGCTGTTCTTCACGCACTACCGTGTTCCGATTCTGTAGTTGAACGGGCTGTTCCGCCCCCAGGCGCGCGCGACATCGACCAGACCCCTGGGGGTCTAAAAAAAATAAATTTTTGAACGGTGAATTGTTTCACGCTTGGAATGTGGACCGGGTCACGTTCTGAAGCGTTCCTTTTGCGGCTGCAGGGTCGGCGTTTGCCTTACGGGGCGGGAAACAGATAAGCGCTAAAGGTTCGAGGGACGGAAGCGATGAAAGCAGAGAGTGGTAAGGGAAAGAGCAAGCCGGTCAGCCAGGGTGTCGAGTTCTCCTGGGGTGTTCCGATTCCTCTGCGGGATGGGACCCGGCTCAACGCTACTGTCTACAGGCCCAAGGGCGACGTTAGGGTCCCTGTTATCTTTACGCTGACGCCTTACGTGGCGGACACGTACCACGAACGTTCGTACTATTTTGCCCAGAACGGCTACGCCTTTGCCCTGGTCGACTGTAGGGGTCGAGGAAACTCCGGGGGCAGCTTTGAACCGCTTGCGAACGAGGGCCGGGACGGTTATGATGTTGTGGAGTGGCTGGCACGCCAGTCCTGGTCTAATGGCAGGGTGGCTATGTGGGGAGGCTCGTATGCTGGTTTTGACCAGTGGTCTACGCTGAAAGAGTTTCCGCTACACCTCAAGACAATAGTTCCAGCGGCATCCTGCCATCCAGCGGTCGATTTTCCCTTCATTCGGAACATATGGTACAGCTACAACATGCAGTGGCTGACGGTAACAAGTGGCCGGACGGCCAACATGGCCCTGTGGAGCGACAACCCGTTCTGGATCGAAAAATTCCAAGAGCACTATCTTGGCCAGCGCCCGTATCGGGAACTGGACAAGACTGTTGGAAACATGTCTACCATCTTCCAGAAATGGTTGAAGCATCCAGCGCCCGACTCTTTCTGGAACGGCATGGTTCCCAACCCCGAGGACTATAGAAGAATCAAGATACCAATACTAACAATCACCGGCCAATACGATGGCGACCAGCCGGGAGCCTTGGAATTCTACAAACGCCACATGCGCCACGGGTCCACCTGGGCCAGACAACACCACTACCTCGTCATCGGCCCTTGGGATCACCCTGGAACACGAACGCCAAAGCGAGAGGTCGGCGGCCTAACGTTCGGAGAAGCAAGTCTCGTCGATCTGAACAAGCTCCACAAGGAATGGTACGACTGGACCCTGAAGAACGGGCCCAGACCGGCCTTCCTCAAGAAACGGGTGGCCTATTACGTTACGGGGGCGGAAGAGTGGAAATACGCGAACAACCTAGAAGAAGTTTCCCGCAAGAAACAGACGCTCTACTTGTCAGAGGGCAACCCATCTATGGGCGCGTTTTCCTCCCGAGTATTGCAGAAGGAGAAGCCTAAGGCGCAGCAACCGGACGAGTTTGTCAACGACCCACTAGACACCCGCCAGGCGGACGTGGAAAAGGACGATGTCAAGAACTTCCTCACCGACCAGCGGTACGCCATCAACCTCTTCGGAGACGGCCTCGCCTACCACAGCAAACGCTTCACTGAAGAAACAGAGCTCACTGGCTTTCTCCAGCTTTCAGCCTGGATATCACTCGACGTTCCCGACACCGACTTCTGGGTCCGGCTCTACGAGATCAAACTAGATGGAACGAGTATCTTTCTAACAGAAGACTTTCTCAGAGCCCGCTATCGAGAGTCACTTACAACACCAAAGCTTGTCCGCACAGGCGAGATAGAGCGCTACGAGTTCAACAACTTCTACTTCTTCTCGAGACGAATTGCCAAGGGAAGCGTACTCCGTCTAGTGATTAGAAGCCCCAATTCTGTTTACTGGCAGAAGAACTACAACAGCGGGAAACAAGTGGCCGAGGAGTCTGCAGCGGACGCACGAACCGCACATGTCAGAGTCTACCACGACCCGAAACATCCAACCTTCCTCGAATTGTCCACAGTGAAACCGATCAATTTCGCTGCATGAACTTGGGTAATTCCCCATTGAGACGAGAGCGGTTGGCCTTTGTCAAGAAAGGATACCCAAGTTGTTGTCGAGGTCGGTGGTTTCCACTGAGTAGCCGAAATCTCGGTCCATGCACTCTCGACGGAAGATTCGTGAGGCTGCAACCCCTGCGGGACAAACATGGAGATCAGCTGCTGACCGCCACTTCAAAACTACATTGGGATTGGGTGCTGAGACCAATACGTTCGAGAGAAGACGTGCAGCGTCGAATTGGGGACGGCCTTAGAGCAGAGGAGAGGGACGAAGAGTACGCCTTCGCCGTGATTCTGAAGAACGAAGAACGAGTCATAGGAAGCACCGCCTATCTTGCAGTAGTCTCCCTACACAAGCGTGCAGAGATTGGCTCGACGTGGTACTCACCCGATTTCTGGGGTACGGCTGTAAATCCGGAGTGCAAGTTTCTGCTACTGAAGCATGCTTGCGAAGATTGGGGTGCGGTCCGGGTCCAGCTGGCTACGGACGCGAACAATGTTCACTCGCAGCATGCAATTTTGAAGCTCGGCGCAAAATTCGAAGGCAAGCTGAGAAATCATGGAGTCAGGCCTGACGGTTCCGCTCGCGATGCATTGCTCTACTCCATAATCTCTAGCGAGTGGCCGGATGTGAAATCAAGACTGCTCAATAGGATTGAGAGCTTTGAAGAGCCCTAGTCAGTGTAACGTCCAAGTTCGCATTACCCGCTAGATTCTGAGTGGAGAATTTTCTCCATCATTATCCATCCTACTTGTCGCTTGAACCCGAGCTTCGTGTTCACAGCAAGCATAGGAGCGTTAGTGGAATCGTTCCACGTCTTCACAGTCTCATATCCATTCGTCTTCCCGAACTCGATAACTTTGAGCTTCAACGCTGTCGCTATACCCCTGCCCCGATATTCACGCCTGACGCCTGTATCATCCTGAAGGAGGGTTTGAGGTTCCGTATCGCTCCGATGGACATTGCTCATCCCCACGTACTCTAATCCATCCTTGGCTATCATGTAGCCTTCCGGAATGAGCCGGGGATTCCTCAGTGAGAGAGCCTCCCATTGCTCGTAAGATATTGGCGTGAAGGGAGCTTCGCGAGGCATGTCTGCAGTAATGAGCTGAACGAGTTCATGGATCTTTTTCAACGAGTCTTGACCGTGATGTTGCTCTAAGGCCAGAGTCGTGAAGCTGATCCCTTCCCTTGTGGCTTTCTCGACGTATTTTCGGAACGCTTCAGGGTCAGCTCTGGAAAGGTCCAGACGGGACTCCCAGTTCCTTGTTTTCTCCCGGAATCCTCTTCTTTGGAAGAAGTCTATTCGTTGATTGAGGTCCTCCTTGGTCATGGTCCAGATGATTATCGCGTTGAGATTGACAAGTTCCTTGTTCAGTCTGTCGTAGATTGCGCTTCCAACGCCTCTTCTTTGACGTTCAGGATCAACTATGATATTTGCCATGAACTTTTTCGGATGAAACATGTCGGTCAGATGGGATATTTCGCCGAAGCCAACAATCGCGTCTGCTTCACGGTCGAAACAGGTGAACCGTTTCAGAAGGAACTTGGATCGGTCCAGGCTTTCATCTCTGCTACGACGTTCTGCGACGCTGATGGTGTAGTCTGGATAGTTCGCGTTGTAAATTCCCACCAGTCTCTCATAGTCGCGGGGGTCGAACTCTCTGAAGTTGAGGGAGAGAGTCCTCTGGTTGCTCATGACGTGGCAGACCCGAACGAAGTATGTTAATGTTCACTGACAGGTGGAAGATTTGCCGTCATTCTTGGATTTGACACGCTTGAGACGGATTATTACTATTGCGAGGATAGCAGCTGCGAGTACAGACACGAGAGCAAGATACGGAGCAAACAAGGCCAATCGATTGACAGGTACAATGCTACCGCCGACAGTTGGAGAAAAGTTCAATTCTTGAAGAAGTCTCGCCTTTTTTGTAATGGAGCGTAAGCCTTTGACACAGACTTCTTATGAGAACATAACCCAAGCCCTAAACGAACTCAAACACGAAGTTCTGTCTCATCAAGTGTTTCTGAGCTGTTTTTCCAGGGCGGTTAGAAGACGAGAAATCAAAGGTTTAACAAAATCTTCTCTCTTCCGGATGGCTCTGGCTTACTTTCTCTTGGTGCCAGATGCAAAAGAGAAGTTCCTGAGAGAATTAGAAAGGCAATTGAAGAGTAAGAGGACTTAAACGTGTTGACTTGAATTTGATTTAGTTTAGAATCGTTCTTAGAGTTCTGAATTCCGGGGACAAATCGCTTTGACATACTAGCACAACCTGAAAAGCGAAGAATGTCCAAGCAGGATCAGCACTGGGCGATCAAATGAGTTGGGCACGACTATAACGACCTCTGCGGAAGCTGCAAGGCGTCTCGCGGTCACGAAGCAGCGTCTTGCGGGTAAGCTGCCGGCGAAGGCAACACGGGAGCATATCATGTCAGTGGTGCGCGACCTAACCTTTGTTCAATTGGACCCGATAGAGGTGGTCGCGCCGTCGCATGTGTTGACGCTCTGGAGTAGGGTAGGCGATTTTCGGCTGTCGGACCTGGAAAGACTGCTGTGGGACGAGAAGAGACTCTTCGAACATTGGGTCAACTCCGCCTCGGACAGCTAACGCTGGGTCTCGCATCGATAGAATCTGTCCGCCCTATGCACGGCTTCAATGTTGGCGCCGGGCCTCCGCGAGCGGAGGTTGTCCTCTGGGTCAATGATGTGGATCAGGCATTCGCGGCACTCAAAACGAAGGGTGCCAAAGTCCTCAGCGTCCCACATGATTTCATCGGAACGGTGCGGGGGCGTGGATCGCGGATCCCGATGGAAATCCTGTCCAGATCGTTGCCCGACGTTCTGAGCATTAGGAACAGCCCCCTTGCCGGGGCGATCGTAACTAGCAATGATACGCTGGGACAAGCATTTTTTGCACCATGGTTAGAAAGGTTTGAACATGGTCGAGGGTTTGTAATCGATGAAGTTCTTTCTCTGAGGTTTCAGACTTGAATGAGGTGGCTCTTCGATGGCTTCTGGACCCACAGGATCCCTCTATCAGGTATCAGACCCTCGTGGATGTTCTGGGCCATTCTCCTGACAGCAGAGAGGCAGTTGAGGCCCGACGGCGAATCCCTCGACAGTCTATCTTCAAGCAGATAATGGCCGCGAGGTCCAGAGCAGGTTACTGGCCTCGAAAGGATACTTGCGATAGTCCAAGATTCACCGGGGCCTTATGGGCGTTGATACTACTTGGCGAAATGGCCGTCATACCAGACTCTCCGATCGAGAACGAGTGCGAACGGTTCTTCAATCTGCACCAGGGGGTGAATGGGTCGTTCTCCTACCGCAGCAAGATCCATGGAAAGAAGCACTACGATGAGCCCTGCCTGACAGGAAACATGATCAGGACCCTACTCGTACTGGGATACGGCCGAGACCCTCGGGTCCAAAGGGCTATCGACTGGATGCGAGAGGCGCAGCTCGACGATGGCGGCTGGAATTGCGACTACCCACAATTCCAAGGAGTAAAGGTTAGGCATAGCTCGTTCATGTCCACCATCGAACCTCTCTGGGCCTACTCTGAGATCCCGAGGCAGAAGTGGACGAGGCGGATGAAGCGGTCGATCGAGCGAGGGGCTGAGTTCTTGCTCATGCACCGTCTGTACAAGGCGGATCATCATGAATGGATGCCGATGAACGGAACATTCACCACTCTTCACTTCCCACTTTACTTCTACTATGATGTACTTCATGGGCTGAGAGTATTGACAAAGCTGGGCCACGGAGACGATGAGAGAATCAGAGACGCAGCTCACTTGATCATGTCGAAGAGGAGACCTGATGGCAAGTGGGTCCTGGAAGGGGACTGGTTCAGCGAACCAAGCACCTCAACAAGATGGCTCAAAGGGAAGAGAGGCGAGGACTCTTCGGGTCCCATGGACCCATGGGGAAACTCGTTGAAGGGATCAAGAAAATTTGACCTAGAACCCGTGGGGAAGCCGAGCAAGTGGGTCACACTCAACTGCTACAGAGCTTTGACTCGGACGGGGGACTTAACGACCTCCAACAAGTAGGACAGCATAGTCGCGTTTCGGCAAATCGCGCGAATCTAATTGATGAGAATCTAGATGAGCTTAGAATTAGAGCAGCTGCGAGAGGCAGCTGAGAAGTACACCTATCATGACGCTGGCACGCACGGGGTCTGGCCGAGGCTCGTATGGGAACGGAGAAACGAATCTCCGGTAGCGAGACTCGATGACGCTGTCGAATTCCTGGGTAAATGGAAGGCTCTCCGTTTCAAAGGTGGGAAAACTGCATTCAGAAGGATCTGCACCACCTGGCTCAGAAAAAATCTGGCCGACTTACAACGTCTTCAAGGCAGGGCCCTCTACAGCCTTGCCCCCGAGGACTTTCAACACATTCTTGACATCAGTTCGAGCTTTCGAGACTGCGGGGCCCCTCCAACCACATTCGGTAAAGCACTCCATTTCTTCCTCCCTGAAACTGTCATGCTCTGGGACCAAGCAATAGTCAGGAACACGTACAAACTCCGCCCGGACCCAGAGAGCTACGTGTCATACCAGCGCTTCGGATGGAAACTACTACACCACGTCACACGCAACAAAACCATCAACGCGCTACGACAACTTGAGAGAGACCACGCAAGAACAGTCGGATACTTCGAACCCATCACTATGATCCTCGACCACCTCGCATTCTCACCCAAGCTCTCTGCAAAAGCCGTTGCAGCGTTGGGAGGACCTTCGCGAGCGTTTTCAGACAATCTTTCGCTGTGAACGTCAGTGCGCTCAAGTATCGTTTTCTAGATCGGCTATGCGGCACCAAAAATTACGTTGAGTTCTGAAAGCTCGATCAACGGGACTTCTTTGGGCTCGAGAATTTGGACAATGCTTTGGAGCGAAGGTATTCTGGTTATCAGGTCGAGTCTCTTGTGAGCTTCTGAAGATTGCTGAGCCTCTTCTATCAACGGCCAGTATTTTCTAAAGAAAGCGACCAGGCTAGCGCTCGTAACAATCCTCGTGTTATGTTTCGCTTTTTCAATTGCCGTATCAGATTGTTTCTCCTTGTTTGTGACAACCAAGGTGAATATCCTATAATTGGGATATTCCAGTTGATAGCCCGCCTTGTGACCAGTGACCTGATCAACCTCATCTCTGCCTAGCTCCACGCCAGTTTCACGCGACTTAACCTCGATTACGGCGACATACTTTGTCCCGAAGACCGAGAACGCTAGCATATCCGGTTTGCCTTTGACCTTCCTGAAATGGTGCACTTCGAAGCCAATCAATTCCAGCAACGCTCCTAGGGCATCACATATTTCGTCGTGGGTTCCGGCTTGAACTCCTTGGCATAGGGCTTCCCATGCCTGATCAGGTGTCCGTTTGCGCTGGTTCCTTGCGTAGAACTCCTGCCATGCGCGCACTAGGGTTTCACCAAACTGCTGGGCTTCAATTTCCGAAACCATCTTTTCGTCCAATTGCGATTCGTTGAGTTGGGTCCGAACAAGCTGCAGACCACTAAACCAACTGTTTGAGCCTATGACTATGGCTCGGTTCAGATTCTCGTTTGCCTTTTTCTTATAGGAAGCATCATTGTAAAAGCGCGCGGCGAGGTGGTACGCAAAAGCACAGAGGTAATGCAACCAAGCTGGGTAGAGCGAGGTTGGCTGCCCTTCGTAATCTTTGATAGCTTGCTCGAAAGATAGAGCTGCGTCGACATAATTCCTCCTATCGCACAGGAAATGCCAACCTTCAATCTCTTTGGTGAATGGCCTATCAGGGGCCTGGGCCGGGCGCTCACTTTCACCAGTCATCCTCTGAGTGATTGCAGCATCGAAGTCTGCTATTTGCCCCTGAAGAAGCCTCTTTCCCTGACCTATGCAAGAATCCAGTCCTGCGTCATCAAACTCCTGCCCGTAGTCTGATTCTGCCCTGAGTCGATGAGGAAAATATCTGAAAATATCTTCGGGACCCATTATGTCGGCTGCAAGCCGACCATCCAATGAAAAATAGACAGCTCGGTCTTCCGGACCGCGGTTACACCTCCCGAACCCTTGCACAAGTCTGTTCCCAACTCTTTCATTTGCATAGCGATCATCCTCAAGAACCTGCTGCGCCAATGAGTCTATGGGCCCGAGTACAAATGGCAGCTTTGGAATGATAACCGCCTGACACGCGTTTTTCGATAAATCTATGCCGAAAAAGCGTCCTGCAGTTAACAGCACACCCTTCGTCTTGTCCCGGAAGGAAGTGATATCAGCGTCTCGCTTGTAAGTAACGGTCGCGTGTCCATGCGCTACCAAGTAATTCTTGAAAGCCTCAAGATCTGGGAAAGAATTGCAAATAACGAGCACTTTGCCAAACTCTTGGGCGATGAGCTCTACGGCGCCGAGAAGCGAGCCAGTTATCGAAGGCGCGGGTGCAGCTGCAGATACCGGGAAAATTATTCTCTTCCCCATGGTTCCAATCGAAGAAGACAGATCATCTTCTGAAATTCTAGCAATTGTTTCGCCGAGCCCAAGTCGCTTGTGAAGCATCTCTTCCGAGCCGATCGTTGCGCTCATGAACACAATTTTGTTTACGTTCCGTAGTCGACTGTGCAATGAGGTGGGGAAGATTTGGGGAGTAAAAACGATCTCATTGTTTGAGACGAACATTAGGTAAGTGTGAATTCTTTCCTTATTGTCTTCAAAATCTGCGAGTAGACCGTCAGGAAGTGTATTCGGGTCGGCCCTCAGAATCGCTCGTTTAGCTTCCTCTGCCATCTCGATCGAGTGGAGAAAGTACACGACCTGATAATCGTCAGCCATCCGGCCGACTAAGAAACTGTCTAGCTTTTGGTAGATCTTATACTCCTTGAGCCTCCTAACTATTTGATACCAAATGTCAGAGCTTCTAGGAATCCTGACGCTGTAATGATCTGACAAGTAGCCTTCGAAATTGTCCGCATCATCAATGATCAGAACGTCTGCTTCTTCAATGTCCTTGGCCATCATGTAAGACCAATAGTTGAAAATACCGATGGCCTGATTGCGTTTGTAGCTCTTTACATTGCGAAGTCTCTGACGGTTCTCCTGCTCCGATTGCGATTTGCCACCAATAATTACACTATCTACTCCCAAAGCTTCGCATTTGTTTTTCATATCCTCGGTCAACGCTCGAGTAGATGTCAGAATTCCAACATGCTTACCTTTCCGACGCCACGCTTCGGCAATGAGTATCCCGATCAGACTCTTTCCGGAACCAGTCGGCAATTGAATTGCCAAACGAGCATTCTGGGAAAGCTCTTTGTAGTATTTTGCGAGAATCTCCTCTTCTGCAGGCCAAAGTGTCTCGAATTCTTTGGTCCGCTTAAGTGAAGAGAAAATTGTAATCGGATCATCTATGACTGGGACTGGGGGTTGTGGTGACTTCGCCAAAATTCTCGGAATTTTCTGTTACGAGAATCTATAAAGACTTTGAACGGTTGGTCGCTCTTCAGGTAGATCTCGCTCTTACGGTTGCGAGCAGTCCCTGCAACAAGGGCTTAACGAAGCTGATTGAAACGCAAGGAATGAACTCGTGAAAAAATACTTAAGCCCTGAAAAGACGAATCGAATTCCATGAAGCCTGCACAGAAGGGCACGCAGAAGTCCGCCAAGAGCACCACCGCGACCAGCAAGGGATTCACGGAGGAGGAACGAGGCGCGATAAGGGACCGCGTCCAAGAGCTGAAGGCTGACAAGGGGGAGGGAGAGAGCGCCGTGCTCGCGAAGATCGCCGAGATGCGAGAACCGGATCGCACCATGGCCAAACGGCTCCATGCTATCATCAGAGAAAGCGCGCCAGCTCTCTCGCCGAGACTCTGGTACGGGATGCCCGCGTATGCCAAGGACGACAAGGTCGTCTGCCACTTCCAAGCAGCAGCGAAGTTCAAGACGAGGTACGCGACGTTCGGCTTCAGCGACAAAGCGAACCTCGACGAAGGCGCCATGTGGCCAGCCGCCTTTGCGCTGAAGGGGTTGACTGCCGCCGAAGAGGCAAGGATCGCCGCGCTCGTGAAGAAAGCGGTGAGCTTAAGGACCGAGCCAAGCATGCGAAAAAGGTAGGCTTTATTCACGACGGACGGTCTAAGTCCTTATTGAGGTTCGATTGGTTGAACTGTCAAAACCGTCCGACAGTCTTTGACC
>WNFB01000142.1_pt1 | contig 82172 bp, 86 predicted proteins | sample 5400501 | NCBI WGS metagenome assembly WNFB01 (sample SAMN13153341, study PRJNA577476) | soil metagenome | isolation source: 200 cm saprolite under Douglas fir tree site 2 hole 1 | place: USA:California | collected 2015-04-18 | reverse complement strand
TGCGCGACCATGCGGTGCGACGGGCGCATGCTCCGCCCCCGCACAGTCCAGCCGCGCTGCAGCAGCTCGTAGGCCTCCAGCATCCCGAAGCCTTTGATCTCCCGCAGGCAGTCGAAGAAGCGCTGCACCTGGCTGACGTTGGGGCAGTGGGCGAAAACTATCCCGCCCGGCCGGAGAGCCTCCTTGGCCGCCGGCACGGCCTGCCACGGCTCGGCCAGGTCGAGCAGGACGCGGTCGAAATCTCGCTCCTCGACGCCGAGGTAAACGTCGCCCAGCTTCAGCATCAGGTTCGGCGGGATCGAGCCGGCCGTCTCGGCAATCCCCCGTTTCGCCGCCTCGAGGAACTCCTCGCGCGCCTCATAGCTCACGACAGCGCCGTCTTTTCCCACCGCCCTCAGCGCCGCCAGGGTGAGCGCGCCGGTCCCTGTGCCGGCTTCGAGGACCCGCGCTCCCGGGTAGATGTCGGCGCCGACCAGGATGGCGCCCAGGTCCTTGGGGTAGATCGGTTGCGTCTGCCTCCGCCGGCCCGTGACATGCTCGGCGAACGTCGGCCGGACGGCCAGGAGGCGCGCGCCCAGCTGGGTCGTCACCACAACGCCTTCTGGCCGCCCGATGAGATCGTCGTGCAGGATCAGGCCTGAATGGATCGAATGGCGTTCGCCCGCCTTCAGCCGGACTCGGTGCCGCCGGCCCACCTTGTCGATCAGCACGATCAGCTCACCGTCCGCGAGTGGAGTCACTTCCCAGGCTTGTGAGCTCGGATCAACGCGTGCCAGTACGCGTGCCAGAGCTTGCCGTTCCTCCGCTCTGGGCGAAGCTGCGCCCGCGCCTCCCCCGCTGCCGACTCGATGAGCTGCGCCAGCTCGGCGGCGAGCTCTGGGGCGACCGCCTGGTTGTTCATCCATTCCTCGTAGTTCCAGTCCAGCTCACGGGCCTGCGCCATCTCGACCTCGAATCCGGCGCGCTCGAGACCCGCCACCCACTCCTCGACGGTCAGCGACATGACATGCGAAGGATCCCGACGCAATTCGACCTCGTGCAGCACATCTCGGGCGGGCAGGGGCGGGGCGCAGTCGACGAACGCCGCGTCGCGGTCCGGTTTGAGCACGCGGAAAGCTTCGGCGAGGGAGGCGCGCACGTCCGGAAAGTGATGGGGCGCGGCCCGCACGACGTAAATGTCGAACGTGTCGTCCTGGAAGGGCAGCTGCGCCGCGTCGCCGATCATCCAATCGGTGTTGGGGATGTTGCGCTCGGCGGCGATCCGCCTCGCTTCGTTGAGCATCTCCCGCGTCAGGTCGACGCCGACCACCCGCCGCACGTAGGGGGCAAGGGCGAACGCGGTGTTGCCCGTCCCGGTTGCGACATCGAGTGCGAGGTCACCCCGCCGGGGCCGGGCGAGGTCCAGCACCTCCTGGAGCCGCGCCGACGAGGCGTGGAAGGTGGATCGAGAGTAGTTGGCCGCAACGCTGCGAAAGCTGTCCCTGACGTCGGGCATCGGTTTGTCGCTGACTATAGTTCCGGTCGTGACCAAGGCGACCGCGCGCTGGACCGGGGACAAGGTGCGATTCGAGATCGAATCGGAGTCAGGTCACAAAGCCGAGATCGACGAGGCACCGATCTTCGGCGACGACGCGGCGATGCGCCCCACCGAGATGCTGCTGGGCGCTCTTGGCGGCTGCACCGGCCTCAACGCCGTGCTCCTGCTCAAGAAGTTCAAGCAACCCCTCAGTCAGCTCGAGGTCGAGGTCGAAGGGGACCGCGACGAGGATGGCCGAAGGCCTTCAAGAGGATCCAGATCACGTTTCACTGTCGGTGGGACGGCGACATCGACAAGAAGCTGGTGGAGCAGGCGATTGACCTGGCCTGCAACCGCTACTGCCCTATCCATGCGACGTTGTCACACGGGACGAAAATCGAGCACCGCCGCAAAGACCGCTAGCGGCGGCTATTTCCGGGCGGCTACCATCTGGGGCGGCGGCTCTCCGAGGCCCTGCGCAATCTTCTGCGCGTCGCCACCGTCGAAAAAGCTGAACTTCATCCGGACCAGTTTGTTGCCTTGCGGGTCCGTCACGTCGACCGCGCGGTACAGCGCCACGCGCTTGGCGGGCTTTGCCCGAAGCTCCGCCCGCGGCACCTCGGTGACGATCTTGCTGTCCGCCTGATCGATGATGCCAACCTTGATGCCGAGCACGAGGAAGCGTCGCGTAGTCAGCACGACCGGCTGCGGTTTGGGAACAGTCATGACGCTTAGCATGCCTAGCGACGCTACTGCGGTCACCGCGGCGAGCGCCATGCTCTTTCCGACGTTCCATCTGCCGATCACAGCCATGGCGGTCGCTTCGACGAGCTCGCCAGGTTGCATGAGCGGCTCGGCCGCCCGAGCTATCTGCTCGTTTTTCCTCCCCACCGCCCAGAAGCATACTCGGCGATCGGAGCGGCTTTTCTCAACACCAACATAGAATTAACCCGTTCCCGCAAGCCAACTTGTCCTGGAGCAAGCCTTGCTCGACAGCTACGTCCCGATTTTGATCTTCGTCCTCATCGTCCTCGGGCTGATCGGAGCGTTGGTCACCCTCAGCTTCGTGCTCGGCCCCGCCAAGCCCCACCGGCGCAAGCTCGCCCCTTACGAGTCCGGCATCATCCCCGACACGCCGGCCGTCCGCCGCCTGTCGGTCCGCTTCTACCTGACAGCGATGCTGTTCATCATCTTCGACGTCGAGGCGGTCTTCTTCTATCCCTGGGCGGTGCTGCTCCGGCAGCTCAAGTGGTTCGGCCTGATCGAGATGCTCGTCTTCATCGGCATCCTGCTGGTCGCCCTCGCCCACATATGGCGTAAGGGAGGCCTCGATTGGGAGTAGAGGCGCTTGCCGAGTCGCTGGGGCGCAACATCCTCACGACCACGCTCGGCAAAGTGGTTGGCTGGGGCCGCGGCAACTCGGTATGGCCTGCCCAGTTCGGCCTCGCGTGCTGCGCGATCGAGATGATCGCAACCGCGACCGCGGGTGTGGACATCGCGCGCTTCGGATCCGAGGCCATGCGCGCGTCACCTCGCCAGTCGGACCTGATGATCGTGTCCGGCCGCGTGTCGCAGAAAATGGCGCCGATCCTGCGCACCATCTACGACCAGATGCCCGAACCAAAGTGGGTCATCTCGATGGGCGCATGCGCTTCCACGGGCGGGGTCTTCAACAACTACGCGCTGCTGCAGGGCGTCGACAAGATCGTGCCCGTCGACGTGTACATCCCTGGCTGCCCACCGAGGCCGGAGGACCTCTTGAACGCGCTGATGATCCTCCAGGAGAGGATCAAGGCGCAGGGGATCCTGCCCCCGCAGTGATACAGGAGACGCTGATTGTCGAACGAGGCGTCAGCGCCGGTGACTCGTGGGTCACGGTCGAGGCTCCCAACATCCGCTCTGCCCTCTCGGCGCTGAAGGACGACGGGTACCGGCTCCTGGTCTTTCTGTCCTGCGTCGACCACCTCGCCGACCCCTCGTTCGTCTGGCCGGCGCGCTACGAGGTCATTTACCAGCTCCGCAACCTCGAGTCGCGAGAGCAGCTTCGGGTCAGAGCCTTCATCGACGGCGACCCGCCACGCATCGACTCCGTGCACGACATCTTCCCGCCGGCCAACTGGGACGAGCGCGAGACCTACGACATGTTTGGAGTTGTGTTCACGGACCACCCCGACCTGACGCGGATCCTGATGCCCGACGACTGGATCGGCCATCCGCTGCGCCGGGACTATCCCGTCGGCGGTGAGCCCGTGGAGTTCTCGGAAGAGCACGAGATGTGGCAGACCGCACCGGACAAGGCGTGACCGACACCGCTTCGGTAGGTCAGGGCATCACGGTCACCAAGACCGGCGAAACGGGTGCATTCGGCGGTGAGCTGCTCACCGTCAACTTCGGCCCGCACCATCCGTCGACGCACGGCGTTTTGCGCCTCATCGTCGACCTCGACGGCGAGCAGGTCCGCCGTCTCACTCCCGTGATCGGGTACCTGCACACCGGCATCGAGAAGCAGATGGAGGCGCTGCGCTGGCAGCAGGGCGTGACCGTGACCGACCGCCACGACTACCTCTCGCCGCCGATCAACAACCTCGCCTACGCCCTCGCGGTGGAGCGGCTGATGGGCGTGGAGGTGCCTCCGCGCGCCAATGCCCTGCGCGTGATCATGTCCGAGCTCACGCGACTCTCTTCGCACCTGGTCTGGATGGGCACCAGCGGCCTCGAGCTCGGGGCCATGAGCATGCTGATGTACTGCTTCCGCGAGCGGGACACGATCCTCGACATGAACGAGGAGATCTCGGGTTTTCGCATGCACACCTCGTACATCCGGCCCGGCGGCGTGATGGCCGACGCAACGCCCCGCTTCCTCGAGATGCTGGATCGGTTCTGCCGGGAGATGCCCGGCCACGTCGACGAGTACGAAGACCTCTTGACCAACAACCCGATCTGGCGTTCGCGCACGATTGGGATCGGCCGCCTGTCGGCCGATGACGCGAAGGTCCTCGGCGCCACGGGCCCGATGCTGCGCGGCTCAGGCGTGGCGTGGGACCTGCGCAGGTCGATGCCGTATTCGGGCTATGAGGATTACGAGTTCGAGATCGCGACGTCGGACATGTGCGACTGCTACGGGCGTTACCTCGTGCGCATCAAGGAGATGCGCGAAGCGGTCAAGATCCTGCGCCAAGCGCTGGACCGGCTGCCGGACGGCCCCGTCAACGTCGACGACCGCAAGATGCTTCCGCCGCCGCGGGAGGAGCTCGAGACGTCGATGGAGGCGGTGATCCATCACTTCAAGCTCTTCACCGAGGGCTACTCGGTGCCCGCGGGCGACGTGTACGTCGCGGTCGAGTCCGGCCGCGGCGAGAACGGCTGCTACATCGCGAGCGACGGCACGCACAAGCCGCGGCGCGTGAAGTTCCGCTCCGCCTCGTTCGTGAACCTGCAGGCGCTCGAACGGATGGCGCTGAACCACATGGTCGCCGACATGATCGCCATCATCGGCACCGCCGATGCGGTGCTCGGAGACTGTGATCGGTGAGCGCCCTTTCGCCCCACGTGCTGGAAGAGATCAAAGAGCTCCCCGCCAAGTATCCGCAGCCTCGGTCCGCGGTGATGCCGGCGCTCGACCTGGCGCAGGAGGAGCTCGGCCACCTCACGCCCGAGGCAATGAGCGAGGTCGCGGCCGCGCTGGAGCTGGATCCCGGCTACGTGGAAGGTGTCGCGACCTTTTATTCGCTCTTTCACCTCGAGCCGACGGGCAAGCACCACTTCTACGTCTGCACGAACCTCAGCTGCATGCTGCGCGGCGCGGACGGAATCGTGGATCACGTCAAGCACGCGATCGGGGTGGCCCAGGCGAGGCAGGTCTCCGCGGACGGTCTGTTCAGCTACGAGGAGGTGGAGTGCCTCGGTGCTTGCGAGTTCGCGCCGATGATGCGCCTCGACCACCGGTTCCACTACGACCTGACGCCGGCGAAGATCGACAGTTTGATCGCAGCGCGACGCAACGGGAACCTTGATACCCCCCTCCCCAGCCCTCCCCAGCAAGTGGGGAGGGTGGCTAAACCTCGGGCACCACGAAAGAAGAAGGCCGATGGCTGAGCTCCGCGGTTCGTATGGCGACCAGCCCCAGCACATCCTCACGCGCTGGTTCGGCACGCCCGACCTGCACCGGCTCGAGGTCTATTCCACAACGGCCGGAGGCTACAGCGCGCTGCGCAAGGCGCTGCTGGAGATGGCGCCGGCCGACATCACGAACGAAGTCAAGACCTCGGGCTTGCGGGGCAGGGGCGGCGCAGGCTTCGCGACGGGCACCAAGTGGAGCTTCATCAACCGCGACGCGCCCGGGCCGAAGTACGTCGTGGTCAACGCCGACGAGTCGGAGCCTGGGACGTCGAAGGACCGCTACATCCTCGAAAACTCGCCGCACATGCTGGTCGAGGGCATCCTGATCGCCGCCTACGCGGTCGGCGCCAACCAGGCGTGGGTCTACATCCGCGGCGAGTACGACGAGCCGTACCGAATGCTGACCGAGGCGATCGAGGAGGCGCGCGCGAAGGGCTACGTCGGGCCGAAGCCGATAGGCAAGGACTTTTCTCTCGACATCCGGCTCTATCGCGGCCATGGCGCCTACATCTGCGGCGAGGAGACAGCGCTCCTCGAGTCGCTCGAGGGCAAGCGAGCGCAGCCTCGCTCCCGTCCCCCGTTCCCCGCCGTCAAGGGCGCGTGGGGCAGGCCGACACTGCTGAACAACGTGGAGACGCTCGCGACCGTGCCCTGGATCGTCAACAACGGCGGCGCCGCCTACGCCAAGCTCGGCACCGACAAGTCACCCGGCACCCGGCTGATGTCGGTCAGCGGCAATGTGAACAAGCCTGGCGTCTACGAGGTCGAGCTCGGCCAGACGTTCCGCCATGTGATCATGGAGCTGGCCGGGGGGATCGCGGAGGGCCACAACCTGAAGGTGTTCTGGCCGGGAGGATCGTCGGCACCCGTGCTGCCGGCGAGCATGCTCGACACCAAGACCGACATGGAGGCTCTCGCGGCCGCGCGCTCGATGGGCGGGTCAGGCGGCGTGATCGTCATGGACGACCAGCACTGCATCATCCGCGCCGCCTATCGCCTGCTCAAGTTCTACGCCCACGAGTCGTGCGGCAAGTGCACGCCATGTCGAATCGGCAGCGACTGGGCGGTGCGCACATACGAGCGGATCCTCGCCAACGAGGGTTCGCAGGTCGAGCTCGACACGCTGCAGCGAGTGTCGGACGGCTTGCAGTACGGGCGCTGCCTGTGCGGCCTGGGTGACTCGGCGGGCTGGGTGATCGACTCCACGCTCCGCCACTTCCGCGAGGAGTACGAGGACCACGCGCTGAGGCACGAGTGCAACGTGGGAGCCCTGTCCTCCCCACCGAGTGGGGAGGTGGCCCGCAGGGCCGGAGGGGCAGTTGCCTGACGTCAACCTGACCATCGACGGACACAAGATCACGGTGCCGGCCGGGACGCTGATCGTCGAGGCGGCGAAGACCATCGGCATCGAGATCCCGGTGTTCTGCTACCACCACAAGCTCGATCCTGTCGGCGCTTGCCGGTTGTGCCTGGTCGACTTCACGCCTGGACCGCCCCGGCCGCAGACCGCATGCACGACGCCGGTCTCCGAGGGCATGGTCGTGCGCACGCAGAGCGCGATGGCGGTGCAGGCGCGGGCGGACATCCTGGAGTTCGAGCTCGCCAACCATCCGCTCGACTGCCCCGTCTGCGACAAGGGTGGCGAGTGCCCGCTGCAGGACTTCACCTTCCGCCATGGCTACCCGACGAGCCGGATCGACGGGCCTCGCCTGCACTTCAAGAAGCCGATCCCGCTCTCGGACAAGATCGCGCTCGATCGCGAGCGATGCGTGCTGTGCTATCGCTGCACCCGCTACTACGACGAGATCGCGTGGGAACAGGAGCTGACCACGGACGAGCGTGGGGTGCAGTCGTTCATCACGAGCCAGTTCAACCAACCCCTCCAGTCGATCTTCAGCGGCAACATCATCGACCTCTGCCCTGTCGGCGCCCTCACCTCGCGCGTGTGGCGCTTCGAGTCGCGACCCTGGGACATGACGCACACCGAGACGATCTGCTCGAGGTGCTCAGTCGGCTGCAGCGTCACGCAGTGGGAGCGGCGCGGCCAGCTGGTGCGGGTCACGTCGCACGAGAACGACGACATCGACGAGGGTTGGATCTGCGACCGCGGCCGGTTCGATTACACCGACGTCAACGATCCATCCCGACTTCGCACGCCGTCGGTCAGAGGCACCAGGTCGACCTGGGCGGATGCGATCAACGCCACCGCGGCCGGGATCAAGGGCAAGGGGCCGAAGCTGGGGATCTCACTGGCCCAGGACGTCACCAACGAGGAGGCGTTCCTGCTGCGGCGGCTGCTCGACGGGCCGCTGAAGGGCGCCAGGGTCAAGATGCACGGCAGGACTACGATCCCGTCGCCCTCCGGCGAAACGATGCGGATCAAAGAGATAGATGACGCGCGTGTGATCGTCGTGGTCGCGTCCGACCTCGAGAACGACGTCCCGATCATCGACCTTCGGGTCAAGAAGGCGGTCAGCAAACGCGGGGCGAAGCTGATCGTGGTTTATCCCGATGGCGTTGATTTCGACCGCAACCCGCACACCGTCCACATTCGGAACGCGAAGGGCGCGGCCGCGGCTGAGGTCCGCAAGCTGGCCTCGCATGAGCTGCTGGCGAACCCGGGTGGGCTGGTGGCGATCCTCTTCGGCGACGGCCACGGCAGCGAGGACATGAACGACCTGGCGACGGCCTGTGGTGACCTCGCCGAGAAGGTCGGCGGCAAACAGCTGCCTCTTTACCGGGCGACCAACGAGCGCGGGGCGCTTGCCGCCGGCGTGGCCGGATGGGACAACCTCGAGGGCATCGAGGCGCTCCTGAGTTGGGGCCCGCCGCCGACCGCGGGCGTTCCGCGCTCGGTCAAATTCATGGCCGCGTGGGATCACCTTCCTCGCGACGGCTACGCCAGCGCTGTACTCCTGCCTGCGGCGACCTTTGCCGAGCGGCAGGGCAGCTACACCAACGTCGAGGGCACCGTGCAGTTCCTGCGCCCACCCATCGCCTTGCGACAGCCGCTGAAAGAGGGCTGGGAGGTGCTGTGCGAGCTGGGAGCCGCGCTCGGCGTCAGCCTGGACTACGCGGGCATTCGTCCACTTCAGCGCGATCTCGCGATTCAGCCGCCTGAGCCCAGCCCCGCTGCACCGCCGGTGCTGGTGGGACCCGCGCATCCTTGAGCCAGCTCTACAACGACCCGATCGGGCACTGGGTCGTGGTCGTCGTGGCGATGGCGCTTCTGCTTTTCGTTGTGCTCACGGCGACCGCGTACACCGTGTGGTTCGAACGCGTCGCGCTGGGCCGGATCCAGCGCCGGCCTGGTCCGAACCGCGTCGGCCCGTTCGGGCTGATGCAGCTCGCCGCCGACGGAGTCAAGCTCGCCTTCAAAGAGAGCTTCGTCCCGGAAAAGACAGACCGCGTCCTGTACGTCATCGCACCGACCATCGGCGTTGCGGCCGCGTTCCTGGCCTGGGCGGTGATCCCGATCGGGCTCTGGTACAACGTCCAGTACTGGATCGCCGACGTCAACGTCGGCATCCTGCTGATCTTCGCCGCCAGCTCGTTGAACGTCTACGCGATCGTGCTCGGCGGCTACGCCTCGAACAATAAGTACTCGCTGCTCGGCGGCCTGCGCTCGGCCGCGCAGCTGGTCAGCTACGAGATGGCGCTCGGACTGGCCCTGGTGCCGACCTTCATGATCGTCGGCTCCCTCCGCCTGCGCGACATCGTCGAGTACACGGTCAGCTGGGGCCCGTACCACGGTCCGATCCCGCTGATTCTCCTGACGCCGATTGGCTTTCTGATCTATGTCATCTCGGCCACGGCCGAGACGAACCGCACGCCATTCGACCTGCCCGAGGCGGAGCAGGAGCTGATCGGTGGGTTTCTGACCGAGTACTCGGGCCTCAAGTTCACGATGTTTTACCTCGCCGAGTACCTGAACGTGATCACCGTTTCGTCCCTGGCGGTGCTGCTCTTCTTCGGCGGCTGGTACCTCGGACCGATCCCGCCGATCTTCGCTTTCCTGATGAAGGTGGTCCTGATGCTCTTCCTATACATTTGGCTGCGCGGCACTTTTCCACGCCTGCGTTACGACATGCTCATGCGCCTGGGTTGGAAGGTGCTGCTGCCGCTGGCCATGGCGAACGTGATCGTGACCGCGATCGTCCTGGTCGCGGTGCAGGGATAGCTGATGACCGACGAAGAGCAGGGCCCAACGCCCCCACGCCAGCCCTCCCCAGCGAGTGGGGAGGGAAAGCAGAATGTCGCTGGGGACGTCGCCGCGCTGCTCACCGGTCTCAAGACGACACTCAGCGAAGCCTTCCGCCCGGTGGTCACGACGATGTACCCCGAAGACAAGACTGTGCGGTCGGAGCGCTACCGCGGCCGGCACTACCTGCGCCGCTACGACAACGGGCTCGAGCGCTGCATCGGCTGCGAGCTGTGCGCCGCGGCGTGCCCGGTGGGCTGCATCCTCGTCATCGCCGCCGAGAACACCGAGGAGAACCGCGTCTCGCCGGGCGAGCGGTACGCCAAGACCTACGAGATCAACATGCTGCGCTGCATCTTCTGCGGGTACTGCGAGGACGCCTGCCCGGTGCAGGCGATCGTGCTCGGGCCGGAATACGAGCTGTCGGACACGAGCCGCGAGAAGTTCATCTACACCAAGGAGAAGCTGCTCGAGCCGCTGCCGCCTGACGTGCAGGCCCGTCTCGAAACTAAGGAACCCAAATAAGTTGGCGATCGCCGTCTTCTTCGTCGCCGCCGCGCTGGCAGTCCTCGGTGGCATCGGGGTCATCACGTTCCACCAGCCGATCCGCTCCGTGCTGAGCCTCGTCGTCGTGATGCTTTCCCTGTCGGTCATCTTCCTGCTGCTCAGCGCGCAGTTCGTCTTCGCGGTCCAGATCATCGTCTACGCCGGCGCGGTCATGGTCCTGTTCCTGTTCGTGATCGCGCTGCTCGGCCCGGCGCGCGAGCTCGGCCGCGGCCGGCTGCGCTTTCAATCGTGGCTGTCGGCTCTGTTCGTGCTGGTGCTCCTCGGCCTGATGTGGGCGATGCTGCAGGGCGTCCAGTACCGCCAGCCCGACAGCGGCGTCGACCTCTCCTTCTTCGGCACGGTGCAGTCGATCGGGGTGGGTCTCTTCACCACCTACCTCTACCCGTTCGAGCTGACCTCGATCCTGCTGCTGGTCGCTGCGATCGGCGCGATCTACCTCAGCCGGAAACGGATCGACGATCGGTGAGCAGTCTGAACATCGGCGGATCGCAGCTCGACGCCTCGTGGTTCCTCCTCCTCAGCGCATTGCTGTTCGTGCTCGGCGCGGTCGGAGTCCTGGTGCGGCGGAACCCTTTGGTGATCCTGATCTCCATCGAGCTGATGCTCAACGCCGCCAACCTCACCCTGGTGACTTTCTCGCGCCAGCTGCAGAACATCGAGGGCCAGCTCTTCGCGCTCATGTCGATGACGGTCGCCGCGGCTGAAGCCGTGGTCGGCCTGGCCATCCTGGTCGACATCTTTCGCACCCGAGACGCCGAGGACATCGATGACCTCAGCGAGCTGAGGGGATGAGCCACCAGACGCTGGCGCTGCTGATCCTCCTCTTCCCCGCCGCCGGCGCTCTGGTGCTCGCCGGCCGCGGATGGCGGCTGCCCCGCTTCTTCACTGTGATCATCGGACCGGGCGTCGTATGGGCTTCCTTCGCCGCCACTCTGGCCCTGTTCTTCGGCAAGGCGTCGGGCGACTTCACCTACTGGACCTGGATCAAGAGCGGCTCGTTCGAGGTGCCGTTCAACCTGCTGATCGACAACCTGTCGATCTTCATGTGCCTGGTGATCAGTGGCGTTGGCGGGCTGATCGTCACCTACTCCGTCGGCTACATGGAGCACGAGGACGGCCCCAGCTACGCGCGCTTCTTCACCTACATGGACGTGTTCATCTTTTCGATGCTGCTCCTGGTCCTGGCCGGGGACTTTGTCTTCCTGATCATCGGTTGGGCGTTGGTCGGTCTCAGCTCGTACCTGCTGATCGGCTTCTGGTATCAGCGTCACTCGGCTGTGGTCGCCGCGCGCAAAGCCTTCGTCATGAACGTGATCGGCGACGTCGGCATGATCCTCGGCACCTTCGTTCTCTTCGCGACCTACCACACCGTCACCTTCAAACAGACCTTCATCGCGGCCGAACCATGTCTTCCGCCTTCTCCGCTTCTGTGCTTCGGCGCTCGCGACTCCGTACCACTCGAAATTGCGGCTTTCTTTCTGCTGGTGGGCGCGATCGCCAAGTCTGCGCAGCTGCCACTCCACACCTGGCTGCCCGACGCAATGGAGGGCCCGACCCCTGTCAGCGCCCTCATCCACGCCGCGACCATGGTCACCGCCGGCGTCTATCTGGTTGCACGCATGCACCCGATCTATGAGGGAGCGGTGTATGCGCACGGGGCGGTGGCCATCGTCGGTGCCGTCACAGCCCTATTCGCGGCGACGATCGCGATCGTCCAGGTCGACATCAAGCGCGTGCTCGCCTACTCGACGATGAGCCAGATCGGGTACATGTTTCTCGCGGTCGGCATCGGCGCCTACTCGTTCGGCCTGTTCCACCTTCTGTCCCACGCGTTCTTCAAGGCCCTTCTATTCATGGGCGCGGGCAACGTCATCCACGCGATGCACGACGAGCAGGACATGCGCAAGTACGGCGGCCTGTGGAATCAGATGCGCCCGACGTCAATCTCCTTCCTCGTTGGTTCGCTGTCGCTTGTCGGCGTGATCCCATTCGTCGGCTTCTTCTCCAAGGAGCAGATCCTCGGCGCGGCTTTTTCGAAGCCCGACGACGCGACCGTGCACGTGCTTTGGTTGATCGGGTTCGCCACTGCATTGATCACCGGCTTCTACACCGGCCGCATGTGGTGGCTGTCCTTCTGGGGCAAGCCGTCGCCGCAGCGCCCGGTCGAGCACCCTCACGCGCCGCCACTCGTGATGATGATCCCCGTCGCGATACTGGCTGTGCTGGCGACTATTGGGGGCTTCATCCAGACCCGCGCCCTCGGCATCGGCCCGGCGGCGGTGTCGGACTTCCTCAGCTCGGCGGTTGGCCCCATCCGCTGGGAGGGCGGCGCCGGTGAGGTCGCCGTCACCTTCCTCACCATGATCCTGGCCACCGCCCTGTTCGTCGGCGCGCTCCGTATCAAGCCGTGGACCGCGTACGTGCCATGGGCGCAGCGGCTGCTGGAGCGCAAGTACTACTTCGATGAGATCTATGACGCCGCATTCGTCCGGCCGATGGACTGGGTGGCCGGTTTCGCCCTGCGCGACATCGAGCGGCCGGTCATCGACGGGGCGGTGGTCGACACAGGGCTGGTGACCCGCGCCGGCGCCGGCGGCCTCAGCCTCACGCAGAGCGGCTACTTTCGCAACTACGTCCTGGTGTTCGTCGCCGGCGCCGTGGTCGCAGCGGTGATCCTGCTCGTGAGGGCGAGCTGATGACGCTGACCACCCTCTGGCTGATCCCGCTTGTCGGCGGAGCGCTGGTGGCCTTCCTGCCACCGCACCTCGCCAAATGGTCCGGCGCGTTGGTGGCGGCGGTGGCGCTGGTCGTCGCCGGGTTCGTCGCATTCAGCTTCGCGCCGGACTATCACGGCTACCAGTTCACCGAAAAGCTCGAGTGGATCCCGCAGCTCAGCATCTTCTACCGCCTCGGGGTCGACGGCATCAGCCTGTGGCTGCTCGTCCTCAACGCGTTCCTCACTCTCATCGCCATGCTCGCGACGCCCGTCAGCAAGCGAACCGGCGGATTCGCCGGTCTGATGCTCGCCATGTCCGCCGGCCTGGCCGGCGTGTTCATGGCCACAGACCTCGTCCTGTTCTATGTGTTCTGGGAGGCGATGCTGATCCCGGCTTACTTCCTGCTCTGGCTCCACGGAGAAGGCGCGCGCCCGGGCGCGGCGGCGCTCAAGTTTGTGCTGTACACCCTGGCCGGCTCGCTGCTGATGCTGGTCGGGGTGATCGGCGAGTACGTCGCGACCGGCAAGCAGACATTCGACCTCGCGCAGCTCGCCAAGCTCGCGCCGTCGCCGTCGATTCAGTTCGCGCTGTTTTTCGTCTTCGCGCTAGCGTTCGCGATCAAGACACCGCTGTTCCCCTTCCACAGCTGGCTGCCGGACGCGTACAACGCCGCGCCCACGCCGATGCTGATCACCTTCGCCGGCGTGATGGGCAAGGCGGGCGCGTACGGCTTCCTGCGCATCGCGGTGCCGCTGTTTCCCCAGCCTGTCGACTGGTGGGACTGGCGCTGGGTCCTCCCCGTGCTCGCTGTCGCCGCCATCATCTGGGGCGCCCTGATGGCGATTGTCCAGAGCGACATGAAGATGCTGGTGTCCTACTCGAGCATCAGCCACATGGGATTCATCGTGCTGGGCATCTTCGCGTTCAACGTGCAGGGCCAGCAGGGCGCGGTCCTGCAGATGGTGAATCACGGGATCATCATCGCGGCGCTCTTTCTGATCGTCGGCTGGATCGGGGACGTCACGGGCGTTCGCGATCGCTCAGCGCTGGCAGGCCTGGCGCTCCGCATGCCCCTGATGGCAGGCGTGTTCGCCGTGGTGACGCTCGCCGCCCTGGGACTGCCCGGCCTGAACAGCTTCGTCGGCGAGTTCATGACGCTGCTCGGGGCGTGGCAGCGCGCGCCGCTGCTCGCGGTTTTCGGCGCGATCGGCCTCGTCCTGGCGCCGGTCTACATGCTCCGGCTGTTCCAGGGCGTCATGCACGGCACGCGCGCGGGCCCGGTGCCTCGGTCTGACATCTACGCGGGGCAACTGGGCGTGCTGGCGCCCCTGATCGTGCTCATGTTTGCGATCGGGCTCGATCCAGGCGTGCTGACCGGCCTGATGACGTCGGTCGGCCAGGCCGGGCTGTATCGATAGATGCCACCGGGAACCGACCTCACCTATACGTGGGCGCAGGCGCAGGCCGACCTCGGCCAGATCGCGCCCATCGTCGCGCTGACAGGCTTCTTCCTGCTCGCGATCATCACCGACCTCATCCTGCCCCGCGCCCGGCGCGGGGGAGTGATCGCCATGTTTGCCGTCGTCGGCTTCGCCTACTCCCTCGGGACGGCGCTCTATCGCTGGCGCTATGCGTCAGGCGGCTACGCCTATCACCGGTTCGCGACCGGCGACAATTTCGCGCTCTTCTTCGAGGTCCTGTTCGCGAGCCTTGGCATATTGACCGTCGCGGTCGCCCACTCGTACCTGAAAAAGCGCGGGCTGCTCGAGTCCGAGTTTCACATCCTGGTCATGGCCGCCGTGATCGGCATGATGGTGCTGGCCTCGGCCACCTCCCTGGTCACAGTCTTCCTCGGCCTCGAGCTCCTCTCGATCGCGCTGTACATCATGTGCGGCTTCGCGCGGACCGAGTTCCGCTCGCAGGAGGCCGCGGCCAAGTACCTGCTGGTGGGCGGGTTCGCGAGCGCTTTCGTCCTCTACGGGATGGCGCTCGTCTACGGAGGCTCGGGCACGACGGTCATCCCGGACATCGCGCAGCGGCTCGCCTCGTCATCCGGCACCAACCCGCTGCTCCTGCTGGGCATCGTGCTGATGGGTGTGGGGTTCGCTTTCAAAGTCTCCGCCGCGCCATTTCACATGTGGACCCCCGACGTGTACCAGGGCGCGCCCATCCCGGTCACCGCCTTCATGTCCGTGGGCACCAAGGCGGCCGCCTTCGCCATGATCGTCCGCGTCTTCGCCGCCGGTCTGCCCCACCTGGCGCCCGAGTGGCAGACGCTGCTCGCGTTTGTTGCAGCGACCAGCATGGTGGTCGGCAACCTCACGGCGATCGTGCAGACGAGCCTCAAGCGCCTGCTCGCTTATTCCGGTGTGGCGCAGGCTGGCTACATCCTGATCGGCGTGATCGCCGGCGGGCCGAACGGTCTCGCCGCCGTTCTCTATTACCTCTTCGTCTACATGTTCATGAACTTCGGCGCGTTCGCGGTCATCACGCTGCTGGCCGGTGCGGAGGGTGACCGAGACCAGTTCGCCGACCTCGAGGGCCTCGGGCGCCGGAGTCCGGTCCTCGCAGTGGCGATGAGCGTCTTCATGCTCTCGCTCGCCGGATTTCCACCCTCGGTCGGATTCTTCGGCAAGCTGTTCCTGTTCACCGCCGGAGTCGGCGCCGGTTACACATGGCTCGTGGTGCTCGCGGTCTTGATGAGCGTGGTCTCCGTCTTCTACTACATCCGGGTCCTGGTCCCGGTGTGGTCACCCTCGCCGCGAGTCGATCGTGTTCCAGCGTCGATCAGCAGCAACTTTGCGATCGTCTTGAGCGGGCTCGCCTCGGTTCTGCTCGGCCTCTACCCGACGTATCTGTTGATCGCCGGGCAGCTGGGCGCGACCCCCATAAATCCCCCCTAACCGGACAAAGCCACCCTCCCCATTCATGGGGAGGGCCGGAGAGGGGCTAAGTCCGGAGCTTCTCGAGTGCCGCCGCGAGGCGACGCTCGCGGGTCTCCCGTTTCTTCGCCTCCTCCAGGCTGCGCGCCATCTCCCTCTGGTTCGTGTAGGAGAGCTTCTTCCACGCGGCGGCCGCCCGCTTGTCCCGGGCCAGCGCTTTCGCAAGGTCCCCGGGCGGCTCGATCACACGCGGCGCGATGTCGATCTCGAGCTCCACGGTGACGGTGTCGCCTTGCTTGACGCCGACCGACTCCTGAATCGCCTTGAGCACCCCAATGCAGAAGGTGCCGTCCCCCATCGGCATCAACGACCCGCGATACGGATGGCCGGCGATGACCGCCTGGACCTTCGGCCTCCCCTTCAGCCCGAGGGCGATTGCGACCTCCCGCGGCACGGCTACGTAGGTGCCCACACTGGTCGGGTCGGGCAGCAGCGTCGCCTGAAACTTCATGCGGGGATTGTCGCCCCGGCATTGAACGGGCGTGGATACGGCGCCGGCTGATAGGTGACGAACGCAGGGTCGAACTTGAACCCGAAGAAGATGTTGGCGGCCTTCTGGCGACCTGCCGCGATGTTCATCTTGTCAGGCTGCAGCGCCGCGTCGTCCCACTTCCCGGTGTCGAGGCGCTTCAGGAGCATCTGGAACGCAGTGATCGTCTCGCCGTCGGTGAAGGCGCAGTGGCCGGCGCGGTGCACGAACACCTGGCGTAGGAGGTCCTGCCTTCGCGCGGCCGTGACGACCTGCTTGTAGGCGCTCTCGTTGGGCGGGATCACAAGGCCGTCGCCGGTCGTGTGCACGGACAGCACCGGCACGGAGAGCTGCCCGTCGAAGCTGATGAACCGCGCGAGGTAGGCGGCGGCCGCCGGATCGGGCTTGATGCTCGCGCCCGCGCTGAGGGTGCGCAGGTCGGCGTTGAGGTCGAGGCCCGCCTCGCGATAGAGCCCGGCCACCTCGTCTCTATTCGGCGACGCCGCCAGCAGCTGCGCGTAATCGACGCCCGCGTTCCAGGACGGATTTCCGCCGGCGCGGGCCTCCAGCTCGGTGCGGTACTGAAAGGCAAACGCAAAGTCGACCTTCGACTCCCAGCTCGATTGGTTGAGTGCCTGGTCGACGAAATCGGTCGAGGCGGGTTCGGTGCGTGTCGGGTCGAACCATCCCGGGAGGTCGATCAGGCCCGCGACGAGGGCGAGTCGCGCGCGGCCCTGGGCGGTATCCGTCGCGGTCTTGAAGATGGACTGCGCGAGGTGCAGGTTGGCCGCGCCGTCGGTGATGTGCACGAGCTGCAGCGCTGACCCTGGCGCGAAGAGAGACTCGAAGGCGTAGGCCGCGTCGAGCTCCGTGTTCCACGTCGCGATGCCGCCCGAGAGGACCCCGCACAGCGGCATGGCGCCCACGAAGCGGTCCGGGTACAGCTGCACCAGGCCCGCGGTGATGATCCCGCCAAGCGAATGGCCCCAGGCGATGACGCGTGTCGGCTTGCCAACGCGCTCCGAGAAGTAGTCGAGCAACGCGATCTGGTCCTTGAACGCGTCCTCGAGCGCCCAGCCCGTGGAGCTGTAAACAGAGCCGGCGAGCGCGAAGTGTTGGTTGAGCAGCCAATGCATGGCCTCGCCTGGCGGCGCGCTCGCCGGCTGGAAGTAAGCGCCCGGCGCGACATAGCCGTGGCTGTAGAGGAAGAGCGTGCCGTTCCAGTCGTCGGGTACGTCGATCACCCAGGCCGCCTTTCCGATCAGGCCCGACAGATGAGCCGCCTGGTTGTGACGGGCGGCTGGAGCGCTGCTCGACTGCTGGCACGCGGCCAGCAAAAACGCCATGACCAGGGTCAACCGGCGCATCGGGTCAGATGATGGACCGGCCCTGCCCGCCGTCGACCGCGATGCATGCCCCCGTCAGCAGGCTCGCCTGCTGGGAGCAGACGAACGCGACCAGGTTCGCCACCTCGTCGACGGTCCCGAAGCTTCCCCTTGGCATCTCGCGCCGCACGAACTCGGCGATGCCTTGGGGGTCACTCTCTCGCCGCCGCCACCAGCCTCCTCCCTCCCACAGGATCGACCCGGGCGCGACCGCGTTGACCGTCACGCCCTTCGCCGCCACCTCGCGCGCGAGCGACTTCACGTAGCTGTTCTCCGCCGCCTTCGCGACGTTGTACGCGGGTGCGCCACCGGCCTCGCGTCCGAAGACAGATGAGATGACGACCACGCGGCCCCAGCTGCGCTCGATCATGGCCGGCAGCACCTGCTGCGTCATGCGAGCGCTCACCATCAGGTTGCCCCGGAAGGCGTTGTCGAACTCTTGTGGACCGGTGTCCTGCCAAGAGGTGCCCGCGCGCGCACCGAAGTTGTTGACCAGGATCTCGATCGGCCCGAGATTGTGGACCGTTTCCTCGACAGACTTCTCGCAACCTTCGTCTGTTGTGAGGTCGGCGGGTATTCCGAAGCCACGGATCGACTCAGCGACGCGTTGAACGTCGGCAGCCGTGCGCGCCACAACCGAGACGCGGGCGCCTTCGCGCACCAGCGCCTGGGCTATGCCAAGACCGATTCCGCGGGTCGCTCCGGTGACGAGCGCGACCTTCCCCTCGATCCCGAGGTCCATTCCCGCATCCTAATCACGTGCTGCCGCCGGCCGCGATCAACGAGGGTCCGCCCGTCGCGCCACGCCCGTCCGCGACCGTGCTGCTCGTGCGCGACGCCGACCCGTGGGAGCTGCTGATGGTGCAGCGGCCAGGCGGCGCGGATTTCGCACCTGGCGCTTACGTGTTTCCAGGAGGCACCGTCCAGGAAGACGATCGGTCCTTCGAGGACGAGATCCGCGCGGCCGCTGTGCGCGAGCTTTTCGAAGAGGCGGGCATCCTGCTCGCCATGGGCGCCCGCGAGCCGGAGTGCGAAAGTGTGCGACGGTTCCTGCAATCGGGAGCGTCCTTCGGCGACGCCCTGCAGCGGGCTGGTCTCGATCCCGACCTCGAAGCGCTGGTGATGTTCGCGCGGTGGGTCACGCCCGCGCTGCTGCGGCGCCGCTTCGACGCCCGGTTCTACCTGGCACGGATGCCCGCCGGCCAGTCGGTCAGGCCGCAGGAGGGTGAGGTGATCGACTGGCTGTGGGTCTCGCCGTCGCGTGCGCTGGCTGACCCGAAGATCACGCTGGTCTATGCGACACGGGCGGTCCTGGAGTCCGTGGCCGATGCGCAGTCGGTGAAGATGCTTTTCGCGCGCGCTCGCGCCCTTGAAGAGATTCCGGTGGTCGAGCCGCGGCTTGTCCAGACCGAGCGCGGCTGGGAGATCGTGCGGGACTAGCGGCTCAGCGCCAGAGGTCGCGCCAGCGGTTGTAGTGGACGACCTCCACGCCACCCTGGCGCAGCACGTCGAGGCCGGCGGGGTCGCGATACGCCTCTCTGTAATAGACGCGCGCGACGTTGGCGTTGATCGCCATCTTGGCGCACATCACGCACGGCGAGGCGCTGACGAACATCACCTTGCCCGGCAGCTGCGCGCCCGCCTTGATGACGGCGTTCATCTCACTGTGCAGACAACCGCAGGCTCCAGGCGTCGTCGAGTCGCAGCGATTGGGAAGGCCGCGGGCGTTGCCGTTGTAACCGATGCCGAGAACCTGGGTCAGGTCCGGGGTCGTGATCACCGTGCCGACCTGGAGCCGGGCGCACGTGGAGCGCTTGGCGAGCTCCTCGGCCATGCGCATATAGACCTCTTCGAGGGGGATTCGATCCGGCGTCGGGAGAGGCTGGATCTCAGCCATCGAGCTCATGTTAACGGCCTTGTTTATACCCGGAATCGAGACTACAATGCGCAAGATGTCGGTGCTCGAACTGTTGTTCGCGCTGCTTCTGGTATGCCTGGTGCTCGGAGTCGCCTTCGTGGGCGCCCTCGTCTGGGGCCTCGGCCGGCGCACTGAGGTCCACGCCCGAGACGTCGCCGAGCTCAAGGCGCGCCTCGAGTCCGCGGGCCAGACCCAGGAATCGCAGGCCGCCGAGCTGCGCGAGCGCCTGGCCAACACGCAGTCGGCGCTCGAGGGTGTCCGCTCGGCGCTGTCCGCACGCCAGTCCATCGAGGAGGAGGCGAGGGCGAGCCTCAAACGCCTGGAGAGCGTGATCGCCGGCAGCTCGAGCCGTGGCGCGGCCGGCGAGAACATCCTCGAAGAGGCGCTGCGTCATCTCCCTCCCGAGATGCTGCAGCGCAACGTTTGGATCGGCGGCAAGGTAGTCGAGCTGGCCCTTCGGCTCCCCGGCGGCAAGCTGCTCCCGATGGACTCGAAATGGGTTTCGAGCGTCGCCCTCGAGCAGCTCGCCGAGCCGGGGCTGGACGCCAACCGGCGAGCTCAACTGACGGGGCAGGTGGAACGCGAGGTCGAGCGCCGCGTGCGCGAGGTCAGCCAGTACATCGACCCGGCTCTCACCTCGCCTTTCGCCCTGGCGGTCATTCCCGACGCGGCGTACGACGTGTGTCGGAGCGCAATCGTCAGCGCCCACATGCGCCACGTGATGGTGGTTGGGTACGCGATGGCGCTTCCCTACCTGCTCACCCTTTACCAGCTGCACCTGCAGTTCGCCCGGACGGTCGACATGGAGAAGCTGCAGTCGGCGCTGATCGACATCGAGCGCCAGGTCGACGTCCTCGAGGGCATCCTGGAGAACAAGGTCCAGCGCTCGCTGACCGTGCTCCAGAACGCCTACACGGAGGGCAAGCAGGCCTCGGCCAAGATCCGGGCCTCGGTTCAGGCCGTGCAGATTACTGACGGGGCTGGGGACAGCGTTTCCACAGACTCCACAGGCGCCGGCGAAATCGGCCGCGACGGCAGTACGCGAGACCTTTCCACAGAGACCCTCCGCCTGGCCCTTCTCGACACCGTCCAGTAGGTCGGTTTTGCCCCTCTTCCCCCAGCCTCTACCCAACCTGTGCCCAACTCGTCACCAGGGATATCCACAGGTATTCCACCAACATGTTGGGGGTCGAGCCGTGTCCAGGCCAAATATCTTGTGTTCAGGTCTTGACAAGCCCAAAAGCCGGTCGTATAGTCCACAGCGTTACATCGAGGCCCTGGGGCATAAGTGGCGGGCATGCTCTGGGGCCTCTTGCATCCCCAAACGAATAAGCCGAACGACTCCCCAAAACGTCGCAGCAAACCGGTTCAAATACACCCTTTCCGGGGATGATTTAAGGAGGCTTCTCTAACCGATGGCCAAGAATCTTGCCGACCTCACCGGGGCCCGCGCACCCAAAAACGGGAATGGGCATTCAAGCAAAGCCAAGGGGCTGCGCTTTGGCCGTTATTTCACGCCTCTGGGCAGCCACGCCTACGACCTGGTGGAGTGGGAGCGCCGGACCGCGGCCATCACCGGTGAGAAGGGGCAGGTCATCTTCGAGCAAAAGGACGTCGAGGTCCCCCGCGCGTGGTCGCAGCTGGCGATCAACGTCGTGGCCCAGAAGTACTTCCGGGGCAGCCCTGGCAGCCCCGAGCGCGAGACCAGTGTCCGCCAGATCATCGACCGCGTCGTAGACACCCTGGCCAGGTGGGGCCGCGAGGGCGGCTACTTCGCGACCGAGGAAGACGTGGAGAACTGGGCCGAGGAGCTGCGCTACCTGCTGGTCACCCAGCACGCGTCGTTCAACAGCCCGGTCTGGTTCAACATCGGCGTGCCGGGTCGGTCTCAGCAAGCCTCGGCGTGCTTCATCAACTCGGTCCAGGACTCGATGGAGTCGATCCTCGACCTGGCCAAGACCGAGGGCATGCTCTTCAAGTTCGGGAGCGGCACCGGGACCAACCTGTCGGTCCTCCGCTCCTCCAAAGAGCAGCTGTCGGGTGGCGGCACGGCGTCTGGCCCCGTCTCGTTCATGAGGGGCTACGACTCGTTCGCCGGCTCCATCAAGTCCGGCGGCACGACGCGCAGGGCGGCGAAGATGGTCATTCTCAACGCCGATCACCCCGACGTCATGGACTTCATCCGCTGCAAGGCGGAGGAGGAGAAGAAGGCGTGGGCTCTGATCGAGGCCGGCTACAACGTCGGCTTCAACGTGCCCGGCGGCGCCTATGACTCGGTTCAGTTCCAGAACGCCAACCACTCGGTCCGCGTCACCGACGACTTCATGCGCGCGGTGATCGACGACAAAGAGTGGAAGACAAAGGCCGTCGTAGACGGCCGGACCGTGGACACCTACAAGGCGAGAGACCTGTGGCGCGAGATCGCGGACGCCGCCTGGATCTGCGGTGACCCGGGCCTGCAGTTCGACTCCACGATCCAGGACTGGAACGTGGTGCCCAACACGGGCCGGATCAACGCCACCAATCCCTGCAGTGAGTTCGTCTTCGTCGATGACACGGCGTGCAACCTGCTCTCGCTCAACCTGATGAAGTTCCAGTCTCAGCAGGGGACATTCGACGTCGATCGTTTCCGGCGAGCGGTGGACGTCTGTTTCACCGGCCAGGAGATCCTGGTGTCGAACGCCTCCTACCCCACGCTTGCGATCGCCAAGAACTCGGAAGCGCTGCGGCCCCTCGGCCTCGGCTACGCCAACATCGGCGCATTGCTTATGTCGATGGGTCTCGCCTACGACTCAGACGAGGGCAGGCGCTTTGCGGGCGCGATCACCTCGATCATGACCGGCCGGGCCTTCGCTCAGTCCGCACGCATGGCTCAGGTCAAGGGCCCGTTCAGCGAGTACGCGAAGAACCGCGAGCCGATGCTGCGCGTGATGGAGAAGCACCGGGCGGCGGCTTACGAGCTCACGACATCGCCGGAAGCCGGCGAGGTGGTGACTGCGGCCCGGCAGACATGGGACGAAACGGTGAAGCTCGGCCGCGCGAATGGCTACCGCAATGCGCAGGCGACCGTGCTGGCGCCGACGGGCACCATCGGTTTGATGATGGACTGCGACACCACCGGCATCGAGCCTGACCTCGCCCTGGTCAAGTACAAGAAGCTGGTAGGGGGCGGGCTGCTGAAGATCGTCAACACCACCGTGCCGGCCGCGCTGCGCAAGCTCGGCTACGACGAGGTGAAGGTCAAGGAGATCGTCGAGTACATCGACGATAACGACACCATCGAGGGCGCCCCGCACCTCCAGGACGAGCACCTCAAGGTGTTCGACTGCGCGTTCAAGCCGGTCAAGGGCACGCGGTCGATCGCGCCGATGGGACACGTCCGGATGATGGCGGCGGTGCAGCCGTTCATCTCCGGATCGATGTCCAAAACCGTCAACCTGCCCACGGACGCCACCGTCGAGGACATCCAGCAGACGTACATGGAGTCCTGGAAGCTCGGCCTCAAATGCATCGCCATCTACCGGGACGGATGCAAGCGGTCGCAACCCCTGTCCACGTCGTTGGACAAGGAAAAGAAGACCACCGCGCCGGCCGAGGTCGAGTACCGCGCGGTCCGGCACAAGCTTCCGGATGAGCGCAAGGCGGTGACCCACAAGTTCGACATCGGGGGCCACGAGGGCTACCTGACGGTCGGCCTGTACGAGGACGGTACCCCGGGCGAGCTGTTCGTGACGATGGCCAAGGAAGGCTCGACGATCTCCGGCCTCATGGACGCGTTCGCGACCCAGACCTCGTACGCCCTTCAGTTCGGCGTGCCGCTGAAGTTCATGGTCGACAAGTTCAGCCACATGCGGTTCGAGCCGTCGGGCTTCACCAAGAACAAGGAGATCCCGATCGCCAAGTCGATCGTCGACTATATCTTCCGCTGGATGGCGAGCCACTTCCTGCCGCTGGAGGACCAGGACGAGGTCGGCATCGTGCGGCGCGAGGATGCGGCCGCGTCTGCCCCACGCCCGCAGGGCGCGCCGTCAGACGACCCGAAAGCGGCAGAACAGGAGTTCAAGGTCATCGCCGCACCCAAAACGATCAACGGAATCGCCTCCCAGGCGATCGCATTCGTCAACACCGACGCGCCGGCCTGCCCGGACTGCGGCTCGATCACGGTCCGCTCGGGCTCCTGCTACAAGTGCCTCAACTGCGGAGCAACGACCGGCTGCAGCTGAAGCCCCTCCCCAGTAAAAGCGCCGTCCTTACCCGGGCGGCGTTTTTCTACCTCCCCACTCGCTGGGGAGGTCGGCGGCTCAGCCGCCGGGTGGGGCGAATCGTAAGACCTATTCCAACGTGACCTCGATCAGAGGGCTGTAGCGCACCATTCGGTCCACGTCGTCGCGCCTCCACGCGCGGGCGATGTGCGGGAGGATCTCCCGCCGCTCGGCGTCGTCGTCGATCACGCGGGCGACGGCGGGCAGGTCGGCTCGCGTCCTTCCCTTCAGGTGGAAAGTCAAGTGCGGGTTCGCTTCGAGGTTGAGGAGCCAGCGCCGCTTGCGCGGATACGGCGTGCCACTGATGTAGATACGACCGTCGATGTTGTGGAACACGATCTCGAGCCGGCGCGGCTTGCCGCTCCGGCGCCCCGTGGTCGTGATGTCGATCGTGTGGCCGCGCTGCAGCGCGGCCTCGATCGCCTCTTTCGTCACGGCCATCCTTGTGAGCGACTATCGGCCGGCTTGTCTTTCTATTCCTCGATCGCCGTAGACGGTATTCCACAGTAGCGCAACGGCAGCGCGCACCTCGCCCAGAGATCGCCGCTGCCTGCCCTCCAGGTCGAAGTTTTCCGGTGCCAGCCACGCCTCGAACGCCCGCTTTTGCAACGGCCACTCGGCGTCCGTGATCGAGTACCAGGCGGTATCCCGATTGCGATCTTTGACGACCATGTGCTGCCGAAAAACCCCCTCGAACACGAACCCGAATCGCTCTGCCGCGCGGCGTGACGGCTCGTTGGCGGCGTTGCACTTCCACTCGAAGCGCCGGTTGCCGAGCTCCTCGAACGCGTAGCGCGCCATCAAGAAGACGGCCTCGGTGGCCTGACGGGTCCGCTGAAGCGCGGGCGACAGCCAGATATGACCGATCTCGATCACGCCGTTGGCAGGGTCCATGCGCATCAGGCTCGCCAGACCTCTGGCCGCTCGAGCCTCTTTGTCGACGATGGTGAACGTCAGCGGGTCATCGAGCGGCGCTCGTCCCTCGAGCCATGCCATGAAATCCTCGCGGCCGGCGAATGGACCGTAGGGAAGGTACTCCCAGGTCGAATCCGCTCCCGCCGTCGCCTTGAAGAGGTCGTCTCCATGGCGCAACGGGTCGAGCGGTTCGAGACGCACCGTCTCGCCCTCTAGCGGAGCACGCCGCGGTGATCGCGCGGCGCGCCAGTTCAGCGTCTGCATCTGGTCGCCTATTCTCCCGGCAGTGGACCACACGGCGCCGGCAATCCTCGAGCTGGGCCTTCTTCTCTTTCTCGCCGCGCTCGCCGGCAAAGGCGCGCGAGCCGTGGGCCTCCCCGCGGTGATCGGCTACCTCGCCGTGGGAATCCTGGTATCACCCTTCACCCCCGGCTACGTCGCCAACCGCGAGCAGCTATCGATCCTGGCCGACGTGGGCGTCGTCCTCCTCCTCTTCGAGGTCGGGATCGAGATCAATCCCCTTCGCCTCGCGCGCGAGGCCAGGCGGCTCCTGGTCCTCTCGCCGCTCCAGGTCCTCGTCACATCGGTCTTGAGCTTTGCGGCGTGCCTGGCCCTCGGCGTGGGCGCCGCCGGGGCGGCGCTGATCGGGCTGTCGATCGCGATGTCGTCGAGCGTGGTCGTCGTCAACATCACGCGAAGCCGCCGGCGCACCACCGACCAGCGGACCGACGAGGAGCTGCTCGGGTGGAGCGTCCTGCAGGACCTGGTCGGCGTCAGCGCCGCACTCATCCTCGTCGTCGTCATCGGCGTGGGAGGCCGGTCTGGGTTTGCAGCGATCCTGGGAGTGCTGGCCTTTGTCGGGCTGTCCGCTGTCGCGGCTTTCGTTCTGCCGTGGCTCCTGGCCCGACTGCGCGCCGAGCACGACCTGTTTCTCCTGGTCTCTGTGGCGAGCGGCTTGCTCGTGGCCGGGGTGGGCTCACGCTTTTTCGGCATTCCGTTGGCACTTGCCGCCTTCGTCGCCGGCCTCGCGATAACCGAGAGTCCGGTTGCAGCAGAGGCGCGCCAACGCCTGCTGCCGTTTCGCGATCTCTTTGCGGTCATGTTTTTCGTGGCCCTAGGGACGGTCATCGACCCGGCAAAGCTGCCCCAAGCACTGCCCTGGCTGTTCGCGTTCCTCGGGATGGTCGTCCTCGCTAAGGTGCTGGTCGTCTGGGTGATGGCGAGGTTCGCGATGCGGGGCGCTCGCGCACTTCAGCTGGCGATCGGCCTCGGCCAGGTCGGCGAGTTCAGCTACGTGCTGGGCGCGATCGCCCTGAGCGCCAGGCTGATCAGCCCACAGGTGAGCGCTGGGCTCGTGGCGGCGGTCGTCGTGTCGATCGCAGCTTCCTCGATCCTTGTCCGCATGGCGCACCGTGCGAATACACCCGAGCCGGCGCCCGTTCCATAACTCGGCGTATACCGGGAGTCAGGAGGACTGGGGATGAGGATCGCGATCATCGGCTCGGGGAACGTAGGCAAGGCGCTGGCGGGTTCGGCCACGCGGGCGGGCCACACAGTCACCATCGCCTCGCGCAATCATGAGAAGGCGCAAGAGGCGGCCAAGGCAACCAATGCTCAGGCCGCCCACTCGATCCAGGAGGCCGTCAGGGATGCGGAGCTTGTCGTCCTTGCGGTACCGGCGGACAAGGTCGACGAGGTGGTGGGCGCTCTGTCGTCGGACCTCGACGGCAAGGTCATCGTCGATGTGACCAACCGCGTCAACCCACAGGATCCAGGTCAGGTGCTCGATGGATCTTCCGTGGCGGAGCGCATCCAGAAGAAGGTGCCCAAGGCGCACGTCGTCAAGGCGTTCAACTACGCGTTCGCCTCGCGGATGGCCCAACCGACGTTCGATGGCACGCAGCTCGATGGCTACGTCGCCGGCGACGACGAAGCGGCCAAGCAGAAGGCGCTTCAGCTCGTCGAATCGATCGGCTTTCGCCCCATCGATGCGGGTCCGCTTGCCATGGCTCGCGCGCTCGAGGGCATGGGCTTGTTGAACGTCCTGCTGCAAATGAAGCACGGCTGGCCGTGGAAGAGCGGTTGGAAGATGACAGGCCCCACGGGGCAGGACAAGAAATAACCCGCGCTACTTGGCGCGAGGCTAGGTATACGACCCGGGCTTAGGCCACCCGGTCGACGGCCGCGCCCCAGCGCTCGTCGATGCGACGGACCTTGTAAAAGACGATCGCCCCTGCCCACGTGACGATGAACACAGCCACGATCACGTAGCCCGCCACGCCGAGGAAGTTGAATCGGGCGACCGCGTCGAATCCGCCGCCGCGCAAGCCCAACACCTGGACGAGGATCTGGACCAGCTCGATCGCTCCCACGAAGAGCGCTACGAACACCGAAAGCGACGTGATCGTCAGGTTGTAGAACACCTTGCGGATAGGGCTCGCGAAAGCCCACGTGTACGCCTTGGCCATGAACGCGCCGTCCATCGTGTCCATCAGCGACATCCCCGCGGCGAAGATCAGGGGAAGCGAGACGATCGCGCCGAACGGTAGACCCTGGGCCGCTGCACCAGCCGACACGGCGAGAAAAGCCACCTCGGAGGCGGTGTCAAAGCCAAGGCCGAAGAGGAACCCGATGGGATACATCTGCCAGCTGTGCTCGATCAATCGAAAAACGCGGCCGAAGATGCGCGTCATCAGGCCGCCCGCGATCAGCTCGTGCTCCAGCCCCTGTCTGTCGTACTCGCCCCTCCGCATCTTGCGAAAGACGCGGACGATGTCCATGAGGACGAGCAGGTTCAGGACACCGATCAGGATCAAAAAGCCGCCCGAGACCAGCGTCCCCACCGCTCCGCCGATGTTGCGCAGCTCGCCGCTGTCGGCGACCACTCCCTGGACCACCCACCTGACCGCCAGGCCAAGCGCGACCGCGATCAGGAAAACCACCGTCGAGTGCCCGAGCGAGAAGAAGAATCCAACTCCCATCGGTTTCTTGCCGCTCTGCAGGAGCTTGCGCGTGGTGTTGTCGATGGCGGAGATGTGGTCGGCGTCGAACGCGTGGCGCAGGCCGAGCATGTAGGCCACGCCTCCGAGCCAGATGAAGCCTGGATGGCTGGCCGCATACACGAGCAAGAGGCCCCAGCCCGCGAGATGAAGGACGCCAACAGCGCCGAACAGGCCGGCCAGACGGCTGCGCTCCCCGCGGTCGAACGACTCGGCGAGGAGCACCCTCATGGACGCCACCGCAAGAGCCTAACTCTTATCGCGACTGCGTCGCAACTTGATATTCAATGCCGATCGCATGAGTCTGCGACTGATTCCTGTTAAGGACGGTCCGGTAGGCTTCGGAACGATGGACCTGGACGCACACCAGCGACCGACTGGCCCGCGAGCTCATCCGTTCCACCCGCCGCCGCGTCGCCGCCACCGGCGCCCTCAGCGGCGCAGCCTCCATCGCGCCCGGCCTCGGCACCGCGCTGGCCATTGGAGCGATCAGCAGCCAGTCGCTCTACGCGCTCGAGCAGGAGGTCGAGCTTGTGCTTGGCATAGCGATGATCTACGGGCACGAGCTGAGCGGTTCCGATGACCGCGTCCTCGAAGCGCTGGTCGTGGTCGGCATCACGAGCGGCGCGGTCAAGCTGCGCGAAGACGTGCTGGTCGCAGGCGGCGAGCGCCTTGCGATCGCGGCCTTTCGCCGCCTGCCCGAACTGCTGCTGCGTCACGCGGGAGGCAGGATCGCCGGCCGCCTACTCGCCCGCCTGGCCACGACTGGCGCCTCGAAGGTCGCGGCGCGCGTGATTCCACTCGGAGTTGGCATCGGAGTGGGGGCCGGCTTCGACTGGGTCGCCGTAACAGGGCTGGGCAAGGTGGCCGTGAGGTACTACGGCCCGGGCGGCCCCGGCGCTCGCCCTCTTCTACCTGCTGCGGAAGATTCCTCGCACGTCGAACTGGGCCGCTGACTGGATCTGGTCGAAGCCGCACTTCTTCGGCGGCTTATCCGTGCGCCAGCGCAGGAACCCCGTGGCATGCCGGAAGCGCTCGCCGGCCTCGAGCTTGTCGTAGGTCACCTCACAAACCAGCTCTGGCCGCACAGCCACCCATTCAGTGTCTTTGCCGCGTGACCACCGGCTGAGGCCGCCTGGCATCCGCCCCGGATTGGCGCGCCATTCCTCTTCTGGGATCTCGGTCTGCAGCGGCTTGAGTTTCGCGATCAGTGCCTTGCGCTCGGCGGCGTTGAACGACGACGTGTGGCCGACGTAATGAATCGTTCCTTTCTTGTCGTACAGGCCGAGCAAGAGGGCGCCGAGAGTTGATCCGTCGCTCGTCTTGCGCCATCCGATGACGACGCAGTCGGCGGTGCGCTGGTGCTTGATCTTCACCCACAGCCGCTTCCCCGGGACGTAGGCGCCGTCCCAGGATTTCGCGATCACTCCGTCGAGGCCCGCGCCCTCGAACTTCTCGAACCAGTCCTGGGCGGTCTTTGGGTCGCGGGTGTAAGGGGTGAGGAGGATCGGGGGCTTGACGCCTTTGAGCAGCTTCTCGAGGCGCTTGCGCCGCTCGCCGAGAGGCTGCTTGCGCAGGTCGGTGGAGCCTTCCGCCAGAAGGTCGAAGGCGATGAACCACGCCGGGGTCGCCTGGCTCAGCATGCGCACCCTGGATTCAGCAGGATGCACCCGCTGCTGCAGGGCGCCGAAATCGAGGCCGCCTGCACCGACCACCACCAGCTCGCCGTCGAGCACCAGCTTGTTCTGCGGCAGCGCCCGGAAGGCAGGCAGGACCTCGGGAAAGTAGCGGGTCATGGGGCGCCCCCCGCGGCTTGACAGCTCCACCTCGTCGCCGTCCCGGAAGACCAGCGTTCGGAAGCCGTCCCACTTGGGCTCGTACTCCCAACCGTCGCCCTTCGGGATTCCGGTCTCGGAGACGGCCGAGAGCATGGGTTCCATGTCGGTCGGCAGCGGCAGTTTCACCTGACTTCTCCCCAGGTGTCTATATCTTGTGGATGGCGGATCCCCGTGCTACCATATCGTCGGCCGTACCAGAGGCCATCCCAGATTCGACTCCACGCCCCCACCCCAGCCTTGGGAAGCTCGCGCAAGCGGGCTTCCCGCATTTATGGCTTGAGGCTCTGGAACTGCGCCAGCAGCTCGTCGACTGTGACGTTGCCGTATTCCTGGTTGAGCGCATCCTTCGCCGTGGCCCACATGCCCCTGGCCGCACCTGGACCCTTGTCCGCGAGCTCGTGCAGCCGCAGCATGCCGTAGGACTTGATCTCGGGCACCTGGCGCAGCTGGTCGGCCATCCACTTCGCCCACTGCCTGACGTTGGTGCTGCCCGCGGCGACCTTCGCCACCGTCGCCGCCGCCTTTGACTCGATGACCGCACCCGCCTTCTCAGCCGCTTCTTTCACCTTCGCGGCCTCGGCCTCAGCCTTGCCGGCGGCTTCATCCGCGGCAGCTTTTGCCGAAGTCGTGGTTTCCGCTGCGCGCGCTTTCATAGTCGTCAGTCCATGCGATGCGATCTCGCTGATTCTGTCGGCGGCGGATTCGCCGGGAGCGCCGTCCTTCGTCCTGTCCGCAAAGGTCTTCCCAAGTGCGCCTCCGATCAGGTTGGGCACGTCCAGCCCGGTGAGGCCCTTGATGGCCGTCGTCGACTCGATCATGGCGCGCGTGGCGTTGCGCACGACATCCGACGCTCCGTCCGCGCTCATCACGGTCAACGAGTCGATGTGTCCCATCGGTTCGGCCGCGGCGCGGACGATGTCCGGCAGCGCGGACAGGACCGTCTGGATGATGGCGGCTTCGTTGAACTGCTTGTAGGCGTCGGCTCGCATGGCGAGCGCTTTGGCTTCCGCCTCACCTTTGGTCAGCACGATCTGCGCCTCCGCCCCACCTTCCAGCCGCGTCGTCTCGGCATCCGCCTCGGCGGCGGCGATGCGCGCGCGCTTGGCGCCTTCGGCGCGGGCGATCACAGCCTGCGCGTCTGCGGCGGCCGGTTTGACGGTCGTGGACAGGAGCTCCTTCTCTTTGCGCTCGGCCTCTAGCTGCGCCAGCTCGGTCTGCTTGCGCACGACCTCTTGCGTCGCCTCGGCCTGCGCCAGAGGTCCGGCCTGGTCGGCGCGCGCCTGCGCGGCCTGGACCTGCGTCCTCGTTTCCGCTTCGCGAAGCGCGACGTCCCTCGCCGCGTAGATCTTGATCTGCTGAGCCTGGGCTTCCCGGACCGCTGCCTCCTGATCCGTCGAGGCCTTGGCCACGCGCGCGTCACGCGAAACGGTGGCCACGCTCTGCTGGCCGAGCAGCTCGATGTAGTTCGACTCGTCGGAGAAGCTCTGGATGGTGAACGCGTCGATCTGCAGACCGCTTGTCGCCAGGTCGCCCTTGGCCGCGTCCTGCACCTGCTGCAGGAGCTTCTGGCGGTCGCGGATGAGCTCCTCGATCGTCAGCGTGCCGACGATCGAACGCAGCGATCCCTCGAGCACGTTCTTGACGATCGAGTCGACCTGCTCCGGCTTGGCGTCGAGAAAACGCTCGGCGGCGTTACGCAGCGACTCGACGTCGCGGCCGATCTTGAAGGTGGCCACGCCCTGGACCTGGACCTTGATGCCTTGACTCGTGACGGCGTCGCTCAGCTGCACGTTGATCTGGCGAGCGGTGAGCTTGAGCCTGCCTACACGGTCGAGCAGCGGGCGCACGAACGTCCCGCCGCCCACGACCACCTTCACTCCCTTGTCTCCGGGGAGGTGGGTGGCCTGGCCGCGCTCGTCGCGCACCTTCGCGCCGCGCGACCCCGCGACGATCAGCGCCTCGTTGGCGCCGGCGACGTGATACCGGCTGGCAACGAAGGCGATGAGCAGCAGCAGGATGACCACGCCGGCCACCACGAGAAATGGTGTTGAGGTAAAGAACTCAGGCATCTGACCGTGCTCCTTCAGTGCTTACCGTTGATGTGGGCGCAACGACGAGGTTGTTGCCGGCGACTGCCACCACCTTTACGACCCGACCTGCGGGGATCTCCGCGTCCGCGGTGGCCGTCATGTTGTGGGATGCGCCGGCGAAGCTGATCAGGACCGTGCCGAAGCGGTTGGCCGGAATGCCGACCGAGACGCGGCCGGTCGAGCCGACCATCTCCTCGAGGCTGAACGTGTCGGTCGACTCCGCCCGGCGAAGGGCCGTGAAAGCTCCCAGTACAACGCCGGCCCCGATCACGCCGGCGACGACCCCGATCAGAGTGGCCAGGCCGATGCCGAGGCCAAAACCGTGGATTCCCAGCAGGCCGCCGACGCCGAACATGGCGACGAATCCCAGCAGGACCGGCGTCGGCGATACGCCGCCGAGATCGAGCCCAAAGTGGATCGCGTTCAGGAAACCGCCGAAGAGGTCATCGAAGATCAGCGTCAACAGGAGGAGTCCTCCTCCGACGAGGAGGCACCCTCCGAAGACGAGATCAGCCGTGGTCATTCCCCGTGCACCAGCGACTGCATCTTAGGACGAGGGCCGAAACAAGGGCCTCTGGAGGCACCCCCTAAAGGCAGTTGAGAACTGCTTCGATCAGGCCCCGGTTCCGCGGGTCGACCCTGCCGGAGGGCATCATCTGGTTCATGACGTAGGCGAATGCAATGCCGTGCCCGGGGTGGGCGAAGCCGACCGAACCGCCCATCCCGTAGTGGCCGAACGAGCCGTCGCCGGCCATCGGCCGGTAGGGAAACGAAAGCTGAAAGCCGCTCGCATAGCGGGTTTCGTAACCCAGGACGAGGTCCTCGCCCGCCGACTGGACCCGCATCGCCTTCTCCAGCGTGTCCGGTCGAAGCAGCCGCACGCCGTCGACCTTACCGATGCAAGCGGCGTAGAGCCTGGCCAGGGATCGGGCGTTGGTGACGCCGTTGGCGGCCGGGACCACGGCCGCAAGAAACGTCGGGTCGTTGAACACGCTCCCGAGCAGCGGCGGGTTGGCGAAGGCCCGATGGAGCAGCGTCGTCGGATCCATCAGCCGGGCGGTGAACGGGTCGACCGGGCTCCCTTGAGCGGGCGGCGCCGGCGCGAGAATCGGGGTGACCCGTGGGTTCTTGTCGGGCGGCAGCCCGATCCACAGATCGAGTCCCAAGGGCTGGGCGATGCGCTCGGCGACGAACTGGCCGATGGTAATCCCGGCGGCGCGGCGGATCACCTCGCCGGCGAGCCAGCCGAAGGTGCCGACGTGGTAGCCATGCCCGGTGTTCGGCTCCCACAGGGGCCGCTGAGCCGCCAGGGCGTCGACCACCGGGCCCCACGCCAGGACATCGTCGAGGGTCAGCGGCCGGTCGATCGCGGGCAGGCCCGCGCGGTGACTGAACAGCCAGCGGACCGGCATGTCCTGCTTCCCGGCGGCGCCGAACTCGGGCCAGTATTCCGTGACGGGAGCGTCGAAGTCGAGCCTTCCGTCCTGGGCGAGCATGTGGGCGGCGACAGCCACCACTCCCTTGGTCGACGACATCACGATCTGCAGTGTTTCGGGCGTGTACGTGCCACCCCACAGGTCGACCACCCTGCGCCCGCCGGCGTAGACGTAGCAGGCAGCGCCGACGTCGCCCAGGTGCTCGAAGTTGGCGATGAAAGCGTCGTGAACTGCTTCGAAGCCGGCCTCCACGGAACCGTGGATGCGAGTCTCGATCACGCGACTACCGTACTACTCAACCACCGCCTTCATGCTGCGCCAGGTGCGCGCGATAGGATCGCATCTGGAGGTGGGGTGAAATGTTTGGCACGATCGCGAAGTACCGCCTGAAGCCCGGACACGAGAAGCAGTTCATGGACGAGATGGGACAGTTCGAAGGAGACCCGCCCGCGGGTTGGGTGTACCACACCGTTTTCCGCAGCACCGGTGACCCCCACGAGATCTGGCTCAGCGTTGTTTTCGAGAGCGAAGAGGCCTATCGAAAAAATGCGGACAGCCCGGAAATGGACCGCGAGTACAGGCGGATGCTGGAGCATCTGCAGAGCGAGCCGGAATGGCACGACGGGCACGTCATCCATGAGGCGATGAGGCAACCGGCCAAAAGCTGACCCCGGCGCGTGCAGGCGAGGGCCGGCTGCGGTGGCGCTCCAACAATGGTCGGGCGGGCGAGATTTGAACTCGCGGTCTCCTGGTCCCAAACCGAAACCGATGGCCTACCGAACTTGACTCGAACTTATCGCACAACCCCGAATCGCGCGCAAGTCTCTTAACGCGTCGCGCTTGGTGCCGAGGGCCCCGCTGAGACAAGTCGTCATAACCTAACTAGGCGCCAGCCCCGCCGTAATGAATCGGAGCAATTAGCAGCTCCACGAACCCGATCGACGAGAGAAGACAGAGGAGACTCCATTTCCGGCGGCCGATCGGCCGCCCAAATGTCTCCCAGTTGCCGAACGCCAGAATCCCGAAGATGCCGACGAAGACGACGAGCAGGAATGACGCTGGGAAACTCTTGTTGGCTTGGTACCGTAGCGCCGAAACCACGCCATCGCTGACCAGCAGCGCCATGCCGGCCGCGAAGTAAAGGTAAACCGCGAACCGAAGAACCGGGTTGACCCACGGACGCGTCATGAGCTCACCTATTCCTATACAAGGCGAATCCGGCATCTCGACCGCGTATTGCCAAGGAGATGCGGCGGGAGATTCAACCTCCCGCCGCCCAGAACGTTAGCCGCAATTCGACTGTGTGTAGCAGATTGCCTGGAAGGACGAGCTGATGTAGTACTGCCACTCCGTGAAGATGATGTCAGTCGAAGGCTGAATGTTGCCGTTCGAGTCCGGTGGTTGCCCGTTTCCGACGATGCTCCCATATGCCTGCACACAGCTTCCACCGATACCTCTGTACATCGGCCCACCGCTGTCGCCGCCCTGGGTGATAATCCTGCCGTCACGCGCGATTCCTTCAGCCAAGCCGCATGTCCAAACGGTATTACCGTGCGTCGTCATGTACTCGCAGCCGTCGGTCCAGTTGGTTCCGACAGTGCAGTCCGCTGGAGCCGAGACGAAGCCGTCAGAACACGCGATCGCCCCCACGGACGCGGCCCCGACACCGTTGACATTGCTTAACGGCAAGCGACCGCTGCGTGGCCATTCTCGGTCTCGGCCCGAGTGTGAGGGCTAAGCTACCGCGACCTTATGGTGTCGGCCACCGCGCGCGCGAACTTGGTCCGGCCAAACAGCAAAGCCGCCGTCGTTGACGACCCGAACCGCGTGTTTTGCGACGCCCAACTTGGCCTCCCTTGTAACGGGTAGGCCAGTGTCCAGGTCTCTTAACTTGGCATGTTCCAGGCGTTTTCCACAGCCGTTCCAAAACGGCCGAAACAAGATCAGAAGTGGCGGTTTTCGAGGCTGCGAAACGTGATGGTCGGGCGGGCGAGATTCGAACTCGCGGTCTCCTGGTCCCAAACCAGGCGCTTTTCCGAGCTAAGCTACCGCCCGCGCGCGTCGATCGAACCAGACAGCTGCTGCAGCGCGCCCGACTCTAGCAGCGCCCGAGCCGCCGCGGCACGGTGGCTGTACTTCCGCTTCTCCTCCGGCGGCATCTCACCGAACGTCTTGCCCGTGCCCGGCACGAGAAAGATCGGGTCGTACCCGAATCCCGCCTCGCCTCGCCACTCCGGCACCACCTCTCCCCTGCATTCGCCCTCGAACAGCCGCGTCTCGAGTCCAGGGATCGCCAGCGCGATCACGCAGACGAAACGGGCCTTCCACGGCCGCGGAACACCATGCAGTCGCGCCAGCAGCTCCTCGGTGCGCTCCTTCTGCGTCGGTCCCAGCCGCGCCGACCTGATGCCCGGAAAGCCGCTCAGCGCCTCGACCTCGAGGCCCGAGTCGTCACCCAGCGCCGGCAGGCCCGACCGCGCGGCAGCTGCTTCCGCCTTCAGCCGCGCGTTGTGGGCGTAGGTCTTCCCCACCTCGTTGACCTCGCTGTCGAACGCGACCAGCTCGACGCCGGCTTCGGCCAGCAGGTCTCGGTATTCGCGAATCTTGCCGGCGTTGCCGGATGCGATGACGAGTCGCGGTCGATCAGGCAAGCGAAGCGAGGGCGCGTTTCTGGGCGACGATCAGCTCTTTGATGCCCTTGAACGCAAGCGCCAGCATCGAGTCGAGCTCGGCGCGCGTGTAGGGTGCGCCCTCGGCAGTCGCTTGCAGCTCGACCAGACGTCCGTCCTCCGTCATCACGCAGTTCAGGTCGGTCGAGGCGTGGAAGTCTTCCGAGTAGTCGAGGTCCAGCAGCGGCGTGCCATCGATGATCCCGCAGCTCACCGCGGCCAGGTGCTGGCGCACGGGGATCTCGGCGATCATGCGCGCATCCTTCATCCGCTTGATCGCGATGTACAGAGCGACGAAAGCCCCCGTGATGGATGCGGTCCGCGTGCCGCCGTCGGCCTGCAGCACGTCGCAGTCGAGCGTGATCGTCCGCTCCCCGATCTTGCCCATGTCGACCGCGGCCCGCAGCGAGCGGCCGATCAGGCGCTGGATCTCATGCGTCCGCCCACCCAGGCGACCCTGGATCGACTCGCGCGATCCGCGATCATGCGTGGCGCGGGGGAGCATCGAGTACTCGGCGGTGATCCAGCCCTGGCCGCTGCCACGGCGGTGCATCGGCACGCGGTCCTCCACGCTCGCTGTGATCCAGACGCGCGTGCGTCCCATCTCGATGAGGCATGAGCCTTCGGCGTGCACGTTGACGCCCAGCTCCATCTTCAGCGGCCGCAGCTGGTCGGGCGCGCGCGCGTCGCGGCGCGTCGCCGTGCCGGTCACCGTCCGAGCAGTTTCAGTAATAGCGCCGTGCCCTCAAAGAACACGTAGAGCGGAATGAACATGATCATAGGCGTGAGCGGGTCTACACCAGGGGTCAGGAAATTCGCCAGGAGGGCAAGCGCCAGGAACCAGTACGGCCGGCGCTTGTTCAGCCACCGTGAGTTGATGATGCGCAGCATGCCCAACACAAAGAGCACGACAGGCAGCTCGAAAACGAGGCCGAAACCGATGACCATGATCAGCACGAAGCTCACCAGCTCGCTGATGTCGGGCAGATACGTCACGTCGGCCGGCGCGAGCGAGCCCAGGATCTTGATGTAGAGCGGAAGCGCGAACATCGCCACGCCGACGCCGATCGCGAAAAACACGATGGTCGACAGAACCAACGGCATCACGTACCGCCGCTCGTGCGGGTGCAGCCCAGGGCTGACGAACCACCAGACCTGCTGGATGATCACCGGCGCCGCCAGGACGATGCCGATGTACAGTGCGACCTTCAGCTGCAAGAGCACGCCGCCCCCGGGCTGCAGGTAGATGGCGTGTCCGATGCCGGCCCGTGTGATGAGAAAGGTGATGACATGGCCGGCCACGAAGATCGCGGCGATGGTGGCGGCTGCCCACGCGATGAGCGAGATGATCAGGGCGCGCCGCAGCGCCTCGAGGTGCTCGATGAGCGACATGCGCTGCTCCTCGACCGGAAGATCGGTGCGAGGGCCACGCTGCAGGACCCTGTCTAGTAGGGCCACTGCTAACTAGTTGTTCGAGGGTTTAGCCTCGGACGTCGAGCCCTTGGCGGCGCTCTCCGTGGGAGCCGGCGGCTCAGGCTTTGCCTGGGCGGCGGATGTCACCTCGTCCGTCAAAGCGGTGGTCGCCTTGCGGAACTCCTTCAGCGCCTTGCCGACCGCACCGCCAAGCTCCGGCAAGCGGCCGGGTCCGAAGATGATGAGCACGATGACGAGTGCGACCACGAGCCACAGAGGGTGAAATGGCATTTGAGGCGATTATAGGCCTGTGTTGTCATGTCGCCGTCAGGCGGAGATCAGGAAACTTTGATCGTGATCGAGCTGATCGTGTCGCTCACCTGGATCGCCTGCACCTTGTCCATGCCCGAGCTCACAGTGCCGAAGCGGTTGTAGGCCGCGGTCGGCCCAGAACCCGGCCATACCGCCTTCTCGATGAAGAACTGGCTTCCGTTGACGGGGCCTCCCGGCACCCGTGCCATGCCCACCGCGCCGACGTCCCAGGGCGTCGTCGTGGTCTCATCCGGCAGCGTGTAACCGGGCCCGCCCCGTCCATCGCCGCGTGGGTCTCCACCCTGGACCACCCAGTCCTCCGCCTTCCAGAACGTCAGCCCGGTGTAGTACCCATGGATCGCCAGCACGACGAAGTTGTTGACGGTCACCGGCGCAACCTCCGGATGCAGCTGGATGACGATGTCGCCCTGCGAGGTCGTGATCGTCGCCTGCAGCTTTGCCGTCGCAGTGATGCACATGGGCTGCGGACCGAGGAATTCATGCGGTCCGATCTGCGTCGACGTGACGCATTTGGCCAGCGCAGGGGGCACAGCGGGCTCGATCGCGTGCCTGATCAACAGGCCTGATCCGATGACCGCCGCGATCACCACGCCCATGACCAGCAGCGCGAGCCACGCCTGACGGCCCCATGGCGCTGGCGCCTCGAGCTCATCGGGAACGACAGGCGCGGCACGTCGTGCTGGTCTCGGCTGGCTCACTTCCGGGCCGCAGCCTCGGCGATGGCCTGGACCAGGCCATGCGTCGTGTACTCGCGCGCGACGATCGCCACGTCGAGGCCGAGCTTGCGCGCCGTGTCCGCGGTCACAGGGCCCATGCAGGCGATCTCCGCATCGCCAAGGATTGCAGGCAGCCGATCCTCTGGAAACGCTCGTACGAAATTGACGACCGTCGACGAGCTCGTGAACGTGATCACGTCCACGCCCTCGCCGTCGAAGAGTCGGAGCAATGCAGGTCCCGCATCTACGGGGCACACGGCCCGGTAAACGGGCAGGACCTCGACCTCGGCCCCCCGATTGGCGAGCAGCGACGGCAGCGCGTCACGCGCGATCTCCGCCCGCGGCACGAGCACACGCATGCCCTTCATCTCCCAACCTTCGAGCGCGTTGGCCAGGCCTTCCGCGGTGTATTCCGACGTCACGATCTCCGGACGCAAACCATGACCCGCGAGCGCGTCTGCGGTCTCCTGGCCGATCGCGCACAGCTTCGAGTTGTGAAACGCACGCGCATCGAGGCCCGACGTGAAAAGCATCTGGAAGAAGATGTCGACGGCGTTGGCCGAAGCGAAGATCACCAGCGCGGTCCGGCTCAGGTTGTCGATCGCTTCGCGCACGCGGTCGTCCGTGGGCAGCTGGCGGATCTCGAGCGTCGGAATCTCGACCACCGCGGCCCCGAGGTCGACCAGCTCGCGGCGGAACGGGTCGACCTGGTGTCGGGCGCGCGTGATCAGGATCCGCAAACCATGCAGCGGCCGCCTGGACAGCGTGTCCAGCCGCTCCGACATGTCCACACCCGGACCGAGCACGAGCAGGGCGTCGCCTCGCAGGCCGTACGTCGTCGCCTTGCGCGCCAGCTCTCCGAGCGGAGCGCTCACGCGGTGCTGTCCCGGCAGGCCCGGGTTGAGGATGAGCGCCGCCGGGGTTTGTGGCGAGCGGCCGTTCTGAAGCAGGGCCGCGATGCCCGACTCCCACCATCCAGACGCGAGCCGCAGCACCACGGTCTCACCACCGGTCACCAGGCCGAAGCCGATCGACGCCGAGCGGCCCTCGATCGTCAGCGGGATGCCGCTCATGACCGGCGCAGCCAGCTCCACAATTAGACCCGGCACGGCTTCGAAGTCGACCCCCGCGCGCTCCAGTCTTTCCGCTATCTCGCTGCCGTTGGAAAACGCGTAGGGGTTGCCGGGCAAGAGCACCGTGATGTTGCGGCCGTTGCGCGCAAGGCGCACGACCTCTTCAATCGACTCCAGGGGCGCGATGTCAGCGTTGGCGCGCGCAAAGTGCAGCAGGCCGGTGCCGCAGCCATCGCAATTGCGGATGACGTCGGCCTCCTTCACGGCCTCGACTGCCTGCACGGTGGCCAGACCCGGATGACCTGGTCCGACACCGACGAGCCTGACCCTGCTCATGCCACCACGCCGATCCCCACCCGGGACACGGTGAGACAGATTAGAGCTTTCGGCTGACCACGTAGTCGGCTAAGGCAGCAAGTGCAGAAGCCGCATCGCCACGGTCGATTTCATGCAGCTGATTACGTGCCGCATTGGCATGATCACGCGCCTGATCGAGCGCGCGTGGAGGTCCCTGACTGCTCCGCACGGCCTCGACGATGTCGCGGGCTTCGTGCTCGCTGAGCCTGCGGCCGTCTTCCAGATCAATCGCGGCCAGCATCAAGGGAAGTGTCGCGAAGCCTTCGAGAATGTCGTGGCCGATGGGCTTGCCGACCTCGCCTTCATTTGCCGTGTAGTCGAGCACGTCGTCTGCGATCTGAAACGCCAGGCCCAACGAACGGCCATAGGAACGCAGGGCTTCTCGCCTCGCCGAATCGAGCCCTCCCAGCAGGGCGCCGATGTCGCAGCAGGCCGCAAGGAGGGTCGCCGTCTTGGCCTCGATGCGCTGCATGTACTCATCCACACCGGTGCTGTAGCGGTAGCGAATCGATTGCTGGCGGACCTCGCCGGTGCAGATCTCCATCACAGCCTTGGCCAGGATGGCGACAACTTCCGGCGTGTGTGTCCAGGAAGCGTATTCGTAAGCCCTGGCGAAGTAGAAGTCGCCGATTACTATCGCAGGCTCGTCGCCAAGCGTGGCCGCGACGGTGGGCCGGCCGCGTCGAGTCGCCGAACGATCGATCACGTCATCGTGCACGAGCGTCGCTGCGTGCGTGACCTCGACGGCCATCGCGGCCGGTATCGTCCGGTCCGGGTCGTAGGTTCCACACATCGACGCGAGCAGGACCAGCGCGGGCCGGATTCGCTTGCCTCCGGCTTCAAGCAGCTCCACCATCGATCGCCCGACCTCTGGCGGATCCAGCGACGCCGCCTTCCGCAACGCGTCCTCGACCACACGCAGCTCAAAGGCGGCCGGCCCGAACAGTGACTCCTCTTCCGTCAAGCGCCCTTGACCGAGAGCCGGTAACCGAGACCGGGGACCGCCTCCAGGCTGACACCGGTGTCCGAGCGCTCCGACAGCTTGCGGCGGAGCCTCTGCACGTGCGGGTCGACCGAGTGGTCGTCCAGATCGTGCGGGTAACCCCAGACCTTGTCCCGCAGCTGCGCCCGTGTCAGGACGCGCTCCGGGTTGGCCGCGAGGACCGCCAGCAGGTTGAACTCCGTCATCGTGAGCGTGATCTCCTCGTCGCCGACCTTGACGCGCCGGGCGGCGTTGTCGATCTGCAGCGCGCCGATGCTGAGCACGCCTTCGCGGCCGGCGCCGGCTTCAGCGAAAGCCGTACGCCTGAGATGCGCATTGATGCGAGCCGCGAGGATCCTCGAGTCGAACGGTTTCGTGATGTAGTCGTCGGCGCCGACTTCGAGACCCACGACCTCGTCCATCTTGGTGGAGCGCCCGGTCAGCATGACCATCGGGCTCACCACACCCTGCCGGCGGAGCTCGCGGATGACCTCCGTGCCACTGATGTCAGGCAGCACCCAGTCCACCAGCACAAGGTCCGGCTGAGAGCTGCGACCGAGCTCTATCGCCTGGGCGCCGGTCCCCGCCTCGACCACGTCGTGGCCCTGCAGGCGGCATACCTCGGCGACGAGCGTGCGCACCGGCGCGTCGTCCTCGATGATCAGGATGCGACGGCGTCGCCGCGCCGGCGGCGTGCTCAGTTCTGCGTCGGAGGCGCGAAACCCACCCGTCGTGACTCACGGGCTGAGCGCTTCGTTCTGCGCATCAGGATCACGCGCTTCTCCCCCCCGTCGATCACACTCGCCAGCTCCCATCCATCAGCAGCCGCCTGGTGGAGGAGCTTGACCAATGTGACGCCGTCAGCAACCTGGGCCACGCTCAGGACCTTAGTCGAGTATTCCCAATCCCGACTCGGGAGTCCGACCGACGGGACGAGACCCGCGGCCGTGCCACGAGCGCCGTCGGGGTGGGCCGGACGCGCCGGCTCGTCAGGCTCTTCGTCGGGATCCTCTTCGAACCGGAAGCCCATCGTCAGTCGATTGTAGGCCTGAGGCAAATACCCCCGGCGGGGGTCGAACCCGCGCTGGACCGGGTTTAAGCCGGCTGCCTCTGCCATTGGGCTACGGGGGCAAGAACAATTTTGCCCCTTGTCCTCCCCATTCATGGGGAGGTGGCGGCGCAGCCGACGGAGGCGCGGCGCGGCCGTCAGTCGTACTCGAAAAAGCCCTTCCCCGTCTTCTTGCCGAGCCGTCCCTGCTCGACGAGCTTGCGCAGCACCTCGGGAGGTTGTGGTCCCTCGCCGAGTCGGTGCCGGTCCTGCATCGCCCCGTAGAAGATATCGAGGCCGCTGAAGTCCAGCAGGTGGAATGGGCCCATCGGCCAGTTCAAGCCCTTCTGCACCGCGATGTCGATGTCTTCCGCGCTGGCGTAGCCCCCTTCGAGGAGACGCATCGCCTCCTCGGACGCCGCGAACAGGATGCGGTTGACGATGAAGCCCCAGATCTCTTTTTTGAGCAGGACCGGAGTGCGGCCGATGCCGCGCACGAACTCCATCGCGGCTTCCACGGTCTCGTCCGAGGTCTTCGGGCCGCGGACGACCTCGCACAGCTGCATCACCGTGACCGGGTGGCAGAAGTGCATGTTGCAGCACAGCTCGGGCCGGCCGCTGACGTCCGCGAGCCGGCTGATCGCGATGGTGCTCGAGTTGCTGGCGAGGATCGCGTCCTTCTTTGCATGCTTGCCGAGGGCTTCGAAGACGCTCGTCTTGGCGTCGAAGCTCTCGATCACCGCCTCGATCACCAGGTCGGCCCTCGCGGCGGACGTCGAGAGGTCGCTCGAGTCCGTGATGTGAGCCAGCGCCTGATCCGCGGCCTCCCTGGTCAGCCTGCCCTTCTCGACCGAGCGATCGACCAGCTTGCGGTTCTGGGCGCGGGCTCGCTCGAGCTGGCCCGCGACCGTGTCGACCAGGGTCACGTTGTGGCGGCCGCTCAGCGCCGTCTGGAGCGCGATCTGCGAGCCCATCGTTCCCGCCCCGACCACGAGCACGCGCTTCAATTCATGCATGCGGGTGAGCATGAAGGAATTCGAGGAGGCCGCGCAGGCGGCCATCGACTCGATTCCCGAGGAGTTTCAGGCGTACCTGGCGAACACCGTCTTCCTCCTCGAGGAGCGATCACCGGAGGGACTGATGGGCCTCTACGAAGGCGCCGGCGCCCTTGCTTCGGGTGAGGGGTTTCCTGAGCGCATCACGCTATACAAGCGCTCGCACGAGGATGCGACGGGCACGATTTCCGAGCTGGTGGAGGAGGTACGGCGGACCATCCTGCATGAGGTCGGCCACCACTTCGGGATGGAGGAAGACGACCTTCCTTATTGATTCGCGGGTGAGGACGGTTGTCCTCCCCCGCGGTACCCCCTCCTCCCCCTGGGACGCTGGGCGGCGATGGGTCGTTCACGACAGGTGACGGCCGGAATGAATCCGGCCTGCAGCTGCCACTAGTCCTTTATTAGTGGAGCGACCAGAAGGCGCGGTCCCAGAGGATCAGCGGGTCGCCCGTGCCGACCGCTGCAGCCTCCACCTCCGCGACGCAGATGTCGTGGTCTCCGGCAGGGTGCACCTGCCTGAGGCGGCACTCCAACCACGCGGCGCACCCGTTGACGAGAGGGATGCCGTTGGCGCCGAGGCGGTGCGGAAGTGTGGTCCATTTTCCGTCGATCGCGGGGGCGCGACCGGCAAAGCGGTCCGCGATGAACTCCTGCGCGCGGGTGAGGAGACTCACGTTGAATGCCTTCGTCTCGAGGATCGCCGCGCGCGTCGCCGACGCGTGCTCCAGGCCGACGAGGACCAGTGGCGGCTCCAGCGAGATCGAGACGAGGCTGCTCGCCGTCAACCCGCGGAACTCGTCGCCGAGGCGTGCGCTGACCACCACCACGCCGGCGGGGAGGCGCGCCATGACGTCCCGGAAGCGTTGCTCAGCCACGTTCCGCCAAGAGTAGGGCGGCCCGACCTCGCGGGTAGAATCGGGTTCGAACGGCGGCGACGTAGCCAAGTGGCAAGGCAGAGGTCTGCAAAACCTCCATCCCCAGTTCGATTCTGGGCGTCGCCTCCACACTGACCGCTTAGCGAGGAGGAGCCGGCATGGGCGTTTCGCAAATCAAGATGCCCCAGCTGGGCGAATCCGTCACCGAGGGTACCGTCGACAAGTGGCTCAAGCACGAGGGCGACTTCGTCAAGCGTGACGAGCCGATCGTCGAGGTGGTGACCGACAAGGTGAACGCCGAGATCCCCTCCCCGTTCGAGGGCAAGCTGGTGAAAATCGCGGTCAACGAGGGCGAGACGGTGCGCGTCGGGGCCGTGATCGCGCAGATCGAAACCGCCGCGGCAACGGCTTCGCCCTCGGCGGCCAAGGCGCAGCCCGCACCGGTGGTGGCTGCAACCCCCGTCCAGGTGGCGGAGGCGGCTGACGGCGGCGAGCGCGCTCGGCTGTCCCCAGCGGTGCGCAAGCTGGCTGCTGAACACGGCATCGACCCCACATCGCTGCACGGGTCTGGCCTCGGCGGACGGGTTACCCGCGACGACGTCCTGTCGGCTGTCGGCGAAAGCAAGCCGGCTGCTCCGTCAAAGCCGGCGGCCGCGGCCGCCCCGCCTGCTCCGTCCCATCCAGATGGCAAGCGCGAGGAGCTGGTGAAGCTCAGCGTCATGCGGAAATCGATCGCCGAACACATGGTGCGCAGCCTGGCGACGTCGCCGCACGCGTGGACGCTGCAGGAGGTGGACGTCACGAGCCTGGTGCGCTACCGAGAGGCGGAGAAAGACAACTTCAAGGCCCGTCACGGCACGTCTCTCACATACGTGCCTTTTGTCGCGCAGCTGCTGTGCGAAGCGCTCAAGCAGTTCCCCTGGCTCAACTCCTCGTGGAGCGACGACGGCGTGGTCCTGAAGCGCTACGTCAACCTGGGAATCGCGGTCGCCATCCCGGATGGCCTCATCGTCCCGGTGATCAAAGACGCCAACCGGCTCGGATTCACCGACCTTGTCCGGGTCACCAACGACCTCGTCGAGCGTGCCCGCAACAAGCAGCTCAAGCCCGATGACGTGCAGGGCGGGACATTCACCCTGAACAACACCGGCGCGACCGGCTCGATTGCGAGCCAGCCCATCATCAATCAGCCGCAAGCGGCCATCCTCACGACCGAGTCGATCGTCAAGCGCCCGGTTGTGATCGATGACGCGATCGCGATTCGGCACATCATGAACATGTGCCTGAGCTTCGACCACCGGATCATCGACGGCATGATGGCGGGCCAGTTTCTCAACACGATCAAGAAAGGGCTCGAGGAATGGACGCCCGGTAGCATTCGGCTGTGAGCACCACGCAGCCGCTCTCGCCAGCGCCGATCCCGGAATGGATCCGCGTCCGCGTGACCGAGGGCGGCAACTTCAAGGAGCTCAAGCAGATCGTCCAGGGCCGGCACCTCCACACCGTCTGCGAGGAGGCCCGGTGCCCGAACATCTTCGACTGCTGGAACCGGCGGACCGCGACCTTCATGATCCTCGGCGACGTCTGCACGCGCGCCTGCCGGTTTTGCGCCGTGACGTCAGGCCGGCCCTCTGAGCTCGACCTCGGCGAGCCGGCTCGCGTGGCCGAATCGGTCGCCGAGCTGGGGCTCAAGCATGCGGTCATCACATCGGTCGACCGCGACGACCTGAAGGACGGCGGAGCGGGCATCTTTGCGCGGACCATCCGCGCCATCCGTCGCCGCAGCCCCGGCACCACGATCGAGGTGCTGACGCCGGATTTCCAGGGCGACTTCAACTCCGTGCGCATCGTCGTCGAGGCCAGACCGGACATCTTCAACCACAACACCGAGACTGTGCCTCGCCTGTACGCGCGGATCCGTCCGAAGGCGGTTTACGCCAACAGCCTCGCCCTGCTGCGCCATGTCAAAGCCCTGGCGCCGGACATGGTCACCAAGTCGGGCCTGATGGTCGGCCTCGGCGAGACCGAGGACGAGCTGCTCGAGGTGTTTCAGAACATGCGAGCCCACAACATCGACGTGCTGACGGTCGGCCAGTACCTCCGTCCGTCGAAGAAGCACGCCGAGGTGGTGCGCTACTACCGGCCCGAAGAGTTCGTCCGGTTGAAGGACCAGGCCCTGGCCATGGGCTTTGGCCATGTGGAGGCCGGGCCGCTGGTGCGCTCCTCCTATCACGCAGATGAGCAGATCCCTGCCGCGCGTAAGAGCCTCCTGGCTGGGTAGCGTCCCTTACCGCGAGGCCTGGGACCTCCAGGCTGCGCTGGTCAGGGAGCTGCGCGAAGGGCACGACCGCGACACGTTGCTCCTGCTCGACCATCCACACGTGTTCACCATGGGCAAGGCTGCCACTGCGGACGACCTCCTGTGGGATGAGGCGGAGCGAGGCCGGCGGCATGTGGACGTTGTGTGGTCAGACCGGGGCGGCGAGGCGACCTATCACGGCCCTGGCCAGCTGGTGGGATACCCAGTGCTCGACCTGGCGAGGTTCGAGCTGACGATCCCGCGGTACCTCGAGCTGCTGGAGAGGTCGCTGATCACGTACCTGCGGGAGCTTGGGGTCGAAGCATCGGCCGGCGAGCCCGGATTCACGGGGGTCTGGCGGGGGGGCGAGAAGCTCGCCGCGATCGGGATCAAGCTGAACCGCTCCGTGGTCAGCCACGGGTTCGCCCTGAACCTGACGACCGACCTCGGCTACTTCGAAGGCATCGTGCCGTGCGGGCATGCTGAGCGCCGGCCCACGTCGGTCGAGGCCGTCAGCGGTCACCGGATCGAGACTCACGCCGCCGCCCGGGCGTACGCCCGGCATTTCGAGGCTGAATTCGACGCATCGGTGAACTGGGTACCGGCGGAAACCCTGCTCGAAGCTCGACGGGTAGCGCATTAGGAAAGCCGCGAACTCGCCGGAATAGGTAGTGTTACCAACCCGGTATTCATAGCGTGAGGTGTGTGACTGGCGAGGCAGTAACTCCGTTTGGTCTCCTCCGTTATCGGGTAATGGGATATGAGCATGGCAACCAACCGTAAGAGCGCTGAAAAGACCCGCACCAACCTGGTGCGCCTGGACAGCGTCTCGATGGACGAAGACGACGAGATCCTCCCGGACTTCGAGGCCGAGGTGGACGACGGGCGCCGCGTGTGGGTGACAGCCGTCCTCGAGCGCACGGCCGTGATCGAGCCGGCTCCTGGCGAGCCGAAGGTGCTGGTCAACCGCCGGCGTCTGTTCGTTGACCCGCGACACCTGCGTGTGCGTCACCTCGCGAGCAAGGAAGCAGCCCGTCGTGGGCGCGAGGCAGCTCGCCAGCTGAGGCTCCAGGACCAGCAGAGCTCCGCGGCTTAGGCAGCTCTCGGGCCCGAAAGTCGGGCGAAGCGGCTCTGGTAACATTCGCTGCTGCAGCACACGTCGGCGCCTGCTGATTTCCGCGGCGTGATCCGCCGCCTAGCCCGAGGGAAGCTACTACATGAGCAAAACCGTCGAACTCGTCTCGCTGGCCACAATCGTTCCCCCTCCGAACCACGAAGTCAGCGGCGGCTTCAATGCGGTGGTAAATGGCAAGCAGGTACGGGTTCGTGCGGTGCTCGAGCGGACGGTCGTGATCGAGCACCACGAAGGCGGCGAGCGCAGCGTTGTGCGCAAGGACAGCTGCATGGTCAAGCCATCGGCGGTTGCGTTTGTGCTCGGCAACCCGAACAACGGGGTTGGACCGCGTCAGTGGCGCCGCCTGCCGGGTAAGCCGCCCGCGCCGGCGAAGTAAGTCCCGGCGGCTTCGCCGCCCAAAAAAAGACGGACCTCTAGCGGGCTACGCGAAAATCGCGGTTGCAATCCAGCGTGTTAAGACCCGGCTCGTCAGTCGATGTGCTGCAGGGCAACCTGTGTCAGGAACGGATGGAATTCCTTCGAAAGCGCGACTTCCTCGAACACCTTGCGGGCTTCGCTGAACCGGCTCTTGGACCAGCCCTCCTTCCCATACCTCTCGCGAAGGTTCGACATCTCATCGTCGGCGATCTCGCGGACAAGGTCTGCGTTGACGGTCGGGCCCTCGCTGAGGTGCGACGAATGTCGCACCCATTGCCACACCTGCGATCGCGAGATCTCCGCCGTCGCGACGTCCTCCATCAAGTTGTTGATCGCGGCGGCGCCGGTCCCGCGCATCCATGACTCGATGTACTGGATGCCGACACTGACATTCATCCGCAGTCCGTTTTCCGTGATCGTTCCACCCGGCACCTTCACGTCGGCCAGCTGTCCCGCCGTGACCGACACCTCGGGCCGCTGCCGCTCGAGCTGATTCGGCCGGTCGCCAAGCACCCGGTCGAACGCCTCAGTCGCGGTCGTTACGAGGTCTGGATGGGCCACCCATGTCCCGTCGAAGCCGTCGTTGGCCTCCCGGTCCTTGTCCTCCTTGACCTTCGCCAGCGCGACGCGGTTCACCTCCGCGTCGCGCCGCGACGGGATGAACGCCGCCATGCCGCCCATCGCATGCGCCTCGCGCCGGTGGCATGTCTTGACCAGCAGCTCTGTATAAGCGCGCATGAATGGCACGGTCATGGTGACCTGGGCTCGGTCCGGCAGCACGAACCGCGGCGAGTTGCGGAACTTCTTGATGATGCTGAAGGTGTAGTCCCAACGACCCGCGTTCAACCCGCTGGAGTGATCGCGAAGCTCGTAGAGAATCTCTTCCATCTCGAACGCGGCGAGGATCGTTTCGATGAGGACCGTCGCGCGGATGGTGCCGCGCGGCACGCCAAGCTCATCCTGGGCGAAGTTGAAGACATCGTTCCAGAGGCGGGCCTCGAGATGGCTCTCGAGCTTCGGTAGATAGAAATAAGGTCCACTGCCCTTGTTCAGCAGCCGTTTGGCGTTGTGAAAGAAATAGAGGCCGAAATCGAACAGACTGCCTGAGATCGGTTTGCTGTCAACGTCGACGTGCCTCTCGTCGAGGTGCCAGCCCCGCGGCCGGACGAGCATGGTCGCCACCTTCTCGTTGAGGCGGTACTCCTTGCCTTCCGGGCTCGTGAAGTTGATGCGTCGCTCGATGGCATCGATGAGGTTCACCTGCCCTTCGACAAGGTTGGCCCAGGTCGGCGAGTTGGCGTCCTCGAAGTCGGCCATGAAGACCCGCGCGCCAGAATTGAGCGCATTGATCAGCATCTTGCGGTCGGTTGGCCCAGTGATTTCGACCCGCCGGTCCTCCAAATCTTTGGGCGCCTTGGCAACCTTCCACTCGGAGTCCCGGACCGAGCTCGTGGTGACCAGGAATTGCGGCATCTCGCCCGCGTCGATTCGAGTCTGCCGCTCGTCCCGCAACCGCAGAAGCTCCTGCCTCCGGCTGCCAAACTCGCGCTGCAGCTTGGCGACAAATCCGAGCGCCTGCGGAGTGAGCACTTCGCCCCCGCGGCCTTCCACCTTGCGCTTCAGCTGAACCTGCTCGGTGGTTGGCATGGCCACCAATTTACCGTCTGGTCCGCCCGGCGCGCGGCCGGCGGGATACGTCTAGCGGCCGGCGAGTCGCTCCACGATCGGCGCCAGGTCGTCCGCGGCGTCGCCCGGGAGAATCACATCGGTGAAGCCGTAGCGTTCGCGGCGGACTCGCAGGTCTTCTTCGATCTGCCCCAACGTCCCGATCAAGAAGTGCGGCATCTCGAGCACGTCCCGTGGCTCGAATCCCATCGACGGCGCCATCGCCGACGCGAGCGAATCGCGATCGTCGGTGATGTTGGCGAAGAACACGGTGAACCCAAGCTCGATCGAGTCAAAACGCTCGCCGGCAGCTTCTTTGACCCAACCCAGCTTTTCTTGCGTCGCCTCGGCCATACCGGTGCGGACGAGCTTGGGGTTGATCCGGCCTTCGTTCAAGTTGTAGTTGATGTGCACGAGGTCGGCTTGGCGCGCGGCGAAGCTGAGCATCCGGCGGCCGCCGCCTCCCAGCAGGATCGGCGGGTGCGGCTTCTGGACCGGCGACGGCGATCCCTCACCGTCCTTGATCGAGTAGTGCTTGCCCGAGAACGAGAATGGCTTGCCGGCGAAAAAGCCCTTGATTAGTTTCAGAGCCTCTTCCAACCGTTCGATTCGTATGCCGGCCGGGTCGTAAGGAATTCCCGCCATCTCGTAGTCCGCGACAAGCCAGCCCGCGCCGAGCCCGAGGTCAAGGCGCCCATCGGAGAGCAGGTCGAGAGTCGCGGCCTCTTTGGCCAACACCCATGGATGGCGGTAGTCGTTGTCAAAGACGAGCGAGCCGATTCGCAACTTGCTGGTGGCGTCGGCGGCCGACATCAGCGCCGCAATCGGCCCCGGCTGCTCGTCGAAATGGTCGGGGAGGTAGAGGCCCGAGTAGCCCATCGCCTCGAGGGCTCGCGCTCTGTCGCGCCACTGCCTGGCGCTGTGAGCACGATGCTCCTGGACGCTGAACCGAAACGGCGTCGCCTCCGTCACCGGACGGACACTAGCGCCTGCTGGTGCCGAGGGCCAGATTTGAACTGGCGACACCTTGATTTTCAGTCAAGTGCTCTACCAAGCTGAGCTACCTCGGCACGGCGGGTAATTTTATCGGCGGCCCGGATTGGACTCGTCTATCGCTTGACAGCCCCCCGACGCCCTTGCGAGACTACGTGGCCCACCGTGCCCGCTGCAGCAATCCCTCAAAGCCGATGACCTGGAGCATCCGCGCCCTCACCGGCCTTGGTGTCGCCGCGTTCGCCATGCTCGCTGTTGCCTGCGGGAGTGGGACGTCCAACTCCGCCGCGAAAGCGAGCCCAAGCCCCAGCAAAGCAGCGCTCATCACCTCGGTCGACGCCTGCTCTCTCGTTAGCGCGGCGGACGCCTCCGCGGCGGCCGGTGCCACAGTCGTGAATCTAGCCGCCGCGAGCGGCACTCAGATCCCAGGAGCATGCATATACGGCAACCAGGACACCCAGGCGTCCGTGTTCGTCTACGCGCAGGCGTACCCGGATCTGACGACTGCCCAATCGATCTCGCCCGACCAGATGGCAGCCGTGCTCAGGGGCCAGTACGGAATCACCGACGCGAAGTCAGTCACGGGCATCGGCGACAAGGCTTTCGAATACACCGCGACCAGCGGCAGTGGCATAGTCATCTTCGTTTTCAAGGCCAACGTCGTCATGTTCATTGCGGTCAGCCCAACCACAGATTCGACGAAGGTGGAGGCCCTGGCCCGCATGGCTGTGGGTAACCTGCCCAAAGCCTAGGAGTCACGCAAGGGCCGTCAAGCCAGGTCTCGGCGGGTTTCAGAGTGGGCGGTGATGGACTTGAACCAACGACCTCCTCGGTGTAAGCGAGGCGCTCTAGCCAGCTGAGCTAACCGCCCGTTATCGCGTGAGTCTACCCACCCGCCAGCAAGGTCAATGCCGCATTGAGCTGAGTGTCATTGGCGTAACCCAGCGACGGCTGCGACACGTCATAGGCATCCGACGCATGGGCCAGGGTAACGCTCACGTCGGGGGTCAGGCCCTTGTGGTCGATCGTCACACCATTCGGCAAGAACCAGCGCTCCACGGTCAGGTGGATGTCCGATCCGTCGCTCAGTACGAAGTCCTCCTGCACCGAGCCCTTGCCAAACGTCGTCGTGCCGACCAGCATCCCGCGATGGTGCACCTGCAGGGAGCCGGCCACGATCTCCGCCGCCGACGCGCTGTTGGCATCGACCAGCACGACCAGCGGCACTGCTGGCGCGGCGTGCTTGGAGCCGACCTGGTGGCGGTCTATCCCATTGCGCCCGTGGGTCTCGAAGGTCTCACCGCTCGTTACGAACTGGGTGATCACGTCGTCCGCCGCCGAGATGAAGCCCCCAGGGTCGCCGCGTAGGTCGAGCACCATGCCGTTCGCGCCAGAAAGCCCGCTCTTGAGCGCCGCGCCAAACTCAGTCGACGTCTGCGAGCCGAACTGATAGATCCGCACGTAGAGCACTCGGTTCCCGATCACGGCCGAGCGGACGGTCGGCACCTGGATCTGCGCCCGAGTGATCGTGAACGTCATCGTGTCGGCGCCCCGTGAAATGGTAAGCGTGACCTTGGTCCCCTCCGGTCCCTGGATCAGCGCCGTCGCCTGGTCGGCGGTGATGCCCTTGATGTCCTTATCCCCCACCTTGACGATCTGGTCACCCCGCATCAAACCCGCCTCGGCGGCCGGCGAGCCAGGCACCGTCCCGGTGATCGTGGGATAGGCGGAGCCGCTGAAGCTCAGGTAGATGCCGATGCCCGTGTAGCGGCCCTGGTAGCTCTGTTGGAGGCGCCTGTACTGTTCCGGGTCGAAGTACTGGGAATACGGATCACCAAGGCTGTTCACCAGGCCCTGCACGCTGCCCTGCGAGAGCTTTGACGTGTTCACGTTGCTATCGACGTAATCGGCCTGGATCAGACGCGCGGCCTGCTGCACCTGGGTGAGATCGACCTTCGAGACGTTCTTGTGTCCGAAGTAAGGCACGTACTCGGGGTAGGCCTGATCGACGTAGACCCCCGCGACAAAGCCGACGACCAGGATCAACGCGACGGCGCCACCCCGCAGGGCGACGCTCCGATTCATCTCAGCAGACTAACGAAACAGACGCCGGTCAGCAGCCGAGCCAGATGCACGGGTTCTTGTAGATGCCCCCGACCCGGATCTCGAAATGCAGGTGCGGACCGGTCGACCACCCGGTCGAACCCTCGAAGGCAACCGTCGTCCCACGAGGGACGACCTGACCGCTCGCCAGCCCCGGCGCATAGCCCGCCAGGTGTCCGTAGTAGGTCGAGTAGCCGTTGCCGTGGATGATCACGAGCAGGTTGCCGTAGCCGATGCTCCCGGGATAGAGATACGCCACGCCGGTGTCCGCGGCGACGATATCGGTTCCGTACGGTCCCGCGATGTCGATGCCGGTGTGAATCTTGTGCGGGTAGGGACAGTTCGGGTCGTAGACCTCGAGGTAGAAGCTCGAACATCCAAATCCTTGCGTGATGCAGGAGTATCCGCACGAGGGCTCCGGCCATTCGAAGACACCGTTGCCTCCGCCGGCCTTTATCGCTTGCGCGGCATACTGCAGATAAAGCTGCGCGACCTGGGCGTCGATCGCAGCCCGCTCGGCCTGTACCTGGTTGTACTGAACTGCCAGCTGCGCGGCAAGCTTCAGCTCCAGGGCAACCGCCGCACTCTGCGCGGTGAGGTTCTTCTCGAGGTCGGCTTCTGTCGCTTGCTGCTGCTGGAGGAGTATCTGCACCTGGCTGTGCTTGAGATCGAGGTCGTTGTTAGCGATCACCACCTGCCTGCGCTCAGCGTCCAGGGCGAGCAGCAGGCGTTGGTCGGAGGCGGCCACCTGCTGCGCTCCAACGATTCGGTTCAAGAGCTGATTGATGTTATTCGACGTCAAGACCAGCTGCACGTAGTTCACGCTGCCGTGTGAATCGATGTAGCGGAGACGCTGGTTCAAGGTTTCTTCGCGAACGCTCACGGTCGCCTGGAGCCGGATCACCGCCGCCTCACCGAAGCGGATCTTGCGGTTCAGGTCGTCGATCGCGGCCTGGGTTTGAGCGATCAGAGCCCGCTGGGCGGCGATCTGGTTCTTCAAGCTGGCAATCAGCGCGTCGAGCGCGTTGATCTGGGTTATCGCGTTGCTGATCTGCGACTGGATGGTGTCGAGCTGGTTCTGGTTGTTGACCTGCTGGCCGATCCCCTGGTTGTAGGCGAGGCACGCCTGGTACACGGCGGGGGGATCGCCGGGGTAGCAGTAAACGGCCGAGACAGTCTGGACCGACTGGGGCAGCGACCCGAAGGTCGCCAGAAGAGTGGCGAGGAGGATGCGGGCTTTCAAAGTGCGGTCAGATCCTCACATAACGGCGGACGCCGATGTAGCTGCCCAGAGCGCCGAGCAAGGCTCCGGCGAGCAGCAGGTCAGTGGCCAGGCTCGACACGAACGCCGGGTCGTAGGAAAGCGGGATGAAACCAACGTCCGACTTGAAGCGATTCACGACAGGTTCGTAGGCGATCACAAGCAGGGCAAGCGCGATGGCCGCGGCGACCAGCCCGGTCATGATGCCTTCGAGGACGAACGGGCCGCGCACGAACCACTCGGTGGCGCCGACCAACTTCATCACCTCGATCTCCTTGCGACGGTGATAGACAGCCGTGCGGATCGTGTTCATCACGATCACAACCGAAACGATGAGCAGGATCACGAGCAGGGCGACGCCCGCGAGCCCCAGCCACTGGGACAGCTGGAGCATGCGGTTGACGAAGTCCCCCTGGTAGTTCGTCGGGTCAGTGGGGTCCACGCCCGACCACTGCCGCGCCTTGGCGTCGATCGCGGCGACATCGGTCAGGTTTCTCACGTGAACGTCGATCTTCGCGTCGAGAGGATTGCCTTCGATTTGCTGTGCGAGGATGCCGTTTTGAGGATCCGCCTTGAACTGAGCGAGGGCCTCGTCCTTGGTCACGAACTTCACGCTCGTCACGCGCGGGTCGGCTGCCAGCTGTTGCTGAAAGTCGTAGACGTTGAGCAGCGGCGTGTCGTCAGACACATTGATCGAGATTTCGCTGACCTTGTCGCGGAAACCTTCCAGCACCTGCGAGAACGCGTGCCCAACGAGGAGGTTGACCCCGGCCAGCACGAGGATGAGCGTGATCGACAGCACCGCGGCCAGGCTCACGGCCAGGTTCCGCCAGAAGCTCTGCCAGGCGCTATTGAACGCGAACTTGAGGTTTCGCAACATCATCGTGATACCTGCCGGAACGGTCGTCTCTTGCGATCTGTCCCGCGTCGATGGCGATGACGCGGCGGCGAAGGAGGTCGACGATCTCTCGGTTGTGGGTCGCCATCACGACAGTGGCTCCGCGGGCGTTGATGCGGAGGAACAGCTGCATGATCTCCCACGCGGTCGCCGGGTCAAGGTTTCCCGTCGGCTCGTCGGCGATGATGAACCGTGGTGCGTGCACGAGCGCACGGGCGATTGCCACGCGCTGCTGTTCGCCGCCCGAGAGGTTCGCTGGGTACGTGTGCTCCTTGCCCGAAAGGCTCACCGTGTCGAGCGCCTCGGCGACGCGCGACTGGATGTGATGGTCGGGCTCGCCCAGGACCCGGAGCGCAAAGGCCACGTTCTCGTAGACGGTGAGGTTCGGCAATAGCTTGAAGTCCTGGAAGACCAGGCCGACCTTGCGGCGGTAGTGCGGCAGCCGGCGCCGCTTCATGCGACCCAGCTCGACGCCGTCCACGAAGATCTTGCCCTTGCTCGGTTTTTCCTCGCGAATCAGCAGGCGAACGAGGGTCGACTTGCCGGCGCCGGACGGTCCGACAAGGAAGAGGAAGTCACCCTCTGGGACCTCGAGATTGACGTCGCGAAGCGCCTCAGTCCCAGTCGGATACGTCTTGAAGACGTGCTGGAAGCTGATTACCGGCCGAGTTGCAAAATCCGGTGTCAAAACCATTAGCTGCGTCTCTTGCTGTTTCGTTACACGCCCGCGGGCGCGCGTGGCTAGGTCGCGGGCAGTATAGCGCAGCGCCCCGGACCGTCCAACCCCTTCCCATAGTGTCAAACACAGGTTTAACGAAGGACCGCTGCTAGGCTTGCGCGGTGGCTCCGTTTTTGCTGAGGCGCCAGCGGAGCCAGCTCTCGATGAAGGGATCGATCTCGCCGTCGAGAACAGCCTGCGCGTTCCCCACCTCGAGGCCTGTGCGGACGTCCTTCACCAGCGTGTAGGGCTGCAGGACGTAGTTTCGGATCTGGGATCCAAACTCGGCCGGCATGACCTGGCCGCGAATCTGGTCCAGGTGTTCGGCGGCTTCCTGCTGCTGGCGCTGGAACAACCGCGCCTTGAGCACCTTCATGGCCATCTCCCGGTTCTTCATCTGCGAGCGCTCGTTCTGGCACGTGACCACAATCCCGGTCGGCAGATGCGTGATCCGCACCGCGGAGTCGGTCTTGTTGACGTGCTGCCCACCCGCGCCGGTAGAGCGATAGGTGTCGATGCGCAGGTCCTGCGGGTTGATCACGATCGCGTCCTCGTCGGTGCTCTCGAGCTCCGGCATGACCTCGACCAGGGCGAATGAAGTGTGCCGCCGGTGGTTCTGGTCGAAGGGCGAGATCCTGACCAGGCGGTGAACCCCGTGCTCCGAGCGGAGGAGCCCATAGGCGCGTGGACCCCGCACGATGAACGTCGCGCTCTTGAGCCCCGCCTCCTCGCCGCGCGACTCGTCGACGATCTCCGTCTCGAAACCGCGCCGCTCCGCCCACTTGAGGTACATGCGCAGCAGCATCTCAACCCAGTCCTGCGCCTCCACCCCACCCTGGCCGACGGAGATGGTGATCACCGCGTTGTGGTTCGCGTACGCGTCGGTGAACAGCAGGTCGAGCTCGTGGGAGCGGAATTCCTTCTCCACTGCGGCGCGCTCTTCGGCGACCTGCTTCTCGAGCTCGGGGTCGTCCTCGGCCAGCTGCTCGAGCTCTACGACATCGTGGGCGCGCCTCTCGAGCCGGTCCCAGGTGGCGATCAGCTCCCGATTCTCGGCCGCCTCGCGGGCCATCTGGCCGGCGCGCCTGGGATCGTCCCAGACGCCGGGCCGGGTCAGCTCCGCGTCTAGCTCGTCAGCCCTCTTGGCTTTCGCAGACAGGTCAAAGGTGCTCCTTGAGCTGGAGGATCCGGTTCAAGAGCTCTTTCGGGTTCAGTTCAGCGATCACCTATCTTCCGTGACACCTCTTGTATTTCTTCCCCGATCCGCACCAACACGGATCGTTGCGGCCGATTTTATGTTGTGCCGCGCCCCCGCCGGCGCTCTCACCCGCTGACACCGCAGCGGCCCCCACCGGCGCCCCACGTCGCTGCTTCGGCGCAGCCCTCCGCCCCGCGCCGTTGGCGCCGTCCGGCTCTGCCGGTCCGCTCTCCATCACCTGGCGGACGATCGGCGTCGGAGGCGCCGGCGGGGTAGGCGCCACCCGGTAGATCAACGACACGATCGAGCCCTGGATGCGGTCCCGCAGCTCGTTGAACATCTCGAACGCTTCGTTCTTGTACTCGACCAGCGGGTCGCGCTGGCCGTACGCGCGCAACCCGATGCCCTCGCGGAAGTGCTCCATCTGGGTCAGGTACTCCATCCACTGCCAGTCAATCGTTTGCAGCATCACGCTCCGCTCGACGACCGGCATCAGCTCGGCGCCCATCTCCTTGACCTTTCGGTCGTAGGCGTCCGTCGCCGCCGCGACGAGGTGCTCGACAAGGCCTGCCGGTCCCTTCTGCAAGGCCTCCTCGGGAAGCTCCGAACCCGGCGCTATGGGCAGATACGTGGACAGGTACTTGATCAAGCCGTCAACGTCCCAGTTCTCGTAGTGGCGGCTCTGGCAGTGCTGGTCGACGCCCTTCGCGACGATCTCGCGCACGTAGCCAAGGATGTTGTCGCGAGTGTCGGCGCCCTCGAGGACCTTTCGCCTCTCCTCGTACACGATCTGGCGCTGCTTGTTCATCACGTCGTCGTACTCGACGACGTGCTTGCGGGAGTCGAAGTGCATCCCCTCGACTTTCTTCTGCGCGCTCGCGATCGAGCTCGCCACCCACGGGTGCTCGATCGGCTCCACCTCGAGGCTCTCCATCAGGCGGCCAATGCGATCCGCGGCCGGCCCGAAGATCTTCATCAGGTCGTCCTCGAGCGAGATGAAGAACCGGCTCGAACCGGGGTCGCCCTGCCGGCCGGCGCGCCCGCGCAGCTGGTTGTCGATGCGGCGGCTCTCGTGCCGTTCCGTCCCGATGATGTGCAGCCCGCCGACATCGGTGACGCCGGTACCCAGCACGATGTCGGTCCCACGTCCGGCCATGTTGGTGGCGATGGTGACCGCTCCCGGCTGGCCCGCTTCGGCGACGATCGCGGCCTCACGCTCGTGCTGCTTGGCGTTGAGCACGTTGTGCTTCAGGCCGCGGCGCTCGAGCATACTGGCCAGACGCTCCGATTTCTCCACCGAGACCGTGCCGACCAGCACAGGCCTGTTGAGCTTGTTCATCTCGACTACCTCGTCGATGACCGCTTCGAACTTCGACCTCTCGGTCTTGTAGATGACGTCGGCAGTGTCGGCACGCACCATCGGGTGGTGAGTCGGGATGACCACGACATCAAGCCCGTAGATCTTGTGAAACTCCTCGGCCTCGGTCACCGCGGTACCTGTCATGCCGGCGAGCTTGTCGTACTGGCGAAAGTAGTTCTGGACCGTGATCGTCGCAATCGTCTTCTGCTCCTGCTGCACCTTGACGCCTTCCTTGGCTTCGACAGCCTGGTGCAACCCGTCTGACCAGCGACGGCCGGGCATGGTGCGCCCCGTGAACTCGTCGACGATCACGATCTCGGCGTCCTTAACCAGGTAGTCGCGGTCGCGCAGGAAGAGCGACTTTGCCTTGAGGGCTTGATTGATCTGGTGCGCCTCGATCACGTTCTCGAGGTCGTAGATGTTGTTGATCCCGGTCCAGCGCTCCATCTTCGCGATGCCGGCCTCGGTCAGGGACGCGGACTTGTGCTTGAGGTCGACCTCGTAGTCGTCGCCCTCGGTGAGCCGCGCCGCCCACCGCGCGTACTGGTAGTACTTCTCGGTCGATTCGTCCGACTGCCCCGAGATGATGTGCGGCGTGCGCGCCTCGTCGATCAAGATGGAGTCGACCTCGTCGACGATCCCGTAGTTCAGATCGCGCTGGCTGCATTGAGAGAGGTCGCGGGCCATGTTGTCGCGCAGGTAGTCGAAGGCGAGCTCGGAGTTGGTCGCGTACATGATGTCCGCGCCGTACGCCTCCTTCTTGGTCGCGGGCCGGAGGTGCTGCAACCGCGGATCCGGGTGGGTTTCATCGACGTATTCGGGGTCGTAGAGGAACGTGCCGGTCGTGCCGACGTTGATGCCCACCGACAGACCGAGCAGGTGGTAGATCGGCCCCATCCATCCCGCGTCACGGCGGGCCAGGTAGTCGTTGACGGTGACGAGGTGGACGCCCTTGCCCGCGAGGGCGTTGAGGTACAGGGCGAGGCTGGCCACCAGGGTCTTGCCTTCACCGGTCTTCATCTCGGCGATCTTTCCCTGGTGGAGGACGATGCCGCCGACCAGCTGCACATCGAAATGGCGCAGGCCGATCGTTCGCCGGGCCGCCTCGCGGCAGATGGCAAAGGCGTCGATCAGGAGCTCGTCGAGGTCATGGCCTTCCTGGGCCCTGGCGCGCAGCTCGTCGGAGCGCGCGCGCAGACCCGCCGCGTCGAGCTCTTTGAGCTCGGGCTCGAGCGCGTTGATCGCCTGGGCCACCGCAAGGTGGCGCTTGACCTCCCGCTCGTTCGGATCGAGCAGCTTGCCGAGAATGACCACTTAGATCAAGGGTACCCGGCCGGGGCCGAACTGAACCTCGGGCCGGCTTAAGGGACTATCGGTTCGATCACGGCCAGCGAGCCGTCGGCGCGCCTGACCATGATCTGGATCTCGCCCGAGTCCTCATCGAGGTACACCAGGAACGGCTGGCTGTCCGCCAGGAGCTCCGAGGAGGCTTCGGAGACCGACATGGGCCGCAGCTTGAGCCTCATGCGCGCCGGGTCAGTTGACCGCGCCGGGCCGGGCGTTTCGGGCTCCGCAGGCACGCGCACCGGGGACGAGCCGCGCTTGCGATGGGTCACCTTCTCCTTGAACGCCACCACCTGGCGGTCGATCTTGTCCAGCGCGAGGTCAAGCGCGGACAGAGGGTCGGCTCCGCGCTCACGGGCGGACAGCACCGGGGCACGGCGGCCGTCGAGGTGAAGGTTGATCCGGCATACGGTGGTCGCGAGCCCACTCCGCTTGCGCTCTTCGGAGAACTCCACCTCGACGTAGACGACCTTGCCGAAGTGGCGCTCGAGGCGGGTCAGCTTGCGCTGCGCCGTGTCGCGCACCTCCTGCCCCAGACCGTTGGTACGGTCGTGCAGGACGACCTTCACAACCCGAGTATAGCCCCGACTTTGCGCCCTAGCGGGTGGCGGGCTTGTATCCCGGCGGTGCCGGGAACAGCGTCGTGATCTCCTTGGGCAGGGGGATGCCCTGGGCGAACATGCGGTCCAGGATCTTCGGGCGGAGGCCAGTCGGCCTGAAGTCGGCGATCACCTTGCCGTCGGGCGTGGCGCCCTTCTGCTCCATGATGAAGATGTCCTGCATGGTGATCACGTCTTGCTCCATGCCGACGATCTCGGTGACGGCGGTCACCTTGCGCGATCCGTCGCGGAGCCGCCCCAGCTGAACGATCAGGTTGATGGCTCCGGCCACCTGCTGCCGGATGGCACGCACCGGCAAATCGACGCCGGCCATCAGGACCAGCGTCTCCAGGCGGGCGAGGGCGTCGCGAGGGCTGTTGGCGTGCAGGGTGGTCATCGAACCGTCATGGCCGGTGTTCATGGCCTGCAGCATGTCGAGCGCCTCGCCGCCACGACACTCACCGACCACGATTCTCTCGGGGCGCATACGCAGCGAGTTGATGACGAGTCGCTGGATCGTGATCTCGCCCTCGCCGTTGATGTCCTTCGGCCGCGTCTCGAGGCGACAGACGTGCTCCTGGTGCAGCTGGAGCTCGGCCGCGTCCTCGATCGTTACGATGCGGTCCTCGACGGGAATGAATCCGGAGAGCACGTTGAGGAAGGTGGTCTTGCCGGTGCCCGTCCCTCCCGAGACGATGACGTTGGCCTTGGAGAGGACGGCCGCCTTGAGGAATCCAAAACCGGATTCGTTGCAGGTGCCGAAGCGGATCAGGTCCTCGACCTGGTAGGGGTCGCGGGAGAACTTGCGGATGGTGAGCAGCGGGCCGTTCAATGCCAGCGGCCGGATCACTGCGTTGACACGGGAGCCATCCGCCAGACGCGCATCGCAAAGCGGTGAGCGTTCGTCGATGCGCCGGCCGACGGTCCGGACGATGAACTGGATGACGTTGAGGAGCTGGTCCTCGTCGACAAACTTGATGTTCGTCAGCACGACCTTGCCGCCCATTTCGACGTAGACATGGTCGTTGCCGTTGACCATGACCTCGGTTACGCGGTCGTCGCGGATCAAGGGCTCGATGGGCCCAAGCTGCTGGTAGTACTCGTCGATATTGATACCGGGGATCCGTACGGCCATTCGGCTAGCCTCCGCACCTGAGTTGCAACGGCGAGGCCTTCGCCTCGCCGATGTTCAAATCGACCGACCGCCAACTATACATTCACGCGCGCGACTGAGACCCCTGTAACAGGCCCTGAGCCGGCTGTACGGAGCGCGCTCGCGCAGGCATCGAGGGTCGCGCCGGTCGTCGCCACATCATCGATCAACAGGATCGATTCGCCCTCCAGACGGCAGCCTCGCCAGGCAAATGCGCCGGCCACGTTCTCGAAGCGCCGCTTGCGGTCGCGGCCGACCTGGGGCGGCGTGGGACGCGTACGGACGAGTTCTCCTGGCGGCGAGGTCAGGACAAGGCTGCGGCGAAGCTCGGAAGCGAGCAGCTCGGCCTGATTGAAGCCGCGCTGCCCCAGGCGCGCCGGATGCAAGGGGACGGCGACCACCCACCGTGCCGCGACGCCTTCGACGGCGAGCCTCTCGGCGATCAGCGACGCCAGTGGACCCGCCAGGCGGCGCCAGCCCTCGTATTTGAAGCGGTGCACAGCCGGCTCGACGGGGCCCTCGTATGCGACCGCGGAGCGCAGCCGGGTCAGCGACTTCAGGCGCGCCCGACAGCCGCACTCCCGTCGCGCTGATGGCAGCTCCACGCCGCACCGCCGGCACAGCGGCTCTTCGAGGCGGCGGATCTTCGTCTTGCAGCACTCGCAGAGCCACGACCCGACCTTGCGACACCCGCCGCATCGGGGCGGCAGCAGGAGGTCCAGGAGGTGCACGGATCCAGGTTATGCACGGAGTCAACCCCGTCTTAACGGGTGATGCACCAGCCCCTCCGTCGGCTTCGCCGACACCTCCCCATAAATGGGGAGGAGCCTACTGGATGATGATCTGGTCGCCCCGCTGCAGGTCGATGTCCGAGGTCGATCCGGGCGGCAGCTCGAGCACGCTGTGCGCGCCGATCTCCCACCACACCACGCCGTACCACCGCGGGAGTTTTCGATACACCTTCTTGACGCGCTCACCGCTGTCCAGGAACACGGCATCGATCGGGAAGTTCATGAACATCATATGGATGCCACTGCATGGATTGATCCACATGCCGCGGCTCGGATCGAGCGTCTTGCGGAACATCAAGCCAAGACCGCGTCCGAACATGGTGCGCGGCATCTCGAGACTCTCGGCCAGGATCTTTCCAGTCCGCTCGTGCACAGCGCGCCGTCCCTGCATTGCGATCCGATAGGTTAGTCGGCGCACCGATGGATTTCGACAGCGATGGGGTCCGATTGCACTACGAGGTCAACGGACCCGACCGCGGAACCCCGATCGTGGTCGTCCACGGTTTCGCCTCCGACTACCGCCTCAACTGGGTCGGCACGCGGTGGCAGGAGACGCTGACCAACGCGGGCTTCAGGGTCATCGGACTCGACTGTCGCGGACACGGCCAAAGTGACAAACCGCATGATGAAGCCTCGTACGCGGTCGACATCATGGCCGGCGACGTGGTGCGCCTCCTCGACGACGTCGAGGTCGAGAGGGCGGCATACCTCGGGTACTCGATGGGAGGCCGCATCGGCCTCGAGTTGGTGCTCGACCATCCGGACCGCATCTCGCGCGCGGTGCTTGGCGGCGTCGGCGCAGCAGGAGCCGTCGACAGGGCGGAGCAGATCGCTCGCGCGTTTCGGATCGGCGAGCCGACGGACGATCCGGTAGCCCAGACGTTTTACCGTTTCGCCTCGGCCCGCCCGTCCAATGACCTGATCGCGCTGGCCGCCTGCATCAGCGGTCTGAGGCCGGAAAGAAACCCCGAACGGCTGGCCAGAATTCGCATCCCGATCCTGATCGTCGTCGGCGACCGCGACGAGATCGCGCGGGGCGCGTCCGAGCTGATCGAGCTGATTCCGAGCGCGCGCCTCTTCACCATCGCCGGCCGCGATCACATGAGCGCGGTGCCGGCGCGCGAGTTCAAGAAAGCAGCGCTGGACTTCCTGACCGCCGAAGACTAGTTCGGCCGGCGGAGGAACCGCACCCTGCGCCTGCTCTTGCGGATCGCGTCGCCCGTCGGCACGATCGAGATCGTTCCATCGGGCTCGAGGACGCCCAGCTGAACTTCCTTGAGATCTTTGACGCCATGCTCGCGGATCGCCATCTCCGCTTCGTCGGGGGTCACTCCTTCTCGCTTCAGCGTCTCGGGAATGAACTTGCCGTCCTTGATGATGATCGAGGGCGAGGCGGCGAAGAGCTCGTGGAACCGCGAAACACGATCCAGGCGGCCGATGACGAAATTCGTCCCTACGAGGGCGACGATCAGAATCACGCCGCCGAGCACGGACGTGTCAGGCCCGGTCATCGACGGTTGCAGGGCGTTTGCCACGAGCAGGATGAACACAAGGTCGTAGAGCGTGAACTGGCCGATCTCGCGCTTGCCAAAGATCCGCAATGCGACCAGCAGTGCCCCGTAGGTAACGATTCCACGAAGCGCAAGCTCCCACCAGCTGACGGACAACGTCAGCGCCGGTGGGAGCGCCAGAAGCGTGCCGTCTACCTCAGCGTGGGCGCAGCAGGATCAGCACGGCGGGTCCAAGCAGCACTATCCAAAGCGTCGGGAAGATGCAGCCGACCATCGGCAGCATCATCTTCAGGGTGGCCTGAGCGCCGCGCTCCTGTGCCCGCTGGCGGCGCTTGCGCCGCATCTCGTCGGCCTGAATGCGCAGGATCTTGCCGATCCCCGTGCCGAACTGCTCGGACTGAATGACGGCCTGGATGAAGTTGTGGAGGTCCTCCACGCCGCTGCTGCGGCCCATCTCGTCAAGCGCCTCCAGGCGCGGGCGGCCGAGGCTGACTTCGCGCAGGGCCTTGCTGAGCAGGTCGGAGAGCGCGTTGCGGTACTTGTCGGTTACGCGGGCGAGGGCCGCGTCGAAGCCGAGTCCGGCGTCGACGCAGATCACCAGCAGGTCGAGCGCGTCGGGCAGACCCTTCTGGATCTCGTTGCGGCGGGCGTCGACCTTCTGCTTGAGCCACAGCACCGGCACGTAGTAGCCGAGGACGACGCCCACCACGAGCGCGATGACCAGGTAGACCGGGTTGCCGAGGAGCAATCCGAGAAGCAGCCCCAGCGCGCCCAGGAGCGCTGCGGCGACGAGGCGCACGGCAACGAAGTCCTCGGGCGTGAGGTTGCCGGGACGTCCCGCCAGCTCCAGCCTGTTGAGGACATCCTGCCTGGCCTTTTGCGGCGTGGAGCGCGAGAGCATCGAGCCGAGCCTTTCGATCGCGGGCCGCAGCACGCGCTCGCTGAACGGCCGCTGCAGCTCGATCTCTTCCACCGTAAGCTGCTTTTCCCCGCCGTATGCGGCGAGGCGCTGCTGGACGTTGAGCGCAGTGCTGGAAGATGGCGTGCGCGCAAGGCCGATGAAGATCATCAGCACGCCGAGAGCGACCGCGAGGCCGAGGATCATGGTGGTGCTCATCGCTAGACCTCGATCGCCACGACGCGGCGAATGATCAGGTTGCCGATGAAGATCAAGAAGATGGCGATGATGATCAGCGCCCATCCGATCACGTTGCTGAACATCGGTTGGAAGTAGGTCGGCGTCACGAAGAACATGAACGTCGCGAGCAGGATCGGCAGCGCCGTGATGATGGTGCCCGACGCGCGGGCCTGCGCCGTCAGGGTCTGGATCTCGCCCTTGATGCGCACGCGCTCGCGGATCGTGTAGGCGATGTTGTCCAGGATCTCGGCCAGGTTTCCACCGACCGTGCGGTGGATCGAGTAGGCGGTGGACACCAGGTCGAAGTCGGGGCTCGCGATGCGCTTGGTGATGTTCGACAATGCCTCGTCCGGCGAGCCGCCAAGGTTCATCTCACGGACCGCCCGCCCGAACTCGTCACCGATCGGCGCCACCGCATTCTTCGCCACGGTGTCGATGGCCTGGGCGAACGAGTAGCCGGCTTTGAGGGCATTCGAGAGCAGGGTCAGCGTGTCACCGAGCTGGCCGTTGAACTTCTTCAAACGCTGGCCGACCCGGTAGCGGACGTAGAAGCTCGGGGCCAGGTAGCCGAGGACGAAGGTCAGAAGCCCAAGGATGTTGTTGAATCGCCAGTAGACGATCAGCGCGACGAGCACGCCGCTGCCCAGCTGGATCATGAAGAACTCAGACGAACGGAGCTTGAGGTCGGCCCGCTGAAGCTGTTCGGCCACTGATGGCTTGCCCTTCTTGGCATCGCCGCGGCCCATCCGGTCTGCGGCCGGGGCAAACAGGCGGTTCAGTGTGTCGCGCATGCCCGCCGATTGCGGCAGCGCCTGGGCGCCGGCGGTGGTCACCCCGTAGGCGGCAAGTCTCGCCTGAAAATCCTCCGCTCCTCCTGCCGAGCGCCGCATCTGGTTGAGGCCCAGGAAGAAGAGAAATACGCCTGCGAAGGCGATCAGCCCGAAAACCACGGGGATGGGTGGCATTTGCTTCTCCTAAAAGGTCAGTACAGCTTATCCGGAGACGGTTGCTTGCTGGGCGCAAATAACTGTTCCGCCACGTCCTCGCCTTCGGACCTGAGGTGCTCCATGCGCATGGGCAGTATGCCCATCCCGGTGTGATACCCCACCGCCTTGCCCTCGGCGCTGACGCCGACCTGCTTGAAGGTGAAGAGCTCCTGGGTCTGAATCTCGCCGTCCCTGATGCCGGTGATCTCGGCAACGCTCACGATGCGCCGCACGCCGCCACGGAGTCGGGATTGCTGGACGATCAGGTGGATCGCGGCACCGATCGTCTCCCGGATCGCTCGCGACGGAAGGTCCTGGCCGGCCTGCAGCACCAGCGTCTCCAGACGCACCAGGCACTCGTGTGGGTTGTTGGCGTGGAGCGTAGACATCGATCCATCGTGGCCGGTGTTCATGGCCTGCAGCATGTCCAGCGCCTCGCCGCCACGACACTCACCGACGATGATGCGGTCTGGTCGCATACGCAGACAGGTCTTGACCAGCTCGCGAATCGGCACCGCGCCTTTGCCCTCGACGTTGGGCGGGCGCGACTCGAGCTGGATCCAGTGAGGCTGCTGCAGCTGGAGCTCTGCCGCGTCTTCGGCCGTGATCAGGCGCTCGGTCTCAGGAATGAACGACGACAGGATGTTGAGCAGCGTCGTCTTACCGGAGCCCGTGCCTCCCGAGACGAGGATGTTCAGCCGAGCTCGCACGCACGAGCGCAGGAACGTCATGATCTCGGGGCTCGACGAACGGAAGCGGTTGACGATATCCGCCGGGCCCCACTTCTCCTTCGCAAACTTTCGAATCGTCAGCGCCGGGCCTTTGAGCGCAATGGGCGGAATGACCACGTTGACACGCGATCCGTCCTTCAGGCGGGCGTCACAGATCGGGGTCGATTCGTCGACGCGCCTGCCGACCAGGCTCACGATTCGGTCGATGACCTGGCGCATCTGGCGCTCCGACTCGAACGTGACCGAGGAGAGGATCGGTTCGCCGCTCTTCTCGACGTAGATCTGCTTGGGGTGGTTGGCCATGATCTCGGTGATGCTCGGGTCGGCCAGCAGCGCCTCGAGCGGACCCAGGCCCAGCACGTCGTCGAGGACCGAGTCGACAAGGCGCTCCTTGTCGTTCTTGGTCATCGTCATGGCCGTCGTGCGGAAGTACTCTTCGGCCAGCTCGAGGATCTTTTCCCGGACTCCTGCCTTGTTGCTGGAGTCGATCTCGTCCGCGTACTTCTCGATCAGCTTGGCGTGAATCTGCACCTTCGCCGCTGTGAAGGCGGGCGACAGCTCGCCCCCCACCTGTCGGGCGGCTGCAGCGGCTGCCTGGGACAGAGATGCTGGTGGCGCCGCCGGCTGGGCTACCGGGGCCGCGCCCGGGGGCGTATAAGGGGTGGCCCCAGGAAGGGTCGCTGTGGCGGGACCGTTTCCGGCCGGTCCCGCCGGGGTAACCGTCTGGTTCTGCTTGACCCTATCGAGGAGTCCCATGAGACCTGGCTGTTACAGCGCGGTGAAGTGGTATTTCGCTTCGACCTGCTTGTTCGTCACGCCTCCGGCTGCCTGGATGGTTCGGCATGATTCGTCCTGGTTGTCGCTCGGCGCGGTCGAGTAGTCCTTGTAAGACTCCAGCGTGTAACGCACCTGCGTATTGGCGAGGAACCACGTCAGGTACTCGGCATCACACTGCGTCAGCTCGACGGTGAGGCTCGACGTCACGCCGCTCGTGGCGCCCTGGGAGGTCGCGGCTCCCCCGCCTGCTGCCGGTTGCACGCCGGCGGACGCGGGACCGAGGCCGATCACCCGGAGGTTGAAGAACACCGTCTTGCTCACCTGCCTCACCGGGCCCTGCTGCTGGCCGGTGGTGGCGAAGAGCGTGAGGTTCGCGGATGAGATGACCGTGATGTAGTCGCCGACGCTGATGTGACCGGCGACGCCTTGCTGCTCGCCTGTGGGAATCGTGATGGCGACATAGCCCTTGGCCAGGGGAAGGTAGGCGGGGGCTGCGCCGGCGGGTACCAGGCTGATGTCCTTGGCCAGCATGTCGGACGTGATCACGGAGCCCTTGGTGATGTTGATCTCGGAGATGAGATTCAGCACGTCGTTGGTGCTGGGATACGTGTTGGAAAGCGTGCCGTTTCCATTGACGGACGCCTTGGCCAACTCGATGTCGTTCGAAGTGATCTGGTGGCGGAGCGGGATGGCCTGCTTGGCGATCACCACCGAGGTGCTGGGGCCACCGAGGGCACCTCCGCCTCCCGTGCTGGAGATCAGAAACACGGCACCGAAAGCGACGATGGCGAGCAGTACGCCGACGATGATGAACAGGCGACCACCGCCAGGACGGGGTCTTGCAGCAGCAGGTGCGACGGCCAAAACTAAGTCACCTCCGGTGGAATCTCAAGAGTGGCGACATTGTAACCATGGGAACCGCGATCTTCCCCCCAATTCGCTGTAAAGAAGAGAGCCCCTCGCGGGGCTCTCCTTGAAGGTGCTATTACGTGGGCTCTACGCTCCGAGGGCTGCTACGACGTTCGAGAACACGTTCTTGATCTGGTTGCCCATCGTAAGAAGGATCACGATGACCACGATTGAGACCAACACGAGGATCAGAGCGTACTCAACCATGCCCTGGCCTTCCTGACGGGTCGTAATGCTGCGAAGCTTCCAGTAAAGGCTCAACATTTCTGCGATTTCACCTCCTTTTTCCTGAACTACAGGTTCCTGGCCTGTCTGACGCTGCCCGGTTCCGCTTCTTGCGGGCTAGCGGGCCCTCTCGCGGACGAGGATGCTACTCATCCGTCCAAGGCAGGTCAATTCATTAGTCAAAACGACCGGGAGCCCCTGCCGGGTCGCTAACCTTCTGGCCGGAAATGGAGGCCACGGGCGTCGCAGAGCATGTGCAAAGGCGCTCCCAAGCCTACTGGCGAGACCTGGTTTTCGGCCGCCTGGCTCCGGCCGTTTTCTTCAGCCTTTTCCTGGCCCGGCAGCTCATCCTGCTCTGGGGCGGGGTCCAGGGCCTCCGCCAGCCGGGCGACCTGCTCTTCGTCTTGCAGCAGCTGCTCGCCCTCACCTACTTCACGCTGCTGGTGATCCTGTACGCCGTCCGGCTCCCCCAGCGCGGGACCGACCATCGCCTGGCGGTGATCTTCATCGCCTTCAGCGGGACCTTCGCGGCGATCGGCGCCAGCTTCCTGCCCGGCGGAAGCCGCCGGCCGGAGCTCGTCCTGGTCGCCGACCTCCTGGCGACGGCCGGCCTTGCCTACTCGGTCTGGGGGCTGGCCTACCTCCGCCGGTCCTTCTCGATCATCCCCGAGGCCCGCAGGCTGGTGACAGGCGGGCCGTACTCGCTGAGCCGCCACCCCGTCTACCTCGGCGAGATCGCCACCGCCGTCGGGATCAACCTGGCAACCGCGGGCTGGCTGAGCGCAGTAGCGATCGTCTACTTCATCGCCTGCGAGCTGCTCCGCATCCGCTGGGAGGAGCGGATCCTCGCCCAGACGTTCCCCAACGAGTACCCGGCATATGCAAGACGCGTCCCCCGCTACCTACCCAACCCGCTCTCCCGCCGCTAGTTCGGTGCGCTTGACCGAGCGCCTCAGCGCGCGGACGCTACTGCTCGGCGGCGTGATGACCGTCATCCTGGTGCTGTTCATCGGCCCCGAGCAGGACCCCGACTTCTGGTGGCACCTGCGCATCGGCCGCTGGATGGTCGAGAACGGGCAGCTGCCGAGCACCGATATCTTCACCTACACGGTCACCCAGCACGTCTGGACGGATCACGAGTACCTGACCGAGATCCTGATGTGGCTGACCTACAGCACTCTGGGGCTGACCGCCCTGGTCCTCGCTTTGGGCCTTTTGACCTGGGCCGGGTTCTGGCTGATCTACCGCCAGGTGGCGCGGCAGCCGTTCGTCTTTGTGGGCCTCGGCCTGGCGATCGGCGCTGTCGCCGGCTCCCCGATCTGGGGCCCGCGGGCCCAGATGATCACCTTCGCGCTGAGCTGCCTCGAGCTCTACTGGCTGCACGGCTACCTGAGCGGTCGCAGCCGGGCCCTGAACCTCTTCCCGTTCCTGATGGTGCTGTGGGCCAACCTGCACGGGGGCTGGGTGATCGGATTCGTCTGGCTGGGCGTGGCTCTCGCCTCTGAGCTGTTCCTCTGGGCGTGGGACCAGGAGAACCCCGCCCACCGGATGCACGTCCGGCGGCTCGCCGTGATCACCGCGGCCTCGGTCCTCGCCGTCGCCATCACGCCGCATCTCCTCAGCCTTTACCCGTATCCCTTCCAGACCCAGGGCAGCGTCGCCCAGCAGCGGCTCATCGTCGAGTGGTTCTCGCCCGACTTTCACCAGGTCTACCTGCGTCCGTTCGAGGCCATGGTGTTCCTGCTGATCGGCGGCTTCGCCCTGCGCCGGCCGACCCTCTACGAGTTCCTGCTCAGCGCGATCGCACTGTTCCTCGCCTTGCAGTCGGTACGCAACATTGCACTCTTCGTCGCGGCCGCCACACCGGTCCTCATCAACACGTACGGCTCCTGGTGGAGGGAGTTCATGGCGGCCCGCAAGTGGACGTTCAGCCTGCCTCCACGGCCGCTGTTCGCGGGCGTCACCGCTGTCGTGCTGGTGGTCATCGTCGGCGCCACAGGACTCCGCGTCACCAACGAGGTCTCGCCGGTGCGGCAGCAGCAGATCGATGTGACGACCTACCCGGTCGCCGCGGGGGACTGGCTGGCAGCGCACCCAGACGTCGGCACGCACATGTACAACCAGTACGGCTGGGGCGGCTACCTCGCCTATCGCTTCTACCCGCAGAAGAACCGGCAGGTGTTCATTTTCGGCGAGGCGGCCTTGATGGGCGACCCACTGCTCAACGACTACGAGGACGTGCAGACCTTGCGCCCGGACTGGAAGCACATCCTCGATCGGTACGGGGTCGATTACGTCGTCTACAACAAGGGTGAGGCGCTGGCCAACGTGCTCGCCACCCAGCCCGACTGGACCCTCGCGTACCAGGACTCAGTCGCGGTGATCTTCATCAGGACAGCCGCCAGATCTTGAAATCGGGGGTGTCGTAGTCAGGCGGGCCGAGCACCGCGGGCGGGGGCGACTGGAGGTCGCTGGTCCAGACCACGTAGCGGATCTGGTTGTCGTGGATGAACTGCTCGATGTCCGACTGGCCGGTCAGCACGCTCAAGGCGGTCTGCGTCTTGGTCGCATAGTCGAACGTCTCGTCGTAGTGGCCCACGTACACGGTGTCCGGGCTGTAAGCGGGGATATAAAGCCCGACTCCTGGCATGCACAGGACGCGTCCCGCCGGCTGCGAGCCCAGCCACGCCAGGCCGTCCGCCTCGGCGCGGCTGATCTGGTACTGCGGCTCGGCCGCGACCGCCAGCGGCGCCAGGAGCAGGAAGGCGCTGCCGATGGCTGTAACAGTCACATAAGAGAAAGGAAGCAACCGCCGCGCGCGCAGGCTGCGGAGACGCGGGAGGATCGCCTCGTACATGCCGCGCGCGCCAAGCAGCACGAGGGGCAGGTAGATGGCATCGAAGAACCGTCGCCTCAGATCCCCAGCGGGGTTGGGCAGCCACAGGATCGCGGCCAGCAGGACGATCCAGGCGAGAAGAAACAGGTCCTCGCGGGTCCGCCGCCGCAGTGCACCAGGCAATCCGAATGCGGCCAGCAGCAGCTGCGGCGCGAGGGCGAAGAGCAGGCTGATCGCCTCCGGTGCGACGGCATTCTTGGAGTGGAAGGTCCACCGCTCGACCTCCGGGTTGCCCACGAACGCCAGGTACGAATAAAGGATGTAGGGCGCGGGGATCGCGAAGGCGAGCGCCGCCGCGAACCACCCGCGCGGACTGGCGGGACGGAGCAGAAGCGCCACGGCGGTGGCTCCGCCCATGAGGACCGGCATCTGGGGGTGGATCGAAGCCTGGCCGAGCCAGGCGAGTCCCGCCAGCACGCCGAGCCACATGCTTCCGCGCTCGATCGCTTTTAGCGTGAGGGCGATCCCGAGCGCTGCGAACACGCCCGACCAGGCGAAGTGCGGGAGCGCCAGGGTCGAATAGAACGCGCTCAGCTCTGGCATACGGAGGTCGAGTCCCTCGGTCTGGTTGCCGAAAACCATCGGCCGGCCCGCGGCCCAGATGATCAGGCCGAGACCAAGCCCGAAGGCGAGGAAGAACAGGGCGAAGCGACGGGCCGAGCGCTCCGGGATGAAGTGGCAGATGCAGAGCCAGGCCGCCGCCATGAGCGCGAAGGCGCCCGCGATCCGCGCGAGGTGAAAGACGACGATCAGGGGCAGGTTGGTAACCGCCGCGATGTGCCCGAGCACGATCCAGAACATGAAGAGGTATGCCGTCGGGCTCGGCTCGGTCGTGTAGCGGTTCTGCCAGGCCCACGAGCCCTCCCAGCCCTCGCGCATCTTGGCGAGGTAGGTCGTCGCGTCGTCCCACAGGTAGAAAAAGCCGACGAAGACGTGGCCCGACGGCTGCACCGCGTAGGCGTAGAGGTAAGGGATGGCGGTGATGACGGCCAGCGCCAGGCCGACGAGGAGCGGGAGGCGCCACTCGGCGAGCCGGGCTGAGGAATCGCTCCTCCCCTCCGGCGGCTTCGCCGCCACCTCCCCGCCCGCGGGGAGGACACTCTCAGCAACTTTCATCGACTCATGCTCAGCCGTAGAACCGTCCAGAGTGCGCGCCTGATCTCTCCTTGCGAAACCTTGGACGCGCCGGCGATGCGATCCTCGAATCGGATCGGCACCTCGACCACCGGATAACCCAGCCGCACGGTGCGGTGGACCATCTCGATCTGGAACGAATAGCCCTGCGAGACGATCTCGTCGAGGTGCATGCCCGCCAGCACCTGACGCGTGTAGCAGCGAAACCCTGACGTGCAGTCGCGGACGCGCAGACCGAGCAGCGTCCGGCAGTAGACATTGGCTCCACGGGAGAGCAGAAGCCGGTGCACAGGCCATCCCACGATCGCGCCCCCCCGCATGTAGCGCGATCCGATGGCCAGCCCTCCGCTGCCTCGCGCCGCATCCACGATCGTGTCCAGGTCCTGCGCCCGGTGCGAGCCGTCGGCGTCCATCTCGACAAACAGCGAGGACCCCTCGTCAAGTCCGATCCGGAACGCGTCTTCATAAGCGCTTCCGATGCCGAGCTTGCGCTCTCGATGCAGGACCCGGACCCCGTCGTCCGACGAAGCGAGCTCGTCCGCCACCCGGCCGGTGCCATCCGGCGACGCATCGTCGACGATGAGCACGTCGTGGCCGAGGTGCCGCACGCCGGCTACAACCCGTTCCAGGTTCTCCCGCTCGTTGAAGGTCGGCAGGACGACAAGGACTTCCGCCGGCGGCGCCCTGCGCTCCGTCAGCCTGCGCTCGCGACTCATACGCGGAACCGGAGGCGAATGACGTGCCTCAGCATGTCGAACGAGCTGCGGACCGCGCTCACCTTGGTCGGCGCGGAGTTCCGCCATACGACCGGCACCTCGACGATCTTCACCCCCTGCTTGCGGGCGCGATACAGGACCTCGGGGTCGAAACCGAAACCGTCGGTGATCAGGTCGGCGAAAACGCGATGCGCGATGTCAGCGCGAAACAACTTGAAGCCGCACTGCGTGTCCCAGATGCCGGGCAGCAGGACCGCCTGCACGATCAGGTTGAAGCCCTTGCCCATCAGGACGCGATAGAGCGGCTGGGAGATCTCGACTCGCGAGCCTCTCATGGCGCGCGACGCGATCGCCACGCCCGCCCCATCGCTGAGAGCGGCCTGTAGCTTGTCGAGCTCCTCGATGGGCGTCGAGAGGTCGGCATCGGTGAGCAGGACCTCGTCTCCCCTCGCCGCCTCCACGCCCACAGCCAGCGCGCGCCCCTTGCCGCGGTTGCGAGGAAGCGCCTCCACCCGAACGCCTTCGTGGCGCTCGGCTGCGGCATCCATGACCCGGCGCGTTCCGTCGGCGCTACCGTCATCGACCAGGATCAGCTCGTACGACTCGTGCTTGCCGTCCAGGTACTGCTCGATCTGCTCGATGGTCCGCGGCAGGCGCCCTTCCTCGTTGTAGCAAGGGACGACGACGCTCAGCACGGCACGCGATGTTACTTGGGAGCGCTCAGAACCTTGATCGCGTAGACCGGGAGCACGGCCATCCGCCGGATGCGCCATGGTTGGCGCGCGAGGCGGTGAAGCCACTCCAGGCCGGCCCGCCTCATCCACGCCGGTGCCCGCGTCACGCGGCCCGTCATGTAGTCGAACGCGCCGCCGACGCCCATCGCCACAGCCACTCCGAGCCGGTCGCGCAGGCGATCGATCCACAGCTCCTGTGCCGGCGCGCCGTACGCCACAAGGAGCACGTGGCTGTCGTGCTCCCGGATCAGCTTCAACGTTTCTGGATCGTGCGACGCGTCGGGTGCTCCCGCGTGCCCCCTCACATCGAGCTTTGGATGGCCTGTACGCAGCTTCGCAACCAGGTCGTCGGTCACTCCGGGCACGGCGCCCAGCAAGTAGAGGCGGAACCCGCGACGGGCGCACATCGCCGCGATCGGCTCGACCAGGTCCACACCTGCAACCGGACCGTGCAGCCCGCACCCCTGGCGCCGAGCTGCCCAGACCACGCCTGTGCCATCAGCCAGGCAGAGCTGCGCCGAGCCCAGGACACGCGCAAACTCGGCATCCTTCTGAGCGCGCATCACGAACTCCGGGTTGACGGTGGCGACGAGGTGTAGCCCACCCTGATCGACGAAGTGCTCGAGCTGCTCGAGCGCTTCGCTCATGTCCATGCAGTCGACCCTTACACCTAGAATCCGAGCCTCGTTCAAGACGCCTCGACGTCGACGGTCGAGACCGTGATCGAAGGCATGCTCGGCCCGAGGCTGGTGATGAACTCCGTCAGCGACTCGCCGCCGCCAACCCGAACGCGACCCCATCGGTAGCGGTCCCACATGCTGTGGGTGGTCGTCGCGTAGGTCGTTACGGCGGTGTCGTAGCCGGCCTGCCGCACCGCATCGACGGTGCCGCCGTTGAACTGTCCCGACGGGTACGCGAAGTCGAGGACGGGGTGGCCCACCGTCTGCTCGAGCCAGCGCTTCGACTGCGCGAGCTCGAACAGCACCGAGCCGGCCCCCGAACGCGCGAGGTTGGCGTGGTCCACGGTATGTGAGGCGATCTGGATCCCGGCCCGGTCCATCTCCAGGACCTCGTCACGCGAGACATAGCCCCAACGGTTGACGAAGCCGCTCACGATGTACGCCACGGCGGTGAAGCCGTGCGTCTGCAGGACCGGAAAGGCGGCAGTGTAGAGGTCCTGGTAGCCGTCGTCGAACGTGATCACGACCGGCCGCGACGGAAGAGCGCTAGTGCCCGCGAAGTAGGCCCGGACCTGGTTGAAGTTGACCGGGTGATAGTGGTTGGCGTAGAGCCAGTCCATCTGTGCCTGGAAGTCCTCGGGTGTCACGGACAGCTTGTATCCGAGCAGGTCGGTCCGAATGGACGGTGGCTTGCGGATGTAGTGGTACATCAGGATCGGCAGGCTTATCGAGGTGGAGCCAAGCGGAACGATCTCCCGCCGGGAGACGAAATATTCGCGGTCCCCGTTGCCGGCCTGGACCGTCAGGAGCGGCGCCGGCTCGACCGCTGCCACAAGATGCTTCGGCGCAGAGAAAGGCCGCGAGTCGTCGGCCTGGAGCAGGTAGGAAGTGGCAAGCACGAGCGCTGCCGCGACGGCGACGCGCCCTGCTACGTGCCCCACGGCCTTTAGCTTAAGGTCGTCCAAGAAGTGGTGGGGGCATCGCGTCCAACAACCATCGCGGTAGATATCAACCCCGCCACGCGCGCGGTCGTTACGGGGACCGAGACCTACACCCGGGAGGTGTCGGCCCGGCTGCCCGCGGTCGCCCCAGCCTATCGCTGGCGCTTCTTCGCCTCGCGTCCTCGCGCCGGGATTGGCGTCGACGCGACGGTGATTCCGTTCCGCCGGATGTGGTCGCAGTTGAGGTTGCCCGTGGCGCTCGCGGCCGAACGGCCGGACCTCTTGTTCGTGCCCGGCCACGTGATCCCTTTCGCCTGGCCCGGCAGGGTGCTGACCGTCGTCCACGACCTGGCTTTCGAGCGCCACCCGGACGCCTACACGTTCCTCGACCGAACCTACTTGCGGATGAGCACCCGATGGGCAGTGGCAAGGTGCCGTCTGCTGATCGCCGTCTCCGAGTCGACCAAGCAAGACCTGGTGGAGGCCTACGGCGTGGCGCCGGGCAGGATTCGCGTCGTCCCGCTCGGCATCACCCCACCCGCAACTCCGCCGGCGCCGGCATCAGCCCTGGATGAGCTCGGGCTGAACGGCACGTTCGTCCTGCAGGTCGGGCGCGTCGAGCCGCGCAAGAACGCGGCGGCCGCCCTGGCCGCCGTCGAGCGCCTCGAGGGCGTGACGCTGGTGATCGCAGGTCCCGAGCGTGACGTCGCATTGTCGGAGAGGCTTCGCAACTCGACGCACTGCCGAGTCCTGGGCCGGGTCGGCCAGCCGATGCTCGAGCTGCTGTACAAGCGAGCCGGTGCGGTGGTGGTGCCGAGCCTTTATGAAGGCTTCGGTTTGCCGGTGCTCGAGGCGATGGCGCGCGGGAAGGTGGTCGTGGCGGCGAAGTCGTCCTCCCTGCCCGAGGTCGGCGGCGAAGCGGCGCTGTACTTCGACAAGTCGGCCGCCCCCGAAGAGCTGGCCGGCGTCCTCGATGTTGCGCTGAGCGATCAGCCCTTGCGCGCCACGCTGGCGCGGATCGGCCGCGCCAGGGCCGCGAAGTTCACGTGGGACAGGACGGCGGCGGGAGTCGCCGCGGTGATCAAGGAGCTCGTCGAAGCTACTTAGGGACTGCCTGGTCGATGGCGCGCCATGTCAGGCGGCCGGCACGCTCCCAGCTGAACTGCGCGGCCCGCAGGATGCCGCGATGGCGCAGGTCGGCGGCAAGCTGCGTGTCCCCCACCACCCGCTCCAGCGCCTTGCGCCATTCCTCCGGGTCGCCGGCAGGGACGATGACGCCGGCATCCTGCACCACCTCGGGCAGGCTCGAACGGTCGGACACCACCACAGGCGTGCCGCAGGCCATCGCCTCCAGCGGAGGCAGACCGAATCCCTCGTACCAGGCCGGATGCGCCAGGACCCTGGCCAGGTTGTAGATCGCGGGCAGCTGGTCGGGGTCGACCGACTCCAGGTGATGGACCCTGGGCCCCAGCCGAGCCATCTTGTCCCTGATCGACTCATAGTGCCAGCCCCAGGATCCGACCACCACGAGGTCCGGCCGGTCGCGCATCATCGCCCAGGCGTCGAGGAGGGTCTCCAGGTTCTTGCGCGGCTCGATGGTCCCCACGAACAGGACGAATCGCTCGGGCAACCTGAGTTTTGCGCGCGCCTCCGCGAGCTCTTCGGTGCCCATCGGTCGCAGCTTCGGCGAGACGCCGTGTGGGACGACCTGGATCCGGCCGCGGTCGATGCCGAAGAGCTCGGCGACGTCTTTCGCGGTGTTCTCGGAGACAGCGATCACGACGTCGGCGCGGAGGATGGAGCGCGGCACGACGAGGCGTGTGCTCAACGGCTGTCGGCCGGGAAACCACCGCGGATTGCGGTAGATGGCCAGGTCGTGCACGGTGATCGCGGACGGGCAGCCGATCGGCCCGAGCGGCATCACGCCCGCCGGTCCGAAGTAGACGTCCGGACCGAGACCCCGGATCGCGGCCGGCCACTGTAGGTGGCGGCCGATGAGCCTCGTTCGCGGCATCAGGTGATACGCAGCGTCGGGCACGTGGGCGAAACCGCCGGGCGGGCCAAAAACGATCAGGCGGCAATCGGGCCGGTCGACAGCCAGCGCGTGGAGGATCTGGGCGGTGTAGACGCCGACGCCGGCCCTGGGCCGCTCCAGCCCGGACCCGTCGATGACGAGCTTGAGACCTACACCTGCCCGCTTGCCGGGGAGGTCGGCGGTGGCGCCGCCGGGTGGGGGGTTGCGAGTCCCCAAACTAGCGAAGGTACGACTGGTTGCGCTTGAGCACTTCGAAGTTTTCGAGCGCGAGCCCGGTGCCGCGCACGACGGTGGTCTGGGGATCGTCCGCGATCACGGCCGGTATCCCGGTGTGCATCGACACGTAACGATCAAGCCCTCGCAGCTGCGCCCCGCCGCCTGAGAGCACGATCCCGCGGTCGAAGATGTCCGCGGCAAGCTCGGGCGGCGTCTCCTCGAGCACGTCGCGGACCGCTCCGACGATGAGTCGCAGTGGCTCCTGGATCGCCTCGACGATGTCGTTGGACGAGACCTGGATGTTCTTGGGCAAGCCGGTGACCAGGTCGCGCCCGCGCACCTCGGTGAACAGCGGCTGTTTCATCGAGACCGCCGACCCGACCGCGATCTTCACCTCTTCCGCGCTGCGCTCGCCGATCAAGAGGTTGTGCTTGCGTTTCAGGTAGCTCGCGATGGCATCGTCGATGCGGTTGCCGCCGACCCGGATCGAATGCGCGACGACCATGCCGGACAGCGAGATGACCGCGATCTCCGTGGTGCCGCCCCCGATGTCGCAGATGGCGTTGCCCCTTGGCTCGGCGATGGGAAGGCCCACACCGATCGCGGCCGCGAGCGGCTCGTCGATGAGCCACGCCTGGCGCGCCCCCGCGGAGATCGCTGCCTCGGTGACGGCCCGGCGCTCGACGGAGGTGACGCCCGACGGAACGCAGATCATGATCTCGGGCTTGAAGAGGCGCTGCCGGCCCTGCACCTTGCCGATCAGGTGATGCAGCATGCCTTCGGTCACGACGAAGTCCGCGATCACTCCCTCTCGCATCGGCCGCACGACCTGGATCGAGTCGGGGGCGCGGCCGACCATCTCGAAGGCCTTCCTTCCGATCGCGAGGATGCGCGTCCCATCGCGATTGAGCGCGACGAGCGACGGTTCGTTGACCACGATCCCCTCGCCCTTGACGTAGATGAGCACGGTCGAGGTCCCGAGGTCGATGCCGATCTTCCTCGAGAGAATCGACATCATTCGTATGTCTGAGAAGACGCGGTCGCGTCCGCATCCACGCTCACGCTTTTGATTCGGGCCCCGATCGAGGCAAGCTTGCCGACCATGTCCTCGTAGCCTCGCTCGACGTGCCAGGCGTTGCGCAGCAGGCTCTCCCCCTCTGCGCACAGCGCGGCGATGACCAGGGCCGCCCCGGACCGGATGTCAGGGATCGCCAGCTCCGTGCCGTGCAGCCGGCACGGTCCGTGCACGACAGCGTGCAGCCGGCCTTCCACGGTGATGCCTGCCCCCATCTTCGCAAGCTCGCGCACGTGCTGGAACCGGTTCTCGTGTACGTACTCCGAGATCACGCTCTCGCCTTCGGCCTGCGTCATCAGCGCCATGTACTGCGCCTGCAGGTCCGTGGGGAAACCGGGAAACGTCCAGGTCGACATGTCGATGGGTTTGATCTGGGACCCGGCCGTGCGAGCAACGCGAAACCAACCCTCACCCGCCTCGACCCGTGCGCCGGCCTGTTCGAGCTTCAGCAGCAGCACCTGCAGGTCTTCGGGCCGGCTGCACTCGATGCGCAGCTCGCCGCCCGCCGCCGCCACCGCGATCGCGTACGTGCCTGCTTCGAGGTAGTCGGCAATGACGGTGTGCTCGGCGCCGCGGAGCTCGGGCACGCCGTCGACGATGAGGCGCTCGGTGCCGACACCCTCGATGTGCGCCCCCATCGCGGTCAGCAAGCGGCAAAGGTCCTCGACGTGCGGCTCGCGCGCGGCGTTGAAGATCTCAGTCCGGCCCTCCGCCTTGACCGCCGCGAGCAGGATGTTCTCGGTCCCCGTGACAGTCGGCAGGTCGAACACGATCCGGTCGCCGTGGAGGCGGTCGGCCGTGGCGACGATCTCGTGCTGCGTCTCGTTGATGTGGGCGCCCATCTGGCGAAGGCCACGCAGGTGCTGCTCCACGCGTCGCAGGCCGATGTCATCCCCGCCCGGACGTGGCACGCGTGCCTTGCCGAAGCGGCCGAGCAGCGCGCCGAGCAGGACGATCGTCGCGCGCATGCGGCGGCCAAGCTGGTCGGGCACAGCGCTGCGCACGGCTGCGCTGGTGTTGAGCGTGACCGTGCCATCGCCTTCGGTTCGCCCGCCGAGCTCCTCGATGATGTCGGCCATCACCCGGGTGTCCGTCACCCGGGGCACATCGTGGAGAGTCACCCGGTCGGTGGTGAGGAGCGCCGCAGCCATCTCCGGCAGCGCCGCGTTCTTGGAGCCGCTCACGCAGATCTTGCCGGCCAGCTGCGCGCCTCCGGTGATCCGGAGCGCGCGGTCGCGCCCTGTCATCAGGGCCTGAGGGTACTAGCCGCGGCGGGTCCGGGCCAGGCGCAGACGAGCCTCGGCCATCGCGAGGGCGTTCTGGAACTCGGTCTCCTCGGCGGCCGTCAGCGTCCCGGCAAGCTTCTCCTGGGCTCGGCGCCGTGCCTCCTCCGCGCTCGCGACCGAAATCTCCTCGGCGTGCTCGGCCACGTCGGCCAGCACGGTCACTCGCTCAGGCAGCACCTCGAGAAAGCCGCCACCGACGAACAGGACCTGCTCCGGCCCGCCGAAGGTCTCCTGGATTCGCAGCGGCCCGGGCTTGAGGATGGTCATCAGCGGGGCATGCCGGGCGAGCACTCCGAGCTCGCCCTCCGCGCCGCTGGCGATCATGAACTCGACGTCGCCTTCAAACAGGCTCCGCTCGACGCTCACCACCCGGAGCGGGTACTTCACTGCCCTTTCTTGATCGCCTCGGCCTGCGCTCGGGCCTCGTCGATGGTCCCCACCATGTAGAAGGCCTGCTCGGGCAGGTCGTCGTGCTTGCCTTCGAGGATCTCGTTAAACCCACGCACCGTATCGGCGCGGGGCACGTACTTGCCTTCGCGGCCCGTGAAACGCTGGGCAACGTTGAGCGGCTGGGAGAGGAATCGCTGGACCTTGCGTGCTCGGGACACGGCCTGCTTGTCGTCCTCCGAAAGCTCCTCCATGCCGAGGATGGCGATGATGTCCTGCAGGTCCTTGTAGCGCTGCATGATCTTCTTCACGCCCTGCGCAGCGTCGTAGTGTTCCTGGCCGACGATCGACGGCTCGACGAACCGGCTTGAAGAGCCAAGCGGATCGACCGCGGGATAGATCCCGATCTCGACCAGCGACCGCTCGAGCCGCAGCGTGGCGCCGAGGTGCGCGAAAACGGTCTGGATGGCGGGGTCGGTGTAGTCGTCGGCCGGCACGTACACCGCCTGCACCGACGTGATGGAGCCCTTGCGCGTCGACGTGATGCGCTCCTGCAGCTCACCCATCTCCGAGGCAAGTGTGGGCTGGTAGCCCACCGCCGAAGGCATCCGGCCCAGGAGCGCCGAGACTTCGGAGCCCGCGAGCAGGTAGCGGAAGATGTTGTCGACGAAGAAAAGCACGTCTGCACCCTCTTCATCGCGGAAGTACTCGGCCATCGTCAGGCCGGTCAGCCCGACGCGCGCGCGTGCGCCGGGTGGCTCGTTCATCTGGCCGAAAACGAGAGCGGTCTGCGGCAGCACGCCTGCGTCGCCCATCTCGACGTACATGTCGTTGCCCTCGCGTGTCCGCTCGCCGACGCCGGCGAACACCGAGCGCCCCTTGTGCTGGTAGGCGATGTTGCGGATCAGCTCCTGCACGATCACGGTCTTGCCCGTGCCCGCCCCGCCGAACAGGCCGATCTTCGAGCCCTTGGCGAAGGTGCAGATCAGGTCGATGACCTTGATCCCGGTTTCGAGGATCTCGACCTTGGCCTGCTGCTCCGACACCGGCGGTGCCGGCCGGTGGATGGGCCAACGGGTCGTGCCTTCCGGCGTCGGCTCGTCGTCGATCGCCTTGCCGATCACGTTGAAGAGGCGGCCCAACGTCTCCACGCCGACCGGGACGGAGATCGGAGCACCGGTCGCGCGCACCGGGTCACCACGGTGAATGCCGTCGGTCGAGTCCATGGCGATGCAGCGCACCACGTTGTCGCCGATGTCAGACTCGACCTCGAGCACAACGACGCGTCCCTCGACGTTCACCTCGAGTGCCTCGAACAGCTCCGGTTGGTCGCCAGGATCGAACTCGACGTCGACCACGGCCCCTATGACCTGGGAGATCCGGCCTTCCCGCGCTGTTTTCTTCTGCGGTTTCGCTTTCGACTTCGCCATTGAGAGCTCCTTCCTCAGGTCGAGCTGACGGCCTCGGAGCCGCTCACGATCTCCATCAGCTCAGTCGTGATGCCGGCCTGCCGGACTTTGTTTGCGTAGAGGGTCAGTGACTCGATCAGGTCGCCCGCGGCGTTGGTCGCGTTCTGCATCGCAATCATCTTGGCCGAGTACTCGCTGGCCTTGTTCTCCAACACCGCCTGGAAGACCTGGGTCTCGACGTAGCGCGGGAGAAGCCCATCCAGCACCGCCTCAGGCTCGGGCTCGTAGATGTAGTCGGCCTGCGGTCCCTGCCGTTCGGCTTCTCGCTTGGGGATTTCCGCGGGGATGAGCACGCGGATGGTCGGCTCCTGCCGAAGAGTCGATATCCACTTCGCGTAGCAGAGCAGCACGGCGTCTGTGGTGCCCTTTGCGTACTCCTCGAGGGCGACTGTGACCGCGGGCAACACCTGGCCCACGCTCGGACGATCGGGCAGGTTGCTCACCTCGGCGATGACGTTGCGCCGGTAGCGGAGTAGGAAGTCGCGGCCCTTGCG
>WNFB01000032.1_pt1 | contig 82438 bp, 75 predicted proteins | sample 5400501 | NCBI WGS metagenome assembly WNFB01 (sample SAMN13153341, study PRJNA577476) | soil metagenome | isolation source: 200 cm saprolite under Douglas fir tree site 2 hole 1 | place: USA:California | collected 2015-04-18 | reverse complement strand
TCATCCCGGCCGGCACGGTGTCGCTCAAGAGCACGTTCTGCGCCGCCGCCGGACCGTTGTTGGTCACGGTCAGGCTGTAGCTCGCGGTCGCCCCCTCGGGCACGCTCGACGGTCCGCTCTGGACCAGCTCCAGGTCAGCTCCTTGAATTGCCGTGCTCACGCTGGTCGTGTTGTTGGCCGGGTTGGGGTCGAAGGTGGTCGAGCTCACGCTCGCCGCGTTGCTGGTCGTCGTCCCCCCGCTCCCCAGGTTGGCCTGGAAGTTGACCGTGAAGCTGGCCACCCCGCCGTTGGTCCAGTTGGTCCATCATCCCGGCCGGCACGGTGTCGCTCAAGAGCACGTTCTGCGCCGCCGCCGGACCGTTGTTGGTCACGGTCAGGCTGTAGCTCGCGGTCGCCCCCTCGGGCACGCTCGACGGTCCGCTCTGGACCAGCTCCAGGTCAGCCCCCGGCTGCACGACTTGTAGGATCGATGCCGATACGCTCCCCGCGAAACTGATCGGATCGGCATAGACCGCGGTGATCTGATGCCCACCCACATCAAAGGCCGACGTTGTGAACGACGCCGTGCCTGCGGTCAGCGGCACAGTCGCCAGGACGTAACGTCCGTCCTCGAATGCAACGTTGCCGACTGGCGTGCCGTCAGCCGACGTGACGACCGCGGTGAAAGTGACCGCGCTGCCCGGCGTCACAGAATTGGCCGACGATGCAAGGTTCGTCGTCGTGGCGGCGAGGACATGCGCAGCGCCGCCCAGAATCGCCGAGCTGCCGCCCAGATCGCTGACGGTGGTGGTCGAGGTGTAGTCACCTCCGACCGGGAAGGTGTAATAGTCCACGGCTTCGAAAAACGCGCCCTCCGAGATGACGATCGATCCGGTGCCGTGGTGAGGGGTGCCATCCGGGTTGACCAGGTCACGGAATGCGCTGAAATCGATGATGTCGGGCAGTGGGTTGGCGTCGGTGAAGCTTGCGACGACCTGGGCGGAGAGAACGCCCGCGACCGCGTCGCGGTTGGGCAGCCCGAAATACTCGGTGTTTCCGATCAGCGACGCCATGACGGCTTCGTCGGATACGCCCAGAGCCAACACTGATACCCACGCCGCGAGGCTCGATGCGTCCGGCGCTCGCCGCAGGAGCACGTGATAGATCGCGATCACGAGATTCGATCGATACTCGGTGCTCGACTCGACCTGGAACGCGACCTGCTGCCGGGTCAGCGTGCCCCCGCCAAGTGCGCTGCCGAAGGACGCCGCGGCGCTGGGGTCGATCGGCCGGCCGAGCAGATCGACGTAGAGCTGGCGAAGGAACGCGGCGTTGGTGGCGCCCGACCGCGTGAAGAATTCGGCGCCCCCCGCCAGGCTCGAAAGCACCTGCTCATCGCTCGCGGTGCCAAGCGCTGTGATGAGCGCGCCGGCCTCCAGCGGCGTTGGAGTGCGACCCAGCAGCTCTTGGTAGTACGAGTCGACCAGCAGCGTGCGGTACTCGAAGCTCGAGTTGAGCGTCAGCGCGACTGCATCGGGGGTGATCGCCCCGCTGACCAGGGAATCGACGTACGACGTGAGCGATGGCGCGTCCGGGGCGCGATGAAGAAGGTCGTTGTACGCATTGATGACAAACGTGGCGTTCGACGGTGACGCGACACTCGCCGCGATTGGCGCGTCGGCGACTGTCGCTGCGCCAGTCGCACTCGCGCTTGCGCCGGCAGCATCGGCGACGGCCACGATCAGCGCGTAGCTCCCTTCCTCGGCATAGGTGTGGCTCGCGGTGACGTCGAAGCCTCCGCCGCTGCCGCTATCGGCGGTCACGGTGCCGCTGGAAGTGGTGCCGTCGCCCCACGTGATCGTGGCGGTGAACCCGCCTGGAGTGGCGCCCGGATTGCTGCTCGTGAAGAACGCCACCTGGCCCGCGGCCGGCTGCCCCTCGGCCGCATGGAATGCGATGGGGTTGAGCATGGCGAAGACGCTGAAGTGGGTCACCGTGGCAACGATCCGGCCGTTGGCGATATCCACGACCGTCGGCTCAGCGATCCACGACTCGAGGACCGAGTCCCAGTGATAGATGGTCAGACGCGCGGCGTCGGTGGCGGACAGGCCGGCCGGCAGAGTGAAGGTGACGGTCGCGGCCTGGTCGAGCAGATGGACCGACGCGCCCGAGCCGAAGCTTGTCGCGTCGATCTCGTAGGCGCTTCCGACCAGCCGCATGTCGGCCGGCACCGGTGGCGTGGTGGCGAGCGGTGTGACGGCCAGGCTCACGCGGTCGGCCACGGCCGGCGGCACCACGACGTTGAGCATCGAATCGGAAGACGTCGTCCCATCAGCCGCGGGAGTCAGCGGGGACGCGAGGGCGGTGGAGCTCGTCGCGGCCGTCGCCGCATCGACCACCCGGTACGCATAAGCGATGCCCGGCACGCCGCGCGTGTCGACAAAAGAGTGGGAGGTGGTCGTGGCGATCGATACGAAGGATCCGGATGCCCCGTCGACGGAGCGTTCGATTTCAAAGCTGGTGCCGGTGCCGTCCCAGGTAAGCCTGACCGTGCCGGCCGCAGCGGTTGCGGTGAGATTGAAGCCGGTCTGCGGCGGTCCGCGCGGCTGGACAGCGCCGAGTGCGATCACGCGCACAGACTGAGCGCTGATGCCTCTCGTGTCCGTGGCCGTCGCGCGCATTGTGTAAGTTCCGGCGGCGAGGACGGAGGTCTTCCAGAGCGCCGACCACACGGCCTGGCCGAGGCCCGCGCCAAGTGAGGCATCGCCGGTCGAGCTCGGGACCGGGCGGCTGAGGTCGACCCACACCGAGCTGCCCGCCGGTGCGTAGGCGAAATCAAACGCCGCGAGGCCTGCACCACCGCGAGCGGCAGCGGAAAGCACGGTGTCGGAGCCACCCAGGACCTGGCTGCCTACAGGCAGCAGGAATTCGACTGAGGGTCCCGCGGTCGACCAGGCTGCCGGCGTCGCGACCGTCGCCGGCGAGCTCCAGGCGCTCCGGTTCCCGACGTCGTCGACCGACACCACGACATACGTGACGCTGGCGCCCCCCGCGAGATTGTTGTCGTCGAACGACGCGGCCCTGAGCCCTGTCCCGACCGGCGTAAGGCCGCCGCCGGACACACTGCGAAACAGGTCGTAGGTGACGGGGTAGGTTGCGGCCGGAGGCGTCCAGGTGACGTGGACCGCGGAGCCGCTGATCGAGGCGGCGACGCCGGAAGGCGTCGCGACCTCGCGGACCACCTCGACGCGCGCCGTTGCACTGACCTCGAGCACGGAACCGTTCACTCCGAGAGCCACGGCTCGCATCACGTGCTCACCCGCTGCCAGCCCCTCGGTCGACACTGATCCGGCCGCGCTCCAGCCACCGGCATTTGCATTTGCCGGCATCCTCAGCAACGGCCACCAGGTCGTGCCGGTCAACGTCTCGAGCCGGACCTCCGATGCGCTGAGAGCGCTTCCAGACGCCTGGACCTCGAGCGACGCGCCGGTCCGCGCCGGCGTCGCTTGCGCTGGACCGAGCACGAGGATGTCGCCCACTGGACGCGTCGGCGCCGGCCCCGTGCCGATGACGACGGCGCCCGAGACCTCGACCTGCGGCGCCGGCACGATAAGCGCCGACACGATGCTTGACGGCGCCCCGAGCACGCCGGCGCCGATGGCCCGCACGCGGTAGTAGCCCTGCCCACCGAGACGGCTCGCCAGATCGACGAAGATCGGCGAGGCCGTCGTGGCGACGAGCTGGAATGGACCGCCGGCCTGGATCGCTCTTTCAACCTGGTATCCCGTGGCGCCGTGAACCGCGCTCCAGACCAGGGTCACGCCTCCCGCGCCGCTGATCGCTCGCAGGCCACCAGGCGCCGCAGGAATCGGAGCCGACGTCGCCGGCGCGATCCTGCCGGCGAGCGCGATGGCCGGCGAGGACGACGCCACACCCACATTGCCGTCAGAGTCGACGGCCTGCACCCGGTACGTGTTTGGTTGGTCGGTGCTCGGTTCCGAATCGACGTAACTCGTGCCGCTGCTCACCGCGATAGGGCTCCACCCGTCGGCGGTCTGTCGGGAGAGCAGATAACCGGCAGGAGAAAGAGCCGCCGGTGGCGTCCAGTACACGGAGACGCCCGAGGAGACCGGCGCAACGGCGAGCGTTGTCGGCGCGGGGAGGGCGCGCGTTTCGCTGACGACGAACGAGACCTCGTTGCTCACCAGCGCCGCGTCTTGCCCGACAGACCGGACACGGTACGCACCAGGGGTCAGCCCGGCGACGTTCCAGTCCGTGGTGCATGCAGCAGCGCAGCTGGTCGCCGCGGGAACCTCGAACCATGACCCGCTTGCTGGGGCGAACTCGAACTTCAAAGGAGTCGTGGTGTTCAACGCCTGCGCGCTCAGCAGCAGGTAGCCGCCCGCGAGTCCACCGGGCGCGATGGCGCTGCCGCCGGGGAGGAGCACGCGCAGCGTGATCGAGCTCTGCGTCGGCGCAGCCGCCACGCTCACGGTCGCGTTGGCCGGCGCCGAAGCCGCGCCGGACCGGTCGACCAGGACGATGCTGTACGAGTGCGGGCCCGCTCCGGCGCTGCCGTCGACGTAGGAGCGAATTTCCGGTGTGAGCTCGACCAGCTTCTGGCCATCGCGCGAGATCCGATAGAGCGCCGCGCCGGAGTTTGGCGCCTGCTGCCAGGTGAGTGCAACTCCGGTGCCGGTGGTGGCCGCGCCAAATGCCACGGGCGATATCGGAGCAGCGTTGGAGACCGTGACGGTTCGTGTGACGCTCGTGACGTTCCCGCTTACGTCGGTGACCGTGCCGGTCAGCGTGTACGCGCCGTCCGGAATGGTCGTGGTGTCGAACGTGACCGCCGAACTCCAGGAGAGCGGGTCGCCCGCGAGGCCTGTGCCCGGCGCGGCACCGAGGTTGACCGTCGCGCGCGGTCCGCTCAACTGCCACGCTACCTGGCCAGCACCGTCGCCGCTCCTAACGTCCGCCGCAAAACGCACGGTCCCGACGAGCGAGGTGTCTTGGGGAGACAACCGCAGGACGACCGGCTGCGAGCTCGCGGGTTGCCAGTGAATCGTCGCGGGCGCCGACGCGGCGGTCGTCGTGCCCGGAATGACCGCCAGCACGGTGTACTGGTAGTCGGTGCCCGGCGTGCCACCCACATCGATGAAATCGGTCGCGGTCGTAGTTCCGACCATAGTGTCCCCGCGATACACCTGGTATGACGTGGCGCCTGCCACCGAGTCCCAGCTCACCTCGACGTGACCATCGATGGATGCAGCCTGTGGAGCCGTCATCGAAGGGCTGGCGGCGACTGGCGCGGGCGCCTGAGCCGGAGGTGTGGCGGGGACCGGGGCGGTGACGGTCACCGAAATTGGCGCTGTGGCGTAGGCGGGATCGAACGCTGCAGTGGCCACGTCGCATGCGGTCTGCATCGCGCCGGTGCAGGTCTGCACGGACTGGACCCGGTAGTAGTCGACGCCGGCCGGTGCCGACGTGTCGGTGAACAACGGATTCGCCGAGCCGGCGACGCGCGTCACCATCACGTAAGGTCCGGCGGGGTCGGTCGCTCGGAAGACGATATAGGCGCTGGCGCCGGATACCGCGGTCCACGTCAGGGTGATGCCGTCAGCCGAAAGCGCGAGCCCGGCCGGCGCTGCGAGTGCGACAAGATCCGCCGGTGCAGCCGCGCTCGAGCAGCGAGCGGCGACTGTGTTCACGCACACGACGCCCGCCTGACCCGACAGCAGAGTCTGCGTCAGCGACACGCGGTCGCTCGTCATGCTGACTGTCGCCAGTTCAGCCGCGGCATCGAAGCTCACGAGCAAGGCGCCGGCCTGCTGCACTGCGGCCTGGGCCTGACCGAGCCTCGTGCTGGGCGCAAACCCCGCGTACAGCGCGACCTGTGTAGGGACCGGCGTTGACGTCGCGGGCGGAGCCGGCGCGGGTTGGCTCTGAACGATCCGCCTTGTGACCGTTACAGGCTTGACGCTCGTTGGTGTCCTCACGATCGCCGGTCCGCGGATGACGAGCACACCGGTGCTCGGGTCGTAGCTCACGAACTGCAGACCGTTTGCGGCAGCCCAGTCGCTCACCGCCCTGGGGGACAGGTGCAGGGGCAGCTTGGCCTGCCACATGCCGTGCTCCAGGTCCAGCGGCTGGGGCTTGATCTGCGGCAGGCGGACCAGCAGCACACGATCACCCACCGGATCGGTGCCCAGCTTCCCGGCCCGGACCCAGGACCCGATAGTCAGCCCGTTATCCCTGAGATAGCCGCTTATTTGTTCCAGCGTCGCTCGTGGAGGGAACATGACGAGCGCCGTATCGCCCGATGGCCCCGGAGAGACATCGATAGTCGGCAGGTCGTAGCGGTACGTACCGAAGCTCGGCCAGTAGCTGACCAGCTGCATGCCGTACTCGTCGCCCAGCTGCTGGGCCGCGAGCGCGCTGGTGAACGCAGGCAACCTGACATCGATCTGGCTCTCACCCCAGGGCTGCGAGCCAAGGACGGGCAGGACAGGCGGGGCCTTCGAGCCGAGGACGGCGCTCGCGACGCCGCTCGAGGGAGTGCCTCTAACCGTGCTGACCGGAGCGCTCCCGACGGTCTGGGCGATCACGGTGACCACGACGACAAATGAGGACGCGAAAGCACCAAGGGCGCCGACGCTCTTCAACGATGCGCTCAGGGGGCTCTCCAAAAAACGACGGATACTGACCGAGGTTGGATACGCCCCAACCCCTTGCTTCCCTACCGGGGCGACAACTATAAGAGCGACACGGACGAAATGCACGACAGAATTTCGAATTCGTCTCAGACATGACAGCGGAGAGCGCCGGGCTGCTCGTCTACAGGCTGCGCGAGGGCAAAGTCGAGGTGCTGCTGGTCCATCCGGGTGGCCCTTTCTGGAAGCGGCGGGACGACGGCGCCTGGTCCATCCCCAAGGGCGAGATCGAGCCCGGTGAGGCTCGGCTGGAGGTCGCGCGGCGGGAGTTTCAGGAGGAGCTCGGCCAGCCTCCACCCGATGGGGAACCGATGCCGCTGGGAACCGTCCGCCAGGCCGGCGGCAAGGTTGTGCACGCGTGGGCGGTGTCGGGCGACCTCGAGGTCGGGCGCATCACCAGCGTCTCGTTCGCCATCGAATGGCCACCGAAGTCAGGCAAGAGGCAGGAGTTTCCCGAGGTCGACAGGGCCGCGTGGTTTGGCCTCGACGAGGCGCGCCGCAAGATCCTGCCGGCGCAGGAGACGTTCGTGAACCGGCTGGAGGAGATGCTGTCGGGGCGGGCAACCTGAACGGTGGCCTACCACGGCACGGGCCGGCCGTCGCGAAAGAAGCCCCCGGTGGGTCCGTCGTCGGGCAGCTCCACCGCCCACACCACGGACGCCGCGCCCTCGCGGACGGCGCGACCGCCGGGACCGCCCATGTCCGTGGCGACCCATCCCGGCGAGACCGCGTTGACGCGGATTCGGGAACCACGCAGCTCAGCCGCGAGCATCAATGTCAATGCGTTGAGAGCAGCCTTGCTGATCGCGTAGGCCGGCGTGCCGCCGCCCATGCCGGACAGCGAGCCCGCCTCCGACGAAACGTTGACGATGCGGCCATGCCTGCTCTTGCGAAGCAGTGGGATGAACGCGGTGCACATCCGCCATGCCCCGAAGAGATTCGTGTCGAGCGCCTCCCGCACGACGTCGAGGTCGGCATCAGATGCTTTCTGCCACGTGTCGTAGAGGACCGCGGCGTTGTTGACGACGGCGTTCACCGCGCCGAAGTTTTCCTCGAGCTCGTCACGCAGGGCATCGATGCTGGAGGCGTCTGTGACGTCGAGCCGCCGCACCAGCACCCGGTCGCCCGCGCGCAGGCTCCGGGCCGCGGCCTCGCCTTTGCTCACGTCGCGTGAGCCCAGGACCACCGTGTAGTCGAGTCCGGCCAGCTGCCTGGCGACCTCCAACCCAATGCCTCGGTTGGCGCCGGTGACTATCGCGAGCCGTCGCTGCGCCACGAATAAAGGCTAGGCAGATTCGGTTCCTCAATACGTATCGCGGCGGATGCGGTGGTTCATAGATTTGGTGACGAGATGAGCACGATACGAATCGAGGCCGACGGGGCCGGTGATCTCTCGCAGGTGTACCAGTGGTTCACGCAGCACCGCGGGGGCATCGTCGAGCTCGACCGCGGCAGGCGACTCACTCTCGGGATCCCGATCTCCGGCGCGCGCGCAGTCCTAGTCGCCGTGACTTTGCAAGATGAGCGCAGCCCCGGACCCGAGCTGGGCGGCGTCGTACGCGCCATCTCCAACCGCACCAACCTGGAACCGGTGCGGCTCGTTTTCCAAGCACGTTCGCCGAACGGGGTGGCGCGAGACGAGGCCGAAGCTCTTGCGACGGAGATACTCTTCGCGGTTGCGAAACTGATGATTCCCGTCGACCTGGTCGATAGGGTCGCGTAGCCTCTAACATCGCCGTCCGTGGCAATCCGGTTCTTGCGTTCTGAGGACCTGCCCAGCGACGTCATCTCACACGACCTCGTTGGCGAGCAGCACGGTGGAGTCGGGGCATGCGTGATCTTCGTGGATGCGGGCCCGGGGGAGGGGCCGCGACTGCACCGGCATCCATACGTCGAGATCCTCATCGTGATCGAAGGGGTCGCGACCTTTGACGACGGCGAGTCCAAGCGCGTCGCGAAAGCCGGAGAGATGGCGGTGGTCGAGGCCGGCCAGCCCCACGCATTTGTCAACTCGAGCTGGGAACGGCTGCGGCAGATCGACATCCACCTCGCGCCGGCATTCGTCACCGAATGGTTGGCCTAGGCTGATCCGCGATGCCCAGGACCGATCCGCATGACCCCGGAGTAGAGCCGGCACGCCGGCGTTCGGAAGAGGCGGGCGACGCGTCGCATTCGCCGATTCGCGTGGGGCGGGGCGAGGTTAGGTTCGGGACCGCGAGCTGGACCGACCCCACGATGACGGCGCCCGGCGTCTTCTATCCAAAAGGAGCAGATTCCGCTGAGGAGCGTCTGCGCTTCTACGCGAGCCAGTTCCCGGTGGTCGAGGTCGACGCGACCTACTACGCGCTGCCCAACAAGCGGACCGCCGAGAGCTGGGTCGAACGCACTCCGAAGGAATTCGTCTTCGACATCAAGGCCCACGCGCTGATGACCGGTCAGCCGACCGAGCTCGTGCGGCTGCCGAAGGCGATCAGGGAAGAGCTCCCTTCAGAGCTGAAAGAGAAGAAGCGCATCTATCGCAAGGACATGCCCGCGGAGCTGCTTGATGCCGTGTATCAGCAGTTCCGCGATGCCCTGCAGCCGTTGATCGAGGCGGGCAAGCTCGGCGCGGTTTTCGTCCAGTTCCCGAAATGGGTGTTCCCGTCCAACGAAGCTCGCGAGCTCATCCTCGAGACGCGCCGGCGCCTCGACCTGCCGATTGCGGTGGAGTTCCGGCACGGCAGCTGGTTCAACGAGAAGAACGCTGAGCGCACGGTGCGTTTCCTGCAGGACAACAAGATCCCCTACGTCGCGGTCGACGAGCCGCAGGGCTTCAAGAGCTCAGTGCCGCCGGTCGTGGTGCCGACGAGCGAGGAGCTTGCCGTTTTCCGGTTCCACGGCCGCAACACAGAGAACTGGGAGAAAAGGGACATCACACCCGCGGAGAGATTTCGCTATCTCTACGACGAGGACGAGCTGGCCGATTGGACCCCGAAGATCGCCGGCGTCGCGAAGTCGACTCGCCAGACCCACGTCGTCTACAACAACTGCTTCTCGAACTACGGCACCACCAACGCGCGCGAGGCGGCGCACCTGCTGGCACAGATGCAGCGCTAGCTCTTCTTGTCCATGTAACGAGCACACCAGGCGTCGAGCTCAGCCCCGTCGCGCCACGCCTGCGCAACCCGTCCGCGGGCCTTTGCGGTCGCGATCCACGGCTCGACCGGCCAGCGCTTCCAGTAGATCAGCCGCTTGTGCCGGAGCAGGTCGGCGCGGGGATGGTCCTGCGGGTAAGGCGGCGGCACGCGCTTGAGCTCCTGTCCCTCTACGTCGTAGCCCTTCTTGCGCAGCGCGGCGACGATCGCCACCAGCGCCTGGCCCGAACGGTCAGCCGCGACGGCCTCGCGCAGCCTCTTGAGCTGGCCGTCATCGACCATGTACCGGCCGCCCGCCGCGACCAGCCCCTCGGCGTCCAGCGCGACGTATCCGCCGCGGTCGAGGTCGGCGTAGATGTTCAGCTTGTAGGGCGACTTGTCGGCCGAGAAGCGGATGTCGCGATTGGGCCTTGACACGCGATGCGGCGGACCGAACTCGGGCTCGAGGTCGGCCAGCAGCGCGAGCATGGGGCCCTTGACCTCGTCTTCGTACCGGCGGCGGTGGGCTTCGAAGTAGGCCTTGTTGTTGTTCGCCCGCAGGCCGAGAAAGAAGCCTCTGAAATCTCCCTTCCAACCGGTGAAATTGCCCGCCACGGGGGCAGATTAGCGCCAACCACACATATAGATAAGGAAGAGTGCGATTGAAGGGCCGCCACGCCGGCGGCCCTTCGCACGGGGGCCAGGATCAGGCGGCTGCGATGCCCTCCTGGCTGCCACCGTCGGGAACGGTGACAACCTGGATCGGTGTCAGCGCACCGCCTGCGCCGATGCTGAAGACGTGGACGGCGCCCGACGAGCCGCTCTGCGCGTAGAGGAACGGTCCGCTCGCGGCCAGGTCGATCGCGCCCGGGATACCGGACGCCGCGACCGGGTTGACGAGGACCACGCTGCCGTCGCTCATCAACCGAAGCTGGCTCAAGTCGCCGCTGCCCGTGTTGCCGGTGTACTCGTACCCTCGAGCCGAGATCACCCAGCACAGGGCGACCCTGGTGTCCGAGACCGCAGCGCTCACCGGGGTGATCGTGTTGTCCGCGTTGACCGTGAAGGTCTGCAGCGAGCTGGTGCCGGCGAAGTTCAGGACCATCCGGCCCGCGTGGTCGAAGACGAATGCGAATGGGACCGGCGCGGCCGGGTTTTCGACCGGTGCCGCCGACAACCGTCCGTCCGGACCGGCCGAGAAGACGTCGACGGTGTTGTGCGTCTTGGTCGTGACGATCAGGTGCCCGCCATCCGGCTTGAAGCCGACCTCGGCAGGGGCGCTGAGGAAGAACGGCACGTTGGCGTTGGTCAGCCCCAGCGTTCGGGTCGAACCCTCGATCGGGTGCAGCCGATCGCCCGCGATCCGGTAACCCGAGACGAAGCCCTGGCCGCCGGCGTCGAGGACGTACACGAGGTCGTCGTTCACCGCGAAGCTGGTCGGGAACGGCCCGCCTGACGGCAGTACCTGTGTCAGCTCGAGTCTGTCGCCGCTGACGTGGAACACCGAGATGGAGCTGCTCCCGGCGTTCACCGCCAGCAGCACACCGGATTCAGGGATGAGCGTGAGCGACCCCTGCGACGCCAGGGGATCAGACCCGGCACCTGCCGCCCGGCCGCCCTGGCCCCCGGTCGGAAAGCTCGCCGTGAAAGTCAGCGTGCCGTCTGAGTTGCGGTGATACGCGGCGATGGAATTTCCGGCCGAGTCGTTGGTCTGCACGAACACCGCTCGGCCCGAGGAGTCCTCCGACCCCTGTGCGGCCTGCGCGGGAACCGCCGCGGCGATCGCCGCGGTCGCCACCGCGAAGAGCAAACCGACCATACGAATCCGACTTTTCATACACCCGCCTCCTACGCGAAATTGCGATTCGCTGATGAGGCTGACCGGTGCGTGTTGAGGGACGGTGACGCACCGTTACACGTCCGACACAAAGGACCAAACAGCTAGGCGGCGGGCAAGCTGAACCAGAAACGCGTGAGGTAGCCGTTGGAATCCGCGCCGACGCGGCCGCCAGATGTCTCCACGAGCTGTTTGACTATGGCCAGCCCGATGCCCGCGCCGCCTCGTGCGGCGTCACGCGATTTCTCGACCCGGTAGAAGCGGTCGAAAACATGCGGCAGGTCGTCCGCGGGAATGCCGTCGCCGGTGTTCGTGATCGAGACGAGCACCCGCGTGCGGTTTCCTTCCGCGGCGATCGACGCGTGGCCGCCGCGTGGCGTGTAACGGGATGCGTTCTGCAGCAGGTTGGCCAGGACCTGGGCGAGGCCATCCGGCTCGGCCCGGGCGACCAGGCCTTCCGGAACACTCACGTCCACCTCTATCTCCTTCGCCTCGAACGCAGGGCGCGCCACTTCCAACGCCGACCGGACGGCCTGCGGCAGGTCGATGTCCCGGCACGCGGCGACGTGGTCGCCCCGGCCGTTGTCGGCGAGGGCGTCGAGCGAGCGCGACAGCCTGACCAGACGCTGCGCCTCTTCGTGGAGCGAGCCGAACTGCTCCGGAGTCGGAGCGATCACGCCGTCGCGAAGGGCCTCCAGGTAGCCCTGAAGATTCGTCAGCGGAGTACGGAGCTCGTGCGCGGCGTTGACGATGAAATCACTTCGCTCGCGCTCGTGCTCGGCAAGGCTGGCCGCCATCTGGTTGAAGGAGGCGGCGAGAGACGCGAGCTCATCCGGACCGGCCTGCGGCACCCGCGCTTCATAGTCGCCAGCGGCGATGCGCTCCGCCGCTCGCGACATGTGGCTGAGGGGCATCGCGAGCCGCGCGGCCAGGATCACGGCGAGGCCGACGCTGGTCACGACCGCGATGAGGACGGCGATCAGGAAGATTGTCACGACGCTCTGGTCGAACATCGCGTGCGCTTCGGCCGCAGACGCCCCGGCCTGGATCATCAGGCGGTCGAAAGTGGACTGCGCCACCACCAGCACACCCACGGCGATGATCGCGACGGCAATGAAGGCGACCGCGATCGAAACAAGGGTGATCCCGGTCGCGAGGCTGCGGAGCCGCCTCACGCCCTACGCGACCGCGCGGTAACCAAGGCCGCGCACGGTGATGATGTAGCGCGGCGTGCCGACCTCTTCGCCCAGCTTGTCGCGCAACCTCCCGATGTGCACGTCGACCGTGCGCTCGAGCGCATCTCCCTGCAATGGGCCGTAAAGCGAGTCGAGCAGCGCCTGTCGTGTGAGCACCCGGCCGCGTGCCTGGACGAGCACGACAAGCAGGCGAAACTCGGCAGGCGTCAAAGGCACCGCCTTGCCTCCGCGCCGCACCTCGACGCGGTCGAGGTCGATCACAAGGTCGCCGTGTTCGATCACGCCATGGCCCTTCGCCGCTCCGTTGAGGTCCTTGCCGCGACGGAGGACCGCCTTGACTCGAACCACGAGCTCGGCAGGCGAAAACGGCTTGGCGAGATAGTCGTCGGCCCCCTCGTGGATGCCGTACACGCGGTCGGCGACCTGCGCGCGTGCGGAAAGCATGACGATGGGCACGCTCGAGCGCTCGCGCAGGATTCGCATCAGGGCAAGCCCGTCGAGCTCGGGCAGCATGATGTCGAGCACGATGAGCCCGGGGTGAAATTCGCCGAACGCCTTCAGCGCAGCCTGGCCGTTGGCGGCGGTGATGACGCGAAATCCCTCACGCTCGAGGTAGGTCTTGACGAGAGAAACGATCTTGGGGTCATCGTCCACGACGAGGATAGGCTCCGTCATGCTGGCATCCATCCTAGATCGCGAAACTAGGCCCTCAATGTGACGGCAGTTTGAAGCCGACCTCCGCGCCTAATCCTTGACGTGGATTGGGTCGCCCACGTTGATCTGTCCGCTGGATAGGAGGTCGGCGCGCAGGCCGCCGCGGTGTGCCAGCGGTTTGATGACGGCCTTGCCCGTCAGCGCGACGAGGTGCGTGCACGGCTCGCAAAGCTCCGTGGCCCGCGCCAGGACGCCGCCGATCCAGAACTCTTTGCCCACCAGGTCGTTGAGCCTGACGCCGCGAGTGGTCAGGTTGCGGCGCGACTGGCCCGGATCGAGCTCGATACCGGACTGGCTCGCGAGACGCTCGATCTCCTCGGCCTCGATCAGGGTCACGTCGCGGCTCTCCTCACTGCTGTCTTTCCAGAATCCATCACGCCTCGCGTAGCGGTCGCCCATCAGCCCGACCCCGGCGACTGCCTTCGCCGACGCGAGCGACTGCATCGGCGCCCCCGCGGTCTCGGCGATGTGGATGTGCTCGACTTTTCCGCCCATGGCACACGGGATTATCCAGCGCACGACGCAGCGTCTGCTGGACGTTGAATAATCTGATTCGATGGCCAGAAGAACCGACACGACGAAATTCCCGGGTGAGAGCGCCGAGTACCGGCGCGCACGCAACAACCTTCTGCGGGCGGAGGTGAAGCTCCGCAAGCAGATCGCCGCGGTGACCGAGCAACGCCGCAGGCTGCCGGCCGGCGGTGAGGTGAAGACGGACTATGTCTTCGACGCGTCTCCGCCCGGCGACAGAGAGTTCAAGCAGGTGCGTCTGTCGGAGCTGTTCGCGCCAGGCAAACCCACGCTCTTCCTCTACAACTTCATGTTTCCCGAGAGGGTCGGCTCGATGACGCCGTGCCCGTCGTGCACTTCGATCATCGACGGGGTCGACGGCGCTTCCCCCCACATCGAGCAGCGGATCAATTTCGCGGTGGTCGCCAAGGCGCCCATCGCCAGGTTCCGCGAGCATGCGCGCCGGCGTGGATGGGAGCATGCCTTGCTCCTGTCCTCGGCCAACAACACATTCAATCGCGATTACCTCGCCGAGGATGAAGCGGGGCAGCAGTGGCCGCTGGCGCACGTCTTCACCAGGCGCGGCAAGAAGATCCGCCATTTCTGGTCCAGTGAGCTGTGGTTCGCTGACGCCGAGCCGGGCCAGGACAAGCGCCACGTCGACTTCATGTGGCCCTTGTGGAGCATTTTCGACCGCACGCCCGAGGGTCGTGGGAAGACGTGGGGGCCCAGCCTCGAATACCCCGCTACCTGATCTCCCGGTCGTACTCCGGGAAGTAGCGCTGGATCGCCGAAAGGTCGAAGGTGCGCAGGATCGAGGTAGGCGGCTCGCGCCGCAAGAGGAAGTCGAAGCTGCGCCCGACGAGATCCTCGACGTCCTCCAACTGGTCGCCGCGCCCCCACCGGGCAAGCTCCGCCGCGGACACCTTCACCGTGTGCCGGGTGTGCTGGCCGGAGTGGTCGACGCCGACCTCGCAGACCCAGCCTCCGGCGTGGGCCTGGGCCTCCACAGTCACCATGGCGACCCGATTTTGAGCCTAAACGTAATGAAGCATCAGGCGGCGGCGAGATAATTCCGCCATCTTGGCCGCAAACTGGAGACTTAACGAAGTCCCGGTTCCGATCGTCGTCTATGACGGCGACGGCCGCGTCGTCGAGGCCAACGCGCAGGCCTATTCCCTGCTCGGCCTGAGCCACCAGGACCTCGTCGGGGCGAGCGCTGAGGATTCGGGCTGGCTGGTGGTCGAGTCGGTCGAGGGCCCGATCACAGTCCATCCGGTGGTCGCGGCGCTCCGAACGCAGCAGCCGGTTCGGGGCGTGCTCGTCCGGGCGCTGCGGCCGGGCGGCGCCGACGTGTGGATGCAGGTCGATGCCGTCCCCAACGAGGCCGGCGACCAGGTCGTGGCGACGCTCGCCGACGTCACGCATCTCATCTCCCGCAGCAGGGTGACGAGCCGCTCGGCCGGCGACCACATCGTCGACCACGTGACCGACCGCCTCGCCCAGGCCCGAATGGAGCCCAAGGCGATCCTGACCACTGTAACGAGAGCGCTCAGCAAGTTGAGGCGAGGTATCTGGATCGCAACCCTGATGGGCAAGGATCCGGCCGACATGCAGATCGTCGCCACCAACGAAGACGAGGACGAGACCGATTACGTTGCAAGCTACGTCGAATCGATGAGGCTCGCCGGAGCCATCGACAGCACACCGATCTCGTCTCGGGTCATCGAATCGGGACAACCGATGCTGATCCCCGACATCACGGTCGAAGACCTCATGGCCTACCTGAACGACTCCGTCCGCACCTACCTCACCGAGCACCCCTGGCAGCCGCCGGAGATCCGTCTGGGAATCGTCGTGGTGCCGATGCGGGCTCGGGGCGCCACGATCGGCACCCTCGGTCTGTTCGAGCGGCGAGGATCCAACCCCCTGACCGAAAAGGACACGCTCTGGATGCAGGCCATCGCCGATCGAACTGGACTCGCGGTGGAGAACGCCCAGCTCTATTCCGACGCGGTCAACCGCCTCGAGCGGTTGGCGGCGCTGCAGAGCGTGAGCCTGGCGATCAGCGCAAGCCCGGACCTGCGGCTCACGCTCAAGGTCATCCTCGACCATGTCACCTCTCAGCTCAAGGTGGACGCGGCGGACGTACTCCTCCTCGAGGAAAGCGACAACACGCTCGCGCTTTCGGCCAGCACCGGCTTCCTCGCGACGGCCGTGCCCGACTACCGGTTGCCGGCCGACGACGGATTCCCCGGTCGATCTGCGACGGGAAGGCGGATCGAGACGGTCACGGCACTGAGCGCCTTCTCCCAGTTCCGGCGGCGATCGCTTTTCGCCCGGGAAGGGTTCAAGGCCTACGGGGCGGTGCCCCTGATCAGCCGCGGCAGGTTGCTCGGCGCGCTCGAGGTGTTCCACCGGTCGCCCCTGAACCCGGACCAGGAGTGGCTCTCGTTCCTGGATGCCCTGGGCAGCGTCGCAGCGGTGGCGATCGACAGCGCCACGATGCAGGAGAAGCTCCGCCACGGCCGGCTGCCGGGGCAGGCCCCCAAGCCCACCCGGAGCTCGCCCGAGATGAGCCGGATCGAGACCGAGATCATGCGGCTGGCGGTCGAGGGCATGACCAACCGCGACATCGCGGCCAGGGTGCATCTCAGCCAGAACACGATCAAGTTCCACATGCGCCAGATCTTTCAGAAGACCGGGGCGGCCAACCGCACCGAGCTCGCACACGTGTCGGCCAAGGAAGGGTGGCTTTAATCAGGTTGGGTTAACAGAACTACCCACCTGGGTAGTGAATTGGCCCTACGGAGAGTGAACCGCTAAGCAATCACTTCGTACGCTCACCCCTAAGGGAGCGTGGTTGCTTTACATGGACGTGGTCACCACTTGGGTAGGGGCCCCAGACCGCAGGGCGGCTGATGGCCGGACGAGCCGACTTGTCATGGCCCTCGGCGTGCTGGGAGTGTCGCTTGCCCTGATGGCGCTCCCGGCCGTGGTGGCCACCCTGGTTCTGCTGGGCCTGGTCTCATGAACACGGCAGAAGGGATGACGCTTGGGCCCTACCGGGTCATGGAGCGCATCGGCCGCGGCGGCATGGCGACGGTGTACCGGGCTTACCACCCTGCCCTCGACCGCTACGTCGCCATCAAGGTGCTCCCCGACTTCTTCGCCGACGAACCGGAATACCGCGAGCGGTTCCAGCAGGAAGCCCGGTCGGTGGCGCGGCTCAAACACCCCAATATCCTCGAGATATTCGACTTCGGCTACGAGGGCGGCCTCGCCTTCCTGGTCTTCGAGCTCGTCGAGGGTGGGACGCTGGCCGATCGGGTGGGCAGGCCCATGGAGCTCCAGGAGGTGGTCCACCTGCTCGAGCAGCTGGGCGGTGCGCTGGACCATGCGCACGCGAACGGCATCCTCCACCGCGACATCAAGCCTTCCAACATCCTGATCCACAAGGACGGGACGCCGGTGCTCGCCGACTTCGGCCTCGCCAAGATGGCCGGCTCAATGCGGAGGCTGACCGGCTCCGGCACGGTGATGGGGACGCCAGAGTACATGTCGCCCGAGCAGGCGGCCGATGAGCAGCTGGGCGCGGCGTCCGACGTCTATTCGCTCGCGATCGTGGCCTACGAGATGCTGACCGGGCGCGTGCCCTTCGAAGCCGACACGCCCGCCGCCACCCTGCTCTCGCACGTGACCAAACCAATGCCCGCCACACGCGAGCTGAGGGGCGAGCTCTCGGCGCACGTCGAGGACGTCCTGCGCAAGGCGCTGGCCAAGCGCCCGGAAGACCGCTTCCAGTCCGCCGCCGCGTTCGTCGCCGCGCTCAAACCGGCAGCGTGGCCAAGCCGGCGCGGCGATGACATTTCCGCGCTGATGCCGACACGACGCGTCGTGCGGCCGGACCGGATACCCATCGTGCTCGTGGTCGACGACGGGGCGGCGAACCGCGAGCTCATCGAGGCCTGTCTAGCCGACGTCGACTGCCAGATCCGCACCGCGGAGGACGGGGTGGCCGCGCTGAAGGCGATCCAGGCGTATCAGCCCGACCTGGTGCTGCTCGACGTGCAGATGCCGGGCATGGACGGTTACGAGGTCTGCCGTCGGATCAAGGCGAGCCCGGGCTCGAGGCTGCTGCCTGTGGTCATGATCACCTCCCTCGACCACACCACCGACCGAATCCGCGCCCTCGAGGCAGGCGCGGACGACTACATGACCAAGCCCGTCGACCGCGTCGAGCTTGTTGCCCGCGTGCGCTCGGCGCTGCGGTTGAAGGGCGTCTACGACTCGCTCGACAGCGCGGAGCACGTGATCTTCGCGCTCGCGGCGGCGGTCGAGGCGAAGGATCCCTACACCGAAGCGCACACGCAGCGGGTCGCGGAGTCGGCGCGGCGGATCGGCGCGGGTCTGGGCCTCTCGGCTGCCGACCAGGACGCGCTGTACCGCGGCGGACTGATCCACGACATCGGCAAGATCGGGATCCCCGACGCGATCCTGCTCAAACCAGGGCCGCTCGACGCCCGCGAGCTCATGACGATGCGCATGCATCCGGCCATCGGGGAGAACATCGTGGCTCCGCTGCGGTCCGGCGCGGCGCTGCTGCCGATCATCCGCCACCACCACGAGCACTACGACGGGACGGGTTATCCAGACCGCCTCGCCGGCACCGACATACCTCGCCTGGCCCGAATCGTCGCCGTGTGCGACGCGTTCGACGCGCTTGTCACAGACCGTCCCTACCGTTCCCGCAAGACGCCGGAGGAGGCGATCGCGACCCTCCGTGGCGGGGCCATGCGGCAGTGGGACCCGGAGGTCGTCGACGTGTTCGTGAGCGACTTCGGCGCGGTCACCAGGATGGGTGCGGCCTGAGGTGAGCCTGTGAAGGAGCTGGTCCCCTACCTGCAGGACACGGTCGCAATCGCATTCGTCGGCCTCGGCGTGGTGACCGGGATCACCTGGCTCAGACGCCGCGAGCCGTCGCTGGGGTTCCTCGCACTCGCGATCGTCCTGCTGTCCGCGGTTTCCGGGATCGGACGCCTCCAGGCGCACCTGCCATTCACCATCCCGCTGCTCGGCGACGCCAACCTGCTCGGGTTCATGGGCTCGGCGTACGCGCTTCTCCTCTATCGAAACTCTCTCATCCCCCTCCCTCGGCGCTGGCATGTCGTGGCGGTCGTCGCCCTAACGGCTGCCAGCGTCCTTCTCATCGCCGCCCAGGTCGTGTCGGCGACCAAGGCGGAGCAGTTCGCCATCGCCGTCGTCCTCATCCTCATCTGGAGCGCGTGCGTCGGCGAGCCGATCGTCCGCTTCTGGCTAGTGGCCCGTGACCTTCCGGCTGTGCAGGCCTGGCGGCTCCGCTCTCTCAGCCTGGGCTTCGGCGGACTGGTCGCCATCCTCCTCGTCGCGATAGCGACCGCTGCGCTCGCCGCCCAGCCTTTCGTGCAGATCGTCGTCGAGCTCCTGGTCCTCGCCATCGTGCCGCTTCTCTACGCCAGCTTCTCGCCACCCTCGTGGCTCCGCCGCCAGTGGCGCGCGGGGGAGGAAGAAGGCCTGCGCGGATTCATGGAAGAGCTCCTCGTCAGCGAGGACCGCGACGCGCTGGCGAATCGCGCCGTGGAGTGGGCGACTCGACTGGTCGGCGGCGCGTCGGCGATCTTGTTCGACGCTTCCGGGAAGGCCATCGCGGCGCGCGGACTCGACTCCGGGCAGGTTGCTGTGATCGGCCGGCAGGTCGCCCAGCTCGCGGAAGGCGTCAACAGGATCCGGCTTGCCGGTGTCGACCGCAACGTGCTGTCCGTGCCGGTGAAGGGTTTGACCGCTTCGGCCAACCTCGTCGTCCTGGCCGGTCCCTTCACTCCGGCATTCGGAGGCGAGGAGACGACTCGCATGCAGCAGCTGATGAGCGCTTTCGTGACGGCCCTCGATCGCCGGCACCTGATCCAGGAGCTCGAGGAGAGCAATGCCGCGCTCGTCGAGGCCAACAAGCACAAGAGCGTCTTTCTGGCCAACATGAGCCACGAGCTGCGCACGCCGCTCAACTCGATCATCGGGTTCTCCGAGCTGCTGACCGACGCACGGGAAGGCCAGTTCGACGAGGCCACGCGCAAGCGCTTCGTCAGCCAGATCCTCACCAGCGGCAAGCACCTGCTCGGGTTGATCAACGACATCCTCGACCTCTCCAAGGTCGAGGCGGGCCAGATGGAGCTGCGGCTGAACATGATCTCGGTCGCAGAATCCGTCGACCAGGTCATCAAGACCGTCGAGCCCCTGGCTGCCAAGAACAGGATCACTCTGAAAGGAGCGGCCGCCGAGGCGGGCGAGGTGCTCGCCGACGCCGGCAAGGTGAAGCAGATGCTGCTCAACCTTGTCTCCAACGCCATCAAGTTCACGCCGGAGGGCGGCACTGTCGCGATCACCACGCTGCGTATGAAGGACAGAATCGAGATCTCCGTCGCGGACACGGGAATCGGCATCGCCGAAGCAGACCAGCAGACGATCTTCCAGGAGTTTCATCAGCTGGACCACGGACCTGGCCGCAAGCACGAGGGCACTGGCCTGGGGCTCGCGCTGACCAGGCGGTTCGCGATGCTGCACGGCGGCGACGTCCGCGTGACGAGCCGCCTCAACAAGGGCAGCGTGTTCACGCTGAGCCTCCCCTTCCGCGCAGGCGTGCCTCCCGCCGTCGAACCCGCTCCGATCCCGGTCACGAACGGCCACGGCCCCGGGCCCCTGGTCCTCGTGGTGGAGGACGACCCCGCCGCGGCCGAACTTCTCATCCGCCAGCTCGTCGGCGCGGGCTACCGGACCGAGGTGGCGCGCACCGGCAAGGAAGCGATTGCCCGTGCGAGGGAGCTGCAGCCCGCGGCCATCACGCTCGACATCATCCTGCCCGAGGTCGACGGCTGGGAGGTGATCACGCGCCTCAAAGGCGATGAGAAGACGAGCCGGATACCGATCGTGGTGGTCAGCGTCGTCGACAATCCGGAGCTTGGGCTTGCGCTGGGCGCGATCGACTATCTGGTCAAACCGATCGACGCGAATGAGCTCGTACAGCGGCTCAACCGGTTCAACCTGAACCGCGCCTCGGGCATGGACGAGCTCCGCGTGCTCGTGGTCGACGACGAGGCCGCCAACCGGACGTTGCTGACTCGGGCGCTAGAACCGGCGGGCTTCACGGTCGTCCCCGCCTCGGGCGGCCGCGAGGCGATCGAGCTGGCGAAGACGGTCAAGCCGGATCTCGTGCTTCTCGACCTGATGATGCCGGAGGTGACCGGGTTCGATGTCGTGGAAGCTCTGCGCGCGGACGCAGCCACCCGCGACACGCCGATCATGGTAATCACCGCGACCAACCTGACCGAGGCCGATAAGCGCCTCCTGAACGGACGGGTCTCGCAGATCCTGAGCCGCGGGTCGGTGGCGACGACAGATATCGTCGGCCTCCTCAAGCGGGTCGTCGCGCGTCGCAACGGGATGACATGAAAGTCAAGAACCTGATCCTGGTGGTCGAAGACAACGAAGCCAACCAGATGCTGGTCCGCGCGGTGCTCGAGCTGGAGGGTTACCGCGTGGAGCTTGCGGACTCCGCGTCTGAGGCGCTCGAACGCCTCAGAGAATATCCGCCCGACCTGATCCTGATGGACGTCCAGCTACCGGGCGAGGACGGGCTCTCCCTGACGCGCCGGCTCAAGGCCGACCCCGCGACCTCGGCCATCCCGATCGTCGCTCTCACCGCGCACGCAATGACAGGTGACCGCGAGGTGGCGTTGAGCGCAGGATGCTCCGGCTACATCGCCAAACCGATCGACACCCGAACCTTCGGCCTCCAGGTCACCCAGTTCCTCGTCGACACCCCGAACGATGGCCGCATGGTGGCCGGGTGAGTGGGCGCGATCGCGATCGGATACTCGTCGCCGATGACGATCCCGCCAGCGCCGAGCTCCTCACTTATTTCCTCGAGTCCCATGGGTACGCGGTGGAGACCGCACCGGACGGCAACCGCGCGCTCGACATGGGCACGAGCGGGGACTTCCAGCTTGTGATCCTGGACGTGCACATGCCCATGTACGACGGCCTCGAGGTCCTCGAGTTCCTGCGCAAGCGGCACGTCCTTCACCCGATCAAGGCCATCGCGCTGACGGGGGATCTGTCCGATGAGGTCAGGAGTGAACTCGAGGCCGGCGGAATCGACAGCTTCCTGACCAAGCCGGTGGACCTCGATCTCTTGCGGCAAGAAGTCAATCGCCTGATGGCGGTGTAGAACGCGGTGATCGCCATCACCCCGGACGCGGTCGACGAACCGGCCGGCGGGGTGGCGCCGTGGGTGCTGCTGGTTGTGTCGGATGAGCGGAAACGACGCCTCGCGCGCAGCTTGTGGGAGGAGGCCGGATTCGCCGTCGAGGTCGCGACCAGCGCACTGGACGCGCTTGAGTGCCTCAGGGTCATGACCCCCTCTCTGGTCGTCGTCGACGACTGGCTCTTCCGGCCGGTTCCACGATGACGCGGCGATTCGTCATGGCCGCGCTCGCGGCTGTCGCCTCTCTCGCGGCGATCACCTTTGTCCTGGCGGCGCAGCCCGGCGGCGAAGGCACCATGAACCTGGTCCGAGACACCGGGCAGACGATGTTCGGTCTCGCCGCGCTCGTGAGCTGCGGACTCGCGGCACGGCGCTCGGCCGGCCGCACACGCTGGGCGTGGGGGCTGCTCGCAGCGTCGGCCGGCGCCGCGTTTGCCGGGCAGCTCGGCGAAGCCGTCGAGACCGCTCTGGCAGGCGCAGCTCCGCTATTCCCGTCGATCGCAGACTTCGGGTTCATCGCTGCAGTGCCGTTCGCGATTGCAGGGCTACTGGCCTTCCCCGCGATCCCCAATCAGTTCGCGAGTCGCCGGCGCGCCGCGCTCGACCTGGCGATGGTGGCCCTGTCGCTCACGTTCATCAGCGTCGTCCTGTCGTTGCCCCAGGCGTACCTGAACCAGGAATCGGTCCTTGCGACATGGATGGGCGCAGCGTTCCCAGTGTCGGACGTCGCGATCATCACGGTGATCTTCGTCAGCGTGCGTCGCAGCGTGCCGACGCAGGACGGGCGACTGTTGTTTGTGGTCTCCGGGCTGGCCGTCATCGCCGTTGCCGACAGCGCCGCCACGTTCCTCGCCGCAACCGGCGGTCTGACCACGCTCGGCTTCCTCCTGGGCGCCGGCTCGATGTACGGCTACGCGCTGATCGCGCTTGCTCCGCTCTGGCCGGGGCGTGTGCAGCCAGAACAGGCGAGCGAGATGGCGGCCTGGCAGGACGTCGTCCCCTACTTCGGCGTGACCGCGGTGGCGGTCACGGCTCTGATCCTCTGGCTCGGACATCGACCCATCAACGCCCTTGCCGTGCTCCCGGGGACCAGCCTCCTGGTCGTGCTTCTGGCCAGCCAGCTGCTCTCGCACGCCGAGGCGCGCTCCCGGCTTCAGCAGAGCAGGCGCGCAGAAGCCCGGATCAAGGAGCGCGAATCCATGCTCAACACCGTGATCGACCACGCACCGCAGGGCGTGGCCTCGATTGCGCTCGACAGGCGGATCACGAACGCCAACCCTCGCCTGGCCTCGATGCTGTACGCGCCGCAGCAGGTCCTGCTCGGCGCGAGCATCGACATGTTCCTGCCCCCGGACTACGTGTCGCGGGTCTTCAGGTCCTTCGCGCCGGCCGGCGACGGCTCGGTGGAAACCTACGAATCCGACTGCCAGGTCCGGCGCGCCGACGGCAGCCAGTTCTGGGTCCACTGGACCGCCAGCCCGATCCGGAAGGCAAACGGTTCGATCGACTATTTCCTTTCCACGTTCGAGGATGTCACCGCCAAGCGCGAGGCGGAGGAGACAGCCGTCGCGAACCTGGCGCAGCTCGAGAAGCTCAACCGGCTCAAGAGCGAGTTCGTCTCGATGGTCAGCCATGAGTTCCGCACCGCGCTCGTCGGCATCCAGGGCTTCAGCGAGCTCTTGCGCGAGCAGGAGATGGAGTCGACCGAGATCCATGCGCTCGCGGGCGAGATCTACAACGAGGCGCAGCGGCTCAACCGCATGATCACCGAGATGCTCGATTTTGATCGGCTGGAGGCAGGCAAGATGCGGCTCGACCTCAAGCCGCTCGACCTCAACCAGATTGTCCGCGACACCGTCGCGCGCGCGGCGTTCTCCAGCGCGAAGCATGTCCTCAAGGTCGATCTCCAACCCGGCCTGCCCGAAGTCCTGGGCGACTCCGACCGCCTCACCCAGGTGCTGAGCAACCTGCTCAGCAACGCCATCAAGTACTCACCACACGGAGGTGAGATCTGCGCGCGAACGCGGATGAACGGCGGCGCGGCGGAAGTCGCGGTCAGGGACCACGGGTCAGGCATTCCAGCGGAGTTCATCAGCCGGTTGTTCGGCCGTTACGAGCGTTACGAAGACAAGCACGCCGGCAAGATCATCGGCACCGGGCTCGGCCTCGCCATCACGCGCCAGATCATCGAGATGCACGGAGGCCGGATCACGGTCGACAGCGTGGTCGGCAGTGGCTCGGAGTTCCGCTTCACGGTGCCGCTGGCCGCGACCGTCGCGGCCGCCGTCACCAGGTCCGCGTGACCTTCTGAATCGTTCGCGGGCGGTCGGGGTCGATACCCCGCGCGACCGCGACCTGATGCGCCAGCAGCTGTCCGAGCACGGCCAGTGGAATCGGTGACACCACCTCGGGTACACCTGAAGCGTCGGACAGGCGCAGGACGTGGCAGCCGTTCGCTTCGAGGCGAACCCTCACCGATTCGAGGTCTGAGGCAACCCGCCCCCCGCCATCGACGATGAGGACTGGAAGGCCCGCCTCGACGATCGCGATGGGGCCATGCTCGAAATCCGCCACCGACCACGCCCGCGCCAGGACGTAGCTCGTCTCGCTGAGCTTCAGCGCGATCTCCTCCGCCGTGGAGAAGTTGAAACCGCGTCCGAGCACGACCGCGCGCGGGCCCATCAACGGCGGGACCAGCGGTGCCAGCTCGTCCTCCCGCTCGAGCGCATGCGAGATGGCCTGGGGCACGGCCGCGAGCGCTGCCGCAAACGACGGCTCGGGGTCGACCGACTGCGAGATCAGCGCCAGCGCAAGCAAGCTCGCGGTGTAGGTCTTCGACGCCGGCACGCTGAGCTCAGGTCCCGCTTCCATCTGCATGACGAGCTCCGCGGCGCGAGCCAGCCTGGAGGCAGGGTTGTTCGTGATCGCAACCGTCGACGACCCCTGTCTCCTGGCTTCCTCGACGACGGCGATCACGTCAGGTGATTCGCCTGACTGCGAGATTCCGATCACGCACTGGCCGTCGAGACGAGGCGGATGCGCGTAATGCGTGAACAGGGACGGCGCGGCGAGCGACACCAGCGCCCGGTTGCGCACGCCGAACAGGTACTTCGCATAGAGCGCGGCGTTGTCGGAGCTGCCGCGCGCGGCGATGACGAACCCTCGCGGCGGGGCGGCGCGGATCCTGTCTCCAATCGAGTTCGCTGATGCCGCGCCTCGCTCGAGCAACCGCTCCGCCACGTGCACCTGCTCACCGATCTCGGCCCGGAAACGGCTCACCGTGTCAAGAGCTCCCCAGCGAGGCGAAGCGCGCCTTCGACAGGTGGCTGCTCGAGACGCACGCACGGCAACGCGAGCTCATCTCGAACGGCCGCTTCGAGCAGCGGCTGGTGGAGAAGCAGCCCGCCCGCGAGCACCACCGGGCCATCGATCGAGAGCGATTCATGCACTCCCGGACGAGGGCGGCAAACCCAGGAGAGTTAGGCCTAGGAGGGTCGCCGAAATTTCACCACCCCTCGGATCATCGTCAGCCGCACGCGGAGCTCTGGGTCGAGCACGACAAGATCCGCGCACGCACCGGCGGCGATCCGCCCCAGGCGGCGCTCGCCGAGCACGCGCGCGGGCACCGACGAGGCAAGGCTGATCGCGCGCGCCACGCCCACGCCGGGCAGCCGGGCCATCAGGCGCAGGAGGTCAGGCATGGTCGCCGCGCTCCCCGCGAGGGTTCCATCCTCGAGGCGTACCACCTTGCCGTCACTGACGACCGGCCGCCCCGAAAGCGCGTAGGTGCCGGCAGGCGCCCCCGCGGCCGAAGTCTGGTCTGTGGTGAGCGCGATCCGCGAGCCCTTGACTCGGATCAGCTGCTCGCAGATCGACGGGTGAACGTGCTCGCCGTCGGCGATCAGGCCGGCGGTCACTCGAGGGTCGAGCATCAGGGCGAGCGCGATGCCCGGCCGCCGATGGTGGAGCGGCGGCATGGCGTTGTAGATGTGCGTTGCAAATCGGACCCCGGCGTCGATGGCCTTGCGACCCTGCTCGAAGTCCGCGCCGGTGTGCCCGGCGGCAACCACGACGCCCGCGCGATGCAGGCGCTCGATTGCGGCGAGTCCTCCTGGCAGCTCGGGCGCAACGGTCACCAGTCGCGGCCGCGCGGCCAACAGGATCTCGACGCGTTCCGCAGTCGGTTCTGCGAGGTGGCTGCGCAGGTGGGCGCCCCTGAACGACGGGTTGAGGAACGGCCCCTCGACATGCGCACCCAGCACCCTGGCCCCGGTCGACTCGGAGGCCGCCCCGACGGCCGCGGTGAAAGCCGCGCCCACCTCGACCGGCTGAGAGATCACGGTCGGCAGGAAGGCCGTCACCCCGGTCGGGGGCAGGGCATCCGACACCGCCGCGATCGCGTCCGCGCCGCCGGATGCGTCATGCCCCGCGAAACCGTTGACCTGCAGGTCGATGAAGCCAGGCGCGATGACCTCGCCCGGTGCGGCGACGATCTCCTCGTCGGGCCGCTCGGGCGGCCGGCCCCGTCCGACCCACGTGATCGTCTCGCCCTCGACGAGCAAGGCGTCCGCGCCGACTGTACGGCCGGTGCCGTGGAGCTGGCCGCGCAGCAGAACCCTCATGGCCAACTCGTCAATACCACTTTTTGGAGCCTAGCCGGTGGACAGCCTCCGGTGCGTCAACGCCGTCCGAAGTCGCCGCCGCGCCGCTTCCGAGGCGCCCATCTCGTCGAGGCCGATCAAAGCCGCCCCGAGGACCGGCGGCGCCTCGAGCTTCAGCATCCGCGCCTTGGGCGCGACGGCCTGGATTCCCTCGCGGATGCGGCCCAGCATCTTCTGGTTCGCGCCGCGCAGCACGCCGCCGAGCACCACATGCACGTCGCTCCGCGTCAGGCGCAGGCGGCGGATGGCGGCGTTGGCGGTGATCACTATCTCGTCGCTCACCTCGTCGATCAACTGCTGAGCCACGGAGTCGCCAGTGCGGGCTGCTTTGCTCGGTGCATCGCGATCATCGGGCTGGTCATCGGCGCGCTGGTCGGGGTCTGGCAGTCCTACACGTTTTTCGTGACAAATCAGACTTTCGGCGTGGTGGATTTCCACGTGCCGGTGGTCGAGATCGTGCTGATCCTGGTCGGGTCGTACCTCGCGACCCTGCTCACCACCTATCTGCCATCGCGCGCCGCGGCAAGCGTCGCTCCCGCCGAGGCCCTGCGGTATGAGTAGCGAATAGACTCGTTCGCTATGGCGGTATCAGGCTGGTCGACCTACCAGCTCCGCAGGCAGCTCATTGCCATCGGCGAGGACTTCTGGGTCCAGAACGCACAGGGCGAGAACGTCTACAGGCTGGACGGGAAGATGCTGACCCTCACCCAGACTTTCGCGCTGCAGGACGTCAATGGGAACGAGCTCGCCCGGATGCGGGCAGAGATGCTCACGCTGCGCAACACGATGGACATCAAGCGGGGCGGGCAGGTCGTCGCCACCGTCAAGAAGGCGTTCTTCAACGTCCTGAGCCAGAGCTTCACCGTGGAAATCGCAGGCGATGGGCAGCTGCACGCGCAGGGCGACATCCTCAATCACGAGTTCCAGATCACCGCCGGCAGCGCGGTCGTGGCGACCATCTCGAAACAGTGGTTTGCCGCGGAGCTCATGTACGGCATCGCGATCGCGCCCGGCCAGGACGAGGTCCTGCTTCTCTGCATCGCCATCGCCATCGACGAGATGTCGGAGAGCGACCGGCACTGAGCGAAGACGCGGCATTCGAGACATGGCGCGAGCGGCGTCGTTCCGGTGACCATGCGACCGTTGTCGACCTTTACGAGCTCGTGGCTCGACCGCGCGGCTTGAGACCCGAGCAGCTGCCTGTCGAGGAACGGATCCGGCTCTCGGACCGGGCCCTGCACGATATGGTTCCCGGCTTCGAGGTCGTCCCCGAGAGCGACCGGGGTGTCGAGCTTATTCAGCTTGCCCCATATGACCCGGAGTGGCCGGCCCGATTCGACGCCTGGAATCAGAGGCTGTCGGCTGCGCTGACGCAGACGGCCAGGCGGATCGACCACGTCGGTTCCACCGCGGTGCCTGGGCTGGCTGCAAAACCTGTGATCGACATCCAGGTCAGCGTCGGCGACATGCGAGACGAGGCGGCCTACGTGCCGGCCATCGAATCGCTCGGCGTGCAGCTGCGCAGCCGCGATGACGATCATCGATTTTTCCGGCCGTTCGCGGATCGGCCGCGCGACGTACACATCCATGTCTGCAACGCGGGCAGCACATGGGAGCGGAGACACGTGCTGTTCGTCGCTTATCTCCGAGCGAACGCCGCCGCGAGGGAGACGTACCTGCATGCAAAACAGTCCGCCCTGGCGCACTGGGCCGACGACCGCATCGCCTACACCGAGGCCAAGGACGAGGTGATCCTGGCCCTCATGGCAAAGGCCGAGGCCTGGGCCCGCCAGGTTCGATGGCGCCCTTGATGCCGAGCCCGACCACGCTGCTGCTGTTCGCGCTGGCGACGTTCCTGCTGACCGTCACACCGGGCCCCGGCGTCCTCTACGTGACGGCTCGCTCCCTCGCCCAGGGGCGCAGGGCTGGCTTCGCCTCGATGTTCGGGATCGAGTCGGGCGAGGTCGTGTGGATAGCGACAGCTGCGACAGGCGTCGCCGCCGTCCTCTCCGCCTCGGTGTCCGCGCTGGCCTTCCTGCGCTTTGCCGGCGCCGCCTACCTGATCTTTCTCGGCGTCCAGCGCTGGCGCGAGGCGGGAGCGGCTGCCCAGCCCGAGCCTGCACGCCTCGGCCGCATCTTCGCGCAGGGCTTCGTCACGCAGCTCCTCAACCCGAAGGTGGCCGTATTCTTCGTCGCCTTCCTGCCGCAGTTCCTCAACCCGGCACAAGCCATCGCGCCCCAGGTCGCCGTGCTCGGCATCGTGTATATCGCAATCGCGATCGCTGTCGATGCGTCGTACGTGATGAGCGCGGCCGCGGTGTCGAGACGATTCACCCAGGGCGTCGCTGCTCGAAGGCGGACGGATCGCATCGCGGCCGCCAGCTACGTCGCGCTGGGCCTGGCCGCGGCTGCAACCGGAATCAAGAAGCCTTAGCGGGTTTGCCCAGCGGCGCCCTCGCGGCCGCCACGATGATCGGGATTCCGATCACCGATCCCAGGCACGTGACGCACACCGCGATGCCCGCCGCGAGCGCGACCCACCTCCCCCACGCCGACCGCCGGAGCACCCCAACGAGGCCCAGCACCGAGAGGATGAAGAGCGCGATGAAGAGCAGCCATAAAGAGATGGATAAGGCACTCGTATCGCCGCCGGTCACGGCGATTGTTCCAATGATGCCCAGCAGGCCGAACAGCAGCGACGTGACGGCGAGCATGACGATGAGGAACACGCGCAGGCCGCGCGCCGGCGCCAGTGTCCCGGCTTCCGCCGGAGTGTACGCATAGGCGGGCGGCATATAACCGTAGCCCGGGGGAACCGGCGGTGGCGGAGGCCGTGGCGGCGCCGTCGGCGCCTGGTTGGCGAGAACCCACCTCACCCCGTCCCACCACCACATGCGGTCAGGCGACCACCGCGGCATGGACGGGTCCGGAGGCTGCCGCATCAAGGCGTATGGTGTCAGGCCGGCACGGCGTGCGGGCCGTTGCGGCACACTTGGATGGCCTTGCGAACCCTGATCACGACCGGCGGCAGAGAGGAGTCGACCGCAACCGATGAGATCGTCCGGTGCTTCAATTCAGCCCAAGAGGCCGGTTTCTGGCTCGACATCGAAGCGCCCGACGAGGCCGACTTCAACCTCCTCGAACAGACCTTCAAGTTCCATGCCCTGACCATCGAGGACATCAGGCACCAGGACCAGCGGCCCAAGGTCGACGAGTACACGGACTACAACTTCACCGTCCTCTTCGTGGCCGATTGGCAGCAGCACGAGATCGTGCTGCGCGAGCACCACATGTTTGTCGGCTCGCACTACCTGATCACGGTGCACAACGAGCCGTCGCCGCAGCTGAAAGACCTCCAGGACCGAATCCACAAGAGCCCGGAGCTGACCCACGGCAAGCCCGCCTTCATCACCTACCTGGCCATCGACGCCCTGGTCGACGCGATGTTTCCGGTCCTCGACAAGCTCGACGACCAGGTCGACCTGCTCGAGGACGACATCGTGCGGAAGGCGTCGCCGAAGTCCCTGAGCAGCATCTACAACCTCAAGCACTCAGTCACCGAGCTTCGGATCTTCCTGGGGGCCCAGCGCGACGTGTTTCAGCGCCTGATCACGCACGGCATCCACCTGCAGCAGCAGGACATGACGCTCTACTACCGCGACGTGTACGACCACATAACGCGTCAGTACGAGACCGTCGACTCGCTGCGCGACCTGCTCTCGAGCGCGATGGACGTCTACCTGTCGACAGTCTCCAATCGTGTCAACGAAACGACGAAGGCGCTGACCGTGATCGCGAGCCTGTTTCTTCCTCTGAGCTTTCTCACCGGTTTCTACGGGATGAACTTCGTGTACCTCACCCAGGTCCTCGAGACACCCTATGCCGCGTTCGCGGTCGGGGTCGGCACGATGCTCATCGCGACGGCGATCCAGCTCTGGTTGTTCCGGCGCCGCGGCTGGATATGAGCGATTGCTGCACGCCCAAGGGCTACCAGTGGATTTTCAGCGAGCGCAGCGCTCGCGCCGAGGCTAAGCGGTACCGGCGCAAGGGACTCGACGCAACCTCGCGGCGGATCGTCGACTTCCTGAAGACCGAGGGGGTCGAGGGCAAGACGGTGCTCGAGGTCGGAGGCGGCATCGGGGCGATCCAGATCGAACTCCTCAAGGCCGGCGCGTCGCGTGCGTTCAGCATCGAGCTGACGCCGACCTACGAGGAGGTAGCGGTCGACCTCCTCCGCGAGGCAGGGCTGGAGGACCGCGTCGAGCGCACGGTGATGGATTTCGCCGAGGCCGCCGGCCAGGTCAGCGGCGCCGACATCGTGATCCTGAACCGGGTCATCTGCTGCTATCCCGACATGCCGCGCCTTGCCGGCGCGGCCGCTGACCACGCGCGCCAGCTGCTGGTCATGAGCTTTCCGCGCCGGACCTGGTGGCTGCGCATAGGGCTCGCCATCGGCAACGCCTTGCTCTCGTTGACACGACGCGGGTTCCACATCTTCCTGCATCCTCCGCGGGAGATCGTCGCCACCTCAAGACAACGCGGCCTCCAGCCGGTGCTGGACCAGGAGGGAGTGCTCTGGATCGTGGCGGCTATGCGCCGGGCCGCCTGAGGCCGGGAAGGACCTTCTCCCGCCAGAAGGCTTCGTCGTTCGGGATCGAGCGCGGAGCGGGGAGAGGCGGGGACTCGGACTTGAAGCCGGCGCCCGTGTCGAACAGCACGACTGAATCTCCGCGCCCGATGAGGCCGGATTCGACCAGCAACCTGAGGCCGGCCGCGGCCGCCGCGGTCTCCAGGCTCACGTAGCCGAGACCAAGCGAACCCAGGCGACGCTGCATCTCGAACATGTCCGCCTCGCGGACGGCAACCACATCGCCGCCGGACTTGCGGACGGCGTCGAGGATGAGAAAGTCCCCGACAGCGTTCGGCACGCGCAGCCCTGCGGCCGCGGTGGAGGCGTTCTCCCAGCTCGCGGCGAAACGCGAACCGTCGCGAAAAGCCCGCACGATCGGCGCGCAGCCCTCGGCCTGGACGCAGTACATCCGCGGCCGTTCGGCCCCGACCAGACCCATCGCTTCGAGCTCGTCGAAGGCCTTCCACATGCCGACGATGCCGGTGCCGCCACCGGTGGGGTACACGATTGCGTCCGCCAGTCTCCAGTCGAGCTGCTCGGCGAGCTCGAACCCCATCGTCTTCTTGCCCTCGACGCGGTACGGCTCCTTCAGCGTGCTGAGGTCGAACGCCCCGACCTCGTCCGCGATGAGCCGCGCGAGCCTTCCGCAATCGGAGATCAAGCCGTCGAGGAGCAGGAGCTCCGCCCCGGGGGCCAGCACCTCGACCTGGGTCGCGGATGGCGAGTCGGACGGCATGACCACCGTCGCGTGGACGGCGGCAGCGGCGGCGTAGGCGGCCAGCGCCCCGCCGGCGTTGCCCGCCGACGGCGCGACCAGGTGCCTCGCGCCCAGCTCGGTGGCCCGGCTGACCGCGACCGCCATGCCCCGGGCCTTGAACGAACCCGTCGGGTTGAGGCTTTCACGTTTGACCATCAGGCTGGACAGCCCCAGCCAGGCGCCGAACGGGGGCGCAGGGTGAAGCGGCGTCCCGCCCTCGCCGAGATAGGCGACATGCTCCCAGCGCCGGACCGGAAGCAGCTCTCGCCACCGCCACAGGCCGCCCGACCTGCGGCCCGCGATCGACTCCCGACCCAGCGTCTGGCCCGCCAGACGCAGGTCGTACTGCGCGAGCAGCGGACGCTGGTCTGCGGGGTCGACCCCGATCAGCCGGTCAGCGTCGTACGTCGCACCGGACAGGCCACCTTCGAGGTGGCTGAGGGTCGATCCGGTATCGCCCTTTGTCAGGCGAAACGTCGGACGAAGGCGAGCGCCGTCTCGGCGACCTCCTTCCAGCCGCTGTCGATCGTGAGCGCATGACCGCGGCCCGTGATCTTCATGATCTCGGTCACGCCCGGGTTGCGCTTCTGGCGCTTGTACGAGGCGTTCGCGATCGCCCACGGCACGGTGTTGTCCTTTTCGCCGTCGAGGATCAGGAGCGGCCCTCGGGCGGGGTTGGTCGTGTCGACCTTGACCTCGGTCCACGGGTTGAGGTTCGCCGTCGCGGCCTGGAACAGCGGAGCGCCAGGCGCCGGCACGGCGTAGGTGTCGTAGAGCTCCTTGGCCTCCTGCTCGCTGACAGCGTTGGCGAAGGCGAAGCGGAACTGTGCGTAGGTCAGTGGGATGGCCTTGCTCCGGTTGGCCGGATTGGTCAGCACAGGCGAGGCTGCCTTGAGAGCCGAGATCGGGAGCGGCAGCACGCCGCGGAAGGGGGCCGGATCGATCGCCACCGTCACCGACGCAAGCCCGCGTCCCGCGATGATCTGAGCCAGCAGTCCACCGAACGAGTGCCCTATCACGGCGGGCTTCTTGTTCAGCCCGCCCACGACTCGGTCGATGTGATCGGCGACCTGGCCCACCGTCTTGCCCGCGAAGACTTCCGGATGCGCCTTGGCATCGGCTACCGTTTCCGGGTCATCCGGCCAACCGGGTTTCACAGCCGTATAGCCGGCATCCTCGAACAGGGTCGCCCAGCGGTCCCAGCTGGTCGGCAGAAGCCAGAGGCCGTGGATGAAAACCACCGGGGTTCGACCGGATTCGTTCGCGCGCTCGACCTGCTCGGATTCGTGCTCGGTGATACCGGTGACGTCGGCGCGCGTCATTGACATGTTCGGCTCCTTTCGCGTATCTCCCACCCGCTTGCGACGCCGGCGCTCGACGTATCGTACCCGCCACGCTGTTGTAGCCTCACGAGGCAGTGACCGCCGATCCCGAGGCGACCTACCGCAGCACAACGCCCGGCTCGCGCGCGCTGCATGAGAAGGCGCGGGGCGTGATGCCCGGCGGGACCACCCGCACGACGACCTACTTCGACCCCTATCCCCTGTTCATCGAGCGAGGCGAGGGCTGCCGCGTTTGGGACGCCGATGGCGCCGAACGCATCGACATGATCGGTAACTACACAGCGATGATCCTGGGGCACGCCCACCCCAAGGTGGTCGAAGCGATCGCCAGGCAGGCCGCGCGCGGCACGGGCTTCGCGGCGGCGAACCCGATCGAGGTGCAGCTGGCAACCCTGCTCTGCGAGCGGGTGCCGAGCCTGGACGCCGTCCGCTTCTGCAACTCGGGCACCGAGGCCACGATGTTCGCGATGCGGCTCGCCCGGGCTTTCACGGGCCGGCCGAAGATCGCGCGGATGGAGGGCGGTTATCACGGCACCCATGACTACGCCGAGGTCAGCACTCATCCCGCGCTCTCCGAGGCCGGCCCACCCGACGCGCCCACCGCCCGGCCTGACTCCATCGGCACGCCTTCGTGGGTGCTCGAAAACACTGTGGTGCTGCCGTTCAACAACCCCGACGCGGCGGAGGCGATCATGCGCCGGGAAGGCAGAGAACTGGCGGCTGTGATCCTCGAGCCGATCATCGGCGCGGCTGGCGTCATCCCCGCGTCGGTCGAGTTCCTGGAGCGATTGAGGGCGGTGACTCGAGAGCTCGGCATCCTGCTGATCTTTGACGAAGTGATCTCGCTGCGGGTCGCTCCCGGCGGCGCGCAGCAGATGTACGACATCACGCCCGACCTGACGACGATGGGCAAAATCATCGGCGGCGGCCTGCCGGTGGCAGCATTCGGCGGACGTGCCGACGTGATGGAGCTGCTGGACCCGCGGCACGAGGGGAGCCTCGCGCAGGGCGGGACCTACAACGGCAACCCGCTCGGCATGGCGGCCGGGGTGGCGACGATGACCGAGCTCACGCCCGACGTGTACGGAGAGCTGAACCGCAAGGGCGCGCGGGTGGCCGAGCTGCTCGCTGAGGTGTTCGCAACGCATGACGTCCCGGTGCAGGTCAACTCGGCGGGCTCGATGTTCGCGCTGCACTTCACCGATCGGCCGGTGGTCGACTACCGGGGCGTCGCCGGATCGAACAAGACGCGCACGCGCGACTTTTTCCTCGGACTGCTGAACCATGGCGTGCTGATGGCGCCGCGTGGGATGGGGGCGCTGTCGACGCCGATGGCAGAGCAGGACATCCAGCAATTTATCGACGCAGTCGACGCCGTTGTCACGGAGCAGAGACCGCGCTGGGAATCGGAGGCTTGAGTCCGATGGTCGCAAGGCGGCTCGCGGTGGCCACAGGAGATGAGCCCGCCGACCTCGTGATCACTGGCGGCAGGGTGTTCTCGGTGTTCACCCGTGAGTGGGTCGACGCCGACATAGCGATCGCCGACGGCTTCGTGGCGGGTCTGGGGACCTATCGGGGGCGCCAGCAGCTGGACGCCCGCGGCGCGCACGTCGTGCCCGGGTTCATCGACGCCCACGTGCACATCGAGTCGTCCAAGCTCATGGTCGACCAGTTCTCGCGCGCGGTCCTGCCGCACGGAACGACCGCGGTCGTGGCCGATCCGCATGAGATCGCCAACGTGCTCGGCACAGACGGAGTGCACTGGCTGCTCGACGCGTGCGACCGCGTGCCGCTCGACGTCTTCGTGATGGCGCCGTCCAGCGTCCCAGCCTCGCCGCTCGAATCGCCGCGCCGGCCCTTCACGCAAGGTGACCTCGCGGGGCTGCTGCGGCGCCACCGGACGATCGGGGTGGCCGAGATGATGAACTTCCCCGGCGTGATCGCCGGCCGGCCATCCGAGCTTGCCAAGCTGGACACGGGGCTGACCACTCACGTCGACGGCCATGCTCCGGGGGTGCGCGGTCACCAGCTCAATGCCTATATCGCGGCCGGCATCGGCTCCGACCACGAGTGCTCGACTTACGCGGAAGCGCTGGAGAAGCGCCGGCTCGGAATGTGGATCATGCTGCGCGAAGGATCGGCGGCCCGCAACCTCGTCGACCTGCTTCCGCTGGTCATCGAACATGGTCCAGAGCGCTGCATGTTCTGCACCGACGACCGCGAGCCCGTGTTTCTCGTCGACGAGGGGCATCTAGACCAGATGCTGCGCGTGGCCGTGGCGCACGGTGTCCGGCCCGAAGACGCGCTGGTCATGGCGACGCTCCACCCGGCGCAATACCATGGCCTGCCTCACCTCGGCGCGATCGCACCGGGGTACCAGGCCGACATCGTCGTGCTGGAGGATCTCCATGCCTTCAAGCCCCGGGTGGTGCTGAAGCGCGGCGTCGAGCCGGTGCATCAGCCGATCGAGATCCCCGAATGGGTGCGGCAGACGGTGAATGTCGGCACGCTTGCGGACAGCTGCTTCGCGGTGCGCGCCCGGGCCCGCCATATCCGGGTGATCCGGGTCATCGCCGGGCAGCTGGTGACCGGCGTCGAGGTCATGGAACCGGCCGCCAACAACGGCGTGCTCGAATCGGACCCTGCTCGTGACCTGGTCAAGATCGCGGTCGTGGAGCGCCACCACGCAACCGGGCGCATCGGCATCGGCTTCGCCACCAACGTCGGGTTGAAGAAGGGCGCTTTCGCTTCGACCGTCGCGCACGACGCCCACAACATCGTGGTGCTCGGAGTGGACGATGCGGACATGCTCCTTTGCGTTCGCAGGCTGGCGCAGCTGGGAGGCGGGGTCGTCGTGGTCGAGGGTGGCGAGGTGAAAGGCGAGCTGGCGCTGCCCGTCGCCGGCCTGATGAGCGACGCCTCCCTGGGCGCGGTGCATGAGGAGATGCTCGGCATGGAGAAGGTCCTCCGCCACCACGGGGTGACGTGGGACGCGCCGTTCATGTGCCTGAGCTTTCTTGCCCTGTCGGTGATCCCCGAGCTCAAGATCACGGATCGCGGGCTCGTCGACGTCAACCGGTTCGAGCTCGTTCCGCTCCAGGTCGATTAGCGGTGTCGCGTCATGTGGTCCGGTTGGAGCGCGGAGGGCGATGGGACTGGTCGCGCGACATGCGCGAGCAGGACGGTTGGGATGAGCACGCGCGCTACATGGACGCGCTCGCGGACGAAGGCTTCGTCTTGATGGTCGGGCCGCTGGAGGGCGAGCGTGAAGTGCTGTGGATCGTCGAGGCGGAGTCGGAGGCGTTCATCCGCCGGCGCATGGCCGAAGACCCGTGGTCGGCCAACGGCATGCTGCGACCGGTTCGGATCGAACGCTGGAACGTCGTGATCGACCCCTTGAGGCCGAACGCCCCGGCGCGATGAGCAAGTCTAAAGCCAGCCCTCACGCGTCGCCCGGCGCGCCAGCTCGGTCCGGTTGGCCGTGCCGGTCTTCTCCAGGATGCGCCGGACGTGGAATTTGATCGTGTTCGCGCTGCGATGCAGCTGTTCCGAGATCTCGCGGTTGCTGAACCCCTCGACGATGAGCCGCAGCATCTCCGTCTCGAGCTCGCTCAGCTCTGGCTGAGGAGTGCCGGCTCCTCGGCGGCCCGCATCCGAGGGCGCGGTGAGGACCGCGTAGTCGATCGCGACTCCGGCCAGGTCACCGAGCATTTCGAAGAAACCGAGCCAGTCCTGGTCCCAGTCCACGATGGAGCGGTTGTAGATCTCGAGCATGCCGACGAGCCGGTTGCGGGCGTGGAGTGGGATACGGAGAACGGTCTGGAACCCCTCCCTGGCGAACAAGGACCGGCGCGGATTGCGGCCCGCGCGATCGAGCGCCGCGAGATGGTCGACGTGCGGCCGCGACGTCGCCTCGGCAGGCAGGTCGGGGTCGACTGAGAGGCGATAGTCGGGGGGCGAAGGCGAACGGAAACCCGCGCTGGCGGCGACGACCAGCTCTTTGCCCGGCTCGGTCAGGAGGAGAATGTCAGCCGCGTCGATCGCGAGCCGGGCGGTGACCTGCTCGACGATCACCCTCAACGTCAGTCGCAGATCCTGGCCGTAGCGGTTGGCCAGCGCGATGGCCCTGATGAGATCTATGCGCTCGATCCGGTCTTGCGTCGAGGCGAGGAGCCTTGCGTGCTCGAGAGAAAGCGCGACGCGATCGGCCACCGCCTGGACCCAGGCCACGTCGTCTTCGACCAGAACCGGGTCGCGACGCCAGTCCAGCATGCTCAGGGTTCCAATCGTCGCGCCGCCCACCCGCATGGGAACCATGACCACGCCGACCGACTCGAGCCGGACAGGCATCGGGTTGTCTCGGAGGAATGCCTGGCCCTCCGCCGACAGCGTGCGGACGAATTCCTCATAGGGCAGGCCCGGGTTGAAGATCGGGCTGCCCGTCTCAATGACCTGTTGGGAGAGCCCCACTGTCGGCGCCCGCCCCGAGCCATAAAGGGCGGTCGTGTATCTGTCGACGTACTCGGCCATCGCAGGTGCCGCAACGTCCGCTGCAACCACCTGCGATGTCACCGGGTCCGTGTTCATGACCAGCGCCACCCAGGTTGCCGGCTTGATCCGGCTCAAGCTCGCCAGCGCCGTCGCCAGGATGGACGGCGCGTCAGGCGCGACGTCAGTGAGATCTCGACTCACCGCGGCGAGTCTTTCGTCCCCCGCGGCGGTGTCCAAATCCATCTCTGCGACCCTGACCTGGTCAATACGTTCTTGCAGTGACTAAGGACATGGGTGATGTCGACTTAGGTCACAGCGCGGCAGCGCGCTCCAGGGCTTCCGGGTCAAGCACGGTTATCCCATCGGCGTTCGTGGCGAGGACGCCTTCTCGGCGAAGCTCGCCCAGAGCTCGCGACACCACCTCCCTGACCGAGCCGGTGGCATCGGCGAGCGACTGCTGGGTCACGTCGATCTGCAGGCCGGTGCGGAGCGGACCGCGAATGTTGGCTCGCTCCACGACATCTCTCGCCACCCGGACGCGCACGCTCATGAAGGCATGGGCCGCCAGCGCTCGATACGCCAGGCGAAGCCGTCCCACCAGCTCGTCGATCAGCGCCAGGGCGAGCTCCGGTCTGCGCGCCGCGATGGCCATCATGCGCTCGCGGTCCAGGTGCAGCAGAACTCCGGGCTCGAGAAACTCGAGGTGCGACGAGAAGTTCGGCTGCCCGCTGGTCAGCGTGCCGACGAGGTCGCCGGGCAGGAGATAGCGGATGGTCAGCTGCCGGCCGTCCGGGGTGGCAAGGAAGTAGCGGAGCGAGCCGGTCACGACGACAGATGGGCCGGACTCTTCGCGCGGCGAAAAGATGGCGGTCCCCGTCGGGTACGACGCCAGTCGCGCGGACCGAACCACCTCATCGACCAGGTCTGGGCTCAGACGGGCGAGGAAGCCTCGGCCGGCGATGTCGGAAAGCCGAACGTCGCTGAAATCGATCTCGGTTCGTCCCCGTTGAGGGGACGTGCCTCTTGCCAAGTATTTCCTTCCTCGTACCGGGAACCGGCAGCTATCACTCATAATATCTCTCTGATAGATATGAGTACAACCTGGCTCAGCACGCGGCAGGCCGCGGAGCGGCTCGGGGTAAGCGAAGCTTCCGTCCGCCGCTGGAGTGACCGTGGCGTGCTGCCGGTGCAGCGGGTCGGCAAGCGCCGAACGCGCAGATTCAAGCTGGAGCACCTCGATCGCCCTTCCCATCAGGCTCGGCCTGTCGCCCGCCCGGCCCGCGCAGACGAGGCGCAGGTCTTCCTGGGCGGCCAGGCGTACGACGTGCCCATCCATCTGTGCGCCTTCTACGACTCCGACACGGGCCGGGTTCGTTTGACGGCGCCGTTCCTGGCCGATGGCATCCGCGCCGGGCAGCCCTCGTTTCTGATGGCACAGGGTGAAGAGCTCGACAGCTATCTCGTCGCGCTGGACCAGATGCCTGGCGTCAACGTGGACGGCGCACTTGCGTCCAGACTCTTGACCGTTGCCGGTGCGCCAGGCCACACCGTTGCTACGGCTCTGGACTACTGGGAGAAAGCGATGTGGGCGGCGATGGACAGGCACGTTCCTGTACTTCGGGCCGTGGGCGAGATGCTGTCCGTGCGAGAAAACTTCACCTCCGAGCAGGAGATGCTCGCGTTTGAGGCCGCATTCAACATGACCGCGAAGCGCTTTCCGTGCGCCGTCATCTGCCAGTACGACGTGAGAAAGTTTGCTGGACCGGCCATCCTGGCGGCATTCCGCGCCCACCCGGACATCCTCGGTGTCTCGCTCAGCCTGCTGGTGAAGTAACCGGGCCAGACGGTCGGTTCGCGAGAATCATGCCAAGCGTCTTCAACCGGACCGATTCGATCGTGGCTGCTGCCGTTGCGACAGATCCGAGCCGGCTCATCGTGCCGGCCAACCTGGAGGGGCAGACCCAGCACTTCGCGGTCTACTTGGATCCGAGCCTGGGCGGCGACGGGAGGCAGGACGCCCGCGGCGTGCTCATTCGCTGCGAGGCCGACTACGCGACGATCGCGGCCTACTTCGGTGGAATCGCGGCCGGCCCGTTCAACGTCATCCTCTTCGCGAACCCCGGCGGCGCGTTTCACCAGACCTGCGCCGCGTCCGACCTCTACTGCGACGCCAGGACCAACCCGGCGGACGGCGACTATTCGGCGTTCCTGAACGTCGCGGAGTTCGTCGAGGTGTTCGAGGCGGTGCAGGCCGGTGGATGGGATTGCGGAAAGAGCAACGGCGAGGGCCTGTCACGCGTCCTCGCGACAGACGCCTATCCGAACCAGCTGGACGGCTTTGCCACCGCGGCGAGCTGGCTCGATTCGAACCGGCCGAACTTCGTCGACCGCAACGACAACAGCGACACCAACCCGCTCGCCAACGGCTGCTCGGTCCTGTTCCTGAACTGGCTGCGATTCCAGCTTGGTTTCACGTGGCAGCAGATCGCGGCCGCCGCGGCTCCGACGCTCGCGCAGACCTACCGCAAGCTGACTGGAAGGAACGAGGGATTCGATCAGTTCTCGAGCCTCATCGATTCCCACTTTCCGAGGGACGCACCGTCGGGCCAGGTCGCGGATAATCCATTTCCGCTCTGAACCGGTCGGTCGCCCCGACGATCTCCGCGCCTATCCTGGCGCCCGCAACGTGGCCGGCGTCGTCCACTATGACCAGGGTGGCTTGCGGCCACTTCTGCTTCAGCTCCCACGCGTTCGCGATGGGAGATTGAAAGTCGAAGCGGCCGTTGATCAGTACGCCGGGGATTCGCGACAGCACTTCGGCGTTGCGAAGCACGACGCCGTCCTCCAGGAACAGGTCGTGTCGCACGAAGTGCGTGACGATCCGAGCGAAGGCCAGCGCGTAGACGGGATCCTTGAACCTTTCGTCGAGGCCCTCCCTGATCGGCCAGTGGGGCGTAGCCGACTCCCACGTGCACCAGTCTTCGGCCGAACGGCGGCGCACCTCGGGGTCCGGGTCGTCGACCAGGCGCGCGTACGTATCCGGTATGTCGGCGTCGGTATCCCCGGGCGGAAGCGCCGCGGCCAGGCGTGCCCACTGCTCGGGAAAGAACCGCGCCACGCCTCCGCGAAACAGCCAGTCAACCTCGACCCGGCGTCCGGTGGTGACGCCGAACAGCACCATCTGGGTCACGCGTTCGGGATGTGTCTCGGCGTAGGCGAGACCCAGCACGCTGCCCCACGACCCGCCGAGCAATAGCCACCGCTCGATGTCGAGGCGGCGGCGCAACAGTTCGATGTCCCGTAACAGGTGCTGCGTCGTGTTGGCGGTGAGGTCGGTGGCACCATCCGCGGTGTGGGGGCGGCTCCGTCCGCAGTTGCGCTGGTCGAACAGCACGATCCGGTAGGCGTTCGGGTCGAAAAGCCGCCGAAACCACGGCGAGCATCCCGAGCCTGGCCCACCATGGAGGACGAGGGCCGGCTTGCCAGATGGGTTGCCGCAGCACTCCCAGTAGACGAGGTTGCTATCCCCGACATCGAGCAATCCGCTTTCATAGGGCTCGATCTCGGGGTACAACTCCGTCATTCTGGCCGCGGCGGAGTAGCCGGCCTCATCCACCCAGTGCCTGGAGCAGGTCCTTCAGCTGCGCCGTCTGCCAGTCCTGGAACGATGCGCTCGCCGGCGCCATCGTCTCGGTGATCTTCACCACCGGGACCCCCGCAGACATCGCCTTGTCCACCAACCCCTGGATGTCGGGCGTCGAGTTCTGGGAATTGAAGACGAATACCTTGATCTCCCGGTTCGCGATCTCGCGCTCGACCGCAGCCTTGTCCGCGGCGCTCGGGTCCGTACCCTCGCTGACCGCCTTCAGGTAGCCGTACGGCGTCACCAGGTCGAGCCCAGTTTCGTCGGCGAGATAGGAAAAGATGCTCTCCGTCGCTCCGACCTTGGTGCCGGCGTACTTCCGCTTGATGGTGTCGATTGTGTAGCGGTATTCCTTCAGGCTGTTCGCCTTGTACTGCGCCGCCTGGGTTGAGAAGGAGGCAGCGTCGGAGGAGTCGATCGTCCCCAGGTCGGATGCGATCTTGTCGATTACCTGGTCGACACAGGATGGGCAGTACCACATGTGCGGGTTATCGCCTTCCTTCTTGCCGAACAGATCGGCCACCCTCAGCACCACACGGCCCGAGACGGGGTTGGCGTCCAGCAGCTTCTGCGCCCACGCGTCGTAGCCGGCGCCGTTGACGATGACGTACCGGGCCTGGGCTATGGTCCGCGCGTCGAACGGACTCGGCTCGTATGAATGGGGATCGGTGTCGGGGTTGGCGATGATGCTGAGCACCCTCGCGCGATCGCCGCCGACCTGGGCCGCAATGCTGCCCCAGAAGCTTTCCGCGGCGACAACCGGGACCTTGTCGGTGTCGGTGCCGCCACCAGACGATTGGCCCAGTCCGCATGCGGACAGTACGAGCAGCGCCGCCGCCAGGGCGACAGCCCTCGCCGAGTTGCTCCGGGCAACGCGGCGACCGAGCTGTGAGACCAGGTATCCGGAGAAGGCGAGCGCCGTGATGAAAAAGCTCGCCGGGTAGGGGATGTAGAAGGAAAGGACGAGGCCGATCCACACCGCCGAGACGGCGATCAAGGCCGACAGCGTCATCCCCAACCACGGCCGCGCGGTCAAGTTCTGGGCGATCGCAGCGGGGGTGACCATCAAACCGAGGATCAGCAGCGCGCCCACCGCCTGCACCGACTCGGCCACCGTGACCGCGACCAGGACAAGGAACAGCGCGGTGAGCGCCCGCGTGGGCACGCCGCGGGCGAGTGCCACTTCAGGATCGATGCTCACGAACAGGAGCGGTCGCGCCACCAGGAGCGTGACGATGCAGGTGGCGATTCCCGTGATCGATCCGACGACCACCTGGACCGGCTGCAGTCCGAGGATCGAGCCGAAGAGCACGCTGATCCCGACCGAGCCGTTGGTGCCGCTGCGCGCTGACGTGTACAAGCTCAGGAACAGGACTCCCACGCCGAGGACCCAGGCGAAGACCGTCCCTATCGCCACGTCGCGGCCCCGGCCGCGCCCGCCGAACGTGCCGATCGCCAACGCCACCGCGAGGCAGCTGCCGAACACGCCGGCCAGCAGGTTGAGGCCGGCGAGCAAGCCGCCGAGGCTGCCTGTGAACGCTACGTGCCCCAGCGCGTCGGCGGTGAAGACCTGGTTGCGAAGCACGACGAAGTAGCCGACCAGTCCCGCCGCCAGCGCGATGCATCCACCGGTGACAAAGGCGTTGCGCATGAAATCGAGCGCGAGCATCTGCTGGATCGGCATCAGGCCTCCGCCGCAAACCACGTGCCGCGCAGCTCGAGGCTTCCACGCCGAAATGCCGCCGCGCCCTTCGCGGCCCGAATGACGACGTAGGTGGCGAAGGCGAGCGTCGTGATGAGAAATCCGACGGGACGATCGCTGAAGTACGCCAGGGACAGGCCGAGCCAGGTGAAGGCCAGCGACAGCACGATGCTCAGCGCCAGAGCGCGGCCCGGGCGTGCGGTGAGCTGCAGCGCCGACGCGGCCGGGGTGACGAGCAGGGCGAAGATGAGCAGCGTGCCGACGATCTGCACAGTGATGGCAACCGCAAGGGCGAGGACGACGAGAAACCCGATCGACAACAGCGGCACGCGCACGCCGCGGGCCTCCGCCACGTCCGGGTCGACGGTGGCGAAAACCAGCGGCCTGCCGAAAACGGCCAGCGCGCCGAGGCCGAGCAACGCAACTGTGAGCGTGAGCTGAACGTCTCGGTCAGAGATCCCCAGGATCGTTCCGAAGAGAAAGCTGTAGATGCCCGCCGCGCTCCCCGCGTAGAGGCGAAAGAAAAGCAAGCCGAGGCCCAGGGAGAAGGCGAGGATCGAGCCCACCGCGGCCGATTCCGCCCGATGGCCCGAATCGAGGTTGCGCCCCACCCAGCCGATGCCGAGCGCTGCCGCGACGCAAAAGGCGATGAGGCCAAAGACTGGCGGGATGTGGACGAGCACCGCGGCCGCCGCGCCCGGAAAACCGACCTGCGACAGCATGTGCGCGGCGAAACTCTGGCCACGCAGCACCACGAAGTACCCGGCCGCCCCGGCGAGGAGGGCGACCAGGGTGCCGGCGACGAACGCGTTCTGCATGAAATGGAACTGGAGCAGCAGCTGGACGTCGGCGACGATGTCCCACGAGGGACCCTGGTCACTCATTTAGTGGTCCGCGTGATAGCTGACCGCCTCGTGCTGTCCGACCACGACGATCCGGCCGTCACTCGTCCTGAGCACCTCGACGGGAGCGCCGTACAGGCGGGTCAAAGTCTCGGTCCGGATCACCTCTTCCGGCCTCCCGCAAAGGACGTGGCCGCCGGCGATGTAAACCACGCGGTCCACGAAAGGCAGGATGGGATTGACGTCGTGCGCGACGAGGAGCACGGTCACGCCCTGCCTCTGGCAGATGGTCCGGATCAGGTCGGAGATCGCCTGCTGGTTGCTGAGGTCGAGGCTCTCGAGGGGCTCGTCGAGCATCAGCATCCGCGCTCCGGTGACCAGCGCCTGCGCGATCAGGATGCGCTGCTGCTCGCCACCGGAGAGCTCGCCGACGGGCCGGTCGGCATAGGCCGTGGCGCCGACCAGCTCGATGACCTCACGGACCCTTTCGTGCTTCGCCGGCGAGGGCAGGGGCACGCCGAGACGATCGCCGTCGAGACCCATGCGCACGAGGTCCCGGGCCCGAATCCGGAGGTCGGGCTCGAACCTTCTGCGCTGCGGCAGGTAACCGACCTCATCGTTGCCGCGGCGGACCTGGCGCCCGAAGACACGCGCCGTGCCCGAACTCAGCGGCACCACCCCCAGGAGGGCCTTCAAGAGCGTGGACTTGCCGGCACCGTTCGGTCCGAGCACGGCGACGAACTCCCCGGCCGCTACCTCCAGGCTCGCATCCCGCCACACGAGGCGGCCGCCCAGCGAGACACTCGCCCCAGCGAGGTCGACCGCCGCGGTGCCGTGGAGAATCGCCATGGAGATGCGCAAGATTATTGCACAAGCCTTATGCGCAAGCTGAATGCGTAAGGACCTATACTGGCCGCAGATGCCCCGACCGAGCCCCGTGACCGACGAGGTCCGCCGCCTGTTCGAGATCCAGGAGCGGCACGCCTGGTCGATCGAAGAGCTGCACGGCACGGTCCGATCGTCACTCGGGTCGGCCGACTACTCCTCGGTCTTCCGGGCAGTGAGCCTGCTCGAGAAGCAGGGCCTGATCGATCGCATCGACCTGGGTGAAGGCCACGCCCGCTTCGAGCTTCGCGAGGACCATCACGAGCACATCCGCTGTCAGAGCTGCGGGCGGGTGGCGGAGGTGCCGGTCTGCGTCCTGGACGACGCCGCGGCGCACGTGCAGAGCCTCACCGGCTACAGGGTCCTCAGCCACCAGGTGGTGTTCGGCGGCCTGTGCCGCGATTGCGCCGCCCGAGCCTGACTACGCCGTCGGCGACACCTGGACCTTGAGGCCGCTGCCGGCCAGGAACATGTCGATGGCCGCCGGGTACTCGTCGAGCGGGAATCGATTGGTGATCAGCGCCTCGCAGTCGATCACGCCCCTGGCGAAAAGCGCCAGCGCGCGCTCGAAGCTGTGCAGGACCGCCATCGAGCCGACGATCTTGATCTCGTCGTTGTAGACGCGGAAGGGCGAGAAGCGCGCGGTCGCGTCGGTCTTGGCCACGCCGAACATCAGGAACGTCCCCCCTCGAGCCACGCGTTGCAGCCCGTCCTCGATCGCGGGCACGACGCCCGTCGCGTCGATGACGACGTCCCATCCCTGCGGCATGTCGAGCGCGCCGGCGGAGGTCGCGACGCGGTCGGCGGCGAGGCGACGGGCAAGGTCGTGGCGCTTGGGGTTGGTCTCGACCATGTCGAGGCGGGTCGCACCACTGTCCTTCGCGAGCTGAGCCAGCAGGAGTCCCATCGTCCCCGCGCCGTAGATCAGCCAATCGCCCGCGACCCGGGCGTCGACCTGGTCCAGGCCGTGGACCGCGCACGACAGCGGCTCGACCAATGTGCCCCAGTTGCGAGGCAGGTCCGGCGGCAGCCGAAACGCATTCGTGGCCGGCACGGCGACCAGCTCGGCGCAGGCCCCGTCCGTCCTGCCGACGCCGATTCCGTTCCAGTTCTCGCAGAGGTTGAAGTGTCCCGCCCGGCACTGCCGGCAGGTCCCGTCATAGAGCGAAGGATCGACCGCGACGAAGTCGCCGACCCTGACGTTGCGGACGTCGGCGCCGACCGCGACGACCTCGCCGCAGAACTCGTGGCCGGGGATGATCGGGTAGCGAGTCGGCGCGAACTCGCCCCGAATGACGTGGATGTCCGTGCCGCAGATGCCGCATGCCTCGACCTTGACGAGGGCCTCCCCAGCGCCCGGAGATGGGTCCGCGACCTCCTTGACGACGACCTCGTTCGGCTCCTCGATCACGACTGCCTTCATTTCACGGCGCCCATGGTCAGTCCGCGGATCAGCTGCTTCTGTGCGATCCAGCCGGCCAGCAAGACCGGCAGGCTGGACACGGTGGCCGCGGCAGCAAGCTTGGCGTAGAACAAGCCGCGGCCGCTGATGAAGCCGACCAGGAAGATAGGGGTCGTGGCCGCGACGGAAGAGGTGAAGTTGACCGCGTAGAAGAACTCGTTCCAGCTGAAGATCAGGCAGATCAGCGACGTCGCCGCAAGGCCCGGGGCGATCAGGGGCACCACGATTCGCAGTATCTCGTGCCGGAACCCCGCACCGTCCACACGCGCAGCTTCAAAGAGATCGTTGGGGATCTCCAGGAGAAACGAGCGCAGGAGCCATACACCGAGCGGGAGGTTGATCGTCGTGTAGATGAGGGTCAGGGCAAAGATGTTGTCCAGCAGCTGTAGGTCGCGAGCCAGCAGGTAGAGGGGGACGAGGCTGGCCGCAAATGGCAGGAAGCGGGTCGAGATGAAGAAGAAGAGCGCGTCCTGAGTCCTCTTGACCGGCCTGATGGCGAGCGCGTACGCGGCGGGCAGGCCGAGGACCAGGACGAGCAGAGTTGACCCGACGCTGGCGATCGCTGAGTTGATGAAGAACGGCGGGAAGTCGCCCGAGAGGACTTCCTGAAAGGAAGCCAGGGTCGGCACGAAGAAGAGCGTCGGCGGGGAGCTCGCGGCCTGCGGCTCCGTCTTCAGGGCTTCCATCCACATCCACAGGACCGGAAAGAAGAAGACGAAAACCACCAGCCAGCCGACGGCCGACAACAGGATCTTGGAGCTGAGCGGCCCTTGCGCGGTCCTCATCGCCTGGCCTCGACCTGAAAGATCGTGAACAGGGTGCGCAGCGCAAAGGTGGCGACGATGATGGTGATGATCACGGCGACCACGCCGATCGCCGACGCCTGCCCGATGCTGTAACCCTGAAATGCCACCAGGTAGAGAAGGAACGGAACGTTGGTCGTGTCCTCGCCGGGACCGCCATAGGTCAGCATGTAGATCGAGTCATAGGTCTGGACGACGAAGAGCGATCCGAGCAGCGCGCCCAGCTCGATGAAAGGCCGAACCATCGGCAGCGTGATGCGACGAAAAGCCTGCAGGGCGTTCGCCCCATCGACGCAGGCCGCTTCCAGGACCTCGGGGTTCTGCGACTGCAGGCCGGCCAGGATGATCAGCATCATGAACGGCGTCCAGCGCCAGACCTCCACTGTCACCACCGTCACCATCGGAAACCGGCTCACCCAGTCCAGGCGACCCAGGCCGATAGGGGTCAACAGATACGGCAGCAGCCCGTACAGGGGGTTGAGCAACGTGTGCTTCCAGATCAGCGCACCCGCTGTGGGCATGATGAGAAACGGCGCGATCATCAGCGTCCGCATCAGGCCTTTGCCGAAGACTTCGGAGTTCAGGATCATCGCCACAGCCGTGCCGAGAATGACCGAGATCGCGATGACGCAGACCGTGAGCACGACCGTGTTCCACACCGCCGTGCGCACGCTTTCGTCGGTCACGAGCGTCGCGTAGTTGTCAAGCCCGGCGAACCGAAAACTTCCTGGCTTGAGCAGGTTCCACGAGAAGAAGCTGTAGTAGATCGTCAGCGCAAACGGGATTTGGGTCACCAGAAACACGTAGACGAACGCCGGCAGCAATGGCAGGCGCCGCGCCCAGGCATCCCGACGGGAAACGGAGGCGGCGGAATCCCGCGCGCCTCCGCTCCGCACGACCGAACGAAGGATTGAGCTGCCGGTTGTCTTCACTTGTTGCGATCTCTTGGCGAGATCAAAGCCTAGTGCTGGTAGGTCTTGCCGACGGCGGTGGCCAGGGCCTGAGCTTTTTGCAGCGCCGCGTCAACGCTTTCAGTGCCGGCGATCACCTTGGCAAACTCCTGAGAAACCTGGTCGCCGAGCTGCTGGAATTCGGTGATGTCGACGTACTGGATCCCGACGTACGGGACCGAGTCGACGGTGGGGTGGATTACATCGGCGTGCGCGATCGAGTCAAGGGTGACCTGTGCGAAACCGCTGGAAGCCTGCTTGTACTCGGGAATCGCATAGGTCGAGATTCGAGTTCCTGGCGCCACGCGGGCCCAACCCAGCTTGGACCCGACCAGCTTGGCGTAGTCCTTGGAGGTGGCCCAGTCCATGAAGGTCCACGCGGCATCCTTCTTCTTGCTGGCCGAGCCCATGGCCAGCGTCCAGGCCCACAGCCAACCTGACCAGTCCTTGACCTTGGTGGGGGCATACGCGTAGCCCGAGTTCGTGGCCGCGTCGCCGGTGAAGAAGCTCGCCGCCACGGTGGCGTCGTACCACATGGCGACCTTGCCGTTGTTGTAGGCGTTCAGGCACTCGGTGAATCCGGCGCTGCCGGCCCCCGGCTCGCCGGCATCCTTGAGCAGGTTCACGTAGAAGGTCAGAGCGGCCTTCCATTGCGGCGAGTTCAGCTGGGCGTTCCAGTTCTCGTCGAACCAGCGTCCCCCGTAGGTGTTGACCACCGTGTCGAGCGGAGCCAACTGCTCACCCCAGCCGGGAAGCCCCCGCAAGCAGATTCCGTTGAGGCCGCCACTCGTGTTGTTGACGGCCCGCGCGGCTGCCGCCACCTGATCCCAGGTCGGATGGTCCGGCATGGTGATGTTCTTCGCCCTCAGGAGGTCCTTGCGGTACATGAGCATCGAGGACTCGCCGTAGAAGGGCACGGCATACAGATCGTTCTGGTAGGTCAGGGCGGTCTTGATCCCGGGGATCAGGTCACCTGGGTCATAAGACGAATCCTTGGCGATATATGGAGCCAGGTCCTGCAGCCAACCCAGCTTGGCCCAGAGCGGAACCTCATAGGTTCCGATGGTGAACAGGTCGAAGCGTCCGCTCTGGGTTGCGACGTCCTGTGTCACCTGCTGCCGGATCTGGTCTTCGGGAAGGGTCACGATGTTGACCTTGATGCCGGAGTGCGCTGCCTCGAAGTCGGGAACGAGCTTCTTCAGGTCGGTCATGGACGGGTTGTCGACCGAGCCGAGCGTGACGGTGGTCGCGCCCCCGCCACCCCCGCCTCCACCGGCGCCCGAGCATGCTGACGCCACCAGAGCAACGAGAAGCCCGAGGACCGTGATGGCCACATGTCTTCGGTCCGAGGAACGATGTCTCCTATCGCCCATGCACAGTCACCTCTTTCTTAGTAGCGCCCCAAATGCAGCGCCCACCCGGCGGATGACAACGTTGTCAAAAGACAACGTTGTCTGATATAACACAGATCGGGTTATCCTGCAACAGGAGAATTAGAGGCGTGCGTTTGGGGGCGCGTCGCAGGACGCCGGAGGACAAACGTTGACATCCGACTCCACAGACAGGTCGCGACCCACCATGAGGGAGGTGGCAGCGCTCGCCAAGGTCAGCATCAAGACGGTTTCCCGGGTCGTGAACGGGGAGGCGGGCGTTTCACCCCGCCTGGCCCGGCGCGTACTGGCCGCATCGGAGCGCCTCAACTACAGGCACCACATGCCCGCGAGCAGCCTGCGCCGGTCCGACGGCCGGAGCGCGACCATCGGCGTCGTGCTCGAAGACGTCGCCAACCCCTTTGCCTCGGCCCTGCATCGCTCGATCGAAGACGTGGCCGTGCGGCGCGGTGTCCTCGTCCTTACCGGCAGCTCGGACGAAGACGAAGACCAGGAGAGAAAGCTGGTTTCCGCGTTCGCGTCCAGGCGGGTCGACGGCCTGATCATCCAACCGGCGAGTCACGACCACAGCTACCTCCTGACGGAGCGCAGGGCGGGCACGGCAATCGTCTTCGTGGACCGGCCGGCCGCTTTTCTGGATGCGGACACGGTGCTCACCGACAACGCTGCCGGAGTGCGCCGCGGGGTACGGCACCTTGTCTCACACGGCCATCGCAGGATCGGATACCTGGGCGACCTCCACACGATCTCCACCGCGGCCGAGAGACATCGCGGGTACGTGCAGGAGCTCGCGGCTCAGAAGATCCAGCTCGACGAGCGGCTGGTGCGTCTCGATCTGCATGGAATCGAGAAGGCGGAGGCGGCAGTGACGGAGCTCCTCGCCGCCAAGCCGAGGCCGACCGCGCTGTTCGCGGGCCAGAACCTGATCACGATCGGCGCGTTCCGCGCCCTGCGCCGCCTCGGGCTGCACGAGCGGATCGCGCTGGTCGGTTTCGACGACTTCCTGCTGGCCGACCTTCTCGAGCCGGGCATCACGGTCATCGCCCAGGATCCGGGCGCAATCGGACGCACGGCTGCCGAGATGCTTTTCCGCCGCCTCGACGGAGATCGCTCGCCGTCGGAGCATCACGTCGTCGTGACCCAGATGATCACCAGGGGTTCGGGCGAGATCCGTCCTTGATCGTCGTCTGCGGCGAGGCGTTGATCGACATGATCCACAACGACGACGGCACGCGACACGCGGCGCCGGGCGGAGGGCCGTTCAACACCGCTCGGGCCCTCGCCAGGCTCGGCGTGCCGACCGCCTTCCTCGGCCACCTGTCGACCGATGCTTTCGGACGGGAGCTCGCGGGATTGCTCGAGGACGACGGTGCCGACCTGGGGTTCGCGACGGTCGGTCCGGAGTCGACCACGATCGCGGTCGCCGACGTGGACAGCGAGGGACTCGCGGAATACCAGTTCCTGATCCAGGGCACGTCGGCGCCGAACCTGTCGCCGGAGATGGTCCCCGCGCAATTCAGCTCGGACGTGAGCGCCCTGCACATGGGCACGCTGGGGCTCGTGCTGGAGCCAATGGCGTCGACGCTGTCAGGCCTTGCCGCGCGTGAGACCGGCCGGCGGCTTTTGATGCTCGACCCCAACATCAGGCTCGGGCTCATCCCGGAGGACGAATACCGCGAGCGTCTGCGCACCGTGGTCTCGCAGAGCACCATCGTGAAGGCAAGCGACACGGATGTGGCATGGCTCTACCCGGACCTCGCGTACGAGCGCGCCGCGGAACGCCTCCTCGATGAGGGGGTGCGGCTCGCGGTTGTGACCCTCGGCGCCGAGGGCGCCTTAGGCGCCCATCGCGACCTACGGCTCCGGGTGGCGGCCCCCCAGGTCGATGTTATCGACACGATCGGCGCCGGCGACGCGTTCGGGGCCGCGCTCCTCGCGTGGCTCTACGAACACGGCTGCCTCCAGCCGGATCTGAGTCTCGAAGAGGCCGACGTGCGCGCCGCGCTCGAATTCGCCTGCCTGGCCGCCGCGATCACATGTACGCGAGCCGGAGCCGATCCCCCTCGCCGGTCGGAGATGGTCGGCGGCTGAGCTTCCGTCAGCGGGCGAGCGCGCGCTTGTAGCGCTCGGCCGATCGGCGCACCGCGCCTTTTCCGTCGGACTTCACGTTGCGGTCCCACCAGGCGCCGTAGATCCGGTCGAACTGGAAGGGTTCGACCGCGGCCACGATCCGGTCGATCTCGGTCGCGGGCAGCGGAATGTAATTCGGGAAGCTGTACATGAAGCTGACCCATCTGCGGTCCTGCGCGACCTGGAGGATGTCGCCGCTCAGCAGCGCGCCGCGGCCGCCGGCGCCGGCCGGCCAGTGCAGGACGGTGCCACCCTCGAAATGCCCTCCGGCCCGAATCAGCGTCATTCCGTCCCACAGCGTCTTCGTCTCACCGGTCCACGACTCGATGCAGGGGTCGTCTCGCATGACCCACCGTGCGTCAGCCGAGTGCAGAAAAATCGGCGCGTCGAAGGCACGACTCCATTCGACCATCGACGAGTAGTAGTGAGGATGCGAGATCGCGATCGCGCGGAGGCCGCCGAGCTTGCGCACGGCGTCGACCGTCGCGTCGTCGATGACCGTGATGCAGTCCCAGAGTACGTTGCCATGGGGCGAGCGAACGACCAGTGCCCGCTGGCCGATCGCAAAGGACGGCTGAGTTCCGATACCCGTCAGGCGGAGGTCGTCGCGGAGCTCGTTGTGGTGCCTCTCGCGCAGCTCGTCGAGGCTCGACCATCGCTGGCCGCCCCATCCGACGTACTGCCGCTCGTCCTCGCAGACCGGGCAGCTCGCAGGCGGCTCGGCGCTGGGTGAGAACTGGACTCCGCACGTGGCGCAGATGTGGCAGCGTGTCGGGCCTGGCATGTCAGCAATGTACCTGCAATATCACGGCCATCAAGCAGGCCCTTAGCTCGGCCTGACGCGCCAACGCGGCCGCTCTGGCTGGCCCGCTACGATGAAGCTCAAATTCGCGTCATAGCTCCCACACCGCCACCCAAGGTCCGCCTGAGCCAGCGCTCAGATCCGGCCTTCGAGCAGTTCCAGCGGGACCGGCTGGCGTTCTTCCGTCGCTGCGCCGCGACCGCCGACGTCGTCCCTTTGCGGTTGGGAGCCGATGACGTCCTTGTCGTCAGCCGGCCCGAGCTCGTCAACGACGTGCTGATGTCGCACCGCGACGACTTCAGCAAGGCCTACCTCACCAGCATCATGCATCCCCTGCTGGCGGGAAGCCTGCTCCTGGTCGACAGCGACAGCTGGCTCCACCAGCGGAAGCTCATGCTGCCCGCGTTTCATCGGGAGCGGCTCGATGCCTACGCGGCAATCATGGCGGAGGAAGCCGAGCGCGCATGCGCAACCTGGGCCCCCGGGCAGCATCGCGACATCCACTCGGACATGATGCAGATGACCCTTCAGATCGTCACCCGCACCCTCTTCGGCATCGACTTCTCGAACGCCGTTGGCGTGGCGGAACGGCTGGTGTCGACCGTGATGGACGAGTTCAACCGCCGCATCGCCAGCCCGGTCAGGCTGCGATTCCCGGTGCCCACGATGCGCACGCTCCGCCTCTATCGGTCGATGCGCGACCTCGATGAGATCGCCTACCAGGCGATCCGCGAGCGCAGGGCAAGGCCTGAGGGGGACCTGATGTCGATGCTGGTCGAGGCCAAGGACGAGAACGGCAAGCCGATGAGCGACCGCGAGGTGCGCGACGCATGCCTGGCGGTGTTTTTCGCCGGACACGAGACCACGGCCTGCCTTCTCTCGTGGACGTGGTACGTCCTGGCGCGCCACGAGGACGTCCAGGTCAAGCTGCTGGCCGAGCTGTCTGAGGTGGGCGCCGACCCCGAGGTGTCGCCGGCCATGCTGGTCCAGCGTCTTCCCTATACGCAGATGGTGCTCAACGAGGTACTCCGGCTCTACCCGCCGGCGTACGCCTTTGGGCGGCGGGCGCTGCGCGCGACCTCGGTGGGTGATCACGTCGTCCCCGCAGGCACGACCGTGCTGATGAGCCCGTGGGCGATGCACCGTGACCCGCGCTACTTCGACGATCCTGACAAATTCCTGCCTGAGCGATGGCGGGACGGCCTCGCCTCGCGGCTGCCGAGATTCGCGTACTTTCCCTTCAGCGCCGGCCCGCGCCGGTGCATCGGCAGCTCCTACGCCATGATGGAGGCGACCATCGCGATCGCGACCATGCTGCCGCGATTCAAGCTCTCGTCCAGGGAGGTGGTCGAGGCCGCGCCGTCGATCACCCTGCGCCCCGCGGGCGGCATGCCCATGACCGTGGCGGCGCGCAGCTAGGAGCCCAAACACTCCGCGTCTGCGGCAGAATTTCCCCCATGCCCGCCGAGCACGTGCTGCCGCTCGTGGTCATCGCCACGGTCATAGTGGCGGTGCTGTTGGCAGCCAGGCGCCGGCCCGGCCGCTGGGTCGACTCCGCTGCGCGCGTGATCGCTGTCGCAGTGGTCGTGGCGGAGGTCGGGTGGTGGGTGATCTCGATCTCAAATGGCACCTGGACCGTGCGGTGGAGTCTTCCGCTTCACCTGTGCGAGGCAGGCTGCTTCCTCGTCGCTGCGGCGCTGTGGTGGCGCATTCGATTTGCCTTCGAGATCGGCTACTTCTGGGCACTCGGCGGCACGCTGCCGGGCCTGTTCACCCCGGACATCCCCGGCCACTTTCCGCAGCCCGTGTTCTTCCAGTACTACGCGGAGCATGGGCTCATCGTCCTCGGGGCCCTGTACCTGGTGATCGCCCTGCGCATGCGACCAGCCAGGCGTGCGGTGCTCAGGGTCTCAGTCGTCACCGCCGCGTATGCGGTCGCGGTCGGCCTTGTTGACTACCTCACCCAGGGCAATTACCTCTTCTTGAGGAACATCCCGCCGACACAGACCTTCCTGGATTACATGGGCCCCTGGCCCTGGTACATCGTGACCCTCACCGTCCTGGCGATCGTCGTTTTCAACCTTCTGTACCTGCCGTTCGCCCGCTCAGCCCGCACGCAGGGGACGGTCGAGACCACCGCCTGACCTGGGCTCGGCGCCGGTTGCGCCGCCCGCCAGCTCGCAATTCCGCATGTTTGGCGTCAACCATGCGCGTCCAAGGCTCGGATTCCGCGCGTTTGACGTCAGCCGTGCTTAATCAGGGGGGACCATCAATCGCTCAGGTCGGCCAGGCGATGCATGACCGGGGCCATCGCCCTGTAGGCATCGACGTAGGCCGTGTGATACCGCTGGTAGAGGTGGTGCCGGTCGGGATCAGGCACCTCGACCTCTGGGCCAAGACGGATCACCGAGCATGCCTCGAACACATCGGCAAAGACACCGCCCGCAACACCCGCGAGCAGTGCCGCGCCGAAAGCCGGGCCTTCTTCGTTCTCGGCGCGATGGACCGGGTGCCCGAACATGTCGGCCTGCATCTGACGCCAGAAACGACTGTGGGCCCCTCCACCGGTCGCGCGAATCTCACTGGCCGTGACCCCGAGCTCGGCCATCAGGTCGAGGCAATCCTTGAGGCTGTGCGTGACGCCCTCCATCACCGCGCGCGTGAGGTGCGCTTGCGTATGGCGAAGGTTGAGGCCGACGAACGCGCCTCGCGCGCGAGGATCCAGGTGCGGCGTGCGCTCGCCTGCGAGGTAGGGCAGAAACACGAGACCCTCACAGCCGGGCGGGGCCTGCGCGGCCAGCGCCGCCATCGCGTCGTAGTCGTCGCCGCCCGCGGCCTCGCGCCACCAGCGGAGCGAACCACCCGCGGACAGGGTCACCCCCATCAGGTGATAGCGACCCGGAACCGCGTGGCAGAAGGCGTGGAGCCGGCCCCTGGGATCGATCCGCGGCCTCGCGCTGTCGGCGAAGACGACCCCGCTGGTGCCGATCGACGAGCTGACCAGGCCTTCGCGCACGATCCCGTTGCCGACCGCCGATGCGGCATTGTCGCCCGCACCCGCGGCCACGGGAAGGCCGGCGGGCAGCCCGGTGGCGGCAGCCGAGGCGGGGGTCACGTGGCCGGTCATGTCGGGACCTTCGTGCACCGCAGGCAGCCACGACCGCGGAATCTCCAGCGCGGTGAGCACCTCCTCTGACCATGTGCGGCGATGCAGATCGAGGAGGAGCGTGCCCGACGCGTCCGAGGCATCGGTCGCGTGCTCGCCCGTCAGGCACAGGCGGATGTAGTCCTTGGGCAGGAGGACGTGGTGGACGCGAGCGTAGGACGCCGGCTCATGGTCGCGCAGCCAGAGCACCTTGGGCGCTTGAAAACCGGTGATCGCGGGGCTGCCGGTGATCTCGATCAATCGCTCCGCGCCGACCTTCTCGGTGATCGTCCGGCACTGCTCCTCGGTCCGCTGGTCGTTCCACAGGAGGGCGGGCCGGATCACCCGGTCGCCGGCGTCGAGGAAAACCGACCCGTGCATCTGCCCGGTGAGCCCCAGACCCAGCGGCGGGTCTCGAAGCTGCGACACGACGCCTTGCAAAACCTGCCGGCTTGCGGTCCACCAGTCCTCGGGATCCTGCTCGGTCCACCCGGGCCGCGGGACCGACAGCGGGTAGCCGGCCGAGGCCGCGGCGACGACCGTGCCGAGCGAGTCGATGGCGACGGCCCGCGCTCCGCTCGTCCCCACGTCGAGCCCGATCAGCGAACCGGGCCTGGTCAACGCTCCAGTTTCAGGGTGACGATCTTGAACGGCGCCAGGTCGAGCTTGATGTGAGCATCGTGCACCGAAACCTCTTCCTGGTTGCGTTCGAGGAGGTCACACAGATGGGCCCGAGCCGCGGGCAGTGTGGTCCGAACGTGCGCCGTGCACGGTCTCCCCCACGCCTCGTACAACCGAACGATCACCGCGTCGGAGTCCTCGGCCCGCTTGATCGCCTCCACCATGACCTGAGGCGTGTCGACCTCGATCAGGGATCGCGAGGCGCCGGCCGGCAGGTTGCCATGAGCTGGACGCAGTGGAACATTCAAGTCCTCGGCGGCCTCGATGACCATCGCCTCTCGAAAATCCCCCGGATGTGGCATCAGCGCGTAGGTGAACTGGTGTGCGCCCTGGTCGGCGGTCGGATCGGGATGGGTCGGTGCGCGCAACAACGACAAACGTAACGTCGTACCTCGGATGTCGTAGCCGTGCTTGCAGTCGTTCAGCAGCGCCACACCGTAATCCCCGTCGCCAAGATCCGCCCACCGCTGGGCGCACACCTCGAACATCGCACGGGCCTGCGGCGTGTCCGTGTGCGTCGGCCGGCGAACGTGGCCGAACTGGACTTCGTATGTGGCCTCGCCCGATTGCACCGACACGGGGAACGCGACCTTCAGGATCCTGTGCCGCTCGTACCAGCCGACGATCGTCTCGAAGCGCAGCACACGTGAGCCGGACTCGAGCGACATCACCTGAACAAGCCACGATTGGCCGAACTGGCGCCGAAACGCGAACGTGGCCCGCAGTCCTCCGTGGAGCCTGAGCTGCTCGATCGCGGTGACTTCGATGAACTCGTCGCGGTAGTCGGCATCGAGGTCCCACGCATCCCACTTCCGCGGGTTGTCATCGTGCAGCTGCAGCAAATTTCCAGGCCCGCTCAGCACCTCTCGGCCCACTTCCTTGTCCCAGATCGAGGTCAGGACGCCCCGCTCGTCCCACTCGACGCGCAGCAGCTCGTTCTCCATCCTGCTGTCGCCGGCAAGCACGTCCGGTTCCTTCGGGTGCGGGACCTGGACCGCCCACCCGCATGGCGGCGCCTCGATGCGAGCGTATTCCCCGTTCAGGTTCACCACCTCCGAGCGCGGATGAGACGTCGCATTGAAGACCGCGAGCTGATCTCCCGCGCCCACGATGGCCGACATGCCTGCGTCTGCGACGTCCCCGGCCCGCTTCACGACGCTCTCGAGGTCGCGCTCCGCCTCCTCGTAGACCCAGTCGATGCTCGAGCCCGGCAGGATGTCGTGGAACTGGTTTGTGAGCAGCGTCTGCCACAGGGCGCTCAGCTCGGCCGACGGATACTCGCCACCCGCGGCCACCGACCACATCTCCGCCTCGCGGAGCGCCTGCTGCGCCTCGCGGTTCAGCCGTTTCGTCCGCGACTGGCTCGTGTACGTGCCCCGATGCAATTCGAAATACAGCTCCCCGGCCACGGTCGCCAGGTCCTTGGCTTCAGCTGAGGCGCGTTCGAAGAACTCGACGGCGCGACCAATCTCCACGCCGAGCCGGTGAGCCGACTCGATCATCTCGGGCTCGGGACCGCCGCCTCCGTCGCCCCAACCAAACAGGTACAGCGACCGGTTGGAGCTGCGACCGTCCTTGAAGTTGCGAACGCTCTGGTCGACCTCGTCACGGCTGAAGCTGCCGTTGTACCCGTCGGCGGGCGGGAAGTGGGTGAAGACGCGAGTCCCGTCGATCCCCTCCCACATGAAGGTGTGGTGCTCGGGCTTGTTGGTGTCGTTCCAGGAAAGCTTCTGGGTGAGGAAGAAATCGCAGCCAGCGCCGGCGATGAGCTGCGGTAGGTTGCCCGGGTACCCGAACACGTCCGGCAACCAGAGGATCGTCGTCTCGTAACCGAACTCCCGCATGAAGAAGCGCTGGCCATGCAGCAGCTGGCGCACCAGCGCTTCGCCCGAAGGCAGGTTGCAGTCCGCCTCGACCCACATCGCGCCGACCGGCTCCCAGCGGCGGGCGGCGACCTTCTCCTTGATGCGGCGGTACAGGTCGGGGTAAGACTCCTTCATCCATTGGTACTGCGCCGGCTGGGAGGCGGCGAAGACGTAGTCGGGGTACTCGTCCATCAGGGCGAGCTGCGTCGACCAGCTGCGGGCGACCTTGCGCTTCGCCTCGCGCAGGGGCCACTCCCACGCCGTATCGATGTGCGCGTGACCGACGGCCGTGATCATGTGTGACGGGTCGAGCCTCGTCTCCGTCATCGCCGCCGGCTCGGTAGGATCGCGAATCGCGAGCACGGCCTCCCGGAGGACAAACGCCGGGTCGGGCGATTCACGCAGGGCGATCATCGACGGCGCCGGCTCCGCACCCTGCTCTGTCGCCCGCGGGTTGGCCGCCGCCTCGAGGTAGAAGTCGACGTCCGATTCCCCGTCTGAATCAATCGGCAGCCACCGGTGGTTGGGATCGACGCCGCGCCACGGCTTGCCTTCCTTCCAGGCCATTGCCTCGCACGTGAACCCGGTGGGCCCGTCGTAGCCCAGGTCGAACACCGCGACCACGCGCTCGCCGGCCCAGGACTCGGGCACTCTGCCCCTGACGTGGAACCAGGTCGTGCTCCAGGGCGGGCCCCATGCATCCCCGACCTTGATCGGCGCAAAGCTGCCACGCATCGCGTCGGCGAAGCTGATGGGCTCGCCCCGCACGTGGAAGGCTGTCAGCTCGAGGTCAATTCTGCGCAACGCGAATCAGCGAGTCGGTGACGACCTGGGCCAGAGCGCCGATGAATTCCGGCCGCGCGTTGAAGGATGGCGTCCGTCTGACCTTGATGTCTTTCTCGCGCGCAAAGGCCTGGGCCTCGACGTCGAGGTCGTAGAGGACCTCCAGGTGGTCGGCGACGAAGCCGATCGGGCATACGAGGACGTCTCGCGCACCGGACTGCTCGATCGCCTCGAGCAGGTTCGGGCCTAGCCACGCCTCGCCGGTGTGGCTCGCCGACTGGAAGGCGAACTCCCAGTCCGGCAGGTCAATGCCGCCAGCGACGAGCCGGCAGCTCTCGAGCAGCTGATCGCGATATGGATCGCCCTCGGCGATGATCCGGGCGGGCAGGCTGTGCGCGGTGAAGAAGAGGCGCTCGGGCCTGCCCTGCTCCAGAGAGTCTTGCAACAAGCCCTGCACCGCGGCGATGAAGGCAGGATGGTCATGGAAACCTGGCACGAAGACGAGCTCCCGGTCCCAGGCCTCCTCCAGCGACCGCCGATAGCCGCCGAGGCTCATGCGCGCGTAATGGGGCGCGAGGGGCAGGCCGACGAGCCGCGCGATGCCCGTCCGCCGCGCTTCGGCAGCCGCGTCCGCGATGAAGGGTGCAGCGTGTTTCATGCCGGCAAAGACTGGCACGCCCGTGCGCTCCGCGAGCGCTCTCGCCTGGGCGCGCGTGATCTCTGTGAGAGGCGATCCACCGATCTCGCGATAGCGGCGGCTCAGGTCCTGGAGTGCCTCGGGCGCCGGCGGCCTGCCGCCCCGGATGTGGGTGTAGTAGGCGGCGATGTCCGCCTCGCCGGCCGGGCTTCCGTAAGCCATGCACAGGATGCCGGTCGATGGCTCACGAGACATTCGCGGGCACCCACGAGTGGACGGTCTCGACGAGCAGCTGGAGGTTTTCCACGCCGGCCTCAGGCGGGACTCCATGACCGAGGTTGAAGACGTGACCGGCGCGGCCTGCCGCGCGTCGCAGGACGTCTTTTGTCCGCTCGCGGACGAGCTCGGCCGGTCCAAGCAGGACGCCAGGGTCGAGGTTGCCCTGCACGCCACGGTCGGGTCCGATCCGGCGCCACCCCGCATCGAGCGGGACACGCCAGTCGAGCGAGACGATGTCCGGACCCGTCTCGGCGATCGCCTCCAGCAGATGATTCGTGTCCGTGCCGAAGTGAATGCGCGGCACCCCCGACGGAGCCAGGGCGTCGAAGATCGCCCGCGTGTGGGGCGCGACGCGTGTTTTGTAATCCTCTGCGGCCAGCGTCCCCACCCATGAGTCGAAGAGCTGCACCGCCTGCGCACCGGCCGCGACCTGAGCGTTCAGGTATTCACCCATCGTCCTGGCGAGCTTGTCGAGCAGGAGGTCGAATGCTTCGGGTTGCGTGAACATAAAGGCCTTCACCCTCTCGAAGCTGCGCGACGGCCGGCCTTCGATCAGGTAGCTCGCAAGCGTGAATGGCGCGCCGGCGAAACAGATCACGGGCACGGGCGATTCAGCCACGACGTGCCGCACCGCTGCGATGACCTGCGGAGCGGCCTCTCCACCGGGCGGCACGCGCAGCCGTCGCACGTCTTCTGGGCTCGTGATGGGATGGGCGATCACCGGCCCGACGTTCTCGACGAGCTCGAAGTCGACCCCCATGCCGCCGAGCGGCAGCATGATGTCGGCAAACATCACTGCCGCGTCGACGCCGAGCCGGTGCACCGGCTGCAGCGTGACCTCGGCGCAGAGCTCAGGCTGGGCGACGATGTCGGCGAGCGAGTGGCGCTCACGCAGCTTGCGGTACTCGGGCAGCGAGCGGCCCGCCTGGCGCATGAGCCAGACCGGCGTCACATCGACGGGCCGCCCCTGCGCCGCGTCGAGGAACCGGCTCATCGGGCCCGCGATGGTCACTCGGCGCCCAGGAGCCGCGTGATCTCGTCGATGGGGTGATGGATGCCGGTGAGGATCGGCGTGTCGCGAACCGTCGACCGCCGGCTTTCCGTTCCGCGGAGCTCGCGCACCAGCTCGCCGAAAGCCGGGAGGTCGTCGGTCTCATACGCGACCAGGAAATCCATGTCATCGACGCCGAAGGAGTAGGCCAGCAGCTGGCGGACCTGCTGGTAGCGATGTCCCACCTTCATGTGCTCGTTCATCACCTTCTGCCGTCGCTCCTGGTCGAGGAGATACCAGTCGGTGCTCTTGGTGAACGGATACACGACCAGGTACTTCGAGCGTTCGCCGCCGAAGAGCGATTGCTCCTGGGGCGTCGGGCGCTTCACGTACTGCGACGGCCGGATGATGCCCAGAAAGCTCTGGCGTGGCGTCATCCACGTCCCCATACCGGACCGGAGCAGGTTTGCGTTCTTTGCCTCGAGCGCTTCGAGCGAGGGGCCAAGACTCCAGAGCAGCAGGTCGACTCCGGCCTTCAAGCCGATCATCGAGTACGCGAAGGTGGTCACCTCCGAGCGAGCGGCCACCGCGTTGCAGAGCTCTTCCGCCGACCGGCAGCGCTCTTCCCGGGACTGCCGCCGCCACTCGGGGTCGAGGCCAAGCGCAAGCGCGTGCACGTAGCGGGCTTCGCTCATGGGGTTTCGCGCAGCCATGTCGCAGCGTCGGCGGAGAAGTATGTGATCACGGTGCCTGCGCCGGCCCGGACGATGGCCGTGAGCGATTCGAGCACGGCGCCTCGCCGGTCGACCCAACCGCGCTCCGCCGCGGCCTCGATCATCGCGGCCTCGCCGCTCACCTGGTATGCGGCCAGCGGCAGGTCGAAGCGGTGCCGCGCCCGTTCAAGCAGGTCGAGCGAGGTGAGGGCCGGCTTGACCATGAGGATGTCGGCGCCCTCGTCTACGTCGAGCTCCATCTCGCGCATCGCCTCGCGTCCGTTGGCGGAATCCATCTGGTACGACTTGCGGTCACCGAAGCTGGGAGCCGAGCCCGCAGCCTCTCGAAACGGACCATAGAGACTCGACGCATGCTTGGACGCGTAGGCCATGATCGCGGTGTCCTCGTGTCCGGCGCGATCGAGGCCTGAGCGCAGCGCCGCGACCTGGCCGTCCATCATGGCGCTGGGTCCCAGTATGTCTGCGCCCGCGTCGGCGTACGCGACCGCGGCGGCAGCCAGTCGGGGCAGAGACGCGTCGTTGTCGACCCTCTCTCCATCGAGGACTCCGCAGTGGCCGTGGGACGTGTACTCGCACAGGCACACGTCCGCGGCAAGCGCGAGCGGCAGGCCTTCGCGACGAAGCAGCCGCAACGTCTCGGGTACCGGGCCTTCTGGATCCTCGGCGCCCGAGCCCTGAGCGTCTTTGGTGTCCGGGATGCCGAACAACAGGATTCCGCCCACGCCCAGCTCCGCGAGCCGGCGAGCCTCGCGCAGGGCGAGGTCGGGCGTCAGGCGAAAGTGGCCTTTCAGGGATGCGATTTCGTGTCGCTGCCCCCGCCCGTTGATGACGAACAGCGGGGCGATCAGCTGTGACGGGTGCAACCTCGTTTCGCGGACGAGGGCGCGCATGGCCGGGTTGGTCCTTAGGCGTCGCGGCCTTTCGGCGCCAGGAGTCTTCAGCGTTGGGATGGCCCCGGTGACCGCAGCCGCGAGCTCCTGGACGCTGCGCCCTTCGGCTTCGGCCACGACTGTGAAACCTGCGTCTCGGGCGACGGCAGAGGTCCGCGGGCCGATGGTGACAGCCGGAACGTTGGTGCCCCCGCCGAGCCTGGTGAAACCGCGCACCGCCGACCCAGAGGCGAAGACGACCGCCGCCAGGTCGGGCCGTTCCAGGGCGCGGCGCAGCTCGTCCGCCGAACCGGCGGGACCTTCGATCGTCTCGTAGGCGACGACCTCTTCGACCTGCGCGCCACGCTTGCGAAGTGCGGCCGGCAGGTCGGGATCGGCCAGCGAGGCACGAACCAGCAGCACTCGCGCGCCGGCCGGATCGGGCAGGGCTTTCGCGAGTGCAGCCCCGTTTGCCTCCTCAGGGACAAGGTCCACCACCGCCCCTCTGCTTCGCAGCGCGCGGGCTGTCGCTTCGCCTACGGCGGCCCACCTTGGTCCAGCGGGAAGATCCGGCAGGGCAGCGACGCCGGCAGCGCTCGTGACGACAACCCAATCGAACCGGCTCAGGTCCGGCCAGTCGACGTGGACAGGCTCTGTGACCACCGTCGGCACCGCGGTCACGCGATAGCCGCGTGACTCCAGCGCGGCGACCAGGGGATCGCCGGCCCCGGCCGGTCTGGTCACCAGGATCGTGCTCATCGGAGCATCACCGCGGCAGCCAGCTCGCGACCGGCCGCATCCGCGAGCGCCATCGCGTCTGATCGTTTTCCGTGCACCGATTCCACGCGCAGGTCCGTCCCATCGCTGTTGACTCCGCCGACGATCATCGTGAAGCGGTCGCCGTCGATCGACGCCAGAGCGCCAACAGGTGCCCGGCAGGTGCCTCCGGTGGCGGACAGCACGCATCGTTCGGCCTCCACGGCAAGCCGGATGTCAGGCTCGTCAACTCCCGCAAGAACATCGAGCAACGACAAGTCCGATCGGCGAGCCTGGACCGCAAGCGCGCCCTGTGCCGGCGCCGGCGTGACGAGCTCGGGATCGATGCGCTGGTCGACGCGGGCCCCGTGACCCAGCCTGTCCAGCCCCGCGGCCGCGATCAACAGGGCGTCGACCTCGCCGGCGTCGAGGCGGCACAGCCGCGTGTCGACGTTGCCGTGGAGCGGGACGATCCGGAGGTCGCCGCGGGCCGCGCGCAGGAATCCGGCCCGGCGAGGGCTGTCCGTGCCGACCATCGAACCCGCGGGCAGCGCCGCAATCGACTGACCGCCCGACCTCGTGACGAGGGCATCGCGAGGATCAGCTCGATGTGGGTACGCGGCAATGACGAGCTCATCCGACTGTTCCAGCGGGACGTCTTTGGCGCTGTGCACCGCGATGTCGATCTCGCCGCGCACGAGGGCGGCTGCGATGGCAGCGACGAAGATGCCCTCCCCCGGCGTGGTGTCGACGGGACGGACGTCACCTTCCGTGACGATGGGTGTCACCTTGACCTCGTGGCCCAGGGCGAGCAGGCGCCCGGCCAGCCAGTCGCTCTGGGCGATGGCCAGCTTCGAGCCGCGGGTGCCGAGACGCAACCTCACGGCGCAGGCTCCGCGTCCTTTATATATGCGGCCGCTGTGTGGCCAGTCATCAACGCCACGAGCAGACGGTCGAGCGCCGACTCGGCGTCGACCAGGAGGGCGGTCGCTTCGCCGGTGTCGAGGCGCCGGCTGCGGGCAAGCGCGGCCAGCTGGTCGATGAACGGCTTCCGATAACGGAGGAACCCCTCGACCGTGTCGCTCAGCGACGCGCCAAACTTCGCGGCCACGGCCCCGTACTCGCTTGCATGCTGCTCGGCGGCGGACAGATCGCCGCGCTCGGCGTCGAGGTAGGCCAGCAGGTCGCCTACGAGCTGCATGCCGCGCTCGCGGAACCGCAGGCGCTCGGCGTCCGGCAGGTTGGCCAGCCAGCGCGCGTGCTCATTCTTCGGTCGAGCCCGACGGTAGGCGCGAGCCATGTGATCGGACGATGCAGCCAGGACAGGACGCCGCGCTCGGCCGGCCGGCACCAGCGCCTGGACAGCCGCGACGAGGAAGCGGCGGTGTCCACCCGGCGTTGTGAAGGAAGGGATCTGCCCGCGGTCCGCCCACCGGCGGAGGGTGTTGGGGGTTACGCCGAGCGTCCGGCTGGCCTGGCCGAGGGTGAACCAGCGGTTGGCGTCATTCCTATCCAAAACTGGCCAAATCTACCACCGCCGCGTGGTTCGACGCCGCCTGCATCACCACCTCGCCGACCACGAGCGTCGCAGGCGGTCCGAGCCGGGAGCGAAGCGCCAGCTCGGCGACGCTGCCGAGCGTCCCGGTCACGAGCTCCTGCGTGGGGAGCGTTGCGTTGCTGATCACGGCAGCAGGCCGGCCCGGCCCGAGGACCTCGGCCAGCGCGGACGTGACCGGTTTCAGTTTCGCGTGGGCCATGAGGACGACCAGCGTGTCGGCGGCCGAGGCGAGCTGCCGGAGCCGGGCAAGCGATGCGTCGCCTTCGGCGCTCGTCACGGCCAATGACGAGGCGACTCCCCGCATCGTGAGCGGAATCCCGGCCGCGGACGGCGCCGCGATGGCGGCGCTCACGCCGGGCACGACCACCACGTCGATGCCGGCTGCGACGAGGTCGCGCAGCTCTTCGCCACCGCGACCGAAAACGAACGGGTCGCCCCCTTTGAGGCGCACAACCAGGTTGCCCTTTCGAGCAAGCTCGATCATGCGCGCCGTGATCTGGGCCTGCCGTGCGCTCGGCCTGCCGCCGCGCTTGCCAACGTCTTCCAGTCGCGCACCCGGACCGCAGAGCGCCAGGGTCCCTTCGCTGACCAGCTTGTCGTGGAGCACGAAATCGGCGTCCGCCAGAAGCTCGCGGGCCCGGACCGTCAGAAGCTCGGGGTCACCGGGCCCTGCGCCGACGAGCGCGACACGGCCCGCCTCACCGGAACTGGTATGGGAAAGCGCAGCAGCCGCGTGCTGGGCGCCATCCACGTCGCCTCGGCGCAGCAGCGCGCGCACGTCCGAGGCCAGCAGCCGCCTGTAAATCCGGGTTTGGAAGGCGATCGGCACACGGCGCCCGCGCAGCTCGCGGCGAATTCGGCCGACGAGCGCGGTGAACGGCCCCCACTCCGTGCCCAGCCAGCGCTCGAGTCGCACGCGCAGGGCTGAGGCGAGGAAAGGGCTCTCGCCAGAGGTCGAGATGGCGATCACCAGCGGGTCGCGGCGCACGATCGCAGGCGCGATGAACCGGCACTGCTCCGGGCGGTCGACGACGTTGATCAGGATGCCCGCGCTCTCCGCCTCCTCCCAGGTCTGGCGGTTGATCGCGGGATCGTCGCTGGCGTCCACCACCAGCCGCGCGCCGCGGAGCTCGCCGGACCTGTAATCGCGCGCGACGATGACCCTGACGAGCGCCCCGGCCTCGCGCAGGGCGGCCGCCTTTTCCATCGCGAGCTTCCCGTCGCCGAGCACGATGCACGGTTGGCCCGCGAGATCGAGAAAGACCGGGTAGTACCTCACGCGGTCGCCTCCTCCTTCGACGCCTCGAGAAGCACACGAGCCACCTCCGGCCGCGTGAATTCGACAGGCAGGTCTGATCCCGCGTCGAGCAGCTTGCGCACCGCGGTGCCGCTGAGGGTCTGGTGGAGGTCCTTCGGATGCGGGCACGTCCGCGTGGAGGCCATGCCGCCGCAGGCGGAGCAGTAGAAGGTGTGCTCGAACCGAAGGATCTCGATGCCGAGCTCGCCAGGCGCGTAATCGTCGAAGATGCGGTGCGCCGCGTAGGTGTCGTAGTAGCTGCCTACGCCGGCGTGGTCGCGCCCGACGATGAAATGCGTGCAGCCGTAGTTGCGCCTGACAATCGCGTGGAAGACTGCCTCCTTAGGTCCTGCGTAGCGCATCCAGGCCGGATTCGTCGCGAGCAGGACCCGGTCGGCCGGGTAGTAGCCGGCGAGCAGCTCCTCGTAGCAGCGCATCCTCACCGCAGCGGGGATGTCGTCGCTCTTGGTCTCGCCGACCAGCGGGTGGAGCAGCAGGCCGTCGACGATTTCGAGGGCCACCTTCTGGAGGTACTCGTGGGCGCGGTGGACCGGGTTGCGCGTCTGGAAGCCGACCATGGTCCGCCAGCCGCGCTGCGCCTTGACCTCCCTGACCTGCACTGGGGTCAGGTCGAACTCGCGGAACCCGGAGGTCGGCCGAGCGAGCGCGACGATGTCGCCACCGATGGCCCAGCGGCCGGAGTCCTTGAGGACTCGGACGCCGGGATGCGCCTCGTCCTCCGTTCCGTAAACGGCCCGCGCTTCGCGCACGTGCTCCGCCTCGTAGGCGTCGGTGATGCTGAGGATGCCCACGGGTTTGTCCCCGATGAAGAGCGCGACGCGGCTCGCACCTGGCACGCCATCCGCGCGCAGGACGATGGGAATGGTGAACGGCGTCCCGTTGGCGAGCCTCCCCTGCCCGATGACGGACTCGTAGTCCTCATGCCCGATGAACCCGTCGAGCGGAGAGAGCGCGCCGCTCGCGAGCATGAAGATGTCGGACAGCTCGCGCTGGCCAACCTGCAGCCGCGGCAGGCGCCGGGCCTCGGCCCGAAGCTGGTGCAGCTCTTCGCCCGAGGGCAGGCGCTCAGGGACCTGGCGCGGCAGGTGGCCGAGGCGCTCGAGCTTGTCGATCACCTTCGCCACCGACTCGGCCACGCTTTCTTTCGAGGTGTCACAGATGACCTCGGGTCGAAGCGGCTCCTCGTAGGGGTCGCTGACCCCGGTGAAGTTGGCGATCTCGCCCGCGATCGCCTTGCGGTAAAGGCCCTTCGTGTCGCGCTCGACCAGTGTGTCGAGCGGACACCGCGCGAAGACCTCGACGAAGTTGGGTGTCTGGCTGCGCACCTCGTCGCGCACCTCGCGGTAAGGCGAGATGGCCGCCGTGATCGCCACCCCGCCGCTGCGCGCGATCAGGCGCGCGACGTAGCCGATGCGCCGGATGTTCGTGTCCCTGTCCTCCTTGGAGAAGCCGAGTCCTTTGGAGAGATGAGTCCGGACCTCGTCGCCGTCGAGCAGCTCCGCATCACGGCCGCGGCGGGCGAGCTCGGACTGGAGCGCGGTTGCGATGGTGGACTTGCCCGCGCCGGACAGGCCCGTGAACCAGACGACGAATCCCTTGCTCACGCGTCTCCTCCCAGACCCCATCGCCGCCGGATCGCACGGTCGAACGCGCCAAACAGGCTGTCGATGACGACACCGATGACGAAGATCACGACCATCAACGCGAGCAGCTGCTGCGTGTCGGGAAGATTTCTTGCCGACTGAAGCTGCTGCCCGATCGACGTCTGGTCGCCCGCGACGACGAGGAGCTCAGCCGACATCAGGCTGCGCCAGGCAAACGCCCATCCTTGCTTGAGGCCACCGACGAACGCGGGAAGCGCCGCCGGAAGGATCACGTGGCGGTACAGGCGCAGGCCGTCGGCTCCCATTGCGCGACCCACTCGAATCAGCAGCGGCTGCACCTGGTCGATGCCACTCAAGAGCCCTGCCGCGATGGCGGGCGCCGCGCCCATCAGGACGACGAGCGTGATGGCACCCTCGCTTCGTTGCAGCAGCACGATGGCGAGTGGAAACCAGGCGATGGAGGGCATCGACTGCAGGCCCACCAGCAAGGACCCGACCGCCCGGCGGGCCAGCCTGACCCGCGCAATGAGGATCGCAACCACCACGCCGGCACCCGCCGCGATCGCGTAGCCGAGGGCGGCGCGCCGGAGCGTGACGGCGATTCCGGCGTAGAAGTCGACGTGGCGTAAGTCGCCGGCCAGCCGTTCCAGCACCGGCCACGGCCCAGGCAGCGCGGACTCCGGTCGCCAGCCCGACCACACGATTACCTGCCAGATGACGAGCGCTAGAAGTAGCGCGCCCAGCTTTGGCCACACGCCGGACCAGGCGCGCGCGGCCCACTTGCGGACCGGCTGCGACCCCGCCGCCGGCAGCTCCGACAAACGCAGCTCAGGCGCGAGCTCAGCCGCCATTCGACATCTCATGCTTCAGGCGGTCGGTGATGCGGCCGGCGAGCACCGCCAGGTCCGGCGAGTCAAGGCTCCGCGGGCGAGGAAGATCGACCTGCACCTCGTGCGCCACGCGACCCGGCCGGCTCGTGAAAACGAGCACGCGGTCGCCCAGCCGGACCGCCTCGCGCGCGTTGTGGGTGACGAACAGGATCGTGAGGCGGCTTTCCCTCCATATCCGCTCGAGCTCCTCATGCAGGAGGTCGCGGCTGATCGCGTCCAGTGCCGCGAACGGCTCGTCCATCAGCAGCACGTCGGCATCCTGGGCGAGCGCCCGCGCCAGTGCGACCCGCTGCTTCATGCCGCCCGAGAGCTCGTGTGGCCTTCGCTTCTCGAATCCGGCGAGGTGCACGCGTTGCAGCAGCTCGTGGGCAAGCGTTTGTCGGGCTGATGCTCTGACGCCCCGCAGCTCGAGCGCAAGCTCGACATTGCCGGCGGCCGTCAACCAGGGCAGCAGGGCCGATTCCTGGAAGATCAGCGCAACCCGTCCGTGAACATGGGCCCGTCCGGCGGACGGTCGGTCGAGGCCCGCCAGGACGTTGAGCAGCGTGCTCTTGCCTGATCCAGACGCGCCGACCACGCAAACAAACTCACCGCGCTTGACCTCGAATGTCGCGGCATCGAGCGCCAGCAGCAGGTGCGCGCCATGGGGAAACGCCACCGTGAGCTGCTCGACGCTGAGCGCGTGCTTTTCTGAGAGAGCCAGGAGACTGCTCACCGGACGCCCCCATCCGGCTGGGCCCGAAAGCGGGCCGGGCCACATTCCCCACGAGTGGGGAAGTGAAGCCCGCACTCCTTGACCTCGTTCTGCTCCCACCACCAGCGGCCGGCCCGATCGTCCTCACCAGGGGCGGTCGCCCTTGTGCAGGGTGCGCAGCCGATCGACGTGTAACCGTGGTCGTAAAGCGAGTGGTACGGGAGGTCGTGCTCGCGGATGTAGGCCCAGACGTCTTCCTTCGACCAGGTGGCAAGAGGAGCGATCTTGGTCATGCCGTGGTGCTCGGGATCGAGGGCGACGACCTGGGTGCTCGCGCGCGTCGCCGCCTGCTCGCGGCGCAGGCCGGTCACCCATGCGTCGTAGGCGCTCAGCGCCCGGTCGAGCGGTCGCGATTTTCGAACGTCGCAGCAGAGCCGCCTCATCTCGACCGACCTGTAGAAGAGGTGGCTGCCGTGCGCTGCGACCATGTCTCGCAGCTCAACGGGATCGGGCCTGACGATCTCGATCTCGATCCGGTAGCGATCGCGGACGCGATCGATCATGTCGTGCGTCTGGGGCGGCAGCCGGCCCGTGTCCAGCGTCAGGACCCGCACATCGGGGCGGATCCTTGACGCGATGTCGATGATCACCGACGACTCGGCCTGGAAGCTGGCGACGATCGCGACGCGCGGGAAGGTGTCGTAGGCCCAGCGCAGCGTCGCTTCCGCGCTCACGCGATCGCCTCCGTCACGGCCAACCGTCCGCGCAGCGCGTCGAACCCGATCCGCTCGACCCAGTCGCCGAAGCCTTCTTTTGGCCGTCGTGCGGAACGAAACTCGAGGAAGATCGGACGCAGCAGCGACGGGATGTCGGCGATGGGCACGTTGGGGGCGTAAACGCGGTTGAGGCGCGTGCCGTCGAAATCGCCGGCCAGCATGACGTCGTACTTGCCGAGCGTCGTGCCGACGAAGCCGACGTCACCGAGGTACGGCCGCGAGCAGCCGTTGGGACAGCCGCTCATCCGGAAGCTGATCCGTTCCTCGGCCAGACCGAGCTCGTCGAGCATCGCCGCGATCTGGCGGATGAGGCCGGGAAGCACGCGCTCCGCCTCTGCGACTGCAAGGCCACAGGTCGGGATGGCGGGGCACGCGATCGCGTGGCGAATCGCGCGTGGGATCGATTCGACCGAAGCGACGCCGTGCTCGGCGAGCAGCTCCTCGACCCGCGTTCGCTGCGCCGGAGAGATACCGGCGAGGATCACGTTTTGCTGGGCCGTGAGCCGGACCTCCGGGCGGATCTCCTCGACGATCTTGCGGAGTCCGGTTCGGGACCGGACATCCCCCGCGTCCGCGATGCGCCCGTTCTCGATGTAGACGCCGACGTACAGGTTGCCGTCGCCCTGCTCGTGCCAGCCGAGATGGTCGTCCACGGGCTCCCAGCGCAGGGGCTCGGGCGGCTGCAGCGTGAACGCGAGGCGGCTCTGCACCTCGGCGCGGAACCACCCGAGCCCGCGATCGGCGATCGTGTACTTCAGGCGGGCGTGCTTGCGGTTGGTGCGATCGCCGTAGTCGCGCTGGACCGCGACGACCTCGCGGGCCACGTCGACGACCTGGTCCTGTTCCACGAACGCGAGGGGCTGCGCCACCGCGACAAACGTTTCGGGCTTGTTGTGGGTCCGGCCCAGGCCTCCGCCGACCAGCACGTTGAACCCCCTCACCGCACCGCCGTCTCCCCGCATGGCGACGATCGCCAGGTCGTGGGCATAGATGTCCACGCAGTTGTCGCCTTCGAGCGCGACCGTGGTCTTGAATTTCCGCGGGAGGTACTGCTCGCCGTAAAGCGGCTCGACCTCGGGCTCGGATGAATCGACCACCTCGCCGTCGAGCCAGATCTCGTGGTAGGCGCCGGTTCGCGGGGTCAACGCGGCGACCATCGCCGCGATCGCCTGGTGCGCCTGCTCGTGAAATCGGTCTGCCTTCGGCTCGGGGCAGCACATGATGTTTCGCTCGACGTCGCCGCATCCGCCCAGGGTCGTCAGCAGCGCCGTATTGATGGCCGCGATCGACCTCTTGAGGTCGCCCTTGAGCACGCCGTGGAGCTGGAAGTCCTGGCGGGTCGTGACCCGGAGAGTCCCGTTGGCCCAGCGCCCGCTGATGTCGTCGTGGGCGAGGTAGGCGTCGGGTGACACGATTCCACCCGGTATCCGGGTTCGGATCATCAGCTGGTGGTGCTTGTCGAGCCCCCTGGCGCGTGCCTCTTTCCGCCTGTCGCGGTCGTCCTGCTGGTAGATGCCGTGGAACTTGAGCAGCTGCTCGGAGTCGTCGCCGAAGGCGAGCGTGTCTTCGACGAGCTCCTCCTTGATGAGTCCTCGCAGGTGGTTGCTCGCCGCCTTGATGGACTCGTTGCGGGAAAAGCCGTCGAGCGGTGTTCCGTCCGACAGGTTCGACAACTGAATGCGCCTCCACTGATTGAGCTGATGCCGAAGAAAAAGGAGCCACGCCAATCGCAGCGTGGTTGGGCCCGGGGGCCCGCCTAGGTTCGGCTAGCTACAGAAGCAGCTGGCGCAGCGGGCGTAGTCGATCGCTCGACGCCGAGTGAGCACGAGGGCGCGAGTCACCGTTCTACGCATCGACTCTTCAAGACTAGCTGATCAAAACCCCGCCGCGCGTGTGGCAATTCCACCAAGGTGGGCCTGGTTGTTTTGTCCCTTACCTATATATATGTGTCAATTCAGCGACCGCGGTAGGCGGGCTTGCGCTTGCCGGTGAACCCTGCGTGGAACTCGCGGAAGTCCTCGGCGGTCATCAGCAGCGTCTGGGTGAACGCCTCCATCTCGATCGCGCTGGAGTAGTCGCTCGAGGCCGCCCGGTTCACCATCTCTTTCGTCATCGCGAGACCCCACGGCGCGAGCTCTTTCAACCGGGTGACGTATTCGTTCACCGCGGCATCGAGCTGATCGTCGGCCACCACTCTCGAGGCGAGGCCCCAGGCGAGTGCCTCCCGGCTCGTGATCTTGCCGCCGAGCAACAGGGCCTCCGTCGCCCGGCCGAGGCCGACGATGCGCGGCAGCAGCCAGCAGATTCCCATGTCGCCCCCGGAGAGGCCGACGCTGGTGAAGAGAAACCGGAAGCTTGCCGACTCGGCCAGGACGCGGAAGTCGGCCGCCGCGGCAAGGACCGCGCCGGCCCCCGCGGCGACCCCGTTGACCGCCGCGATCACGGGCTGCGGAATCTCGCGGAGGTTGCGCACGCAGTGGCCGGTCATGCGCGCGAACTCGTACACGTCGCGCGTGCCCCTCTTGATCAGCTCGGCGATGATCTCGTCGACATCGCCGCCCGAGCAAAACCCGCGCCCCCGGCCGCGGATCACCAGCACCCGGACGTCCTCGCGCCGCCGCAGCGAATCGGTCAGGTCGCGAAGGTCGGCATAGACGTCAAATGTCAGGGAGTTGAGCCGCTCCGGCCTCGCGAAGGTGACCGTCGCGACGCCGTCACGTTCGTCGTACTCGAAGTGCTCCCAGCGCTTCACGCGCGGCGCACCGCGACGGCGTCGATCTCGATCAAGGCATCAGGGTCGACCAGGGAGCGGACCTCGACCAGGGTCGAGGCCGGGTAGTCACTGCGGAAGAGCTCGCGGTACGCGGCCCCGAGTGCGCGCCGGTTGTCTCGGTACGCCTTTATGTCCGTCACGTAGTAGGTGAGCTTCACCGTGTCCTCGGGCGCGCAGCCGGCCGCGCGAAGGGCGGTCGCCACGTTGCGGATGGCGCGGGCGTACTGGGCCACGATGTCGCCGGGCTCCACAACTTTTCCCGCTGCGTCCGACCCGATCTGACCGCCGATCCACACCGTGTCGCCGGCGACTGTCGCGTGGGAGAAGCCGCGAGCCGGCGCAAGCTCGTCGGGGTTGACGTTCCTGGGTCGGCCCCCCGGCTGCATGAAGGTAGTATGTCGAGTACGACGCAGGTCTCACGATCGGCGCACAAGGACACTTTCACCCGGGAGAACCTCCCTGCCCAAGCGGAGTGGCCGGAGTTCCTCTTCAACCTCCCCGAGCTGCACTACCCGTCGGCGCTGAACTGCGCCGAGGAGCTCCTCGACCGCCATGTCCGCACCGGCGCCGGCTCCCATCGATGTCTCGTGACGGACACCGAGATGTGGACCTACGCCGACCTGCTGACGAGGTCGAACCAGGTCGCGCGCGTCCTCGTCGAGGAGACCGGCCTGGTGCCTGGCAACCGGGTGCTGCTGCGCGGTCCGAACAACCCGTGGCTGGTCGCGTGCTGGTTCGGCGTGATCAAGGCGGGCGGGGTTGCCGTGACGACGATGCCGCTGCTGCGCGCCGGGGAGCTGCACACGATGGCGGAGATCGCCGAGCTGAACCTCGCGATCTGCGACCACCGCTTCCTCGAGGACCTGGAGCGCGCCGCCGTCCCCAACCTTCAGATGTTGGTCTACGGCGGCACCGCTCAGGACGACCTCACGGTCCTGGCCGATGGCAGACCGCCCGAATTCGAGAACGTCGCGACGGCCGACGACGACGTGTGCATGCTCGCCTTCACGTCCGGCACGACCGGAAAACCGAAGGCGACGATGCACTTTCACCGTGACGTCCTGGCCATCGCGGATACGTTCTCGCGCCACGTCCTGCAGCCGGCACCGCGAGACCTGTTCGCCGCCAGCCCACCGCTCGCCTTCACGTTTGGCCTGGGTCAGAGCGTCGTCTTTCCGTTGAGGGCCGGAGCGGCTGTCTACCTGCTCGAGCAGCCTTCGCCGCCGCGGCTGCTCGAGGCGGTCGAGCGCCACGGCATCACGGTGCTGGCCACGGCACCTACCGCATACCGGGCGATGGTGCCCAACCTGGGCGCGGCCCGGCTGACCTCGCTGCGCGCCTGCATCTCGGCAGGGGAGACGCTTCCGAAGGCGACCTGGGACGCGGTCAACGACGCTTGCGGAATCCGCATCATCGACGGCATCGGATCGACCGAGATGCTGCACATCTTCATCTCCGCGGCCGGGGATGAGATTCGCCCCGGCAGCACGGGCCGCGCCGTGCCCGGGTACGTGGCCGAGGTCCAGGATCCAGACGGAAGGCCCGTGCCCGATGGAGAGCTGGGACGGCTGGCGGTGAAAGGGCCGACAGGCTGCCGCTACCTGCGAGGCGACCGCCAGACGACATACGTTCAGGACGGATGGAACGTCACGGGCGACGTCTACATCCGCGACGGTGACGGCTACTTCCGCTACCAGGCCCGCGCGGACGACATGATCGTCTCGGCGGGATACAACATCGCGGGCCCCGAGGTCGAAGAGGCGCTGCTGCGGCACCCCGCCGTCGCCGAGGCGGCGGTGATCGGCGCACCCGACGAGGAGCGCGGAATGATCGTGAAGGCGGTGGTCGTGCTGCAGGAGGGCGCGGCGCTCGGCCCGGAGCCGGCGAAGACGCTGCAGGATTTCGTCAAGAGCCAGATCGCCCCCTACAAATATCCGCGGGCGATCGAGTTCGCCGACGCGCTGCCGCGGACGGCGACCGGCAAGCTGCAGCGGTTCCGGCTGCGAGAAAGGAGCTGAGAACCGCGCGGGCGACAAGTCGGGTCAGCCCCTCCGGCCCTTCGGGCCACCTCCCCATGAATGGGGAGGAGCGAGGATGACGGCACTCAACCTGGCGATCGTCGGCGGCGGGCCGGCAGGACTCTACCTGGCGACGCTGGTCAAGCTCCTGAACCCGAGGCACGAGATCGAGGTCTGGGAGCGAAATGCCGCCGACGACACCTTCGGATTCGGCGTCGTCTTCTCCGACGAGACGCTGACGGGCATCGAGCATGCGGACGCCGCGTTCTACGAGCTGCTCACGAAGGACTTTGCGATCTGGGACGACATCGACGTGCACTACCACGGCCAGGTCCTCACCTCGGGCGGCCACGGTTTCGCGGCCATCAGCCGGCAGAGGCTGCTGGCGATTCTTCGCGAGAGGTGCGAGGAGTTCGGCGTTACCATCCACTACCGCGAGCCGGCGCCTCCCCTCGAGCAGCTGTGCGGCTCTTATGACCTGGTGGTCGGCGCCGACGGCGTCAACAGCCTGACCCGAAACGCCCGGGCCGGCGTCTTCCAACCCCAGCTCGATACGAGGCACGCGCGCTACATATGGCTCGGCACGCCCCTGGTCTTCGAGGCGTTCAAGTTTTTCATCGCCGAGACCGACGTCGGGACCGTGCAGGCGCACGCGTATCCGTACAGCGACTCGATGAGCACGTTCATCGTGGAGCTCGAGGAGGGCAGCTGGTTGCGCAGCGGCCAGGTCGACTCCACCGAACGCTCGTGGAAACCGGGCGAGAGCGACGAGCAGGGAATCAAGTTTTGCGCGGAGGTATTCACGGAGGCCCTGCAGGGAGCACCGCTGCTCGCCAACAACAGCCGCTGGATCCGGTTTGCCACGCTGCGCACGCGATGCTGGCGGGACGGCAACCTGCTCCTGATCGGCGACGCGGCGCATACCGCCCATTTCTCGATCGGTTCGGGCACCAAGCTCGCCATGGAGGATGCGCTGGCGCTGGCGGCATGCCTCCACGAAAACCCCGGCGCGGATGCGGCGCTTGCTGCCTACGAGGCCGAGCGCCGGCCGGTCGTCGAGAGCGCGCAGCGGGCGGCTCAGGCAAGCCTCGAATGGTTCGAGAACATCTCGCAGTACACGCGCCAGGAGCCGCTCCAGTTCACCTTCAACCTGCTCACCCGCAGCCGTCGCGTGACCTATTGGAACCTCAAGGTCCGTGACCCCGAATTCGTCGCCGAGGTCGACCGCTGGTTCAACAAGGGCCGCCAGCCGGTGCCGCCGATGTTCACGCCATTCCGGCTGCGTGAGCTGGAGCTGGCCAATCGCGTGATCGTCTCGTCGATGGACATGTACGCCGCCGAGGACGGATTGATCGGCGACTTTCACCTTGTGCACCTGGGCAGCAAGGCACTCGGAGGCGCCGCGCTCGTGATGACGGAGATGGTCTGTGTGTCGCGCGAGGGACGCATCTCGCCGGGCTGCGCCGGGATGTACAGGCCCGAGCACGAGGCAGCGTTTACCCGGCTGGTCGACTTCGTGCACGGTCATACCCCGGCGAAGGTGGGGATCCAGCTCGGCCATTCCGGTCGCAAAGGTTCGACCAGGCTGATGTGGGAGGGCATGGACGAGCCGCTGAAATCCGGTAACTGGGAGCTGATCGCCCCTTCGCCACTGCCCTACCTGCCGGTCAGCCAGACGCCGCGCGAGATGACGCGGGCCGACATGGACCTGGTCCGCGACCAGTTCGTCGACGCGACACGCATGGCGTCGAGAGCGGGTTTCGACCTCCTCGAGCTGCACTGCGCACACGGCTATCTGCTTGCCAGCTTCATCTCTCCGCTCACGAACTTGCGCCGCGACGAATTCGGCGGCAGCCTCGAGAACCGGCTGCGCTATCCGCTCGAGGTGTTCGACGCCATGCGCGCCGAGTGGCCCGCGGCCAGACCCATGACGGTGAGGGTGTCGGCCGTGGACTGGTACGAGGGCGGGTTGAGCGCCGAGGATTCGGTCGAGGTCGCGCGGGCGTTCGCGGCGCACGGAGTCGATGCGATCGACGTGTCGACGGGCCAGACGGTGGCCGACGAGCAACCGAGCTTCGGCCGGAGCTATCAGACCCCGTTCGCAGACAGGATCCGAAACGTGGCCGGGATCGCCACCATCGCGGTCGGCGCCATCAGCGGCTACGACGACGTCAACAGCATCATCCTGGCCGGCCGCGCGGACCTCTGCGCCCTGGGCCGGGCGCACCTGTACGACCCGGCCTGGACATTGCATGCTGCCGCCGACCAGGACTTCCCCGTCGCGTGGCCGGTGCAGTTTCAGCGGGGGAGCCGGAAGCCCCCGACGGGCCGCACCGACGGGCCACGCCCGCGCCTGGAATTGATCCGCGGCGGAGCCATGCGCGGCCGCCATCAGCGCTGGCGGCCACGAGCAACCCGCTAGCGCTACCCTTTGCGCTCTGGGCACCTTCCGAACGGATTCAGGAGGCTGGGAGCCGTGACCAAGAAGATCCAACTGGACGAGAGCGACATCCCCGACCGCTGGTACAACATCCTGCCCGACATGCCGGGGCCGCCGGCGCCTTACCTGAACCCCCAGACGCTGCAGCCGATGGGCCCGGCCGACCTGGCGCCGATCTTCCCCCAGGCCATCATCGCGCAGGAGGTCTCGGCCGAGCCGTGGATCGAGATCCCGGACCAGGTGCGCGAGATCTATCGCATCTGGCGGCCGAGCCCGCTTTATCGGGCCGATCGCCTCGAAAAGGTGCTGGACACGCCGGCGCACATCTACTTCAAGTACGAAGGCGTCTCGCCTGCGGGTTCGCACAAGCCCAACACCGCGGTTCCGCAGGCCTACTACAACTCCAAGGAAGGCGTGAAGCGGCTCACCACGGAGACCGGCGCCGGCCAGTGGGGCTCGGCGCTCGCGTTCGCCGGCGCGCTGTTCGGGCTCGAGGTCACCGTCTACATGGTCAAGGTGTCCTACGAGCAAAAGCCGTATCGCCGGGCGATGATGGAAACCTGGGGCGCTACGGTTTATGCGTCCCCGACCAACCTCACCAACGCCGGGCGCGGCATCCTGGCGGGCGACCCGGACTCACCGGGCAGCCTCGGCATCGCGATCTCGGAAGCGGTCGAAGACGCCGCGACCCACGAGGACGCCAAGTACTCGCTCGGCTCGGTCGTCAACCACGTCCTGCTCCACCAGACGGTGGTGGGACTCGAGGCCAAAAAGCAGATGGAGATGGCGGGCGAGTACCCGGACGTCGTGATCGGATGCGTCGGGGGCGGGTCCAACTTCGCCGGGCTCTCCTATCCGTTCGTCGGCGACAGGTTGAAGGGCCGCCACCCGCGCACGCGCTTCATCGCCGCGGAGCCTGCCGCGTGTCCGACGCTGACCCGCGGCGTGTACGCCTATGACTTCGGCGATGCGGTCGGCATGGGCCCGGTCGTGAAGATGTTCACGCTCGGCCACAGCTTCGTTCCGGACCGGATCCACTCCGGCGGACTTCGCTACCACGGAGACGCACCGTCGCTGTGCGCGCTGGTCGACCGCAAAGTCGTCGAGGCCCGCGCCTACAAGCAGAAGGAAGTGTTTGCCGAGGCCGTGAAGTTCGCGCGCTGCGAAGGGTTCCTGCCTGCTCCCGAGTCAGCCCACGCGCTGCGGGCCGTGGCGCAGGAAGCCGCGGCGGCTCGAGAAGCGGGCGACAAGCGGGTCATCCTGTTCGGCCTGTCCGGGCACGGCCACTTCGACATGTCGGCCTACGACGCATACTTCGCCGGCAAGCTGGAGGACATCGAGCTGTCACAGTCGCGGATCGATGCGGCCATCGAGGAACTGCCCAGAGTCCCGGCCATGTCCTGACCCCACGCGCGCTGGACAACCAATCGATCGATCAGCCATGAAGCTCTACGACGAGCTCGCCGAGTGGTGGCCGAACATCGCCGGCCCGGATGAGTACCGGGACGAAGCCGTTTACTTCGGCCGCCTGCTGCGCGAAGCGATCAAGTCCCGGCCGCGAACGCTGCTCGACCTAGGCTCGGGCAGCGGAATCAACGCCTTCCATCTGAAGCGCCACTTCACGATGACCCTGGTCGACAGGTCCCCGGGGATGCTGGCGGTCAGCCGCAGCAGGAATCCGGAGTGCGAGCACATTAAGGGCGACATCCGCAACGTGCGCCTTGGCAAGACATTCGACGCGGTCTTCGTCCACGATGCGGTCTGCCACATGACCACGGCGCGTGACCTGACCGCGGTGATGGAGACGGCGTTCGTTCACTGCCGGCCCGGCGCAGTTGCCCTGTTCGTGCCCGATGAGATGCGCGAGACCTTCGTGCCGGGTACCGACCACGGCGGCTACGACACGGAGGACCGCAGCCTGCGCTATGTGCAGTGGACCACCGACCCTGACCCGAAGGACAAGACGATCCTGGTCGATTTTGGATTCCTTCTTAAGGACTCCCGAGGCCGCGTACGCATGGTGCACGAGCGCCAGAAACATGGGCTGTTCGCGCGCGCGGAGTGGCTGCGGATGCTGCGCAGGGTCGGGTTCACCGCGTCGGTCGTGAGACACAAGACAATTCGAGACGTATTCCTCTGTCGGCGCCGGAGCTGACCGACTAGCCTTCGCCCTGGGCTCGCCGCCTGGGCCGATAAGTCTTGTTCAGCGAGACCAGTTCTCCACCCTTGACCTGGAGCTCGATCGCGCAGGTCAATGAGTCGGCCGGTTCAACGCTGTCCAGCATGTCCTGAAGAAACCGGTCGAGCTCCTTCATCACACGCCGGGCGCCCTCTGCGCCGGCGTAATAGTCGTCCAACCGACCCTTCTCCTCTCGCGTCCCTGGTCCTGCACCCCTCCGCGCCCAGAGTCCTGGAGCAGATTACGTCCAAGGCGTCCAACGTTCCATAGGTTCTTCGTACTACTCGGGGAACGGGCGTTCTGCGTCAATTTGGGCTGAACGTGCAGGAATTTTTACAAAGCGCCGTTACACGCAACCATCTCGGATAAAAAGGGGGCTCATCCCTAGATGTTTACATTCCTGTCGCGCTTGGGTCGTCTTGGGGTAACAATCGCCGTCCTTGTGGCAGTGGCAGGGATCTTGGGCTTCACTACCTGGGGCTCACAGCTGCTGGTCGCGTCCCATCACAATGCGGGCGCAGGTTCGGCCGCGTGCGCCGTCGCAAGCGCAGGAGTCGGCCAACAGCTCGTTGTGAGCGGACATGGATTCGCTCCGGGCACCCAATATCTGCTCCAGGTGAGCACGCCCGCGGGCAACTGGACAACCGTAGCCAACACAGACTCGTCCGGGACGTTCGCTTACAACTCTTGGACCTATCTGCGAGGCACATACGGAGCGACTGCCTGGACGGAAGGGGGCGGGTCGAAACAAGTCGCAACCTGTTCCTCGCTCACGCTTTAATTAGGGCGGCGACAAAGAAAGGGGCCGGCCATCGTGGCCGGCCCCTTAGCTATTCGTCCGACGGCTATGGGGTTACCAGGTCGAGACCCGCTGGGTCGGTGTCGATGATCGTTGGCGACGCGTCGAAGGTGGTCGTGAATGTGTAGTGGACTGTCGAGGGGCTCGGGGCGGGTTGCCCGGCGATCGTCTTGGTCGAGTACTTGACGCCGATGATCAGGGTCTGGCCGGCGGTCAGGCCCGAGTACGTGACGGTGACCTGGCTTGAGTTGGTACCGCTTATCGCGATCGTCGCCGTGCCTGCGAAGTTGGAGCAATCGCCGTTGAAGAGACTCACCTGGCTCGTAGCTGGCGCCTGGGCGACTCCGAACAGCAGACCCGGCAAGTTAGGCACATTGGATTGATTGAGGTGGACGACCAGCGACCCACTGGCCGGCACCGTGAACTTCGTGTAGTAGAAGAACACGCCGGGGTTCACGGACTGGGCGATCATCCCGCCCGAGACTGTGTAGTGAACCTGGTCGAGGTCGAAGGTCGGATCTTCGTGGTTGGCAGTCAGGAAGTTGCTGCATGTGGTGTTGGTTGGAGCGATCAGGCCGGACGTCGTCACGGTGACGAGCTCGGCCATGCATCCGCTGGTGACTGAGACGTTCCTTGAGTTGCCGTTGTAGGTGGCGACCCATGCGTACACGCCTGACATGCCAGGGGTTGTGCTGGGTGATTGGTATGTGGCAGTGGTGGATGTCGAAGTGCTGGCTGCCACATTCGGGAAGCTGGCTGCAACCGGCGATGTGCCGACGACGCAGGTGACCGCGGACGCTGATGTGAACGGCCCGAAGAGTGTGAAGGAGACGGTGCCAGGCGTACCGGTTGTGCCGGCCGGCGGCGTGCCGTCTGCAGGGTTGAGGCCCATCACAGTGGCCGTGTCGGAGATTGCGGTGCCCTGGAGGACGCTGGCGGCCGACTGGGTCGTGGAGATGCTCACGTAGACCTTGGTGGCCGGTCCGCTGCCACCAGGCCCGGAGTTACCTGACGTGGAGCGGGTGACCGTCACCCCGCCCATCGTGACCTGTGCTGTGGCGTTGGCCGTGAAGACATTGGACGTGCTGCTGTTGATGGTGAGCGTGCAGGTTGCGACATTGCCATTGATTGTCGGGTTACCGCACGTCGAGCTCATCGATGTCGGAACTGGCGAAACCGATGTGGTGATAGGCCCGAAGCTGACCGTCGTTCCCTGCGGGAAGGCGGTCACGGTGATCGTGAAGGTGTGCGGAGTATTGACCGGGTTGGCGGCGCTCGGTCCAATTGTGATGCTGGCGTCGACGAAGATCTTGGTCGCCGGCCCGCTGCTGCCGTGGGTGCTGTCGGTGCTGCGTGTGAGTGTGAGCGAAGTGTGGCCGGTGCTGCCGTCCGGGTCGGTGAAGGTGACCATGCCGGTGGCGTTGGCGGTGAAGGTGGCCGGGATGCTGCTGTTGATCTTCGAGAAGCTGCCCGCGGTGGTGTCACCGCCAGGCAACGCGGTCAGGGTGACAGTAAAGGTGTGGGCCGTCCCCACCTCGTTGACCCCGCTGGGCGCAATCGTGATGTTGGCGTCCACGTAGTCCTTGGTCGCCGGCCCGCTGCTGCCGTGGGTGCTGTCGGTGGAACGGGTGAGCGTCACCTGGGCGTTGGCGGGCGTGCTGTCCGGGTCGGTGAAGGTGACCATGCCGGTGGCGTTGGCGGTGAAGGTGGCCGGGATGCTGCTGTTGATCTGGAAGCTGCAGGTGGCCACGTTGCTGACCGCGGTCAGGTTGTTGCCACAGGTGTTGTTGAGCAGGCTG